>JGI24890J29729_1000600_pt1 | contig 21278 bp, 35 predicted proteins | sample FreactcultureFD7_FD_29729 | JGI IMG/M metagenome (IMG submission 29729)
AGGGCGAATCATAAATATCCACAAAGCATGACATACCCATCCAACAATCATTCCGTAAATAAATTCAGTCATTTCTCTTGTGCCTTTCTTAGTATTGCTCTGGCAAAATCTTTTATATCGTTAGCGTAAGGAACATCATTTAAAACATATAAATATTTATTTGCCAATTCATCTATTTCCTCATCTGTTAGTTGCTTTCTAGCATCACAACGAATACATCCTTGTTTGCAATACTGGCAGTCTGTGTCTTGTTCTTTTACTGGATGATGGAATTTATGGGCTTTCCACCCTTCTTCTTTGCCAGCTTCAAAACCTTTTTTAAACTGTTCGTTTAGTTCTTTTACTGGATGGGCATAGAGTGGAATGGTGTAAGCACCTTCTTCTCTATCGTGTTCTTCAGGGCAAATTGAATCGTAAATACCACCATCTTTATCCAACATACCCCACGCTACTGGTTCATTGTTACTCTCCCGCTCTTGCTTCATTCCAAACTCCCTGCCTGCCTCAAAGCCACCGGCGTGTGCCATTGACTCGTAGTGGCTTTGCTTTTCAATCATGCGCTCGATGCGTCGGTTTAAATTTTCTATTTCAGCTTGTTGCTGGCGTAGCATGGTGGCGGCTTGTCTATATGGGCTATTTTCGCTATCAGTAATATCTTCCAAATAAACAGCTAATTCATTTGCGTTCATTGTAAAACCCTCACGGTCGGTACAATCGGTGGGCTAAATGGCACGGTGTACAAAGTTGTACCTGTTACGCTAGTGGTTACACCTTGTGGTGTTTGAATAATAACTTGATTAGGGTACAAAGTAGCCGTTTGGGTAGTTACCCCTGCTGCGTTTACAAACTGGGCCGTATTGCCCTGTATTTGGACTGATCCTACATTGTTGCCGCGATTGTCCGTCATCGGATAACTTTGTGCTTTAGCTGGTACACCGTATGCAAACATCGCGCCCAGTACAGCTCCTAGTAAACAAGCTCCTAAAAAATCTTTCATTTTGATTCCTTTTGTTGGGTGGCAGGCCAAGGTCTTTTTAGTTTGAAATCCCTGCGGGCCATAAAGCTGAATAGTGTCAATGACCTGCCGTTGTTTATCTTGCTGTTACTTTTAAAGTAATAACAGCGGATGTTTTGGTATGTTTTTCAATTAATGCTGCTGGTACATTGGCTTCTGCAAATACAGCTTTGTTATCTACAGTTTTGCGTTGTGACAATGTTACGCAAGCTTTGTACAAGTTACCCTCAATGTGGCCTTCTTCCTGCTTTAATTCTACTTTGATGGCTTCTGCTTGTGCTTCCAAGTCTGCGATTTGGGCTAACAACATACCTAGTGTATCTACTTTGGTAACTGCGATGTCTAATAATTGCATTTTGATTTCCTTTTCTATATCACTCCCCAATGGAGTAACTACAGTTTAGTTAAGGTATCTTAACAATGCAAGGATTATTTTATAGGGATATACCCTAGTATGTAAAAAAACAACAGGGCAGTATTTAGCAGTTATTAGCTGTTAGGTGGAAAGCCGCAAAAACCCTAACTTACTGCATCCTACTATGGCGGCTTAACGCCCTTAAAAAAGTTGGGGTACTCACTCCTTTACGCTTTCCCCCGTTCCCGTGAAGGAATTAGATATTGTTCTTGATCTGATAGACCCGTAACAAATGTTGGAAACACTCCCAGCCATTTTGTAGCTGGGGTTCTTCCACCTCTACCAATTTTACTTGGTTTGTAGTGCCGTTGACAAATACTATGGCGCACCGCGCTCTAGGCAAGTTTAGGCCTTCGCGATAAGCCGCTAACTGCATTTCATGTTCAAAATATACATCAACTTTATCAAGGTCGATGTCTTTTGTCTTAAAATCAACAATATAACCCGTACCCTGCCCGTTGATGGGTTTTGCCATTAAATCGCATTTACCGCCATAACCTAACGGGTGGCCAAAAGACTTCTCTGCCAGCCAAGGTTGCTCGCCAAAAACACTTTTAAGCGTACTATCAATCGCATCAAGGTAAGCTGGTTTTTCGGGCATATACACCTGTTCAAAATAGCTTTCAATAATGGCATGGATAGCAGTACCGCGTTCCGCAGCTTCACGGCCTGTAGCTTTACTATCTTGCATTACGCGCTTAAGCCATTCTTGTTCTTCTTCGCCATCTAGTCTAGGAAGGGTAAGAGCAGCTAAAAGGACTTGTTGCTGTTTCCATGTATCAAGGCCTGCTTTTGATAACATTCCGTTAATTGTAGTAACACTTGGCAAAAGTCCTTCTTTTCGCGCATCCCGAAGCGTTGTTGGTCGTTCGCCAGTTTTGCCGATGGTTGTATAGGCTGGAGTGCCGTTTTTAGTGTACCAATGGCCATTTTCCTGTACCTTTTCTTTAATTATCATAATCAGAAAGGAATATCGTCTAGGTTAGTATCTTCAGACTTTGGGGCATCGGCTTCCCGTGCTTTCTGTCCGCGCCATTCGCTGCTTTCGGTAATCTTTTCTTTGTAATACTTTGGCAAACCATCGTATTTAGATTGGTCAAACTCCGCTAACCAAAAATGCAAAGTAGGATTAATACCTTCAGGCTGGACACTACGCAACGCGCTAGGAACTGGGCTAATACCGCTGATGTTAGCGTATTTGCCATCTTCTGAATGGGTGATATTAACCATACAGAATTTGCCTAGCAAACCCTTTAAATCAAAGTTTTTTCTATCTTCTGCTGTCATTTTTTTGTTAGACCAGCTTTCAAGGTCTTGACGCAATCGCGCTTGATCTCCAAGGCTAACTGTATAGCGTTTAGACACAATCAACGGTTTACCGTCATCGGTTTTTAACGGTGCGCCTGCATCGTCATCCCCATGTAATTCCCATGTCATTACTACCTTGTGCATAATTTTGGATTCACCAGCCCATTCTACGGATTGGTGGCCCAAATCAATAATGCTATACAGGCGGGCCATATGTAACCCTGCTGGGGCTATTTTAAATTCTTTTGATGTATCTGAAATAATCATTTTGCGCTCCTAAAAATAGTTGAAAAGTCATCAAAGACTGCTTTTAATACGGGGTTTGGTTTAACGGGTGATGGCAGGCCACACGCATAGCGTAGGTCACCAATTTCGTCTGCTGTTAAAAAGACACCGTCATCGAGGTCTTTAAAGATGCGTTCCAAATGTTGTTGGAAGCTTTGAAAGTCTTGATCTTGCTCACTCATACGAGTTCTCCTAGTTATCACGGCATATACCGTATTTAGATATTAAGCCACCTTAAACAATAAAGCAACAAGTATTTTGCAATTTGTTGTAAAAATGTTAAGATAGCTTATGGATACTATTTCAGCAACAGCAATTATTAAACTTCTTGGCGGCCCTACAAAAGTGTCAAAAATGGTAGGGGTTACTGTACCAGCGGTATCAATGTGGCAAAACGGGGAAATACCAATAGATAAAATGGTAATCCTTGCAGCCACCCTAGAGAAAGAAAGTCACGGTTTAATTTCTAGGAAAGCATTGTTTCCTAAAAACTACAAAATGATATGGCCTGAATTAAATTGATGTACAATTAAATTATTGAGGACTGAAACACTCGATAATTAGGGTTTTAGAGGTGACTTTGTGGGTTTAGGAAATAAGATAAGAGGTATTTCCCAAGCCGTTTCAGCATAAAGCCACCCCTAAAGCCCTTTTTTATTGTCAGTCCCATTCGTACTCCAAACGATATTAAGCACTTAACTGGGTGGCGTGGAAGAATACATCGGCTTATCTACACCTGATAGCAAGCCGCGCAGACTTAAATGGGTACTGCACAAGTTATAAGGACAATGGTGATAGACAACCTTATATCGAATGAACATTAACTTCGGTAGCATTAGTTCAAGTAAAGCAATACCTTCTTGAATAGATGTGGTGACTATCACCTTTGGGCAACCTATGACAAAAAAACAACACATAGGGAAAACACCTAGAAATAAGTAGATATTATTAAGCAGACTTAACTTATACTTCCAACATGATTGAAAATTTAATGATTATTTTCTCGATTGGAATATTCACCGTGTTAGGTGTAGTCCTAGTATTAATCTGTTTAATTTTATATTGGGTGCGATGATGACTTGGAATCTACGATTAGTAAATTTAAGCAATCCCTACGAAGATTATTTTGAAATTCGCGAAGTCTATTACGATTCGATGGGTAAGCCCATTGGACACAGTAAAGCGGCCATTGGTGGCGAAGATAGACTAGAAGTGGACAGATACATTGAATTGGCTAAACTGGCACTTGATAAACCCATTTTAAAGTTTGCAGAAAATGAAGATACAAGTAAAGATTATCAAAGAGAATCCTGATGGCTCGGCCAATGCTCAAGTAGATTTTGATAAAGAAGGATTAGAAGTCCTCGTTCAATGGGGATTGGTGGCGTTGTTAGAAGAAGGCATTAATAGGTACAAAGTAGAACCCGAAGTTGTTTTAAAACCCGTGAAAAAAAGGAAACAAAATGAACCCGTATTTACAGGAAATCTTGCACGAAATCAAAGTAAGGCTGGCAGAATTAGAAGCAAAAAATAGTATGCTCGAAGCGGAGTGTTCAGCATTAAGGGAGCAGCTTAATGAACTTCTCTGAATTCTATAGCCTATATCCCCGTAAACAGGGCCGTAGAGCAGCCGAAAAGTCTTGGAATAGACTTACTCACAATGAGCAGGAAGATGCGTTTAACGCGCTTTCTAATCATCTTGAATACTGGAAACTAAAGCAGACCGAAAAAGACTACATCCCTCACCCTGCTACTTGGTTGAATCAAGGCCGCTGGGAGGATGAGTTGGACATGGAAGTTAAAAAGATCAAGAAACCCGAACTGCCTTGGTACTCAAGCGAAGAACTAACCAAATCAAAAGCCCAAGAGGTCGGATGCCCTGCTTACGCTGGTGAAGGCTGGCAGCAATGGCGGGCGCGAATCAGTCAGAAAATAAAGCAGCTTGAAGAACAACTCTGACAATTATTTGGTAGATTGGTACATAGCCGTAGCAAAAAAACGGGGCTGGCCCGAAGTTGTAAGACTGTTGGCCCAGTACCCCGATAAAGAAGAACGCATCAAATTATTAATTAAAAAAAGACTAGGAAAAGCATGAGTTCGTGGCTAGTAGCATCGGTAGGGGTAATTTATTTTTTCACCGCCATAGATTCATTTTTTAAAAACAATATGGGCCTTGGAATAGCGTTTTTAGGTTATTCAATTGGCTGCATAGGACTTTGGATACAAACAAGATGAGAGAGATAGACCCCAATAAATGTATAGACTTCATATTAGAAAACGCGGGTAAATATGCACAAGCTAAAGGTGAACTAGCCCAGTTAGAAACATTTAAAAGCAGCTTAAAGGCCATTATGATGAAAAAGTCTAATGAGAATAGTATTGGCGGCCAAGAGCGCGAAGCTTACGCCAGCCAAGAATACCAAGATTTATGCGATTCTATTGGCACGGCTACCGAAAATGCAGAAAAGCTTAAGTGGGAATTGGAAGCAGCCCGTTTGCGTCATGCTACATGGCAGACCCTTGAAGTATCTAACCGAACCCAAGACAGGATTTTAAAATGACATTAAAAGTAACCGAAGAATTCCTTATTCTTAAACTCTTATATAAGATGTACGAAGATGCCCTACAGCGTAAAGATTTAACGCAAATGCTTGAATTAAGCGTAGATATTGCTGAATCTGCCGAAAAGCTAGAACAATTGACCTGCGATTACATTAATGGCGTTTAGCGTTACCGTTCCTCCGCTGGTTATTGAAGCAAGCAAACATTTTGTAGAACATAACAATTTGGGGATGCGCCCTGATAATTCCAACGGCACTAAAGACCAGCAATTAGTGGGTGTTATTGGTCAAAATATGATGGCCCATGCTTTAGGATTACCATTTATGGAATCATCTACTACGCATGATGGGGGCGTTGATTTTGTAATACATGGCAAAAAATTAGACATTAAGACTATGGGCCGCACGGTTACGCCAAAATTAGACTATGTAAACAATTTAATCGCGTCACAGACTAGGTTTAATGTTGATGGCTATATTTTTGCCAGTTTAAATACATTAAATGATAAGCTCACTATTTGCGGGTGGTTACCAAAAGCAACCTTTTTATGGTTTGCCAAGTTTTACGAAAAGGGTACTATACGCGAAAGAACTAACGGTACAGCATTTGAACTCAAAGCTGATACTTATGAGATAGAAAACGAAGATTTAATACATAAGGTATATAACTGGCATGATTTATTTGCCAGTATTAAATCTGCAAAATGACAAAAAATGAAAAAGAAAAGTACCGAAAAATTGCTGAACTGGGATGCTCACTATGCAGGCATCAAGGGAATGAAGGAACGCCAGCAGAATTGCATCACATTAGAAGAAGTGGCATACGAAGCCGCGCTCCAGTTATACCGCTTTGCCCCTATCACCATAGAGGATCAAATACCAGTATTCACGGAATGGGCCGTAAGCGGTTCGAGCAAGAGTACGGAATCACGGAAGAACAGCTTTTGGCGCAAACGCAAGCCCTTATATGAGTAGCTGGCTAATCATCGTTACAGGTTTAATTTATGCCTACATAGGTATAGAGCAGGTCGTTAAAGGCAATGTACCTATGGGTGTTACTTATATGTCTTACGCCACAGCCAACATTGGTTTGTATTACATGGCCAAATAATAAAAATTTCCCGAACGGGAATATATGGGTGTATATCAGGGTATATCGGTGTATATCTTCCCGAACGGGAAAGTTAATGATTCATAAAAGAATCCTTAACCCACTTAAGAACCCATTTATGTATCTTAATGTGTACATTTTTTGCCATTTTTGATACACATAGGTATCAATATGTACGCAAAATATATACTTTTAGGTTACAAATTGCACACAAACTATAAGAAACTTTACAATCTTTTTTTAGAACTTTACAATTCCAGCCCGTCAAACCCAAGTTCGTCAGCAATCAGCTTACATCGGGTTCTAAAAGCTTTTCCATGTTGTGTCCACTTATCACCTTTAAGACGGTGAAAACTCATGTGGCAGCACTCATGGGCCAGCGTAGTAAGCATTGTGTAGTAATGGCCGCATCGGGCAGAACTGATGGTTATAGTGTGTTCGTAATCCTCACCGCAATCGTACATATAACTGCCCATTGTTTCGGCATCATGTATTACAACAAAATCAATTTCTTCGGGTAGCGGAAGCTTCCATTTTGTAAATGGGTATAGGCAGCATAGGCTTGCATACGCATTTTGGATAGCTTCAGGTGTTAGCTTCATACAGTATGTAATTCGCCTCTAAAAAATACTAAACCCTCATCTTCATTAATAACTTGGACAAGTTCAGGGGGCATCAAGTGGCCGTTTACATAAGTTAAAACTGCAAATCCAGCCCGCCAGTTGACGCTTGAATCCTCATGGTACATAAACTGCTCATCAGTTACCGCAGCCATCATTCCAGTATCTACACCGTACATATCGCCTTTGTAATTAGTCCAAGGTGTAACTTTTAGGGAATGTAAATGGCCAGTAACCATAGACATACCGCCCTTCAGGATATTGTTATAGACCGCATGAATACCGTTATGCCAGCGATGTTTAACCATTGTATTGTCGTTGATGACTACTGACCAGCTATATGACCAGCCGTACAAGTGATCCGCTAGGCACATACCCTTGACACCTTCATACTGGGGAAGGATGTTTGATAACTTGCCATCAAAGCGTAAATCGTGGTTACCAATGGTTCGATGCAATATACACCCAGCAGGCTTAACTTTTTCAATATCGCCAAGTCTTGCTTGGACTTCTTCTAATTCTTGCTGAACTGTAGGATGTTGTTGGTAACCTATTCTGTTGTGCTGGCTAATTTGTGCAAAATCAAATAAATCGCCATTCATAATTATCATGTTTGGCTTTAATTTTTTTGTGAAATGCACAAAAGCACGATGGGCCGTTGATATATAGCTTGGGTTATAGTGACAATCAGAACCAACAAGCACTACGCCATCAGACAATTGGTATTCACAGCGTATTTTGTTTTCAGGAATAGTAAACTTGGGTGGTCTGCCCCTATTATCATTAGATTCAAGAACAATATCGTGTCTTTCCTCTATAGATTTCCTGCGTTTATGTATGTTTCGTTCTGCTATACCCAATATTTTTGATAGTATGGTTGCAGACCGATGTTCTCTAAATAACGCTATAAATTCTTCGTCACTACAAGCTGGTTTGGCCATATATAAACTTTATAATGATAATGGTAGCTAATAGTAATCTATTTTAATGGAAAATCAATGACATACGCACGAATTGATACAAACCACAAGCAGATTGTGGCTGCCTTAAGACAAGTTGGGGCAACAGTAGTTTCCCTTGCATCAATGAAACACGGTTGCCCTGATTTGCTTGTTGGCTATGCTGGTGAAACCCTTTTAATGGAAATCAAGCGAGATTCAAAAGCCAAATTTACGCCTGACCAATTGGACTTTATGGCTAAATGGCGGGGTGGCCCAGTTAGTCGGGTAGATAGCGTTGATTCAGCTATTCGCGCATTGGGGGTAATACAGCGTGTTGAATAAATATTTTGCGCTATACCCCAAAGCTTTAAGCCCACAATTTTGCAAATATGTAATTGAATCAATAGATTGGAACAATACAGAGGCCGCAAGAGTAAACCGCAAAATCAATTGCCAAATAGACCCAGCAGCTAGAATTACTGATATTTACTGGGAAGAATTGCTATCCCCCATAGGCTGCGTTATTCAATCCTACATCCTTGATGCCAATAAAAACTGGAACTACGACATTCGCAGAATAGAAAAGGTGCAAATGTCCCAATATGTTGAAGGTGGACATTATGGTTGGCACATGGATTCCAAAGAACCTGTAAACAATGAGCAACGCAAACTGTCTATTAGTATTTTGCTTAATGATGATTTTGCGGGTGGTGGCCTTGAAATAGAATCAAATAAAGATGAAAATGTATTAAAATGTCAGGGAGATATAGTTGTTTTTCCGTCATTTTTACAGCATAGAGTGTTACCTGTAACGGATGGGATTCGTTATTCAGCAGTTTCATGGGCGTATGGCCCTACTTTTAGGTGAGATTATGGAAAAATCAATGGCATTATTTCTAGCAACATTGCTACATTCAGGCACAAATGCTCATTTTTTCCATTGGGCTACTAAATCTTACGCTAAACACAAAGCTTTAAACGGCTATTACGACAGCATTATTGAGTTGACAGACCAATTAGCGGAAACTTACTTTGGCATATATGGCCAAATTACCCAGTTTCCAAGCACATACCATATGCCTAAAGAGCCATTGGCCTATCTGCAATCCCTACAAGCGTTTGTTAAGGATGCCCGTCAAGACTTGCCTACAGATTCCGAAATTGTGCAATTAATAGACAATATCGCGCAAGAGATTGACACTACCATCTATTTACTTAAATTTAAGGCTTAATCATGCCATTAGACAAATCAGGTTCAGCCGAATCAGTCGGTAAAAACATTAAGGCAGAAGTTAAAGCTGGCCGCCCTAAAAAGCAGGCAGTAGCTATTGCCTTGAATACAGAGCGTGAATACGCTAAAGGCAGCCGTAAAGCAAAATTAGAATCCCAGTACGACAAATACATTGGTGAAAAAGAATGAGTGGACTTTACGAAAACATCCATAAAAAACAAGCTCGTATATCGGCTGGTTCGGGCGAAAAAATGCGTAAAGTAGGCAGTAAAGGCGCACCAACGGCTAAAGACTTTAAAGAATCGGCTAAAACCCGTAAAGATGTCATTACCGAAAAAATGAAAGATATGTAATGGACTTTAAACAATTGGCCATGATTTTGCGTATGCAGCCTACAGTAGATTCTGCTGGTGCGCCAATTGATACTAAAAGACCAATTGTATTTGATCCACAGGGTTATGAACCGCATACAGAATTAAGCATGACAGCTACAGGGCGCGAACTTGGTTTACCCCAGCATAACGCTATGTACAATGTCCCAACTATTTATAACGGCCAAATCAATGACCCAAATACATTTAACGGAATGAATGAAATCCGCAAAAATGTAATGAAAACCCCAAACGCATATAAAGCTTATGAAACTGAACAGCAAGCCATTCCTGATGCTATTCAGCGTTCTAAAGACATTGGTAATGTGCGTGGTGATGAATTAAGGCGGGCCGTTTTAACAAGATATATGGAGAATATGTAATGAAACACATGGATCACAAATACCCTAAAGGTAACGCTTTATTGCGCGAGCATAAAGAATCTACATACGAAAAGAACCTTGCTGACCGTCTAGCCCGTAGAAAGATGATCGCCAACAAGGTCAAAGACTTGGATAAAGAAGTTAAGTAAATGGCTTCTTGGGCCGACCTTCTGCGCGAAGGAACAGATAGTCTTACTAATCTGCCGTCAGAGGCACAGCGTTTTATTACCAATCCACAGGCATTTTTAGAACTATTTGGTAAAAACCAATTACCTAAAGAAACTGGATTTGCCGCTGGTGCTGTAGGTGTACCGCCCAAAAATATTGCTGGTGGAGGGGTGTTAAATCCGCTTAACTATCAGTATAATGAAGGGTATGAATCAGGCGAACCAATTGGTATTGCCGCATCGCTATTACCCATAGCTGGATTCAAAAAAACGCCAAAAGCGTTAAAGGAAACTAATGGAACAGGATTTTTCGACACAGGCGATATTAGAAGGGTTGGATTACATCAATCAGACCTTAACCCTGCACGGCTTACAGCCAATGACATTAGAGCAGTACAAGGAAACCTTGAGATACCCAATCTCCGAAGAAATCCTGCCGCGTCACTCAATGACATCCTCGCAAACCCTGAAATAAACCCTGCGTTTATATCTGCCAAACAGATAAACCCTAGTTTTGATTTGCAAGCTGTACGCGATATGCCGCGCTCATCGTTGGAAAAGCAGTTTCCTATAGCCAAGACCTATGAAGAAATGGTTAAAGGCATAGAACCAACACTACAAGCCAAGATGTTCGCGCAATACTTAAGACTACATCCTGAAGCCGTGCGTAAGTCAGGGGCTACTAACTATTCTGAACTTGTGCCTGCCAGTTACGAGCAATTGGGTAAAGAAAACGCCCAGCAATTAGACCGTATGCTTAATCAGGGCATGAATTTGTCATACCATAAGGGTGATTTGAATTACACAGGATCACCACAGATGCTAGAAGATGCTTTAATAAACAAGCATTTATATACCTACGCTGGTGGTGAGCCGCATGAGATTCTAAATAAAATTGATCCGTACACAGGATTAAATCAAAATCAAGTATTCCGCGCAGTACATGATTATTACGGGCATGGAACTACAGGCGCAAGCTTTGGCCCTAAAGGTGAAGAACTAGCATTTGGAGCGCATAGCCAGTTATACAGCCCATTGGCTAAAATGGCCGCAGCTACTGAAACACGGGGGCAAAACAGTTTTGTAAACTATTCAGGCATCAATGCCGACTTACAAAAACAAATGATTCCGCTAAAGCTACGCCAAGAACAACTAGCTAGAACAGGCCAAGATACATCAGCCGTAGATAAAAAGCTTGCTGAACTGGGCGCGCAAACCCAATATGCAGAACAAAAAGCTTTCTTGCTGCCGCCTGAAATGATTGATGTTGGATACAAAGGCGGTGTACCTGATTACTTAAAGCCGTATATACAAGCCAATAATCCTACATCAGCTACTGGCTTTCACTATAGCAATCTGCCCGACTTAAGCCAAACTGATGTAACTAAATACGGTACAGGCATCAAGGGTTCAGAGGCCGACAGATTAAATCTAGCTGGAGCATTACGGAACAGGACTTACTTCTATACAAATCCTAATACCCGCGAAGCTGGACTAGGCCCTAATCAATACACGGCAGACATGAATAAGCTTTATGACTTGAGAGCAGACCCTGACAAACTAAAGCAAACCGCGCAAAACTATAACCAATACAACGGCATTATTGATAAAGACGCTACTACAAACGCTTATGAGCGTATGAGTAACCAAGGGGGCTATGAAGGCATACTTACCCCTGATGGCATTATCAGTTTTGAAAACCAAGTTGTAAAAAGAAGAAAATAAAGCTACAATTAACCTATCTTAATCAACCACTTGGATAAGGTATGAGCAATAAACTGTCGAAATCTGTAGAAGATAACCTTAATCGTGCTGGCAGACCCAAAGGGGTAGGCAATAAAAGCACAAGCATGGCTAGAGAGGCCATCGCTAGGTTCGTTGATGGTAATGCCCCAAGTATGCAAAAGTGGCTAGAACAGGTCGCTGATGGCGTTAAAAACGATGAGGATAAATACATTGTTTTGCCTAATCCTGAAAAAGCTTTTGGTATGTTGCAGAGCGTCATGGAATATCACCTACCCAAGCTGGCTAGAACAGAACATTCAGGTGACGAAGAACAGCCAATGAAGGTAATCCACGAACATAAGTTCCTAGATTGAAAGAGATTGTTAAGCGGTACGAATATCCGTACAAAGCTAGAGAAGCTTTCCTAGACTTCCATCAACGCAGTCAAAGGTGGGCCGTATTGGTCTGCCATCGGAGGGCGGGGTAAAACGGTCGCTACGATTTGCGACACGGTGCGTAGGGCTATCATGGAAAAGAAACCTGATGCTCGGTACGCTTACATCGCGCCCTACTATGCACAAGCCAAAAACATCGCATGGGATTACTTACTTAAGTTTGCAGAGCCAGCAATTGTTAAGGCCAATCAATCAGAATTATGGGTAGAGCTAGTCAACGGGGCAAAAATACGCTTATTTGGTGCTGATAACCCTGATGCCCTGCGCGGATTGTATTTGGATGGCGTAGTCCTAGATGAGTATGCCGACATGAAACCTAGATTATGGGGTGAGATTGTCAGGCCATTACTTACTGATAGACAAGGCTGGGCTACCTTTATTGGTACACCCAAGGGCCATAACAGTTTCTATGACATCTACAATGAAGGTCAAAAGAACCCTAATTGGTATGTCAAGACACTACGGGCCGACCAATCAGGTCTATTGCCTGATGCTGAATTGCTAGACGCGCAAGCCACAATGTCTGCTAACCAGTACGAGCAAGAGTTCTTATGTTCATTTGAAGCAGCTATATTAGGAGCGTACTATGGTCAAGAAATGCGTAGAATTACTGACTTGGATAGGATTACTACTGTTGACTATGATCCTATGTTCCCCTGTCATACTGCTTGGGATTTGGGCTTCAACGATAGCACCTCAATATGGTGGTTTCAGGTCGTGTATGGTGAAATTCGTGTGCTAGACCATCATTCTTCTAATGGCCAAGCCGTGCCGTTCTACACTATGCTGCTGGCCCAAAAAGAAGAAGAATTCGGCTACAAATATGGTTACCATTACCTGCCCCATGATGCTAGAGCTAAAACTATGGCTTCAGGTGGTAAGAGCATAATCGAACAATTTGCAGCAAAAATTGACATAAAACATTTAAAAATTACACCAAACCTGTCACTTCAAGACGGAATCCAAGCATCAAGGCTTGCATTAACTCGCGCTTGGTTCGATAATAGATGTGAAGAAGGTATCGAATGTTTGCGTCAATATCAAAGGGAATGGGATGATGACAAGAAAGTATTTAGGGATCGCCCAAAACATGATTGGACAAGCCATTCTGCCGATGCGTTCCGTTATCTCTCGATTGTATGGAAAGATGAGGATAGCCCTATCCTTAAAGATAATAGAATTACAGGACTTCATGTCGGCCAAACGGATGTAACGCTTGACGAAATGTGGAAAATGACCCCAAAACAAACTTTTAAAAGGATTTAATCATGTCAGGCGTAAATCAACCATTTGGTACATTCTACGAAACCGTAGCCGCATCACAAACTGCTCAAGTATTAGGCGTAACTGGCGCGGCTGGTGACACATTAATGCGTTTAATTATTACCGTAGGCACAGCCTTAACAGGAACTGTAAGCTTATTAGACGGTGCAACATCTTATGCTTTGACTGCTGCAAGTACACCAATTGGCGTATATACCATTGAAATCAACGCTGTATCAGTAAACGGTGCTTGGAAGATTACTACTGGTGCTGGTGCAACTGTAATGGCAGTAGGTAATTTCACTTAAGGATTTACTATGGATCATACATATACTGATTGGTATAACTGTATAGCGGGATACGAGCGTACATTCAAAGAATGGGAAGGCCGTACAGATAGAATTATTAAGCGTTACAGAGATGACAGCCGCACTAGGAATAACCCTAACGCCAAGTTTAATATCCTATGGAGCAATGTCCAAACCATTACTCCTGCTATCTTTGCCCGCTTGCCTAGACCTGATGTTAGCCGCAGATTTCGCGACAATGATCCTATAGGCCGTGTAGCTTCAATGATGCTTGAAAGAGCATTAGAGTATGAGATTGAACATTACGGTGACTACAAATCAGCAATGAATCAGACGGTTCAAGACCGTTTATTAGGTGGGCGCGGCACTAGCTGGGTTCGCTATGAGCCACATATTGTCGGTTCAGAAGGTGGAGAAGCAGAAGGCGCACCCGAAGATGGTTTTCAGATTACCGAAGATATTGATGAAGCAGAAACCGAAGGCGGTATATACAGAGAAGATCAAGAACGCATTGAGTACGAGTGCGCTCCTGTTGACTATGTTTACTGGCGCGACTTTGGCCACACAATTGCCCGTACATGGGAAGAAGTAACAGCCGTATGGCGTAAAGTCTATTTAGGCCGCCCAGCCCTAGTAGAACGATTTGGTGAAGAACTTGGCGGGCGTATCCCATTGGATACAAAACCTGACAACACCAAGACATATAATGAGAAGATGGGCGAAGGCGCACATGAAGCTTGTATATACGAAATATGGGATAAGACTAGCGGTGAAGTAATTTGGCTATCAAAGTCTATGGGTGAAATCCTTGATACGCGCCCCGACCCGCTTCAATTAGAAAACTTTTGGCCTTGCCCTAAACCACTTTACGCTACATTAACTAGCGATAAATTAGAGCCAATCCCTGATTTTGTTCTATACCAAGACCAAGCCCGTCAGCTAGATACGCTGGCAGACCGTATAGATGGATTCATTCAGGCCCTTAAAGTTCGGGGAGTTTATGACGCTTCCGAACCAAGTCTTGCCCGCTTATTCTCCGAAGGCGAAAACAATACCTTGATCCCCGTCAAGAATTGGAACGCTTTTGCAGAAAAGCAGGGTATGGCAGGCGCAATTAATCTAGTAGATATTCAGCCAATAGCTCAAGCTTTAACGATGGCTTATCAGGCTATGGATCAAGTTAAGGGCCAAATCTACGAAATTATGGGTATCGCTGATATTCAGCGCGGACAGACTGATCCTAACGAAACCCTTGGCGCACAAATCATTAAATCGAACAATGCTGCTGGTCGCTTAAAGACTATGCAACATTCAGTAGTTGATTTTGCTACTAGCTTGTTATCCATCAAAGCGCAGATTATTTGTAATCACTTTACCGATGACACCATCATTAAGATTTCGGGCGCGATGCAATTAAGCGACACGGATAAGCAGTACATTCAACCAGCTTTAGCCCTATTGCGTGATGAAGCGGCCAAGAACTTCCGTATTGAAGTAACTAGCGATTCCATGATTTTCCAAGACGAAATGCAAGAAAAGCAGGATCGCATGGAGTTCTTACAATCTATTGGTGGGTTCATGCAACAAGTTATCCCTGCCGCCCAAGCCGTTCCTGAAATGACACCGATGCTGATGGAAATGGTGAAGTTTGCCGTAACCGCGTTTAAAGCAGGTAAAGGACTTGAGGGAATTATTGACGAAACTGCTGATAAGTTCCGTGAGCAAGCTAAATCTAAAGAAGGACAGCCTAAACCGCCTACTCCTGAACAAGAAAAAATGCAGATGCAAATGCAGATTGAACAGGCCAAGATGCAAGCAAATCAGGCACAAGCACAACAGACTATGCAGCTTGAGCAACAGAAAATGCAGATGCAGATGGAACTTGAGAAAGCCAAGCAGGAATATCAAGCCCAAGAAAACCAGCTTAAATTCCAATTGGAAGATCAGCGTAATCGCGCCCAAGCCGAAATGGATATGCGTATAGCTCAAATGAAGATGAACACCGAGCGCAATACCCAAGTATTGTTAGCGCATATTAACAACGGTGCGAAGATTGAAGTTGCTAGAATTGGTGCTGATGATTCAGACGGAACAGAAGCGTATCTATCGGAGGAAGCTATGGTTCAATCTATGCAACATCCTATGCAGCCTATTGCAGACGCGATTAATCACAGTAACCAGCAAATGACCCTAGCACTTGGCGATTTGGTGAATACAATCAACGAAAACCACAATAGACCTAAACAGGTAGTAAGAGGCCAAGACGGTAAAATCATCGGAGTTCAATAATGGCTATTACAGTCAAGCATAAGTTTGTAAGTGCCATACCTGATGCTGGCGATACTACGATTGTCCAGCCATCAAACTGGAATGATGACCATGATTTAGTAGGTACTATTCCTGTAGCCAATGGCGGTACTGGCGCAGCAACCCTAACTGGTTATGTAAAAGGCAATGGTACGGCTGCTATGACGGCTGCCGCAACCATACCAAGCACGGATGTAACAGGCTTGGGAACAATGTCCACCCAAAACGCTAATAATGTGGCCATTACTGGTGGAACAATGTCAGGCGTGGCCATTACTGGTTACATTCCTACTACAGAAAAAGGCGTAGCTAATGGCGTTGCAACCCTAGATGGTGGTGGAACAGTGCCTATTAGTCAATTACCAGCAGCAGTTTTAGGCGCATTAAGTTATCAAGGAACATGGAATGCCAGCACTAATACACCTACTCTCGTTTCTAGCGTGGGTACTAAAGGTTATTACTATGTTGTTAGTGTTGCTGGTAGCACTAATCTCAACGGCATTACAGATTGGCAAGTGGGCGATTGGGCGGTATTTAACGGGTCGGCATGGCAGAAGATAGACAATACTGACGTAGTTACAAGCGTAAACGGCTATACAGGCACAGTCGTATTAACTAATACAGACATTAGTGGTTTTGGCACTATGTCTACGCAAAATGCTAATAGCGTAGCAATTACTGGTGGTGCTATTGATGGAACAACCATTGGTGCTACCACTACAAGCACAGGTAAATTTACTACCTTAAATGCTTCTACAAGTCTAACAACGCCTACTGTACAAGCATCAAATTCAGGTGGTTTATCACTTAAAAACGCTAGTGGCACTACCCAAATGAGCATGGGTGCAGGCGGTGGCGATAATATGTCCATCAATGTTTCTACCAATTTAAACGGTACAAACGCACAAATTGATATCAGCCCTACTGGTACAGGTCATGTCCATATAAATCCAACTGGTAGCGGTTCTATTGAAATGAACCCTACAAGTGCTGGAACAATTAATAACATGGTTATTGGCGGCACAACGCCTAAAGCTATTACAGGAACAACCGTAACTGCTACAACATTTAGTGGTTCAGGCGCAAGTCTTACATCTATACCTAATTCAGCACTTGTAAACTCTGCAATTACAATTAACGGCACAAACACAAGTCTTGGTGGCTCAATTAGCGTAGGAACTGTTACAAGCGTAGCCGCCACAGCAGGCACAGGAATTAGCGTAACTGGTAGCCCTATTACTGGTAGCGGCACTTTAAACATTACTAATACTGCTCCTGACCAAACCGTAGCTATTGCAAGCGGTACAGGAATTAGTATTACTGGTACTTACCCTAACTTTACCGTTACTAATACAAGCCCATCTAGCGGTGGAACGGTTACTTCTGTAAGCGGTACTACTGGTCGCATAACATCAACTGGTGGAACTACCCCTGTAATTGACCTTGCATCAGGCGTAGCAACTGCTGGAACAACTGGTTCTAGCACCTTAATTCCTGTAGTCACAATAGACACCTATGGGCGTGTGACAAGCATTACAACCGCATCAAATCCACAAGGAACGGTTACTTCTGTAACGGGTACTGCCCCAGTAGTAAGTAGTGGTGGTGCAACTCCAGCTATTTCTATGGCTGCCGCTACAGGAAGTGTAAACGGTTACCTTACAAGCACCGATTGGACTACATTTAATAATAAAGGTTCAGGTTCAGTTACTTCTGTTAGCGGTACAGGTACAGTTAACGGTCTTACCCTTACAGGAACTGTTACAACTACAGGAAGTCTGACATTAGGTGGTACTTTAGACCTTTCTAGCCCACCTGCAATCGGTGGAACTGCCGCAGCAGCTATTACTGGAACAACCATTACTGCTACTAAATTTGTAGGGGTATCAGGCGGCACATTCTAATGTTTGCATCAGCTTTTCAGGCTAATGCGTTTCAGAATAATGCCTTTCAGGTATATGTCCCGCCTATTCCTACAAGTCAAACTGGCGGGGATGGCTGGACTAAAGAAGAATGGTTACGCGCCCAGCGATTAAACAGAAAGATTGCGGAGCGTCAACGCAAATTAATCCAAGCAACCAAAGACGATAACGCCAGCCGTAAGCAGGGTATTCGTGATTTAGTATTACCTGTTGCTAAAGTTAAGAAATCTAAAGTACAATTAAAACAAGAGGTTAAAGCTGATATACCGTTAGCTGAAACAGAAGATTTACAACGGTCTATAAGCTACCTTGAAAGACAACGAGATAACATCCTCGCGGCAGTAGCTTACAGAAACCAACAAACGCTAATACAACAGCAATTGTTATATATGGAAGCCAAACGCCTAGAGGAACTAGACGATGAGGAATCCGTATTAATACTGCTACATTAAGTGCTGACGCACAATACAGACTAGGTTACGACCACCTTCATGCTGGCAGATACGACCAAGGTTTTCGCCTTTTTGAGTATCGCTGGCATCCCGACATCATTGGCCAACAAACAAACGGCTATGGCCCAGCCCTTAAAATGCCCGTATGGAGAGGTGAATCCCTAATAGGAAAAACCATTACTGTCCAAATGGAGCAGGGATTTGGTGACATTATTATGTTTGCTCGATTCTTGCCTGCATTAAAGGCATTGGGCGCGTCAAAGGTAGTAGTTTTGCAAGAAAGTACGCTGCATTACCTTTTGGGCCAGCTAGATTGTGTAGATACCTTTACCAACGACATCGAAAACGGTGCTGCGGTCGAATCTGATTACTGGATTGGCTCTATGTCCCTTCCTTATTACATCAGTTTGTCGCATCCAATGGTAAAAGCGATGTTTCCAGTAACCCGTAAAAAGATTATTGGCTCGGAAGGGTACTTTCATGCACAACCTAGCAATATTCCCGCCAAAATTGGGGTGAATTGGGAAGCTTCCAAGCAAATTATGTACTACCTAAAGTCAATTGATGTTAAAGAAATGGAAAAATTGACGGGTTCGGACTGTTATAGCCTCAATCCCAAGCACGAAGGGATGTTTAACCCCCTTCCCGATGACGGATGGAAAACAAATTGGGTAAAAACGGCTTCACACATGAAGGCCTGTAAGGGCATTGTGACTGTTGACACAGGTACGGCTCACCTAGCAGGCGCATTGGGCGTAAAGACTATCGTGTTGCTTCCTAAAGACGAATTTATCTGCTGGCGGTGGAAGAATGGCCGTTGGTATGACAGCGTTATTTGTTTAACCCCTAATGAGTACGACAAAGTACCCGATTTAATAAGGAGAATGTAATGATCTGCCCTAAATGCGGATATTCCGAAGGTAATCATGTAGAAGCAAAGCAATCTGACGAAGAATTCTTCCTAGAATGGTGGACACCGACTATCGGTGAGGAAGCCGCCAAAGCTTCTTGGCAAGATAAATTGGCTATGAAAACTAGGGTAGCCCCTACGGTTATGTCTGATATTGAAGGCCATATATCTATGGCAGATGGCACTTGGGTATCTTCCCGTTCTAAACATCGCGAGAACCTAAAGCGCAACAATTGTATTGAATTAGGCAACGATGTCCCTACCCAACAAAAAGTGCATGAAATTTCAAGAAAAGACCAAGAACATCGCAAGCGTCAAATCGCTGAACTTGCTTACGCCAAATTAAAATAAGGAGCATTACATGAGCGAAGAATTAGACCGTAGAGAAATGTTAGAAGCAGCACTTGACCAAGCCGAAGATGGCACTTTAGAAGCCCCCATTGAAAAGGAGATTATAGAAAATGACGATCCAATCCAAGCCGAAAACAACCAAGAAGCCGACAGTACAGAAAGCAACGACCGTGACGAAAAAGGCCGTTTTAAGGCAGCGGAAGCCGAAAGTGATCCCGTTGAAGAATCTGAATTGGTGGGAGAAGCTGATAATGATGGTGAAAGCCAAAATGTAGAATATACGCTACAAAAACCGACTACTTTCAAAAAAGAATATGTCCCAATTTGGGAGAAGTTGGCTGCTGGTAAACCCTTAACTAAAGAAGAATCCGTTAAGTTTGCCGAATACGCTGGTAACACTAGAGAAACCGAATTTAAGCGCGGAATCTCTACTTATAAGAACGAAGCAGATAACGCAAGACAATTAACCCAAGCCATAGGCCCTTTTATTCCTGAACTTCAGGCACAAGGAATTCACCCTGTAGCTTGGATTAATAATCTTGGCCGCGCCCATATGATTCTGTCAAAAGCTCCGTATCAGGAGAAAGTACAGATGTTTCATAGACTTGCAGCGGATTATGGAATACAATTAGATCAAAATGCGATACAGACACCTGAACAGGCGTATGTTGACCCGTACCAGCAACAATTAATGCAACAACTTCAAGCTACACAGCAACAAGTTCAGCAATTGTCGCAAATACGGGAGCAAGAGGAAAATAGCCGATTGATGTCAGAAATCAGTCGGGTAAGTAGTAACAAGGTGGCTTTCCCGCACTTTGAAATGGTTAGGGAAGATATGGCTCAATTACTTGAGCGAGGTTTAGCCCAAGACCTTGAATCGGCTTATGCCAAAGCGGTGCGTATGAACGATGAAGCTTACAAGCTAGAACAGGACAAACTCCTGAAATCGGCAGGTAACCAAGCATCTAAAGCACAGCAAGTAGCTAAAGCTAAAGCAACTGCTGTTAGTCCAAGATCAGCTACACCTAGCGGTCAAGTGTCTAAAACAGATGCAAAGGATAGACGCTCCGTGCTAATGGCTCAATTGTCAGAAGCAGAGAGTGGTCGGGTTTAACTTAATTTAATAAAGGAAATATCATGGCATTTGCTAATAGCGCAATTACCGATATTATCG
>JGI24890J29729_1000601_pt1 | contig 21267 bp, 33 predicted proteins | sample FreactcultureFD7_FD_29729 | JGI IMG/M metagenome (IMG submission 29729)
GCCCAACTGGTACGGCGGGAAGCGCCGGAAGCGCCGGGCCAACAGGCCCAACGGGGACTAGCGGTAGCGCGGGAAGCACAGGCCCGACAGGCCCCACTGGCATTGGCTACGCTGGCCTGACCAGCAGTACCTCAAATGCTGTTGGCACGGGTTCACTCACCTTTACGACGAATTTAACGGCATCGCAGACTGCCTTTGGGGTTGGCGAGCGAGTGCGCATCGCTTACACGGTGACGCCTGCAAACTACGTCGAGGGCATCATTACCTCGTTTAGCGGCACGTCGCTCGTCATTACATCTGATGCCTTTGGCGGCTCCGGCACCTATACCTCTTGGAATGTCGTCGCTGCGGGAAATGTCGGCGCGACTGGACCGACGGGGCCAACGGGCGCAGTTTCAACGACGCCGGGACCGACGGGACCAACCGGACCCAGCGGAACGGGCACCAATATATCGGTTTCTGATGAAGGGACGCTGCTCACATCCGGTGTTACCAGCTTCAACTTTGTAGGCACGGGCGTCACGGCTACTGCCGTTGCGAATGCGGTCACTGTTACCATCCCCGGAGGAGGCGGCGGAAGCGGCGGCTTTTATAGTCGTACTAGCTTCACAGCTACTGCCGGGCAAACCTCATTTACCGTCACCTACAATGTCGGCTATGTTGAGGTTTACCTAAACGGTGTATTGCTCAACGCATCAGACTATACAGCTACTTCTGGTACAACTATCGTCTTGGCAGTGGCGGCGGCAGCGGGTGATTTGGTAGATGCAATATCGCTGAGCGGCAGCAGCAGTGGCACTGGCGGAAACATCTTTCTCGCTGACTACTTTGGAGGCTTCTAATGGCCGTTACATCAACCCCCATCTTTACGCAGACGCCAAATGCTGGCGCGATGAACGCCATTCTCTCAACTGCAATGGCAACTACAACTGCTTATGATGGGACTACCGCCGTGGGCACGGCAATGGTTCTTTCCTGCACGGCTGGCGCAAACGGTTCGCGCATTGATCAGATACAAGTTCGTTTTGCGTCCACAAACGGGGCTGCGGCAAGCGGCACTTCTTCGGCGACCGTGATTCGGTTTTGGATTAACAACGGGTCGGTCAACACTTCGGCTGGCAACAATGCGTTCTTGGGTGAAGTGGCGCTTCCTGCGACTGCTGTGACGGCGGCCGGAACAACAGCTCTTCCCGTATATTCGATTCCAGTTCCAGTTGGTGGGTTGAACTTGCCAGCAGGGTATAAGATCTACGCCGGTATGACAGTAGCCATTGGTGGAACAGCTATTGCTGCTGCCGTCAACATATTAGGTGGAGATTACTGATGAGTGCGCCGCAGCAAGCGTCTGGATTTAGCTATCAAATACCACCTCGGTATACGATCAGAAATATCACTGGTGCGTATACCGTTTCTGGTGCCGATTATGGTGTTATCCTTAGCTGCACCGGCACGGTAGGCTACGTCATTTCCCTCGCCCCTGCGGCATCTCTTGGTGTAGGTTTTGCCGTTTGGATTTGGAACCAGTCATCCACTTCTACAATGGTTATCACAATCACGCCAACTGCCCCCAACACTATTGAGGGAAGTCAAACTCTAGTTTTGCGCCCAAGCGAAGGCACTCAGATTGTTAGCACCGGCTCGTCTTGGTCTACTGTTGCTAAAAAAACAATGAGATTTTATTCCGAAAATTCAATTAATGCCTCAAAAGGAAGCTCTGCTGGCTCGCAAAGTTTTGCCATTGGTCCCACGGCAACTTCTGGCGGCGCTAATTCGATCTCGCTTGGAAACCAATCTCAATCTGCAGGAAATTCCTCGGTTGCAATTGGCAATGGTTGTGTTGCTGGTCACAATTATTCATTGGCCCTTGGTGCTGCGGGAACTCCAAATTCAATTGGTAAAACAGCATTCGGCGCGGCGTATGGGCTTTCCGGTCTGCAGTGGGGAACATTGTCCCTCTTTGCGGCGACAACTTCAAATACTCCAACAGTTCTTACCAGCGATGGAACTGCTGCCGGTGCAACCAACCAACTTGTTTTGCCCAATAACTCTGCATACTCTTTCATTATTCTAGTTGTAGCTCGTCAACAAGCGGCTGGCGGCACGGCAACTGCCGCATGGCAAATCACTGGGCTCATCCGGCAAGAGGCGACAGCATCGACAACAGCATTGGTGGGATCTCCAACAATCACTGTTATTAGCAATGCCCCGGCGTGGACTATTGCAACTACCGCTGACACGACAAACGGGGGGCTTGCCATCACGGCAACTGGTGCATCAGTAACCAATATCTATTGGCTTGCAACAATACAAACATCTGAAATTACTTATGCGTAAGGTGCAAGCATGATTTCTCAGTTGGGAGGAGAAGCTAGATGACCATCTCAAGAAACCTTTCCATCTTAGCTGAGGGTGTCAGCTCTACTGGCATCCTTGGCTTTTCAAATGGCGGAATGCTGGCCTTGCAAGCTGTGCAAACGGCTAACTTTACTGCCGTGTCTGGCAACACCTATCCGGTGAACACCTCCTCCGGGGCAGTTACAGTTACGCTTCCGGCAAGCCCATCTGCTGGAAATATTGTGCAACTGACTGATTATGCGGGCACATTTGCAACCAATTATTGCACGATAAATCCAAACGGAAACAAAATTAACAGCCTATCTTCAAATGCTTTTTTAACCATAAGCAGGGAAAGCGTATCACTTATCTATGTTGACGCAACTCAAGGTTGGATTGGAAACTGGTCTTTTATCGGGTCTTCCCTCTCTCAGGCATCTTCGTATCTTATTGTTGCTGGCGGTGGCGGCGGATCTCAAGGCGGCGGTGGCGCGGGGGGCCTTTTAACAGGAAACATTTCGTTAGCATCTGGAACTGTTTACACCATTACTGTGGGCGCTGGCGGGGCTGGAGCTGCGGGAAGTGGTGGCATCGGAACTAGCGGAAGTAATTCTTCCATTACCAGTTTGTCTGCTGCTATCGGCGGCGGCGGTGGTGGTGGCGCCACAAGCGCCCTGTCTGGTGGATCTGGCGGCGGCGGTGGCGAAGGTGGCGGAACAAAAACTGGTGGTGCAGGAACTTCTGGTCAAGGCAATGCCGGAGGAAGTAATGGCGGTTTTGCAGGATCGCAGCCCGGTGGCGGTGGCGGCGGTTCCGGTGCTGTTGGCGGATCGGCTACAAGCACTACAGTAGCCGGTAATGGCGGCGCGGGTTTGTCTTCTTCCATTACCGGGACTGCTCTTTCCTACGCCGGTGGCGGTGGTGGTGGGGTATATTCCACCGGCGCAACTGCGGGAACCGGGGGGTCTGGTGGCGGCGGCGCAGGGTCATCAAATGCGGCCAACGGCACTGCTGGAACTGTAAATACCGGCGGCGGCGGCGGCGGAACAGGAAATACATTTACAGGTGGCGCCGGCGGTTCTGGGATAGTCATTCTTTCTGTCCCAACCGCTAACTACACAAATATTACAACCGGCTCTACCGCTGTTTTCACTGGGTCGATAGCAACGACCGCGCTCACCGTCGCCTCAGTAACATCTGGAACTATTGCCATAGGCATGGTCCTATCTGGCTCTGGGGTCACTTCAGGAACAACAATTACTGCAGGTAGCGGGTTATCTTGGACTGTCAGTGTTTCTCAAACGGTAGCATCAACCACCATAACTGGGTACAGCACAGTGGTAACAATTAGCGGCTCCAACACGATCCTAAAATTTACACAGTCTGGTTCATATACAGCCTAAAGGAGTAAATTATGCCGCACTATGCAAAAGTCTGCGATGGAAAGGTTCAGCAGGTCATCGTTGCTGGGCCTGAATTTTTTGACACGTTCGTTGATAGCTCGCCGGGGCAGTGGCTTCAAACCAGCTACAACACCCGTGGCGGCCTCCACTATGGCGCTGACGGTGAACCTGACGGCGGTGTGGCCCTGCGCGGCAACTACGCTGGCATTGGCTACACTTATGATGCCGCCAACGATATCTTCTATGCGCCGCAGCCGTATCCGTCATGGACGCTCAGCCAGACCACATGGCTGTGGGAGCCACCTGTTGCGTATCCAACTGATGGATTGCGATACGTTTGGGACGATTCTACGACGTTATGGGTGCCGGTGAAGCCGGTCTCGGGGTGATGTAGCACAGGGCATAGTGCTTCGAGCAGTACGAGGAGCGATAAATCTCAACACCGCAGAAGAGCGCATCGCTGACGATGTACCGGCAGTGAAATATCCGCAGCTCCAAGATCGTCACGCCAAATAGTGATTGGCCCCCGCCAGAAATGACGGGGGCCTCCGTATTTTGGTTGTCTATATCAGACATGATCTGTCTTTGCCTGCGCTGCCGCCCCAGTGACGCGCTTCCTCGTCTTGGGTTTGTAGCCCTCAGCGAGGATTTTTTTATGCCGATTGATCGCGTTCATTACAGTCGTGTGGTCCCGATTCCCCATCATACGCCCGATCTGCTTGAGCGAGAAGCCCAGCTCAGTGCTCAGGCGGTAGCATGCCTCGTGACGCAAGTTGACGAAGGGCATCGTCCTGCTGGCGCTGCGGAAGGCCGCCACGGGCATGTTGTGCTTCTTGGCTACCTCCACCATTATCTTCCGGGCGGGGGTCTCAATAGTGACTGGAGGCGCTGGAGCCGCCGCAGGCGGTGGGGTGTCAAGAGGTTCAGGGTATGGGCCTGTTGTTGGATAAACATGGCTAACAACCGGCTCTTTCTTTATCGGCCCATTTAAGCGAGATCGAACGGCCTTGTAGTGCGCGTGGAGTTTTTCAAGCGTGTGCATCTTACTCTCCATGTCAATTAGGCTACGATACAGCCAATTTGTTTAATTGTTCACAATTTCATGCTACACCAGCATATCGCAGTTGGGAACATCAGATGTACCTTACAGCACAACAGATTAAAGATTTATGTGAGAAGCATGGATCTATTCGCAAGGCTGCCAAATTTTTGGGCCTGCCCGAATCCACTATGCGGTCGAGAATAAATAATGACCGGCCCACGAGGGTGTTCGACTCAATCAACAAAATTCAGGATATGGAAGCTGAAATTGATAATTTGAAGCGAAGGTTATCGTTTTTCTCAAATAACAAGCCAAAGTACATAGGCGGCCGCACCGACGACAGCACCAAAGTCATTGCTATAGGCGACACGCATGACCAGCCCGGCATGCCCAAAGACCGCTTCAAATGGATTGCGCGGCATTGTGTCGCAACCATGCCAAATCGAATTGTTCAGATCGGTGATTTTTGTTCTTGGGACTCAGTCTCAACCCATGACATGCCCGGCAGCGTCGGCCACGCCATGAGGCCATCATTCAAAACCGATTTGGAAAGCTGCGAAGAGGCAATGTGCCTTTTGTACAAAGAAATCAAAGATTTAGATATTCCCATGGAGCTGACCGCAGGCAATCACGAAGATCGAATTTGCCGGTTTGAGAATAAGAACCCCGAGACTGTATCTACATTGTATACACAATTTGAAGAGCTATGCGCGCGGTATCGCTGGCGCCTGCATCCGTATGGGCAATGGTTGTTCATTGATGGGGTAGGCTTCACCCACGTCCCCAAGAACATCATGGGAAAGCCATATGGTGGACAGAATAGTGAAAACCAGATTGCCAACCACGCAACACATTCAATTGTGTTCGGACACACGCACCGGTCGTCATTTCGCAAGGCACCAAAAATTGGCATCAACAATTCGATTGAAGTTCTCAATTTGGGAAGCGCCATGCCGGATGGGTACGTTGCAAAATATGCGGGAACGGCCACATCGGGATGGTCATATGGCATCTATGAACTGGCAATAAAATCTGGTCATATTGTCTCTCATAGGTTCATCAATATGGCTCAGTTGCAGGAACAGTACGAATGAAACTCGATGCGATGCACCCATTCGCAGAAGAGCTGCGTGCAATTTTCCGTATAAAGCATGGCCCCATGGATGCAGAAAGTGAAATGGCGCGAGAACTGATTGCTTTGAACCTCAAGGTAATGCAGTTGCATGAACGTGTCCGCGATCTTGAACGTGACAGGCACCGAGCATTTCACCGAGAGCCGAGCATACACTACATGTTGACCAACTCCCGTCCCATTGATGACAACGATTGGTTTACACCTGAAAAGGATGAGCCCCATGCGTGATGATGACAATGATGTGGTAGAAATTGTCGAAGATGCCGACATCGTATTCGACGATCCCGTTTCTCAAAGGTGCTACGCCTTTGTGCATCTTGCAAAGTATGCAGAAAGTTCGTCTGATCCGATAGCCAGAGACTTGACCTACACCATGATGCGCAAAGTTTGCTCGTCAATTAAGGCCACATCTACGGCGGATTTGCGGGTAATTGACGGCGGCCCGGCCAAATAGGCGTCACAAAATTCTGGCAATATGGTTAAGCTGATCCCAGCAAACAGGAGATGGTCATGGATAAGGAAGCTTTTCGCCTTGAGGTTGAAGCCGCCCTTCAACTAATTCAAAATGCACTTGATGAAGCCAGCATTGATCTCGATGCCCTCTTTGAGGAAGAGGATGAGGCCGAGATCCTCCCCGGTGATTGCAGCTTTCCCATCGTGTGGAGCGTCGGCCCTCACCCCTGCGATGGCGAAGGCGGCGAGCCCATTGAAGACCCGATGGTGCTGCGCGTTCATTCGGCTGAAGAACTTACCGATCCCAACACCAAGTACGACATCTCCTTGCAGGATGCCGTATCATCCCTGATTGATATGCTGATCGCTGATGAGGATATGAAGCTTGTTTCGATGCAGGTGCGTGACGCCCTGCAGGATCTGGCCGACCAGATCACGATGGCTCTCGAGGCCCAGTAAAAGTTAGAGGGGGCTCAGGCCCCCTCTTTTCCTTCTAGAGCCTCGCGGGCTACGGTTCTGGCTAAATCATTCAGGCCCCACTCACCAAGGCTCAGAAGCTCCCGCAGCGCCGCCTCCAGTTGCGTGTTCCTGACGCTTAAGCCAACAAGCTTAAGCTCTAACCGCTTGACTACGTTTTCGAGCCGGTCAATCTTTACGCTTTGTACAAGAAGAAGTTCCTGAGCGCGTGATGCTTCAATCATTTTTCCCCTCCAGTGCTTTCTGGGCGCGCTCAAGATCTTGAGGCGACACCATGCCGTAATCAATCAAACGCCGCAGCGCCGTCTGTAGTGCATTGATACGGTGAAAACAGTGAAGTAACTCATCCTCCAGCTTCTCGATGCGGTGCGCTCGTTTTGTCAGTTCTTTGTTGTAATGAACTAGGCAATCTTGCCACATGTGTAGTGTCATCTCCCCAAGTTCTGGCAACTTGATGTTGTTAGTCATCACTCATCCCCCTTCTTAGGCGGTGGCGGAAGTGGCATCCAATGAGTAGGAAGCGGCTTTACCGAATGATCTGTGCGATCAAAAAACCACCGACCAACGTCCATACATGCAATGAACATTGCGCCGCCACACCAAACCAAAACGTCAGTCCCATCCTTTGGCGCTGTTTCGATTGGTTGCCATTCAGTCATCATAGCACCATGCCATAGTGTTCTTCTGAAATGAAACCTCAACGCCGTAATAGCCATTGCTTGACCCATACCAGCGAATGTTCACATGGCCTTTGATTGTGCCAATCTTGTAGAAAGTCCACAAACAAAGATCATCCCAATCATCTTTTGCAGGGGCGTCGTTGGTAGCGCATTCAGCCTCAAGAATTGGCGAACCAATAATATCATCAAGGTTGCCAATGATTTCTTCAATGGAGACAGTTTCGCAATAATCTTGGTCATGGAACATGTAGTAAACATCATTTCCAACGTGAAACTGAAGCTGCTCGTTGTCATCAGATTTCACAATCTTTGTGATCGTCTTGCCTTTGAGTTCAGATATGTCAATCATCTTAATGCTCCCCGCTTCGTTGATGTCCCAGTTTGTGTAGTCAATGCTTGTGTCGAGAAGGATGGTTTTCATCACTTCTTCTCCATCACTGCCTAGTTGGCTTAACTGCTATCCCGGCTAACTCGGCAAGTTCATCTATCTGTGCCGACATTTTCTGCATTGTGTCATTCTGTTTGTTGCAAAGCCGACTGTATCTCTCGACTTCCTCATGCTTCTCTTTCGCCAACTTCGTGGCGCGAACACAGTCATCTACGGCGTCAGACATTGCCTGTGTTGCCTCATTTCCAAGTTTTTGCCACGCTAAAACCTCTGCTTCTAACTGCTCAATGCGGCGGCAAGCCTCAAGTGAGCGCGCTATATAGTCGTCTTGCATAGCATCCCATTCTTGGCGCGTCTCTGCTCGTTGGATGCAAATCTTGAAGGGCGCAGTGTCAACCATCTTTCTTCTCCTTTCGCGCTTCGAGCATAAGATCAGCAAGCTCATATGCAACAGTCGGAATTTTGTGCCAAGCATAAACTTCCGTTTCTGAAATAAGCCCTGTCAGCGCAGCCATCGCAAAATGATCGCGAAGCATCTTTAGCTCCCAAACATCTTCGATTTCCTTACCTGTGAATTTCATGTCGTTGATGTTAAGCATCTTTCCCCTTCAGTGCTTTGCGGGCGGCGTCAAAGGTATCGCGGATAAATAATGGATCGAAGCCCAATTTTACCCAAGTTTCATCCGTAAGATCGAAACTCAATACACTCGCCAACGCCGCCTCCAGTTTCTCGATGCGAATGGCGGCTGCGTTTACCAGTTCATACGTCTCAGTTCGGAATGCTTTTTCGCGCAGCCGCTTTACAAGATCGTCAGTCATAGTCCCTCACCCTCCTCAAAATGCAACTCGACCTTGATGCAGGCGATGCGACGAATGATCCTTGCCAACCTATCTGCATCTTCTTTTGTTTCACAGACTTTGCCTACGCTATCTTCACACACATTCACCCACACCGTCCGCTTGTGGCGGGGGCGGACTTCGATGAGGTCTAATTTACTCTCTACATCCCTGTCATAAGAACCGTCAGCATACCAAAGTCGAAATTGCCAGCCATTTGACCAAATAGCGCCGTGAATAGTTTTATTATTGTCCCCATCCGTCGCATAGATGCGGACTTCACGACCATCTCTAGTTTTGTAGGTCTTATTTTTGTCGATCATCACTCATCCCCCTTCTTAGGCGGTGGCGGAAGTGGCATCCAGTGGGTGGGTACACATGTGAAGTATGTTACCGCATGATCTTTCATGTCTTGTATCTCAAGAATGTTTGAAGATTTGTCGTACCAAAATTCATTGCCATACGCCCACTTAACTACATAGCAATGGCCGCCAGTGAACACCATACCGCCATGCTGCCCATGTGCTTGATAGACCAATATCCATTCATCCCTTGGCGCGGTTGATATGCCTTGCCATTCAGTCATCAGAACCCCCATCCGATGATGATGTTGACGCCTACGAGGAGCAGTAAAGCCCCAACGATTTTTAATTCCATATCCATCACTTAACTCCCTTCAATGCGGCATAGCCGTGGCGGGTTATCTGGGCGTGTATGCCCTCATCCTCAATGTGCTCCAACGCGAGCTGTATGACGTAGCCCATGTGGCGGTGGAAGTTGTCGATGTAGTTCGCCGCCTCGATCCCGTCCGGGTTAATCAGGAACTCCCGCTTGGTGCGGTACTGCGGATCTATCAAAGTCTCAAAGCGGCGAAGCTTTTGCTGGATGGTGTTCATGTCAATCTCCGTGTCAATGTTGGCGACATCCCAACCATAGTGGTGAGTTGTTGCCATTTCCTTAACGCGGACACACACGTACTGTACCTTTTTGTTACGCCCCCTGCTCTGGGGCAGGGTATTTTTGGCTCAGGATCTCCACCATCTCCTTCATGCTATCGTTAATGATGGATTCGGAATCGTCGCCCGTCGTGGCAAACTCCCCAGCAAAAGCTAAGTAATTGATGCCGTCAACGTAATTGTCGGGCTTGTCAGGGGATGTTCTAATGCGCGACATCTTTAAGGACGTCATAAAAATGTTGGCGTGGTAAACGCTCAAGGGGTTACCCGTGATCAATTCATAGATCTGGCAGGCCCGACCCATTGTTTCCGCCATGCTGCCATACTGCTGGTCTCTATCCCGCAGAATAAGAACGGCGTCTGTGAGGATTTTTGTGTGGTCCATTTTAATCTCCATATTTGTTGCTGTTATTGTTCCGATAGCTCAGTTCTTTGACCTTGCCGACATATCGGTAGTTCACAGAAGTGAGCCCCTGCGACTCATAATAGGGGTTATTTTCTGCGTCTGTTTTTTTATAGAATTCCTCAACAATGGTGAACTCGCGCTTCTCCAACGCATCACAGAAATCTGCCAACCCCTTGGCGGGGTACTCGCAGATGATCTGGTGAATAGGATTGTTACGCGAAGGCATGTTCATCGTGATGAGAAATTTCATTTATCTGTTATCTCCATTTCAATCAGGGTTTCAAAGCGGCAAGCAACTGCTTCTGCGTTGCATCCTTGGACGATAGGACGTCTAGAACACGTTCGTCAATGGTTTTTCTCGCCACTACATGAAGAATTTTTACGGGTTTAATTTGACCCTGCCGGTGCAGGCGCGCGTTAAATTGTTGATACAGCTCCAGCGACCACGTCAGGCCGAACCAGACGATGGTGGCACCCCCGTCCTGTAAGTTTAGCCCGTGCCCAGCAGACGCCGGATGAGCCAGAAGCATTTTGATTTCGCCCCTATTCCAACGGTCAATCGTGTCCTGCGCCTTGTCCAAGATAACCGCACCGGGAAACCGTTTTTTGAGACGCTCAAGGTCAAACCGATAATTGTAGGCGACCAGTATATTTTCATTGGCATTGTCCTCAATGATCTCGGCAAGTGCATCGAGCTTGTCCTCGTGGATTGCTGACCACTTGCCCTCCCCGCCCGCGTACATGCAGCCGTTGGCGAATTGCAGGAGCTTGTTGGCCAAGATCGCAGCAGTCGCCGCCTCGACCTCCTCCCCGTCCTCCAGCTCGGTGAATAGGGTCTTCTCAAAGTCGTTGTACGCCTCAAGGGCGGCGGGGTTCATGTCCACGCGCTCAATGAGGTCGATGCGCTCGGGCAGGTCGAGGTAGTCCTCGGCGCTCATGTGGATGACGCTGGGCGCCATCAGCGTGTGGATCTTGTCGGCGGAGCCCTCACGGGGCGTGAACTTGTAGCCCATGTAGTCCGGCTCAAAAAACCGCTGTTTGAAGGCGGTCATGGTACGGCCCAGCGCCTGCCCGAAGTCGATTAGATACATCTGCGACCAGACGTCGAGGAGACCATTGGGCGACGGCGTCCCGGTCAGCAGGACCATGTACTCAGTCTTGGGCAACACCCGCCGCAGGGCCTTAAACCGCTGGGACGAAGAACTTTTGAAGCTGCTGCTCTCGTCGATGATAATCATGTCAAAGGGCCACTTGGCCCCGAGCGTCTCCACCAGCCAAGGCATGTTCTCCCGGTTAATGACGAACACGTCCGCGTCTGCCTGTAGGGCCACCAGACGGGCCTTCTGCGAGCCCGTGCAGACGGAGACCCGGAGATGCTTCAGGTGCGCCCACTTGGCCGCCTCCTGCGCCCAGACGCTGTTGGCCACGCGCAAAGGCGCAACGATCAGGACCCTGTGGACGGAGAACTCGTCAAGGAGATCACTGACGGCGGTCAGGCTAGAAACTGTTTTGCCAAGCCCAAGCCCTAAAAAGCATCCAATGCGGCGTTTTTGAATAATCAACCGCACAGTTTGTTTTTGATACTCGTGCATGTCTTTACGAGAAAGCATTGGCGCCTTCCATGCTGTTGATGACGACAACTTCGCAGCCAAGCTTCCGGCGCCGCCAGTGGTCGCGTTCCTGCAACTCGGTCGGCCTCTTGCCGGGTGCCTTCACCTCAACGAAGACAATGCGGCCACCCGGCAGGGTGACGATGCGGTCGGGGACGCTGCGCCGACCGGGCGAGACGAACTTCTCACACAGGCCACCCAACTCCTTCACGCGCCTGACGAGCGCCGCCTCGACGGTCTTCTCAAGCATCTTTTTAATGTGCAAGTCAGGAGTGAGATGGCGGCGCTCGCCCGCCACCATCTTGGTGAGGGCGGCGGAAACTTCCGTTTCCACCTCTTCCGGTATGTGTGCGGGTATCACTTCACGGGGCGTCATTGGCGGCATCCTCCAAACGCATGGTGTAGTCGCGGATGCACTGGTCAACCATGCGGAACATTTCTTCCGTGCTAACATCGGGGACCGTGTTTATTATGGCTTCGGCAGTGAGCATGCACAGTGTCGTCATTACGACCGGCCCCCGCTTGCCAGCAAGGAAAGGTCGCATCACCGTGGCCAAATCGAGGCACTCATCAATCATTTTATTTGTGCTGCTCATTTCATCACCCCCATGTCTTTAAGCGCGTCGTGCGCCATTTTAATATAACGGTCATAGTCCACATCGCCCGGCAACTCGTCGGGCAATTCCATCATCGGTTTGGCCCCGTCAGAGCGGGGCACCTTGTTCGAGTTCTTCGCGTAGCTGATGCACTCATCAGGGCCAACTGTGTTCGAGTAATAGAACCGCACGGCCTTGCCGAGATACTCGCCCCGCCACAGACCTCCGCCAGTCACCTGCCGGACGGTCACGAAGCCCTTCACGTCAGTGCTGCCCCGGATCGTATCTTCAACTGATATGCCCTTGCTGAGGAACGTTGCCACGGCGTCGGTGACAATGGTGAAGTCGGGGTTCTTAGACAACACCGGCTCGGCGTAGACGCCCTTGCGCTTGGCTTTCCCGTCGGGCTTCACAGCGATGTAGTTGTTCACGTCGCGGGAGTGGATCGACCGATAGTCCGCGCGCTCAAGCTCGAAACTCGTCGTCAGCATCCAATCGAACATGACTTCTTCAAGCCACTTCTCGCGGGACTTGTCACACAGCACCACGATGCCGTCCGTGTTGGCGCTCACTACCCGCGCCCCGATGCTCTCCACCCACTCGATCAACATGAGCAGGCAAAGCTGGCCCGTGATCGTCGTCTGGATCATCAGCTCCGGCGCGTAGAGGGCGCTGTACATTGAGCCCAGCTTGCCGAAACTCCCATTGATAACGATCTTGAGGGTGTCGGCGGTGAGCTTGTCGCCCCGCGCCTTGGCCTGAAGGCGCTCGGTCACAATGTCTTGATAGATCAGCAGAAAGTCGCTGCCCATGCTCTTTGGCGCCAGCTTCAACTTCAGGATGATACTGGGGTAGTAGGACGCCACGTCAAAGTCGGCGAGGATCTGATTGGGCTGCGCCACGACGCTCTGGCGCTTCTCGCAACTGTGCAGGCCGCCGATCCCCATCTGATACTCGGTCTGGCCAATCTTGATCCGCTGCTTCTGGAGCCAGTCGGGCATGGTGACCGCGCCGTTTGAGCCGACCGGGAAGCCCGTTTTCAAAATTCTGTGGAAAACTTTCTGGAGTTCTTCGCTCTGGAATGAGACGATCTTTGGGTCCTCGTACCGGCACTCGTGCCCCACTGCGACCTTGCGGGGCTTGTAGGTGCGGCCCGTGTACTCGTGCAGGCGGTATTTGATGACGGCCTCGGCAATCTGGGCGTCGGACTTGGAGCGCAGGTCGATGCCGCCGTATTGCGCCCCGATCTGCTTACGGAGCTTGATGGCTGGCTCCAACTGCCGGTAGAGCGCCTCAGTCGTGTCGAGGTCGTTCTTACAGTACCGGCGCAGCTCCACCCGCTGCTCGGGGCTGATGCTGTCTTCGGGGGCGATGGGAAGGTCTTGAAGCTTCTTGGCGCCCATGCGCCCCCCGTAGATCTTCAGGCCTGCCTTGCCCGGCGCCACGTCGATCACGTCGATGTGGTCCCAATCGTGCGACACGCGCAGGCGATTATTTTTTGCCACCTGCCATGCGGGCAAGTTGGACTTGATGATCTCGTCGGAGAGGCGCTTAATCGCGTCACAGGACCAGTCCTCAAGGGCGGCGGCGATGATGTGGATGTCATATCCGAGGCCGTTGAAGCTGACGGTCGTGTGCTCCTTCATCAATTGGATGACGCGGGACCTGTGCAACTCCTGCCCCTCAAACATCTCGTAAGAGGCGTAACGCCCATTCTCAATGTTCTTGAACATAATCAGAAAGTAGTCGGTGTAAACTTCGCAGTCTAGGACAAGCATGAGGAGTGGCCTCAGTTGGTAGATATGCAAGTGCGCCGCCCAGCGTAACCGGGCGGCGCGTTAGATCAGATGAAGTCAACGTCCTCGTCGGTGAAAGCCTCAAAGTCGTCGATGCTTCCCTTAACGCCATCAGCGAAGGGCTCTCCGTCCTTCATGAACTGAACGCCCAACAGGTTGCAGTTAATGCGCTTGCCGTAGTTGTTGTTCTGCGCCCACAATTCTAACGAGGCATTGACGTAGCAGCCCGCGTAAAACTTGTTGTCGTCCTCGGTCAACGGAGATTTGTCGCGGTCGATGATGATGGGGCGCTTCGTGCTGGAAGCCTTGAGGCTCATGGTTCCGGCGTAGCCAGCGTAGTCGATGCTGTCGCCGTCCTTCATGCAGATCTTGTCCGGGGGGAGCTTGGCGCCCTTGAGGTCGTCCTTGATCATGGCGTCAATGGCCGCCTTAATCTCCTTGATCTTCGCGGCATCGCCCGCCTTATCGATCAGGAAAGTCGCCTCGAACTTCGTCTCCTTGCCATCAAACACTGCCTTGTGGAACAGGCTGGGGAACGACAGACGCACATCTTTCAAGATGATTTTCGACATTTGCTTTTTCCTTATAGCTTCTAGGGTTGAACGCCACTTCGTGACGCTTGAACACGTTACGCCTCAGTTTCATCGCCGTCAAGGTCATTAAAGTCGGCCTCCACCGGGTTGATCGCCGGGCGTGGGTCGCTCTCTTTCGCAAGTGTCGCAGCGCCACGGGGCTTTGCAACGATGTCGCTGATCTTGGCCTTGTCCTTCTTGCCGAGGAGCTTCTCCGCCTGCGCGGGGCTGATCAATTTTTTGGTGAAGGCGTTCTGCTCCCCAACCAAATCCACAAGGCGCTCGCCAGCTTGATCCTCGTCCGACCATTTGCGTATTGACCTTCCCTCGACCAGCTTGAACCCCTCAAAGGAGCCGCCCTCAAGTAGGTGCTCCTTCACAAAGTTTTCCACAGATAAAAGCCAAGCCTCAATTAAATTTTTGTTCTCCACAGCTTTTCTCATCTGCGGCTCGGTCAACTTGTACGGGGACGGGGCCTCGTCGAGCTGCTCGAAGTCGGTCATGAGAGTGTCTGTGGTGAGCTTCAGCAGTGCCGGGCAAGTCGCTTTGGCCTTGCACCACCGGCACTGCTTTTCGCCGGGGACGCGCTTGGCCTTGGGGTTCTCCGTGTCGAGGGCGGCCTGACGCGCCGTCTCGCCGAACTTTAGCAGGTCGGTGATTGAGATCTCCCACTCGCTGATAGTGTCGAGGCGGGGCTGGACAATGCTAATCTTGACCGATTGAAAGTCGGACAGGAACATGCACTCGTCGTAGGCGCCCAAGGCGTAGAGCATGAGCTGCGGGTTGTTCTCCGCAAACACCGGCACCCCCTTTCCGTACTTCAGGTCCACGATGTGCAGGACTTCGTCACTGACTATGATGGTGTCGGCGGTGCCAAAGCCCCCCGGCACCCACTCGCTGAAGTTCACCCGGCGCTCTATGAACAGGGCGTCGTCGGGCTTCTTCTGGCTGAGGACGTAGCTGACGTAGGACTCAACATATTCCCACATCTCCAAGTCGTAAGCCCCAACGCGGATGGGCTTGCCCGTGAGCATCATCTCCATAAGATCATGCGCCCTCGTCCCCTCCTCGGCGAAGGAGCTGGTGCTCTCTTTCAGCCCCTCCTCGGCCCTAACGCTGCCGGGGCAGGCCATCCACCTGTGGGCGCCAGAGGCGCTCAGTTTGGCGTGCGCAGTCATTGAGTTACCTCGCCGTTCTTGGCGATGTCGTAGGCGATGCTCATCAGGCGTCCATGGACCTCATGGTGGTGCTTATGGTCAAGCTGGGTGACGGTCTTGGCCCCATATTCGGCGAGGATCGCAAGAATTAATGGGCGGGCGCTTGAGTCGGCCCGGACAATTTCCAGCGCCATCGTCTTCAATGAAGTCTCGGTGATGTCGGGGCGCCCCTCGGGGATCTCGTCCTTTAGGGGTTGATCGGTACATTCGGTGTTTTTTACAGGAGTTGCCGCCTCGACGAGGGCCTCAACCTCTTCCTGCGTTACCTTCGGCTTCCTCTGTCGGGGTTTGTCGAGGTTTGTCGGAGTTTCTTTTTCGGTCGGCAATTCATTACCGACTTTTGCCGACCGAAGTTCTTCAATCAGTGCGGTGATGGCGGCAGTGAGCTTTTGGATTTCAAGTTCAAGCATTTCAGGGTTCCTTCAAGGGTTGTTGCTAACGACGAATTATTACGTTATCCTCTCTTTAGTGTCAATCACGAACGAAGGAAATTGAGCCATGCTCACAAGCACAAAATTGGGGAAGGAGATCGGCCTGACGAAGCAGACCGTCTGCCGTTTGGCCAAGGAAGGGCGCATTCCCTGCATTCAACTACCCTCGGGACACCGGCGCTTTGACCTTGAGGAAGTGAAGAAGGCGCTGTCGTCTGACGTCATGGCCGCGACGTTTTTGTTCCCTGTTGAAAAGGGTGGAGCATGATGATCCGCTTCACCTACTGCCCAAACTTCGCCACTGCGGAGACGCGGGAGACTGAGTGGGGCCCCTTCGCCACTACACTGAGCACCTTCAAGGCGTACCCCAGCAAAGAGGCCAGTGTGGGCCGGGCGGCCTTTGTGGGCGGCGTTCGGGCCGACGAGACCAAGGGCCGGGCCGACGGCAACATTGCCGTGCGCACTGTCGCCACGCTCGACTTCGATGCCCCGCAGGGATCGCTGACAGATATTGAGTTCCAGCTCGGCATGACGCTCCCCTGCGCCTTCGTCGCCTACTCGACCTTCCGGCACACGCCCGAGGTCCCCCGGTTCCGCCTGTGCGTCCCCCTCAGCCGCCCCGTCAACGAGGCCGAGTATAAGGTCATCGTCAACGACATCATTCGCCTTGTGGACCTTGGTAACGTGGACCCGTGCAGCTTCGTCATGTCCCAGATCATGTTCCTGCCCAGCAACCGGGAGGGCATTACGCCTTGGTCCCTGCGTCAGGATGGGGAGCCGTGGGCGGTCAACCTAACTGAAATCGCGATTACGGTCGGGGGCGAGGACGACGACTTCAGCGACCTTGAGGCCATGGTCGCCGCCGAGCCGCTCGGCATGTCGATTGGTGAGATTGACGCCCTCCTTGAGAACTACCCCGCCGAGGGCAAAGACTATGACGAGTGGCTCCGCGTCGGCATGGCGCTCTATCATGAGTTCCGTGGCTCAGAGGAGGGCTGGCGTCGTTGGACGGCGTGGAGCATTGAGAGTTCCAAGCACGATGCTCGGCAGATGCGGACCAAGTGGCGGTCATTTGGCGGCGCGTCTCGGCCCGTCACCATGGCCTCAATCATTCACCTTGCCGGTGGGCGCCGGGCCGCAGTCGAGATCCAGCCCACGGGCTCGACCTACGTCGCCCTTGAGGCCGAGGCGCGCTCGCTGCGTTCGCTGGAGGGCTATACAGCCCTGCGCAATAAGGTCAGCGCCCTCGGGGAGGTCCAGCTCAGGGCCGACATGCGGATGATGCTGGCGGGGTTCGCCTACGACACCTTCGGCAAGGGAGCCGGAATGACCAAAGGGGTCATCAACAAGGCATTCAAGCCCGCCAAGGGGTCTGGGCGCTCAACTGCTGGCGCCGTGGAGGGGGTCGAGGGCGGCCCTTTTGACGGTCCCAGTTGGCTGGCCGACTGGGTCTACTGCGAGGCGGACGCTACCTTCGAAATGGTCTCCACCCGGCACTCAATCAAACGGGAGGCTTTCCGGGCCAAGTTCGACCGCATGCCCGAGGTGCTGGTTGGCGAGGTCCCCGACGCCGCGTCTTTCGCCCTGAACTATTGCCGCATCCCCACGGTGGCCTCCAAGATGTTCTGGCCGGGGGCCGAGCGGATTTTCCAGTTGGAGAATGGCCTGTCGCACCTCAACACCTACGAGCGCAGCGGCGCAGAGCCTTGTGAGGCGCTGGATGATGAGGCTAGGGTGATCATGGGTCGGTTCATGATCCATGTGGGCAATACGGTGGCCAGCGAGCGCGAGCAGGCCATCCTGATCGACTTCATGGCCTACGTGTACCAGAACCCCGGCAGGCGGGTGCAGTGGGCCTTGCTGCTCAAGGGGATCGAGGGGAACGGCAAGAGCTATTTCTTCCGGGTCATGCAGGCGGTTCTGGGCAAGCAGGCCTCGGTCGTTTCGACGACTGCCATCGACTCGGCGTTTACCGGGTGGGCCGAGGGCTCGGTGCTGGTCTGCATTGAGGAGATCAGGATCTCGGGCACAAACAAGTACGCGATCCTCGACAAGATGAAGCCGCTCATCACCAACAACACCATTGCCGTCGTCCACAAGGGCAAGGACGAGAAGCACATTCCGAACTTTTCGTCGTACATGCTCTTCACCAATCACTCGGACGCGATCCCAGTCGGCGACAACGACCGGCGCTATTGCGTGATCTTCACTCGGCAGACGCGCAAGGAAGACCTCTTCGCTCAACACGGCGGGGCGGTTGGCACTGAGGATTACTTCAGGACGCTCTTTGACGATCTGGATCGGCGCCCCGACGTGTTCGCTCGGATGCTTTCAGACTGGAAGGTGTCGGCTGACTTCTCCCCGTCGGGCCGGGCGCCTGAGACCGATGGGCTGGCGGCGATGCGCTCGATGCACGTCTCCGAAGACCGCGACAGCATCGAGACTGCCATCGCAGACTACGCCTGCGCGGTCGTCGGGCCGGACGTTATTGATGTTACATATCTCAAGGATATGGCGACGATGGATGGCCGCGATTTCCCCCAGACGAAGGCCATCGGGCACATTTTAAGTGACATGGGGTATACCCCGATTGAGGGCAGGAGGGTCAAAATCACCAAGACAAGGCGCGACCATTACGTCTGGCACCGCAGGGGTGCGAAAGATCTGGAGGGCGCAGCATTGCACCCCAACACTGTGAAGGCCCTAGTCCGCGACTTCCATAATGGCGACACGGACTTCACGGACGCCCCTTTTTGATCGAAACCAAAAAAGTGGGGCGCAATGATTGCGCCCCAAAGTGGATTGCACCCCAAGATTGCACCCCAACCTAAATCCTTAATTTATATACTCTTTTTCTTTTTTGGGGTGCAAAAGATCAAAAAAGAAAGAAAAGTAGTAAATTAAAATAAAATAAAAAAAAAAATTATATTATGCTCCGGCTGCGGTTTTCCTCGCACCCCAAAGATTGCACCCCAAACGAAAAAGGGCCGGGGGAACGCAGTACCTGCCCCCGGCCCTCTCAACCTAACGCACCCCCTCGGGCGTCAGGCGATCTTGATGGTCTCAAGTATGCGGTCCTCGACCCACTCCAGCGGGATCAGGCCGTCCTTGATGGCCCGCAGCAGGATGGAGACCGACTGGGGGATGGGGCTATGGCCCGACAGCCAGAGTTGGGGCGTCCGGCGCGTCACGCCCATCAGGACGGCCACGTCGCCGGTCGTGAAGCCGAGGTCCTTGGTGAGTTCCTTGAAGGCGGTGGGGGTCATTGGATGATGTCCTCATCTACTGAATCGAGGGGGCTGGATCCTCGCAGGATGTTCCAGCGCCTGTGTCTGAACTTCGAGATCTCACGCGACAAGCAGCCGCACGATTTGGTCAGGCCTTTTCGTACGCGCCGGGCTTCGATCACCTTCTCAGCCCCGCAGTCGCAGCGGCATAGCAACATGCCTCGGCGACCTTTGGTTTCTGCAAGGCTCAAGACGGTCAGGCGGTTGTGTTTGGTGCCGATCATGGTTCGCACTCCATAAAGGCGCGGATCACTTCTGCCGCGAGCGGGGCGCAGATCGCATTGCCGTAGGCGCGCAGGCGTCCCACTCTGTTGGGTAGCCCATAAGCCAGCAGGGGAAGGCCGGATTTAGAGCGCCTCGATTTTCCGTCTGATCCGGTGAGCCAGATGTGGTCGTCCCAGAATGAACCAGCGCACCCAGATCCGTTATCGCTCCGTCCGGCTTCCGCCCCTTTCTTTTCAGGAAGCTCTCCCCGTCTCCCCCGCATGGCTGAGACGTTGGCGTCGGCCAAGTCCACTGCGACCCAATAGAGTCGCTGGCGAATGTGCGGGGCGTTGACCGCGAGAGCCGGAATATCGACCGCCCGGCTGGAGTAGCCAGTTCCTTCCAGATCAGAGCGAACTCCATCGAACCATCCGTACCCAGCCTTCCCCGCAACTTGCTCTCCCATGACGACAGGGGGTCGGCAGGCGGCGATGAGGCGGTGGAAGTGGGGCCAGAGGTGGCGGGCATCGTCTGTACCAGCTCCCTTGCCTGCGACCGAGAACGGCTGGCAGGGGCACGAGCCCGTCCAGATGGGTCTGTCATCCGGCCATCCGGCAAGACGCAAGGCGTGTCCCCATCCGCCGATACCGGCGAAGAAGTGGCACTGGGTGAAGCCTCTGAGGTCCACAGGCTGAACATCGACAATTGATCTGGTGTCCACTTCGCCATCTGCTATCAGACCCTTCGCTATGAGGTTACGCAGCCACTGGGCTGCGTAGGGTTCGATTTCGTTGTAGTAGGCGCTCAATGGTTCATCTCCAGCAGCGCAGCCCGTGCCGAGGCCAAGGAGGCCGCATGGCGCAAATCCCCGTGGGTGGACAGCGCCCGCCAAATGGGCCTGCCCTTGGCCTTCATATGGCCTTGGCGGACCCACCCGACCAATTGGTCGAAGTAGAAGACCTCGTAGCAGCCGTCTGGCTTGAGGCGGGAGGTGTGTACCATCAGATGAACTCCCCGATCACGACCGCGTCCAACTTGGCCACAATGGGAGCAAGCTGTGCCCTTGCCTTGCCCAGAAGGGCGGCGTCGGCCACGGTCAGCATGCACACGCTCATGGTGTGCTTTTTGCAGTGGTGGGCGAGCTTCAGGGCGTTCATGTCGGTCGGGTTGGCACGGTAGGCGTCAATGAGCTTTTGCATGTTGATCTCCATTGGGTGGGTGGTGGGGGCTGTGCGCCCCCTCTGGATGATTAGGCCGCCGCCGCCAGCTTGTTCTTGATGCGGATGGTCTCGACCAGCGAGCCGGGCTTCGTGCAGGCCGCGACCTGTTCGGCGGTCAGGAAAGCCTTGGCGGCCTTGGCGTCAAAACGCTCGGGGGTCGTGTAGGTGATGGTCACGGTGGCGAAGTCGCCCTCAATGATGCCGTCGTGGCGGGTGGCCTTGA
>JGI24890J29729_1000602_pt1 | contig 21266 bp, 15 predicted proteins | sample FreactcultureFD7_FD_29729 | JGI IMG/M metagenome (IMG submission 29729)
CGCGGTTGCTGCAGCGGTATAAACGCCCCGTCTATCACATGGTCTTAAAAATGGTCAGGAATGTAGACGATGCAGAAGACCTTACGATCGAATCCTTTGCAAAAGCTTTTAAAAGCCTTCACCGTTTCAAAAAAGATTTTACATTCAGTACATGGCTTTTTCGTATTGCTACGAACAATACGATCGACTTTATCCGAAAGAAAAAACTCAATACACTGAGTATTGAGAATACGTATACCGATGATGATGGCCAGTCGGTCTCTATTGACGTAGAGGATGAGAACCTCAACCCACAGGAGGAAACGATCCGCTCGCAAAAAGCGGAATTGATACAGGTGTTTGTCGAAAAACTGCCGGCTAAGTATCAGCGCTTGGTAAAGCTTCGCTATTTCAATGAACTTTCGTACGAAGAAATTGCCGCCGAGCTTGATGCACCGCTTGGCACTGTAAAAGCCCAACTTCACCGCGCCCGTGAACTGATGTACGAAATGGTAAAGAACAAGCGCGACCATATTTGATTATATCATTTACCGGGTAAACTATTAATCGATCAATTCCCTATCTTTGATAAAGAACGAGTTCTATGGTCATCAAAATCAAAAAACACTTACGAAAGCAAAGCTTGAAAAAGCCGAAAAGAAGTTATTGGAAAAGCGTGCTAAACTAAAGAGATTTGACGCAAAAAAATTTCCGGGCAAATTAAAAGGAGTATTTGGCGATCCGATGGTATATCAAAAGAAAATAAGAAATGAATGGTAGCGATTTTCTTTTCAACATCAACGGTTAACCTTATCCGGGAACCTCACGCGATTCACGATTCACCGTTAACTATTAACTTCACTGGAGCAGGCTGAAATCATATTCCACTATTTCCCGAATCTTTCAGACGTACAGAGAGATCAATTCAAACAGCTTTATTCTCTTTATAAAGACTGGAATGAAAAGATCAATGTCATTTCACGAAAGGATGTAGATAATCTTTACATCAATCATGTGCTTCATTCGCTCGGCATTGCTAAAATAATTTCGTTTAAGCCAGGCACTTCGATCCTGGATGTAGGAACGGGCGGAGGTTTCCCGGGCATACCATTAGCGATCCTTTTTCCGGAAGCACAATTTCATCTTGTCGATTCCATTGGTAAGAAGATCACGGTCGTTAAAAATGTCGCGGAAGGGCTGCAATTAAAAAATGTGAAGGCCGAACAAATTCGCGCAGAGCAGATCAACGGAAAATATGATTTTATTGTTAGCCGTGCGGTGACCCGTTTGAAAGAATTTTACGGATGGATCAATCAAAAAGTAAAAGAGAAATCCATTCATGAGATGGATAATGGAATTCTTTACCTGAAAGGCGGAGATCTTGAGGAGGAACTGGCTGAACTCAGAAAACTTCACCAGGTATTTGATCTTTCTGATCATTTCAAAGAAGATTTTTTTGAAACGAAAAAAGTCGTATTTGTTCCGCTTTAGCCAAAACGGAACCACCGCAACAACTGCAGGTACATTTGGCTTTGATCCTTTCCGGAATTTTTCTTAACTATGTAGTCCCTAGATCTTATTGTGAGAAAAGCTGTTTCGATAGTATTGGTATTGCTCCTGCTCTTTAATGCGCTTGGATTCTATGGTCTTTTTGTCGGTCTGCGCATAAAAACCACCCAAGATATTGTTGAGCGCCTCGATCTTAATCAATATTCAGATTCCGAAACCATCACATTGAAAGTTCCTCTTTCTTTACCGTACACCGCAGGCAATGATCAATATAAGCGTGTTAACGGTGAGATCGAATATAATGGAGAGTTTTTTCGTTTGGTCAAGCAAAAGCTCTCAAACGACACAGTCTACATTGTTTGTATTAAGGATGTTCAAAGTAAGAAGATCAAACAAGCGTTGAACGACTACGTAAAAACTTTTTCGGACAAGCCTGTCAATACAAAGAGCACCAGCAAGATTTTTCAAACCATTATAAAAGACTATTTGCCAACGGCGCTTGTCATCGAAAAGAAAGATTCTGGCTGGAACAAAGAATTAACGTCCCAGGTTTATCATAATTCATTTTTTGAGAATTCTCATTCACAAAGGGTATCGCAACCGCCCGAATTATTTCTATAATCCTTTCTGATTTCATTTCTTTTTAATCGAGTTAAGGAGCAAACGCATTTGTTTGCAGCTTGCTCGTTCTTTTAATTTTTAATTTACACCATGAAGAAATATATACTGATTATCATGCTAACATTTTGCGCAGCCGCGAACCTGCTGGCGCAGACTATAACAGACGGACTGATGATGCCACGCAAAACATTTTGTACAGGATTTTTGTACGGACATGATTCCTGGACGGGATATTGGGAGGGCGATCATCACCGCGTAAACGGAAACATCGGAAAGATCACCACACAGAGCATAAACTGGATGGGAACCTATGGTATTAACAAGAAGATAAATATTATTGCCATGCTTCCTTATGTTTGGACAAAAGCCAGTCAGGGCACACTACATGGAATGGAAGGTGTTCAGGATTTAACGGTAGCTGTTAAATATAATTTCTTCAAAATCAATATCGACAGTGCTACGATCAAAGCTTTTGCCGGACTTGCATATTCCACTCCGCTGACAAATTACTCACCTGATTTTTTGCCCCTCTCCATAGGCGTTCAAAGCAAGCGGCTTGCATGGCGCCTGACGTTGAATTACGCCACCAAGATGGGATTATATGTGAATGCATCCTCTGCCTACACCTGGCGCAAAAACATAACGCTTGACAGGAGTACGCATCTTGAAAACGGTAGCCTTGTTCAAAGCGATCAAATGTTCATGCCAAATGTGTTTGATTTGTATGTTACCGTTGGTTATCATAAACAAGCCGTTCAGGCAGAGTTAAGTTATACTCAGCAAAACACGCTTGGCGGCGACGATATACTTCCACAGGAAATGCCGCTTGCTTCTAACAGAATGAATTTTTCAAAAGTTGGTGGTCTGGTTATGTACTACCTGCCCTGGCCTAAATACCTGGCCGTGCGCGCAACGGCAAGCTATACGGTAGACGGAAGAAATGTCGGACAATCCACTACGGTTATGGGTGGACTGATGTACACATTCTTCTTCACCAAGAGCAGGGATTTTAAAATATAATTTGATAGAGAAATAAATATACTGTTATGAGATCAAACATTATTAAAACGTTTTTACTGCTGATAGTCACACTAGTGGTTGTAAGCTGTAACAAAGACATCGATCTGGATCAGCAGTTCCAGCCGCTGAAGCCGGCGAAACTCGATGAGAGTGCGGGCACATGGACATCGATATTTGTTACGAACAATCAGGTGGTATTGGCGGCTGCTACAAATCCGGTCGGTTCAGATGCTTACAATGCTGAACTTGCTGCCATCAAAGCTGTTCAGGCGAACTTAAATCCGGACCAGCACAAGGCGATCGAGTATTGGAGCGGTGGTGGCATTATGCGCTGGAATCAGATATTCCGTGATCTTGTTGCACGCTACAATCATCCGCCGGAACCAGCTGCTGATGGAACGTATCCGGCGCCTGACGCAGAGAATCCATTCTCAATGCCGCTGTATCCGTTCTCCAACCCTCCTTACGCTGCACGCGCATTTAGTTATGTGAGCGCCGCTCAGTACGATGCGTTAATATCCGCCTGGTACTATAAATACAAATTTAACCGTCCTGCGCCGTATCAGGTTGATAACACCATTCAGTCATTAATGCCTGCCTCTGAACTTCCGGGTTACCCTAATGAAGAAGCGGTAATGTCCGGTGCTGCGGCGGAAATGTTGAAGAATCTTTTTCCGGCTGCCGTAGAAGAAATCACAAAGAAAGCCGCTGAGCAGCGCAATGCCGCATTGTGGTCGGGTAAAGCAACGCCATCGGAAATCACCTCGAGCCTTGCATTGGGCAAATCAGTCGCTGCAGAGTATATCAAACGCGCAGGCAATGATAACATGAAAACCGCCGGTGGAAACAAGGCACTCTGGGACGGCCTTTCGACAAATGCAACGAACAGGGGGGATGTGGCATGGCAGAGTTTGGAAACTCCGGCTCGCCCACCAATGCTACCTGTCTTCAACAAAGTGTTGCCGTGGAAAATGACATACGATACGATTAAGCGAATGCGACCAGGCCCTCCACCTGTGGTGGGTGCGCCACTGGTAGTGGGTGAAACAAACATGACGGTCGAAACAGCGGAAGTAAAATGGTATTCCGATAATCTTACACGCGAACGTTTGGCGATTGTTCACAAATGGGCCGATGGCTCTGCAACGTATACGCCAATCGGACACTGGAATGATATTGCTACCGATCACATCGCCGATGCAAACTTTAGCGAAGTTCGCGCTGCGCGCGCCTATGCGTTACTCAATATCACCGAGCACAATGCCGGTGTCGCTTGTTGGGATACCAAATTCTTTTACTTCAATGCACGACCTTCACAACTTGATCATTCCATTAAGACCGGAACAGGCGTTCCTAATTTCCCCTCGTATGTTTCGGGCCATTCAACCTTTTCACAGTCTGCGGCACAAGTTCTTTCTTATCTCTTCCCGCAAAGCACTGACGAGTTTAATGCGATGGCATTAGAGGCAGCCATGTCACGTCTCTACGGAGGCATTCACTATCGCACCGATTGCATGGCAGGCCTTGACCTCGGGAAAGATGTAGGCAACTACACCGTTTCCTATGTCGCGATGACAGATGGCGCAGGTGATTAAGAGTTTACCGTTGTAAAACGTTAAAAGGCTGTCTCATCAAGAGACAGCCTTTTCATTTTTACTGAATCTGGTTATTTTAATGTTCCGCTTTCGGTGATGCCTGCTGTTGCTTCGCCAACTCTTCCAATCCCTTCTTGCCATAAGCGAGCTTGGTAATTACAACATACAACACTGGCACAACAAAGATCGCCAGCGTAGTTGCAGACAACATACCGCCGAATACTGTCCATCCAATGGTCTTACGCGCTTCTGCACCGGCGCCACTGGAGAATGCTAATGGCAATACGCCCAGTATAAACGCGAGTGACGTCATCACGATCGGCCTCAGGCGAAGTTCTATGGCTTCGAGTGTAGCGGAGATTATTTCCTGTCCGCGGTCCACACGTTCTTTTGCAAACTCGACGATCAGGATTGCGTTTTTAGCAGCCAACCCGATCAGTGTGATCAATCCGATCTGAGCGTAAACATTATTCGTCAGGCCAGGAAGGAACGTAAGCGTTAAGATCGAACCGAATGCCCCGATCGGCACGGCGAATAAAACGGAGAATGGAACAGACCAGCTTTCGTACAGCGCGGCAAGAAAAAGGAATACGAAAATAATAGAGATCGAGAAAATGACAATGATCATGCTACCGGCTTTGATTTCCTCGCGGCTCATGCCGGCGAATTCATATCCATAACCATTCGGCAGTGATTTCGCGGCAACTTCTTTCAGCGCATTAATGGCGTCACCGCTGCTATATCCAGGCTTTGGTGATCCATTAATTTCTATGGATCGGTTAATGTTGAAATGCGATATAAGCGAAGGCGATTCGACCAGTTTAGATTCTACCAGCGCCGTGAGCGGCACCATGCCACCCTGGCTGTTCCGGACATAATATTTACCCAAGTCGGTGATCGAGGTCCGGAATGATGTATCGGCCTGTGCCATTACCCTGAAATTCCGTCCGTAAATATTGAAGTCATTCACATAACTGCTGCCAAGCAAAGTCGACAATGTGGAATAGACATCTGAAATCTGTACACCCAACTTCTTTGCTTTCTCACGATCGACATTTACCTGGTAACTAGGCGTGCGTGCGGTGAAAAAAGTAAATGCCATGCCGATCTCGGGGCGCTTGTTAACTTCCGCCAGAAAATTTCGCGCTACGCCTTCAAACTGTTGAATATTATCGGTGCTGGTTGTTTGCTGAAGTTCAAACGTGAACCCTGCGGTCTGTCCGAGACCCGGAATAGCCGGGGGTTGCGTTGCACGGATACGTGCTTCTTTAATATCTCCTGTGCGCTTTTGAACTTCAGCGATTACGCCGGTAACCTGTTCTTCCTTGCTTTTCCGATCGTCCCATGGTTTCAACATTACAAACATGGTTCCTACGTTTGATTTGTTTGAGAAGGTGATAACGTTTAATCCTGCAATACCACCCACAGTCTTAACAGCCGGGATACCATTCAATCTTTGCATCAGCGTTTTCATCATCTCGACGCTTCGGATGGTGGAGGTTCCTTCAGGCATTTCATAGGTCACATAGAAACGTCCTTCATCTTCTGTTGGAATGAAACCGGATGGTTTTGACTTGAACAGAAAGAACAATCCGACGAACAAACAGATCAGAATTACGACCACGAGCTTTGATCCCTTTATCCATTTATCTACCCCTCTTGAATACGCGTTGGTTATTTTACCAAACCATTTGTTAAAGGAATCAAAGAATTTCGCAAGGAAGCCTTTCTTCACGTTCTCATCTGAGGGTTTCAACATGATAGTACACAACGCAGGTGTCAGCGAAAGCGCTACAAACGCCGAGATCATAACAGAAACGGCGATCGTAATGGCGAATTGCTGATAAAGCCTGCCGACAATGCCGGGTACAAATCCTACGGGTACAAACACAGCAGCCAAAATCAGTGCAATGGCGATAACCGGCGCAGAGATCTCAGACATGGCCTTGCGTGTTGCATCTTTGGGAGAAAGTTTTTCGTGGTCAATATTATGCTGAACAGCTTCCACAACAACAATGGCGTCATCCACCACAATACCGATGGCCAACACGAAAGCAAAAAGCGTCAGTGTGTTAATCGTGAACCCAAATAAGATGAAGAAAATAAACGTACCGATCAACGACACCGGAATGGCCAGCACGGGAATCAATGTTGCGCGCCAGTTCTGAAGGAACAGGAAAACAACAATCACCACAAGCGCGAGTGCCTCTAAGAGCGTATGGATTACTTCAGTGATCGACACCTTCACGACCGTAGCGGTTTCGAGCGGCACGGCGAAATCAATATCCTTCGGAAACGATTTTCTCAGGTCGCTCAAGGCGGTCATAACACCATCATATGTTTCAAGCGCATTCGCTCCAGGAGCCTGATAAATTAACAAGAAGGCCGCTGGCTTGCCGTTCACAAACGCAGTTGTGGCTCCATAGTCGAATACGCCCAGTTCGACACGCGCGATATCTTTCAGGTATACAATGTTTCCTGTAGCAGGCACATTGCGCACAATGATATTTTCAAATTGCTCTTTACTGGAAATGCGGCTGTTTGTTAACACACTGTATTCAAAGCTCTGCACATTTGGCTGAGGTGTACCACCAACTGTTCCAGCCGATATCTGAAGATTTTGCTCAGTAAGCGCGCCCATAACTTCTGCTGTTGATAAACCCAGACTGGCAAGCTTCTCCGGATTGATCCAGATCCGCATGCCGAAGTCCGCACCCCGTGTTACGATATCGCCAACACCTTTTACACGTTGTAAAGCGTCTTTCAAATAGATGTTGGTGTAGTTGCCAATGTATTTCGGATCGTGTGATCCTTTCGGAGAATAAACCGCCAGCGCCACCATGATACTTGGATTACGCTTCCGTGTTGTGAGGCCAAGACGCTTAACAGCATCCGGGAGCGCTGGCTGCGCAATGCTCACGCGATTCTGAACATCCAGTGTAGCAATGTTGATGTCGGTACCGATATCGAATGTTACCGTAATACCACTTTGTCCGCTGCTCGTACTGTTACTCGACATGTACGACATTCCGGGGGAACCGTTTATCTGTGTTTCAATGGCAGTGGTGGTCGTTTGCTCTACCGTCTGAGCATCTGCCCCCGTGAAAATTCCCGACACACTAACCGTCGGAGGGGTGATATCAGGATATTGTGCAATGGGTAATGTCGACATGGCGATGAGCCCAACCAACACGATCACTACCGAAATAACGATAGCGGTAACAGGTCTTTTTATAAATACATCTGCAATCATGAGACGATTTGGATTAATGTTTTACTTCTTTCTTTTCTTCGGTCACACCGGCCTTCTTTTCTCCGGGAGCACCGGATTTTGTTTCACCGGGTGCACCCGTGTTAGTGGCGATAACGGAGCCTTCGTGTAAATTCTGAACACCCTCCGTTACAATTGTTTCGCCATCTTTTAAACCATCTTTAATGATTATATTTTTGCCAATCTGTTTACCCAGCGCCACGTGTTTCTGTGTTACTTTACTGCTATCGCCTACAACGTAAATAAAGAATTCACCCAGCTGTTCGGTAACCGCTTTGTAGGGAACGACAATAGATTTTGTCGAAACATTATTCAGCACACGAATGGTACCGGCCATACCGGCACGTAATACATTCTTCGGATTTGGGAAAACAAGCCGCACAATGATGGATCCGGTTTGTGCATTTACAGCGCGATCGATAACACTGATTTTGCCGGGATATGGATACACTTGACCATTGAATGCCAACCGGAACGTTGAATCCGTAGTACTGGATGATTGCTGCTCCTGTAATTCAGTAAAGCGGTAAATCTCTTTTTGATCGATAAAAATATCGACTGCCGTCGGACCGTCGGAAGAAATTGTATTCAACAGTGTTTGTCCGGGAGAAACGGAAGCGCCAAGCTTTACTTGTGAGATTCCGATAGTTCCTTCAAACGGAGCGACGATTGTGGAGTAGCGCACATTAGTTTGCACGGCGCGGAGGGAAGCTTTCGAGGCTTCCACCTGGCTCTGCGCAACTTTGTAAGCAGCTTCTGCATTATCGACCTGTTGTTTAGCAATCGCATCATTCTTGTCGAGCTCGCGGTAGCGATCAACATTCTTCTGAGCATTTACAAGATTAGCTTCCTGAACCCTGACATTCGCTTCCGATTGGTTGTAAGCAGCTTCGTATTGCTGCTGATCGATTGAATAAAGCTTTTGTCCTTTTTTGACTTTATCGCCCTCCTTGAAATAAATGCCGGTAACGTACCCGTTTACTTGCGGCCTGAGTTCAACCTGGTTCAACGCCGTTACGGTCGCCGGGTACTCATCGTAATACGGTGCGTTGACTGCTTCAATTTTTTGTGTTGTGACAGAAACCGGAGGAGGTCCCTGCATGCCTTGCTGATTTTTCTTTCCACAAGATGCCAGTATAAGTAAGGTGCCTATGCCTGCATAAAGTTGTATAGTTCTAATTGACATATAAAGTGTATTAATGATTTAAGGTTAGTAAATAATTTGTCCCAATGCTTTTTGAAAATCGATCTTGCTCGAGAGCACGGCATAGAGGGAATTAAAATAATTGACGCGTGCGTTACGATAGTCTGTTTCCGCCGTGATTACTTCGAGATACGTTTTTACACCCGATCTGTATTGCAGGTTAATTACATCGTAGACTTCTTTTGCCAGGTCAACATTTTCTTTCAGCGTTTGATAGGTGATGAGATTCGCTTTATACACCGCGAGCGCTTGAGCAGCCTGCGAATTCATCACGTTTTTAAAGTTCGTGATGTCCCAGTCGATCCGTTTTAGTGCCCAGTTTTGTTGTTTGATATTTGCTATACGCTTACCACCCTGAAAAATAGGCAAGGTCAATTGCGCTCCGAAGTAAGTGTTTGGGTAACGCGTACTGTATAAGTCGCTAAAACTGTTGTTCTGATAGGTATTGATCCAGTATCCATAGGCTGAAATCACCGGCAGGAAACCCCACTTGTTGTACTTGACATTGGCTACCTGAAGTCTGCGTTGGGTTTCGTACAACTGATATTCAATGCGATTGGTGTAATCAGCATGCTGTGTCGTATCGATCAGGATCTCATTCTCCATTTGTAATGTGTCATAGAGTATACTCAGTTCACCGCTGATAGGATACCCCATTAATGATTTCAGGTATTCTGTTTTATAGTGTAGAATTTCCTGGTTGCTCTTAAGCGTTGCTTGTGTATTTCGTAATGTAATGGTGGCGCGCTTATAATCTGTTTTATCCACTACACCGGCATTGTACTGATCAGTAGCGGTCTTCAAACTTTGTTTCAGACGTTCGACATCTCCCTGGCCGACTTTTATCTGTTGCGAAGTAGCCAATACATCATAAAAGGCTTTCGTCACGCTCACCGTAACATCGATCTTTCGGCTGACCGTAGTTTCATGCGCGTTGATACGAATATCTCTGGCGGTTTTGCTGGCCAGCAAAACATCACGATTAAACAGATTTTGTGTTGCGTACAACTGTGGGGCCGATACATTATTAGCGCCTGCACGGAACGGGCCATTTGACGTTATAGTTGTGGCTAACTGGACATTCTTTTGATAGTTGTAAAAGAACGTTACCTGAGGATACCAATCCGCCAGTCTGCTTTTGATCTGATAATTTGTCGTTATTTCATCAATGCGCGATTGCTGAATGAGCGGCTGATGCTTGATAGCGTATTGCACCACATTTTCAAGCGTTGCCTCTTGTAATAAGCTGTCACCGGCTGGTTGTTCCTGAGCATGCGATCGTATCGCGACGAATAAAATAAAGATAATTGCTCTTTTGAATAGCGTAAGGTTTTTAATTTTTGGTAAACTCATCATACTTGTTAATCATTTTAAAAATATTATTCAACGAAATCTTCCTGGAAAAGAACTTTATAGATCACTTTTTTTCGTTCTCGTAAGAATGTCTTGTAATCTTTAATATCAAATGAAAAGACATTCTGGATAAACGGTTTGGCGATAAGCGGATAGCTGCACAACGACATAAGATTTACCATGAAGTGTTCGGCATCAAGGGTGGGAACACGGCCCGCTTCCATTTCTTTTTTTAATTCCGGAAGGATCAGTTTCTGCATGTAATTTTTCTTTTTTGATGAATGCTCCTTCATTTTCTCGGGATTGCGGGTTATTTCCGTAATGATGAAATTTTGGATGTAAGGGTATTCAACATCGCGATCGATAAAGATGTCCAGGTACCTGCTTATTTTCTGCTTGAAAGGCTCTTCTGATTCGAAGATAGCATGTATTTTCGCACGGGTCTCGTTAAGCGCATCGTCTAAAACGGTTTCAACCAACTGCTCACGGTTACGGAAATAATAATGAATGAGGGCACGGTTTACACCGGCTTCATCGGCAATTTCCTGTGTGGTGGCGCTCAGCAGACCTTTCTTAAAGAAAATGTTTTTAGCTGTTTCTTTTATCAGATTCTCGGTTTGTAAGCTTTCAGTGGCCATTTATCAAAACTGTTTAACAATTTTGTTAAGACACGTAAACCTACTGAATAGGTTCCCTCTTTTCATAAAAATATTTTCGAAAGACCATTACAAACGATTGCTTAGATGGATCTTTCTGTGAAAAATTTATTGCCTGCTGAGATTAACGATTGTTAGGTGGGTTCGAAAGCATTTTGCACGATCAGGGCCATCATCGCGTCGAATGTTCGCTGTTTGAGGGAAGGAATATCGTGCCCGTTCAATCCGGCTGTGCTGATCTCTTTACCGATAACAATTTTAATTTTTCCGGCGTTGACATCGGCCTTGCCGGGTGGCATGAGTTTACCTGCACCGATAATAACCATTGGCAAAATAGGTTGCTGGGCATCAATAGCGATCCGGAATGCACCGTCGTGAAAGGGTTGAAGAAGCTCAGCCGATCTGTTCTGAGTCCCTTCCGCAAAAATCAAAATGGAGATACCATACCGTAATACACTTTTTAGCTTATCGATACTTTTTTTCCGGCTTTGTGGGCTTGACCGATCCACAATAACCGCCGCCGATTTAGCGATCCATCCGAATACGGGTATTTTTAAAAGCTCTTTTTTTGCCAAGGGTTTGAATTCTCCATCGATGGCAATACACAGTCCGGGTATGTCGAGGTAGGATGTATGGTTGCAGATGAAGATGTATGCTTTCCCTTTTTGAAAATTTTCGCGCCCATAGGTTTCGTAACGAATAAAGTTCAGAAGACTAAAGATCCACGACCATAGCCATAAAAATTTATAACCGATCCACCCGAATCGCTGGCCGAAAACAAATGGAAGAATAATACCTGGCAACAGGATGATCATGAATACGGTAAACACGGTCAGCACCCATGCGATATAAAGCTTATGAAAAAAAGATCGTAGAAATTTCAAGCGTCTAATTAAGTCCTCAAAATTCTTAAAGTTTTGCGAAGATGCAAATGATACTATTTAAGAATGGCAGATAATGGTAATTATTTTTTCTCCAATACAGCCATGTAGAAACCATCGAATCCTTCGGATGGCCAGGTATGTTTTTCATCCAGCAATTTAAATTGATCGGCGTGTGTCTCTAAAAAGTGTGCCACCTGTTTTTCGTTTTCAGACGGAAGTATGCTGCAGGTTGAATAAACCATCAATCCACCTTTCTTCAGCATGATGGAGTAATCATCCAGTATCTTTTGCTGTTGCGCCTTCACTTCTTCTATATACTCTGCCGAAAGTTTCCATTTAGCGTCCGGGTTTCTTTTGAGAACACCCAGGCCCGAACAAGGCACATCCAGCAGAAGCCGGTCAGCCGTTTTTTCCTGTCGTTTGATCGCTTTTGACGAGTCGATTAATTTTGCTTCCACATTGCTCACACCCGCTCTGCGGGCACGTTTCCGGAGTGCTTCGAGTTTCCACTCTTCCGTATCCAATGCAACGACGCGTCCTTTATTTTTTAACAGCGCGGCCAGGTGCAAGGTTTTTCCACCGGTACCGGCACAAGCATCAATAACGCGCATGCCGGGTTCTACTTTCAGAAAGGGAGCGATGAGCTGAGAGCCGGCATCCTGAACTTCAAACAACCCGTTCTTAAACTCATCGAGTGAGAAAACGTTATACCAGCCTTGTAAAATGAGCGCCTCCGGAAATTCTGTTGGGTCTTCTGTTTTTATTCCTTTTTCCTGCAGCAATTCTTTGAGCTGCTGACGTGTCGTTTTTAGTACATTAACACGAAGCACAACGACTGTATTTCCATTCAGTGCATGAACCTCTTTCTCCCATCGTTCCTTACCCAATTCACGATCGCCTATTTCATCCAGCCAGTTTGGTATCGATTCAAGAATTCTATAATTTGATTTTACTTCATTGAACCGTTCTCGTATTGCCTTCGGTTTTAATGGCTGAAATTCTTCCCAGTGCGGCAGTTCTATTTTATTCAGTACGCACCAGGCGCCGTACAGGCCCCAGAAATCTTTTCCTTTAGCGCCGGATATTTCTTTTAGCAGGCGAAAATTCCGGACTACATCATAAATAGTTTCGGCGATGAACCGCTTATCATATTGCGCCCATCGTGAATTTAGTTTTAATGTTTTTTCGATTACTTTATCAGCATAGCGGCCTTCTGATAGTATCGTGTGAAGTGCAGCGACGATTGACGAAGATGTATTACGATGGAGTTTCATGGACCGTAAAGGTACTATCTTCCATCGCATTTACGTGTGTTTTTCAGGATAATGCCTGATCATTATTCCGGATAACAGCCGGTACAAGTTGTATTCTTTTATACCTGCAAGACTCCAAAGTTTTAGTAGATTTGATTGTCGAAACAGGTTAAAACTATGTCTAAAGTTATTTTCTCACTTTTTCTCATCTGCTTTCTCATCGCAAATACAGAAGCCCAGGTTCTGAAAAAATTCAAAGAAAAGGCACAAAGCTCTTTGTCGAAAGAAAATATTCAAAAGGCCGCTTCCACGATGAAAGGAGATCTTGATAAGACCCGGGCAAGCTTCGACTCCACTGACTTTGATTATGCTATTTTGCTGAGCGATAATTCAGGCTTGTTTGATGTCAAGGAAAAAGGAGAGGTTGGCTCCAAGCTCGCTACGTTTGCCAGCATGGGACTTTCATTGGTCGACAGCTCAAAATCCGATGGTGAGGAAAAGGCCCGGTTTCAATTGGAGATGGGAGAGGTGGCCTATGCTTCTCAGAAATATTCCTTTGCCGATAAACGTTTTACGAGCGCTATTACGCTGTACGAAAAGGCAGGACTTCTGGAAGAGATAGGATACTTCAAGGCGCTTGCAGACGAAGGTTTATTGTACACCACGATGGGAAGATTTACGCAAGCGGAAGAATTTACGGTCAAGGCACTCGATTTGCGAAAGGCAAAACTTGGTGAAAAGAATATGGGTGTAGCATCATCACTCAATAATTATGGTGTTTTGTTATACGATCTCGGCCAGTATAACGAAGCGGAAAAGACATTGGCGGATGCGCTTGCCAATCTGGAAGCAAATGCCGGTAAAGAGATCATGCAGTACGCGATCGTCGAGAATAATCAGGCGATGCTATACCAGGCGATCGGACGTTATGAAGATGCCGTGAAAGTTTTAAACAATGCCATTGCCGTGGCTGAGAAATTGCAAAGCAGTAAATCGAAAAATCATTTAAAATTCCTTTCTAACCTCGCCCTGCTGTACCAGCAAATGGGAAAATATAACGAGGCGGAAACTATTTATCTCGGTATGGAAAAACGTCTGGGCAAGAACAACCCGGATCTGGCCAACATGCTGGACAATCAGGCGGCGTTGTATGTAGTAATGGGTAAAGACGATAAAGTGGAGGCGTTATTAAAACGTTCGGCTGGTATTTATAAATCGAACTTCGGCGAAGAGAGCCCCGGCTTTGCGAAAGCAACCAGTGACCTGGGAAATTTTTATCGTTACAAAGCGAAATATCCCGATGCAGAACCTTTGCTGGACAGGGCTCTGGAACTACGGGAAAAGATGCTCGGCGCCAACCATCCGTTATATGTTCAGTCGCAGGAAGATCTTTCCATTCTTTATTGGAAGAAAAAAGAATTTGAAAAAGCTTACATGATGTACCGGAAGGTTATGGATAAATCAATCGACTTTATCAATAATTACTTCCCACCCATGAGTGAAGCGGAGAAAACAAAATACTGGGATGTTCTCTCGCCTCGTTTTCAACGCTTTTACAATTTTGCCATTGACGCCAACACCGACAATAAAAATGTTTTACAGGATCTGTACGATTATCAGATGGCGACAAAAGCCTTGTTGTTGAGCAGTACCAATAAAATCAAGAAAACGATTTTGGCCAGTGGCAACAAACAACTTATTAAAGATTATGTTACGTGGCTGGATCAAAAAGAAACGCTGGCCCGTTTGTATGCGTATTCAAAGCAGGAAATAAAAGAGCATAAGATCAATCTGGATTCCCTGGAGACAGCCACCAATACGATGGAGCGTAAACTTTCCGAGAGCTCGAAGGAGTTCTCAGCAGGCTACTCCACGCAAAAAACAAGTTTTAAACAGGTGCGTGATTTGTTGGGTGAAACGGAAGCCGTTGTCGAAATCATCCGCATACGGAAATTTGACCAAAGTTTTACGGCGGATGCAAAGTACGCCGCGCTGATCCTTACAAAAGGGTTGGAGCTTCCGAAGCTCGTTGTGCTGGAAAACGGCCAGCAGCTCGACACGCGCTACGCAAAATTTTACCGGAATTCTATTCAGCAAAGAAGTGCAGATGAATATTCATACGATCAATACTGGTCCCCCATCGAACCCGCACTCACCGGAAAGAAATTGATCTATCTTTCACCCGACGGTGTGTTCAATCAGCTTAATCTGAATACGTTAAAAAAACCGGGAGCGGATTATGTGATCAATCGCTACGACCTCGTGATCGTGGGTAATTCGAAAGATCTTTTTAATCTGAAGAACAAAAAGAAAATTGTCCCTAAGAAAAATGCAACATTGATCGGTTTCCCGGATTACGGGTCGACAGAGATTGCAGCACTTCCGGGAACAAAGGTTGAAATCGATGGTATCGCACGCATCCTTAAACCTGCTGGTTATGCTGTGACAACGTACACACAGAAAACAGCAACCGAAGCAAACCTGAAATCGGTAAAGGCTCCCGCGCTGATGCACATTGCCACGCATGGATATTTCTTACAGGATGTTGAACACGGCGGTTCTGCTTTTGGTGTCAATCTTGAAAATGCGGGCGACAATCCCTTGCTTCGTTCAGGGTTAATTCTGGCAAACGGTGGGAAAACGATCGCCGGAAAGGCAACGCCCAATTTGAGCAGTAATGATAATGGAATTCTGACGGCTTACGAGGCGATGAATCTTAATCTCGATGGAACGAACCTGATCGTATTGAGTGCATGTGAAACTGGTCTTGGCGATGTAAAGGCAGGTGAAGGTGTTTACGGTCTGCAGCGTGCTTTTTTAGTTGCCGGCGCAGACGCACTCATCATGAGTTTGTGGAAGGTAGACGACGCTGCCACACAACAACTCATGACAAATTTCTATACGAACTGGATCAAGCTTGGAAATAAGCAAAAAGCTTTCAAGCAAGCGCAGCTTCAATTGATGACAAAGTATAAGGAACCTTATTATTGGGGCGCCTTTGTTATGATGGGGATGTAGATAAGTTAACTGTTAATAGTTAATTGTAAAATGTTATTCCTACTTCGTATTTGATTATTCGAAATGAGAAGTTAGGAGGTATTGTCAACGTACTATTAACTTTTAACGGTAAACAATTAACTTTTCCCTAGCGACCGGCGCTGAATTGAAATTAGCATATAAAGCAATGGAAAAATGGAACTGAAAAAGCTTGGTAAATCTGATGTTAAGGTAACACCGATCGCGTTTGGTGCGTGGGCCATTGGCGGATGGATGTGGGGTGGTGCCGAAGACAATGCAGCGATCGAAGCCGTTCGCGCTTCGTACGATCTCGGCATTACAACCATCGACACAGCGCCGGTCTACGGTTTTGGCAAAAGTGAAGAACTCGTCGGCCGTGCCTTGGAAGGAATCCGGCGCGATACGTATCAGATCCTTACCAAATTCGGAATGAACTGGCAGACAGAAGAAGGGGAATACTTCTTTGATACAACGGATAATAATGGCAAGCCTGTTAGAATGTATAAATATTCCGGCCGGAAAAAGGTAATACAGGAATGTGAAGACAGTCTGCGCAGGTTAAAGACCGACTACATCGATCTTCTTCAAATACATTGGGCCGATGCCACAACACCCATTGCAGAAACAATGGATGCGGTTGCAACATTGATAAAGGAAGGCAAAGTGCGCGCCGGTGGCGTTTGCAATTACAGCGTCGATCAGGTTAATGAGGCGCTGAAAACACTTGACATCGTCTCGAACCAGGTTTCCTATAGTATGGTAAACCGTGGAATTGAAAAAGATATTGTGCCGCAAGCTCTGAAGAATGGTATGAGCATCATTCCATACAGTCCGCTGCAGCGCGGCTTGCTCACCGGCAAGATTAAACGTGATCATACATTCAATGAAGGCGATACACGTGATGGCAATAAATTCTATCTCCCTGAAAATATCGATCGGGCCAACGCCTTGCTTCAAAAACTAAAACCAATCGCCGATACTCATCAGGCTAGCCTCGCTCAAATTGTTATTAACTGGACCGTACACCAGCCAGCCATGGGATGTGTTCTGGTTGGTGCCCGCGATGCAAAACAGGTAAAGGATAATGTGAAGTCGCTGGACATCAAATTGAGTAAAGGGGAACTGGATCAGATCACAAAAGCGGCTGATGAATTTAAATTAGCAGAATGATTTGTGTCTTTCACATTGAAAGAACCTTCGATCTATTAGTTATCTTGAAAATATTTCCCCGTACGACATTCCAGGATCCAAGCTTGGCAATTTCCGTGCTAAGCAAGTTTTGTTTCCATAGCGAGATTGCAGTCGCATGCATTTGGTTTTTTCGATCTGAATGATGCCACGGGTCGGCATCATACAGATCGAAAATTGATAAGAGCTTAAAACGCTCGCGTTTTAAGCTTTTTAAACAGCATTTCAATCCAGGATTTTGCATGCAAAATCCTGGATTGAAATGCCGACTTACCCGTGCTACTACAATTTTGATTTAGCGTGCGCTATTTTTCAGCACGGAAAGCATTCACTTCGATCAGGCATGATGATAAGGATAAAGTCTGGCAGTAGATTTTTTCCGGACACGTATGCCATCCGAATATACCTGTCACATTAACCTTAGGTGCACGAATAAAATATTATTTTCAGTCAGTTTGACCACAATCTTATATACCTCACGGTCATTTTAACATAAAACTTTACTGGATCCGTCTTTGTTAATACAGGACAAAGAAGAATTTTTATGGATATTTTTTCAAAAATGATTATCGAGGCCGTCGATAAAACAAAGAATGCGGTCGTCAAGATCGATGTGTATAAAACAGCGAAAGGTAAATTTCGCCCGGCAGGTTCCGGCTCCGGGTTTATCTTCTCTTCGGACGGAATGATTTTTACCAACTGTCACGTTGTTGAAGGAGCGGAAAGGATCATGGTTAGTCTGTATAACGAAAACGAGATCGAGGCACATCTCATTGGTAAAGATCCGGATACGGATATTGCCGTTTTAAAGATCTACGCAGAAGGTTATTCTGTGGCAAAGTTGGGCAGTACAGAACCCCTTCAGATCGGCCAGTTTGTAATTGCAATAGGTAATCCTTATGGATATCAGCATACTGTCACGACCGGAGTTATCAGCGCATTAGGAAGAACCTTGCAGACACAATCAGGCAGATTGGTAGACAATGTGATTCAAAGTGACGCCGCTCTGAATCCTGGTAACTCGGGCGGTCCGATGATCACAACAGCGGGAGAAGTGATCGGTGTAAACACGGCCATGATTCAGGGAGCACAAGGGTTGAGCTTTTCTGTTGATATAAATACTGCAAAAGAAATTGCCCGGCAGCTTATCAACGATGGTAAAGTTTTCAAAGCATACGTAGGTTTAATGTTACAAGAGGTTGAAATTAATCCGAAGATCAGGCAACATTATAACTTGCCAAACCGGAAAGGATTGTTTGTCACAAAAATTGAACAGGACTCTCCTGCTTCACGCTCACAGCTTCAGGAGGGAGATATTATTATTTCTTTCCATGGAAAAAACGTGAATAATACGCAGGAACTCTTTAAAGAATTGACTAAAAGAGATATTCTTTCATTGACTGATATTTCGGTGATACGCCATACGGAACAATTGAATTTCAGTATTGCTCCGGTTGAAAATAAAAGATGAAGTTGACGGGAATGGTATTTACGGGATACTAAAGGTTGAACTTTTATTAGTCGCAAATCCTTTATAGGTTTGTAAATACAATCATTATGGCAGTCAGTTCAAAAATAGATCTTAAGGCGATCGAAAAAATGTCCAAGGCTCTGGGCGACAAAAACCGTCTCGGCATTTTGCTTCATCTCACGAAAAAAGGTGGAACCTGTCAATGTTCAGAAATTCACGATGTCATCGATCTCACACAGCCTTCGGTTTCGCATCATGCAAAAATCCTGATTGAGGCAGGCCTGATAGAGCCGGAGAAGGAGGGTAGGAATTTTAAATATACTCTGAACGTCAGCGCGTTAGAAGATTTTATAAAATTTTTAGAACGCTTGAAGAACGATTAATGCTTTTTTTTGTTCTTAATTCATCGATACTTTTGAATATATTGATATTTGAATATGTCTATATGATTCGGAGGACTCGAAAATAAATACTTATAACTCAACCCAGTAACTTTTAATTTCTATGAGCAAATTATTTTCTTCTTACAATCTTCATGGTCTTCCGCTCAAGAACCACATCGTGATGGCGCCGATGACGCGTAGCCGCGCGATCAATAACATACCCACCGATCTGGTAGCGGAGTATTACGCACAACGCGCCGACGCAGGTCTAATTATTACCGAAGGTGTTTCGCCTTCTCTGAACGGATTAGGGTACGCCCGCATGCCGGGCATTTTCAGCAAAGAGCAAATCGGTGCCTGGAAAAAGGTTACAAAAGCCGTTCACGAGAAAGGTGGAAAGATCTTTGTACAGATCATGCATACCGGCCGTGTGTCACATCCGTCGAATTTACCCAAAGGTGGCGAGGTAATGGCTCCTTCATCCGTAAAATTAACAAGCACCAAAATGTGGGTTGATGGAGAAGGGCAGTTGGAAATACCCGTGGCAAGAGAAATGAGAACAACCGATATTCAATATGCTGTACAGGAATTTATTCAGGGAGCCCGTAATGCGGTCGAAGCGGGATTTGATGGCGTAGAGATCCATGGCGCTAATGGTTATTTGATTGAACAATTTATCAACCGGCGTGTAAATCTGAGAACAGATGAGTATGGTGGAAGCACTGAAAATCATGTCCGTTTTTTATTGGAGGTAACCGAAGGAATGGCAAAGGCTATCGGCAAAGAGAAAGTAGGTGTTCGTTTGTCTCCCTATGGCGCTGCCAATGAAATGACATCGTATGCCGAGATTGATGAAACGTATGAATATATCGCCGGGAAACTGAACGATCTCGATATTGCCTACATCCACCTCGTCGATCATTCTTCTATGGGCGCACCGGAGGTTCCATCCAGTGTAGTAAAGAAAATCCGTGAGAATTTTAAGAACACGTTAATTCATGTTGGTAGCTATAATGCCGAACTGGCAGCAGTAGCGTTAGCGTCCGGCAAAGCCGATTTGGTAGCTTTCGGTAGACCGTTTATCGCCAATCCTGATCTTGTCGAACGATTGAAAAACAGATTGCCATTGAATCAACCAAAGTTTGATCTTTTTTATACGGCGGGTGCTGAAGGATATGTCGATTATCCTGTCTTTGAAGATGTCATTGTAACACCCTAGCTAAGGTTAAAAAGAATATTTGGAGTAATAAGTGATTGATCTACGGGTCGATCACTTATTTTTTTTTATTTATCTTGTGATCAGCAAAATAATTCTATGAGCACTTCTCAAAGAATCGGATTCATCGGATTGGGCAACATGGGCTCGGCCATCGCCCGGATTTAATACGCGCAGGTTTTGATGTTATGGTATATAACCGTACGCCAGCTAAAGCCAGTACTTTTCAATCAACCGGTGTTAAGGTTGCCTCTTCTCTTCCGGAAGTTGCAACGCATGCCGATGTGATCATAACGATGTTGAGCGACGATGCCGCGGTAAAAGATGTTTGCGGAAAAATCATTCCACTCTTGCAAGCAGGGAGTATTCATGTTTCGATGAGCACCATCGCTCAATCGACGATTAACGATCTCGAGCCTTTGCATAGACAGTATAACGTAAGCTGCCTTACCGCTACCGTTATGGGTAGGCCACAGGCTGCTGAAGCCCGCATGTTGTATATTTTATTGTCTGGCGAAGAGACCATCAAACAAAAAGTAAAACTTGTTTTAGAAGCTGTCAGTCAACGGATATTCTATTTTGGGAATTTGGCGGGCACAACGAATACGGTAAAGTTAATGCTCAACTTCATGATCTTTACCAATG
>JGI24890J29729_1000604_pt1 | contig 21227 bp, 24 predicted proteins | sample FreactcultureFD7_FD_29729 | JGI IMG/M metagenome (IMG submission 29729)
ATTGAATTGACATACCGACAGCCCTGCGGGCTGTCGGGCGAGTATGGTCTTAATCCACACCTTCGCGGTGCGAGCACCGCGAAATAACTTTAAAACACCACCGCACATCATGTGTGGTGCGTGTGCATGTACGCTTATTTTTTTCATTTTATCTCTCCATAAATGGCTCAGGACAATCCCAAACCGTGAATATAGTTTAATATTTTAAACTGTATGTGTCAATATACTTTTACAAATAAATACAAAAAAATTCAGTTTATTTACATAAACACTACATGTAGTACAATAAATAAAAAATTATCAATATATAGGATTATTTATGGCTGTTACAGTTTGCATTAAAAAAGACGATCAGGGTGCGTTTAGCGTATATAAAGAGCAGGACGATGAGTCAAACGGTGAGACGATGCCGAAAAGCATGAGCGCATCACAACAAAGCGAAGAAAATCAAGAGCAAGCAGGCGCACAACAAGCACCTGATTTAAAAAGTGCGTTAATAATTGCAGCAAAATTATTAAGTGTGCAAGACGATCAGCAGCAGCAAAGTATGTTTGATCAGGGCTTAGCTAAAACACTGCCTGTGAGGAGGTAGTAATGGATACTATAATGTATGCGGGGGCGTCCGTAGTTGATCTAAGCGGCGCAATAACAACGGGCGGCACAGCACAGGCTTTGGTCGGTGCAAATCCATCAAGACGCGGATTTAAAGTATTTAACGCATCAAATGGCGATTTGTGGATTAATGATTTCGGCGCAACGGCTGTAGCAGCGTCACCAAGCGAACGTATACCATCAGGAGCGACTTACGCAAGCGAGATAGGCGGGGCAACAATAAAAGCCATATCAATTATTGGTGCAACAACTGGGCAGGCTTTTACAGCGAGAGAGTGGTAATGATTACTAACGCACAGACATTAGGTTTAATAGCCCGCACGGGCACTACAGTTTTAATAAAAATTTATGGCTAAAAAAGTTTCCGAAGAAGTTTGGAAAGAAATAATAAGGCTTAGATTAGTTGATGATATTCCAATTCGCGAGCTGGCTAAACGGTTTGGTGTCCCGTCTAGTACGATTCATTCTCGCACAAAAACGGGCCAAATTGAGCAAGTAAAAACACTTGCTAATCAAATCGTTGATATATCACAACAATATCACTCGATGGACGATTTCGGACAAAAGCTAACATCAAACTTAGCTGCCAAATTAAACAATATTTCTTGTTTGGCCGCAGACGTTGCCGAGGCGGAGGCGCTAAATGCTCGTAAACTTTCGGCCATAAAATCGACTCAAATTTTAAATTTAGATGTTGAGTCACCTGATTTAAATACGATAGCTTTAATTAAGGTTTTAGGCGAAACAGTTAATGATGCAATGAAGCCTGCGCAAAATTTAATGGCTGCTAACAAAGCTTTTATCGACAAAGTAAATTCTGAAGAATCAGTAGCAAAACAACACACTCGCATTGAGCGCATAATTGTGTCAGCAAAAAATGCCGTCACTTAACATTCCAACGGCTGAAGTTTTTGAGCCTCTATTGTATCAGGCTAGATACAAAGGCGCATGGGGAGGACGCGGCTCAGGAAAATCACATTTTTTTGCGGAAGCCATGGTTGAAGCGCACTACATGGATCGAGGGGAATCGTCTGTTTGCATCCGGGAAGTGCAAAAGTCAATTGCTAAGTCGTCAAAAGCATTAATTGAACATAAATTAAAAACATTAAAACTGGGCGAATCAAAAGGGTTTAAGGTTTACAATGAAGTGATCAAAACGCCAGGCGATGGCGCAATAATTTTTCAGGGTATGCAAGACCACACTAGCGAGTCTATAAAATCGTTGTTTGGTATTAAGCGCGCGTGGGTTGAAGAAGCGCAAAATCTAAGCCCAAGCTCATTGCAACTATTAAAACCCACAATCAGGGAAAAGGACTCAGAACTGTGGTTTAGTTGGAACGCGAGACGAAAGACTGACCCAGTTGATATTATGCTTCGCGGCCCTGAAATACCGACAAGTGCAGTTGTTGTTAAAGCTAACTACAACAATAACCCGTGGTTTCCTGCCGATTTAGAGCAGGAGAGGCTGGATGATATGCGCATAAACCCAGACCAATACCCGCATATCTGGGAGGGCGAATATCTAAGTGTGATGGTTGGGGCGTACTATGCTAAACAGCTAACGCAAGCAAAAGCGCAAAAAAGATTGACAAGAGTGCCAATTGACCCACTAATGACCCTGTATGCTTTTTGGGACATTGGTGGCACAGGCGCAAAAGCTGACGCGGTTGCAATTTGGATTGTGCAATTCATCGGCATGGACATTAGACTAGTAGATTATTATGAATCGGTCGGGCAAGATTTAAGCACGCATCTAAATTGGCTTAGATCAAACGGCTATGAATCTGTATTGTGCTGGTTGCCGCACGACGGAGAACAACACAGCAGAACGGAATCAATAACTTACGAAGGTTCTATAAAAAAAGCGGGATTCAAAACCCGCATACTTAAGAATCAGGGCGCAGGTGCGGCAATGCAAAGGATTGAAGCAAGCAGACGAATGTTCCCGGCTATGTATTTTGATGCTGTGAAATGTGACGCTGGAATTGAGGCAATTGGCTGGTACCATGAAAAAAAGGACGACGCTAGAAATATTGGATTAGGCCCAGCACACGATTGGTCAAGCCACGGTGCAGACGCTTTCGGAATGATATCAGTTTGCTATGAACAAATTCAGCGTGAAAAATTACGTAACAGAGATGAAATAGTTGTACCACGATACAAACAATACGACAATGGAATCATGTGATTAGCATTTGAAACTAATTGCAACAACAAATAAAGGTTAGCAATGTACGAAAATCAACCACACCCGCAAGAAAATATTCAGCCGCCCAACGATTTTAATAAGGTCAGCGAGGATGACCGCATTGCAAAACTAAAATCTTTTGCAGGCAAACTAAAGCAAAAACGCATTGAAGCGCAGGATGGTCGCAGGCAATCAGGCATTGAGGATAGGTGGGCGGAAGATGATGATCACTACAACGGCATTGATAATGCTAATCGTAAGGAGATGATGCTCAAGTCACCTAGCGTTGCAGGTAGTCCGTACTATCTAAAACCTGTTACTGATGACCAAGTTAGATCAACCGTATTTGTAAACATCACTGCTCCGTATGTTGATATGGCATCTAGTCGAGTGGCGGATTTGCTATTACCAACCGATGACAAACCGTTTTCTATCAAGCCCACGCCTATTCCAGAGATTGACGCGTCTACTGAAGATCAAGATTTAATGCCTGATGGCAAAGTAACAGTCGGGCAGGCAGCCAACGCATTTGTAAAAGAGATGCAGGACAAGGCTGATAAAGCCGAGACACAAATATGGGACTGGCTTGTTAAATCAAATTGGCATACTGAAGCGCGAAAAGTTATAGAGCAGGCGGCGAGGCTTGGATCTGGGTGTGTAAAAGGGCCGTTTCCTGATCTTGTCAAAAAAAGAAAGGTCACGCGCAAAGATGGGGCGATTGTTGTTGAAATTATTGAAGAGATTAAGCCTAAATCAAAATGGATTGACGTAAGAAATCTGTACCCAGACCCGGCGTGTGGAAATAATATTCATAATGGCTCCTATATTTTTGAAAAAGAAGAAATTAGCTCACGTCAGCTTAGAGATCTTAAAGACTTGCCTGGCTACATAAAAAGCGAAATAGATGAATTATTGAAAGAAGGTCCGGGGCGAAAATATGTAGATACCAAGGGCGAACTAAAAGACCAAGATAAATTTGAAATCTGGTACTACTACGGCGAAGCAGAAACAGAAGACTTGCGCGCAGCTGGAATGGATGCTCAAGAGGGCGATGAATTACCTGTTATTGTTGCAATGATAAATGACCGCGTAATTAAGGCAAGCTTATCTGTATTTGACACAGGCTCATTTCCGTTTGACGTCATGGTTTGGCAACGATCAACAGATCATTGGGCAGGTCAGGGCGTTGCTAGGCAGATTAGGACGGCTCAACGCATTGTAAATGCCGCAACTCGATCTATGTTAGACAATGCTGGCGTGGCTGCTGGACCGCAAATTATCATCAGAAAAGGTGCGGTGCGTCCTGCGGATGGCGAGTGGTCTGTAACGCCGATGAAAATATGGACTGTTGACGAAGACGCAGATGTGACGGATGTAGCTCACGCAATACAAGCTATCACTATCCCAACGATGCAGGCTGAGCTCGAAAACATAATTAAGTACGGCTTTGAGTTGGCTGAAAAATCCACCAATATGCCCCTACTAATTCAAGGAAATCAAGGTAATTCGACTGAAACAGTGGGTGGAATGACCATTCTTGACCGCAACGCCTCATCTGTTTTAAAGCGCATTGCTAAGATTTGTGATGATGATTTAATTGAGCCGCACATCCAGAGATATTACGAGTGGCTGTTAATTTACGGCGAAGATGATTCATGTAAAGGCGACTTTAGTATTATATCCATTGGCTCGTCATCGTTCTTGCAACGTGACGCGGAAAATCAAGCAATTATGGCGCTGCTTCAATTCTCTGGAAATCAAACGTTTCATCTTGACCCAGATAAGCTGATTATTGAAGTGCTGAAAATGAATAGAATCAGTCCTGATTTAGTTAGATACACAGACGATCAAATCACTCAAATGACACAAGTTGCACAACAAAATCCACCAAAAGACCCAAAAATAGAGGGTATGATGGAAGTTGAGAAGCTAAGGCAGCAAGGTGGAATGCAAAAAGAACAGCTTAAATTGCAAATAGATCAATCTGAAATGCAGATTAAAGCTAAAAACGAACAAGATCAAATTGCGCTAAAAATACACTTGTCTGAATTAGAGATGCGACACGAAAAAGAAATGAAGCAAATGGAATTGAACTTAGAAATGATGAAACTAAGTCAAGCGCAGAACATTAGTCTTGACACAATCAAGTCACAATTAGCGCAGACAACGATGAAACTTAAAACTCAAAAAGAACTATCAATGCAGGCGGATTTAACAGCGGCAAGTCATCAAGGCCGAGATCATGCTCATGAAATAAATAAACAGATAATGACGCCACCAGTTGAACCGCAAGGAAGAGCTGAAGATGGACATGCTTTTGAGCAGTAATTGACTACAATATAATAAATATGATATTGTCAACAAAAATTAACCTTTATTTTTAATAATGTTATTAACTCAGATTGAAAAAGATTCACTTTTGTGGAAAAAACTAGACGGCCATTTAAATGACTTGCTAGAAAGAGACAGAAGAGGTCTTGAAAAAATGACTAATGATGCAGAAAAAACAGCTTGCTTACGCGGGCGCATTAAAGTGCTAAGAGAATTAATTTCTCTTAGTTTGGCCTCTGAAGAGACTAATACTAGATAACCAAAGGGCTATCAATAATGACTGACATTTATGAATCAAATAGCAATTTTAACGATGACGTTGAAGATCAAGAGCTTTTAAAGCCGTCCGAGGAAGAGCTAGAAAAAGAATATTTTGAAAGCGGCGTTGCTGAAACGCTTGGCAATAATGAAGATATTGCAAGCGAAGAAAAAAGCAAAGTTGAATCAGCTTTTGGAATAAGCCAGAATGACTGGGAAGAGATAAAACAAAAAGCATCTTTGTATGATGATTTAGAAAAGCGACTAACAAAAACTCATGACACGGCTTTTGGAAAGATCGGGACGCTAGAGCAAAAATTACGAGAGCTTGAAGCGTTAAAGCAAACGGCATCGGCACCAATTACTAAAGATGTATTTAAGAATACAGCCGAATATTTTGGTGATGATGATTTTGCTGAAAAACTAGCGCAAGATTTAGCAGGGCTAAACCTAGGCGGTCAAAACGGTAATAATGAATTAACTGCGTTTGAATTAACTGCGTTAAGAGAGCAGTTTGTTCAGCATCAGCAGGCCACCGAAGAAAAGCTATTAACAATAGCTCATCCTGATTGGCGCGACTCGGTAAATAAGCCAGAGTTTGCTAATGAATGGTACGCTTCATTAAATGACAAAGGGAAAGCCTCGGTTGAAAGAATGAAGAATACTTGGGATGGATTAGAAATGTCTAAAATTGTTACTGCATTTAAGCTTTGGGAAGCAAAGAAAGCAGAAGCTGAGACAAAAAAACAAGAAAGATTGTTAGCGGCTGTTCCAGCTAAGAATGCTGGGATGACTCAAAGAACATCTACGCTTGAAGTTGAAGACGCTTTTACCGCAGGCTTAAACTCTGTAACAAAGGCAAGAAGAATTTAATAAACACTCAGACTGGCTATTTGAAAGCCAGTTTGTAACATTTTGATAGTTGGTTCGCTGACTGTCTTGGTATATGTATAAAAGGATAAAAGATTATGGCTATTCAATATTATGATACGAGTCCTTCTCGTATTGGTAAAATGGCTGGTGAAATTATGGGGCACGCTCAAGCGACCGAAGTTTTAACACCGGCCATTGATCAAAAAGAAATGCCTAAGAATAAAAGTGACACTATCATTTTTCGTTCTTGGGTTCCTTACGGCGGTACAGTTTCAAACCCTAATACATTTTTTGCGGGCACTAACTCGCAAGGCGTGCAATTGTCGGGTGATAACTTTGCATCATCTCATATTACGCAAGAAGGCGTGACCCCTGCGGCTGACACTATTGTTCCCCGTGATGTTACGATGATATTAAATCAGTACATGGCACTTTATGCGCTAACTGATAAAGACTTCGACATCTACGAAGATAATATTCCCGAGGCCATGAAAGAGCAGACGGGCGAACGCATGGGCTTAGTGCGTGAAATGGCTATTTACGGTCAAATGAAAAACAGTACTAACCGTTTTTATGCTGGTTTATCAGGTGCAACAATAGCAACAACTCGTGCAAACGTAAATTTACCTATTCAAGAAAGATGGGTTTCTAAAATTGCGCGATCTTTGTTAGCCAATCACGCTAAGCAAATCACTAAAATATTATCGCCCTCTACTAGCTTTGGCACTACACCCGTTGAAGCAGCTTATGTATGTTATGTACATACTGACGCTGAATACGATATCCGTAGATTGCCGGGCTTTAGAGAGGTTGCTGCTTACGGCACGCGCACACCAATATCTGATTATGAGCTAGGTACTTGGCAGCGTATTCGATTCATTGTTTCCCCCGAATTACAGCCTATTTATGCAGGCGGTGGCGCAGTTGGAACAACTGGCTTGCAATCTGCTGGAGGCTCTAACATAGACATCTATCCTTTTATTTTCTTGTCTAAACAAGCATTTGCACAAGTATCATTAAGAGGTGCTGCGGCTATTGATCCTATCTATTTACCCCCAGGCCAAAAAGATAAGAACGATCCAGGCGGTCAGCGTGGTTATATTGGGGCCAAGTTTTGGCATACTTGCGGCGTGTTAAATCAAGGCTGGATTGCTGTGTTAGAAGCTGGTGTAACTGGCCTTTAATCATTATTGCACAAGGAAGTGCATTATTTAGGAGATAACACATGGCATCATTAGCAACACCATTAACCCCACAGCAATCGCTTAATAACATTTTAAATAAGTTATCAAACAAAAATGATGGTAAAGCGCTAGCTTTATTATTTAGGTCTTTATATACAGACTTATCGACAATGGAAGCCAACCATAATGCTTTACTTGCAAAACTTGACGCAATAGCAACTGCGGCGGGCGGGTCAGCTATTACGGGCACGGCGTTTACAGGAATCTATCGAAATACTTATGGCTCAGATAGCCCTTTAAGCTTTGGCATTAACTTTACTGCGGCATTATCGGCGGCAACATCAGGCACATTAACAAGTAACTGGCTATTGGCAACAGGTACATACAGTTTGTACTTAAGTAACGGTAATACGGTTTCTGCAACATTTACTAACGCAAGTACATCAGTCACATGGTCAGGCGCTCAAACTGCTAACGCGGCGGCAAGTGTATCTAATGGCGCAACATTAACAGCAGTACCCATTACAGGTACTAATCTATTTACACACTAGGGGGATTATCATGGCTCAACCATCAGATATTTATGGTTTAGATTTAAACTTTCCAACAACCACAGTAACGGCAACATCAGGGGCTGCAACTGTAACATTTACAGCTATTGCAACGGGTAGTGTTCCAACAGCTTCAAACAATGGCTATGTTAAAACTATAACAGCAGGCGCTAAAACACCTATTTATATTAATAGTGCCGGCGCAACATTAGTTAGCGCAGGAACGCCAGCTCCTATATTAGCTTCGGGTAGTTTTACAACCGTAATTAATGCCGTAACTTCATCAGTTAACTATGGTCAAGCGGCAGTAGTTGTGCTTGCAATGGCTAACTTGGCGACAGTTAATGGCGTTGCTAATACATCCGTTCCGTTCAATGCGACAGGAACGGTGGGTATCGTAGCGATTGTGGGGTCACCTGCTTATCTTGACCTTAATGGTAATTTATTAGGCGCAGAAAACTTGGTTGGTCAAAACGGCGGGAATGGCGTATTGGTGTTTCCATCTATTCCTGACAATGTTACCCCAGTCGCTTATTTCACGGTTAAAAACGCGGCGGGTTCGGCAACTTCAGTGTTTACTTTTGGCACAACTGCATGGGATGCTTCAGGTATCACTACTACAGTTTACCCATTAGCTGGATTACCAGCACGCCCTAATTTAGTAATTTAATATTAAACGGCTATATCATGTAGCCGTTGATTATTTTGGAGTAATACTATGCGACAAAAAGCAGTTAGCACCGAAGAATTTAACACCAACACCACGCAAGAAATTGAAATACCAATGACTGAAGAAATTTATCGCGGTGATGAAATGTTCAACGATAAGTTTGAAGTGGTACAAGAAGCTGAATTTAAAGATTTTCATGAAACTGAAAAGTTTATGAAAGATATTTTAACAGTAGAGCTTCCTATTTCAGATAGCAAGCAAAGCCAATTTGTGCAAGTTTATGTACAAGGCGTTCCCCAGCTATTTCAGCGCGGGGCAAAACAAAAAGTTAAGCGTATGTTTGTTGAGGCGCTTGCAAGAGCAAGGCCATACACTATTCAAACACCTGAATACATTGATGCCAATGGCGACAAAGCCACAAAGATTGTAAAAACATGGTCACTTGCTGATGCGTTTCATGTGCTTCATGACCCTGCGGGTGATAAAGGGTTTAGATGGCTTGAAAATATTTTAATGCAAGCTTCATAGTTACCAATGAATTTTTTACAGCTAGTGCAGCAATTGCGCCTTGAAGCAGGCATAGCTGGAACAGGTCCGGATACTGTCATCAATCAATCTGGTGAGCTAGGTAGATTGGTTTCATGGACGGCATTAGCTTATGAAGATATTCAAAATAAAAATCTTGAATGGCGGTTTCATCGGTTTGGGTTTCAGCTGATATTAATCAATAGCATTAATGTTTACCCAAGAACAGCTAGTACATTAATTTTAAACGGTGGTGATGTAAAAAACTTTAGGCGTAACAGCTTAAGAATTTATACAGACACAGTTAGATTTAGTGATGAATTGTGGCTGCCTAATCGCGACTGGGATTTATTCAGAGATAACCGATTAAGAGGCGCAAGCAGTTTGCAAACAGGTAGGCCAATAGAATTTACTTTAACACCGTCAAAAGAGATTCAGGTATGGCCTACGCCTGATAACTCAGTTCAGTATTATGTGCGCGGTGAATACTATCAAAAGCCACATGTTATGGTTAATGATACAGACGAACCGATTTTTGACACAAATCACATGGCCATTGTGTATAACGCACTTATGCGATATGCAGACTACGTAAGCGAACCCGCTTTATTTGCATTTGGACAGCAACAATACGGTAGATTAATAGGCAAACTTGAAGCTGATTGGTCTGAACAAATTACTCATGGCGGTGCGCTTGCGTGAAAATAAAAAGACTGCCGATTAATCCACATAAGTCGGATTTTATTAATTTTACGGGCGGCCTAGATATTACGTCCCCACAGATCACAATTCCAACAGGATTTTGCAGAAGAGCGCAGAATTTTGAAGAAGATGTTCTGGGTGGTTATGCAACAATCACAGGGTACGAAAGGTTTAATGGCTCAGAGAAAACGCCGTCATCATCGGCATTTTACTATTTAAATTACACGGGAAACGCATCAAGCCTTGTTGCTGGCAATCCAATATCGTCAACAAACCCTAGTTACGCTTATTTATTATATGTAACGCCAACACAATTAATTGTGACCGACATTGTTGGAGATTGGTTAGATGATTACATTATCAATACTGATATCCATATAACTGATGGCGCTTTTATTGGCTCGGCAATAGACAGCTCAACAAGTTACTATCAATCTCTTGCTTCAGATTATTATCGACAAATAATTTCTGAAGTTGGTGGTGGACTTAGTATTGTCACAAGATCTGGATTAATGACGCCTATTGTTGTAAGCAGTAATGTAATAACAGTAAAGCTAGCTGATGGTTCATTTGTAAATGCTTCTGTAGTATCTGTTTTATTACGCTCTGGATCATCAGTATTATTACGCTCTGGATCAATGACGCCTATTGTCGTAAGCAGTAATGCAACAACAGTAAAGCTAGCTGATGGTTCATTTGTAAATGCTTCTGTAGTATCTGTTTTATTACGCTCTGGATCATCAGTATTATTACGCTCTGGATCAGTATTAATTCCAATTGCGGTATGTTCTGGGCCAGTTCTTGGGGTTTTTTACTATAAAGGCATTGTATATGCTTTTCGTAATTTATTAGATGGCGGTGTCGGTTTATTTGCATCATCAAACAATGGGTGGCTGCCTGTAAATTTAGGAATTGAAGTAGCTTATTCAAGCGGAAGTGGAGCACAGCCAGCAATAGGTGGCACTATTGCAAAAGGCACAGCAAATGGGATATTAAGAGCTATAACGGTCGAGTCTGGTACTTTTTCCGTAGGAACAGCGCAAGGACGACTAATATTCTGGTCTGTAAATAATACATTTACAGCAGGCGCATTTACGGCAGGGATAACGGCTACTTGTGCTGGTCAATCAGATATATCAATACCTAACCAAAATGGCAGATATGAATTATATATTGACAACTTTTTTGGCGGCGCAACTACATCTAAAGTTTATGGAGTCGATGGCAAAAATTATGGCTTTGAATTTGACGGGGCAACTTTTGTGCAAATTCATACAGGGTCATTATACGATACGCCTCAGCATGTAACCATTCATCAAAAATACTTGGTGTACTCTTATTCTTGCTCGCTTCAAATTAGCGCAATTGGAGATCCTTATAATTGGCAAGCTATTAATCAAGCGGTTGAGCTGGGTGTTGGCGATGAAATTACTAGTTTAGTTAGGCAGCCAGGCAACGAAACATCTCCGTCATTAGCGATATATTGCCGAAATCACACTTATATGCTGTATGGCAATTCTAATTCCACATGGCAACTAATAAGCTTTAATGATTCTGCGGGCGCAATTGCGTATTCGCCGCAAAATATAAACGGGCGTGTTTTTGTTTACGATGATCGGGGCATAACCAACTTAAACACAACATTAAATTATGGTAACTTTACTGAAGCAACAATTAGCCAGCGCGTAAAAACCCTACTAGCAAACAAGCGCAACTCATTTGTTGACTCTCATGCACTAAGAGATAAGCAGCAGTACAGAATGTTTTTTAATGACGGCTCTGGAATTTACCTGACACTAAGTGAGAAAGTTAATTCTTTTATGCCTGTGCAGTTTACCGACATAATGACATGCTCGGTTTCTTCTGAAATTTATGGCGGCGGCCCTGATATTGTATTTATGGGGACATACAATGGCTATGTTATGCAAATGGAAAAAGGCACTAGTTTTGATGGGCAGCCAATTACTGCGTTTATTGATCTAGTCTTTAATAATACACAATCATACCGAATGTTAAAACGCTACCGTAGACTTACATTTGAAATGGTTGGTAATGGCTACGCTGAATACAATACAAATTACGACTTAAATTACGCATCAACCGACTATGCTCAAGAACTTGATTCTATTAACAAGGTAAATATAGGGTCATTTAATTGGGATAGCGGTATCAGGTGGGACTCAAACGCAATATGGGACGGCGCGCCAGTAACAAATACCACAATGGCAATAGATGGTGACGGAATGAATATATCATTAAAGATATCATCATCTAGCAATTCTTTTGCATCAATAAAATTTAGCGGCGCACTACTTGAGTATTCGCCGCAACGTATGCTTCGATAAGAGATAATTAATATGACATCAAAATATCCACTGGTACTATCAGGTACACAAATAGAAGAATTGCAGGCTGGTGATAATTTGCCATCTTCGCTAATAGCATTTAACAATGGATTTAGCGACGGAGTGACTCGTCAATTAGTTTTAAAACTAAACGAGGAGGTATCTGTTAAAGATTTTGGTGCAGTTGGTGACGGTGTTACTGATGATACAAGCGCCTTTATTAGCGCGATAAATGCGAGTCCGTCAAATGGTGGATCGATAAAAGTACCTGATGGCAATTATGTATTATCGTCGAACTTAGGGTCTTATTATCACGGGATTAAATCTATTGTGTGGGATATATCCCCTAGTGCTACTTTTACGGGAGCAGGAACAGGTTATGGTATTAATTTTTTCCCAAACATGGGGACAAACGGAGGGCAAATAGCGGTTGGCCCTTATATTTATAGTTGTTCTTCTACCGCTAGCCCATATGATTCTGTAGGTAATTACTATGGTGGCATAGCTGCCTTATCAGTCGAAATGGAGCAACCTAATGGTTATGTCGGTCAGTCTGTTGGTATTTACGCGGGAGCGAGCGGATCTGGGTCTAATGTAAATTCAAATGTTTGGGCGGCTAATTTTCTACTTACAGCAAAGCCAACGGCTGGAGGTGAATATCAAGGCATCGAAATGGATGTTAATAGCTATAGTACATCCGCTGTAGTAAGAGGGATAGTTATTACAGGGGTGGGTACTACCCAGCCCGATTCAGCACTCTATATATCTAGATCTCCTACAAGTGAAACAAACACAAATTGGAGGTACGGAATAGTTATTAGAAATTCGGATGTGGGAATTCTATACGGAAGCGGGAGTGTTGCCGCAAGTTCTGTTTTATCTGCCCAACAAAATTCCGCTAGCACGGACACTTTATTTTTACAGGCAAATACATCCCCAGCCGCATCCAGTTATTTTTTACGATGCGTAAATTCAACAAACAGCAGTAATTTATTTAAACTTGACACACTTGGCGGAGTAACTGCGACAAGTGTTACATCTGGTGGAAACATTATGGGGGCAAACATTAGAGCATCAAATGCCGCAAGTGGCATTGCATCTACATTAACCCTAGGAAATACTGTAACAACTTCGGTGGGGGTGGCAGGAGGTGCTTCTTCTTTACCAGCTACGCCCCTCGGCTATTTGATAGCGTATTTCGGTACTACACAAATAAAAATCCCTTATTACAACTAGGATAAATTATGCAATATAAATTTACTTTCTCTCAGGAGCAACTTATCGTTATTAATCAAGCGTTGCAAGAGTTGCCATTTAAAATTGCCGCTCCGATGTTTGATTATATTAATGCTCAAATTAAGTATCAAGAAGAATCTAATTTAGCTAACTTAGAAGCCGAAAAAATAGAAATAAATAACTTATGAAAGGGCGAGGCAATGCGTGACAACACAAACAGTTATAAATTAAACCAGTGAAACATTAATGACTATAATTGCTTATCCTACATACGGAATAAATTAAATGAAAAAAATTATATTACTATTTTTGCTATCATTTTCAGCTTTTGCTGCTGACTGGTATCAGCCGTCCGGCAATCCTACGCCAGGATCTTCGATGTCTTCAAGCGTACTAAGGTCTGAATACTCATTAATTGGCAGTTCGTTTTCAAAGATGCCAATATTAACTGGCAATAACAAATTATTAATAGGCGTTAATGCGTCTGGAACGGGGCTACAAGCGTTTTCAAATTCTGATGTACTATCTAATATTGGCGCGGCAACATCGAGCGGTGTTAGTTCTGCAATATCTGCGGCATTTAATGCACCACCTGCATTAGGTCTTGTTACTCCTAACGCTGTTTATGGCACAACAATAAATGCCTCAACTCGGTTTGCGGGTGCCGGCACTGGTCTAACAGGAACAGCAGCAGCTTTATCTATCGGTGGAAATGCGGCAACGGCAACTAACGCGACAAATGCTACCAATTTAACAGGAACAATAGGTTCAAGCGTAGTAGGAGTTACACAACCAACTAGTGATATTTCTACAAAAATTGCAACAACGGCTTTTGTAGATAATAAAGGCCAAGCGTTTGTGCTAGGGTTAGGGCAAAACTATGTCTCCTATGCAATTGGAGCGGGCGCGTGGTCTACCTACAGGAAAAATTCTGTAACGTACTATAATACCGTTGATGGCACTATAAGCGGTGCAGATAATAAACCAATTATGCTATATCTTGGCACATCCGCAGGTACTGGTTCTGGTGTGCAAATAAATGTCACTATAAATGGAGTTTCTTTTGTTATTGCTAATGATGCTAATTCAGGCGGGCAAGAAATAACTTTCGGCAGTGTACTAGTGCCTTCTGGGGCTTCTTATTTATCAACAGTAAGTGGCGGCGGTGGGGCTACTACTTTTTCACAATGGGTTGAATTAAGGTAACTATCATGCCATCACCACAAACACTAACAGACTGGTATCAAGCAGGCCAAAATAACGGATTATTAACATCAGGTGGCTCGGCGCCAAATCCTGTTAACGCGGTTCCGGTAACAGGCGCGTCCGCACCATTAGCACCAAATGTTGTTACAGGAAATAATGCTTCTAATACGGTCAGCGCAAATCCAGCCCCAGTTAATAATAATGTAACCACGCCGTCAACCTACAAGGGATTGCTTGATTCTAATGTTCAGTTGGGTGACGCATCCAAATGGAATGTTACACCCGATCAAACTGCATCGGGTCAATTAAGCGGTATATTGGCAAGCGGCTCTCCATTGATGCAATTAGCTAAATCAACGGGCGAATCAAGCGCAAATCAGCGAGGCTTGTTAAATTCAAGCATTTCTGCGGGAGCGGCTCAAAATGCCATGATTGCAAATGCCACGCCGATTGCTGAACAAAATGCCGCGACATATTCTAATGCAGCATCGGCAAATCAAAATGCAGAAAACGCATTTAAAACAACTAATGCGGCTAATACGTTTAATGCACAGCAAAATGCTTACAATCAAAATATAGCGACTGCTAACCAGCAATCCAGTCAGCAGTCGCAACAACAACAATCTTTACAATCACAAATAGGCGGGATGAATCAGCAATTGAATAATGATATTGCTACCATTCAGACAAATCCTAATATGAACCAGCAAGCCAAACAATATTCCATTGCACAGCTTCAGGACGCCTACAAATCACAAATAACAATGTTATCAGCGGTCGGCACAGTGCCTGATGTATCAACATTGTTAAAGCCAATTCAAGGTACTGAAAACGCTCAAGCACCTGACCCTAATGCTGTGTTTGGGCCACAACCAGCAGCGCAACCAAGATCTGGGTCGGTGATCTGCACTTACTACCACTTCATTGGTTTTATGGGTGATGAAACTTTTGCATTAGATAAAAAATACGGTGCTATGGTTTTATTAGCTAAACCAGAACTAAGCGAATGGTATTTGTCATGGGCTATTGGCGCGGTAGAGATATTAAAAAATAATCCTAAACTGACCTTCGCTTTATGGCCTATTGTAAATGAATGGTCAAAAGAAATGGCGCACCAAATGGGTGGCAATAATAAAGGTAGCCTGGTAGGTAAATCTATCATGCTAATAGGTAATGTGTGTTGCAGTATAATGAGCGCTTTAAAACCTAAAGAGAAAACATTATGTCAGCAATAGAGGTTATTAAGCATAGTTTTTACGGCGGTGTTTATTGTAAAACCATGATTATTCAAGAGGGAAGCGAAGTTGAAACACACAAGCATAACTATGACCACTTAAGTATTCTATCTCAAGGTGTTGTGGCGGTTGAATGTGACGGCGTTACTAGCATTCATACAGCGCCAGACACTATTGAAATTAAGGCAAACGCAACGCACAAGGTTACACCAATAGAAGGTTATGGTCCTGTTATATGGCAATGTATTCACGCAACCAATGAGACAGGTGTCAACAATATTGATGATGTATTGATTAAACCAATTGAACGCATGAAGCGCTTACCGCTTGTTTTAAATGTGCAAAAAGCCGTTGAGGAAATAAATGCTAACCCTGATTTATGGAATCAATATAATTTTAGAACATCAGCTTATGAAAATTCGCCGCACAGAAAGGTAAGCGACATTATCTTGCGATATCGCGACTATTCTGAATTTGATATTGAACATCCAGAAAAGTTTTCAGATAAGCACGTTTCTGTCTGGTGGGATGCTATCTATAAACTACCCGCTATCAGAAAGATAATTGATTCTGCCATGCTTGAATTGCCAGACAATGCAAAACTTGGTGGCGCATTAATAACAAAAGTGCCAGCAAGAAAACAGGTTTATATTCATTCGGACGCTGGTCACTGGCACTCTGATTACTACGACAAGAAAATACTAGTTTTACTGCAATCAAATCAAGATCAAAGTTTTAATTTTTATTCTAAAGTTGGTGAATCATTTGCATTAACAGAATCACATTTTGGGGAAGCTGGTGAAGTATTTGAATTTGATAACAGCTATTACCATTCTGTTATTAACGATTCAGACGAAGACAGAATTTCATTAATTTTTGCTGTAAGGACTTTAAAGTATGAATAGTGCTACTTTTAAAGCATTTGTAAATAATAAATGGGAAGATATGAGTGGTTATTTTGGAAGCTGGGCAAGTCAAAATAAAGGCATTCCAGTCATTAACAAAAATAATATTTTAGCAAATTTAGGCGAAGGAACCCCTGAAAATATTGGTAATGCGTTTTTATTAATAATAAAAGCCGCACATAAAGAAGGCATTTTACTTGGCGACCTATTTTTTTTGTCCAGCAATCTTAATCGAATTGATCCACTTGATGCTTATGTTGGGTTTAAAATAAAACCAAAAATTAAAGATGGAAATAACAATGAATAAACAATACCTATCATTATCTATTAGTCGCGCATTAGCAATCGAATACCCTATTGGTGATCCGTTTGGTGGACCTGCTTATGGTGAAAGAAACATGCCATTCATTGTTGGCCCTGCTATTGGCGCAGCGGCGACCTCCATTGGTGTAGCGGCGGCGGGTGCTACGCTGGCAACGGTAGGTGCGGCGGCATTGACAACCGTTACAGCTATCGGCGCAGTGGCTACGGTTGCTGGCTTAGCGATGTCCGTTATAGGGATGGCCACGGGTGATAAAAGCCTTATGAAAATTGGTATGTATGTTGGCTTAGCGGGCGGTGTCGCTGGTTTGGCGACATGGGGTGCGTCGGCGGGGTTATCGGCGGCATCTACTGAATTTGGTGCGGCAACGTCTGCGGCTAAGTCGGCACAGGCTTCAGCAGGGGCTGATTCCGCATTAGGCGGCATTACTAACGCTGGTGATGCTTTTACGGCAGGGAAATCAGTAGGTTCTACGCTTATTCCTAATGTCAGCACGGCGGGTAATTCATTAGCTTCTGCGACTAGTGCGGCACTAGATAACGGTACAAGCAATTTAGCATCAAAAGCAATTGATAGTAGTTCAACTAATTTAATATCAAAAGCACCGTCACTAGCATCAACTGAAACGTCATTAGGCGGTGGTTCTGGATTATTAGGTCAAGCACCATCAGCAACAAATACTATAGGTAGCCAAGTATCTAGCGCAATCACACCAACTATGAATGGTGCGGCAAAGGGTGCGGTTGATGCAGGAAATTACTTTAGTAAAGCTGACGCATTAACGGCTGCTGGTACGGCATTGAGCGGGTTATATAAGGGATTTGCGGATCAAAATTATAATAAAATAGTACAGCAACAAAACCAATTTAATCAAAATTCTACGCTTTATGGTATCAATAACCTTAGCCATCCAGCAGGCTGGAATCAAGCGGCGCAGCCATTGACGGCTGAGCAATTGCAAGCGGCTAGAATCAATAACGCACAGCAAGCCAATACAGTGGCTAAGGCATTGACCGCATGAACCCTATATTGCAAACAATTATTACCAATATTACCTCGCACGTTCAGCCTGAATATAAGCCTGAATTTGATAGAACTGTATTGGCAGGTAAGAAAATATTGTTTGACCCCAACTTCCATAAAAACATGGAGCTTGTTAAAAACCCAGAGTCCAGAAAAAACCCTGTAGACACTATTTCTACGGGCGTAACAGGCTTGCTGTGGCTTCTTTATTTGCACTCTAATAAAACACTCAAGCCAGAATCATTAATCATGGCAGGGGCTATATTTATGTGTGAAGTAATGGATTTTGCTGAACGGTCTTTAGGGATTCAAATCACCAATGAAATGGTATCCGAAACATGGAAACAAACCTGTAGCAAAATATTTTTAAAGCTAGGTATTACTCAAGACCAATTACATGATGCGGTCGAGAAAGGTGCAACCGAGATACAACAACATAATCAAGGTACACCAACTGCTCAAGATCAGACACAAGCACAGTCAGAACAACCAGCGCAACCGCAAGGCATGTTATCTGGCGTTAATTTTGGGGGCGGCCAATGAACTTAGGATTATTAGGCGGTATAGCAGGACTTGGTGAAGGGCTTGCAAAAGTAGGGGATAGATGGCATGAGAATGATATTCGCGCTGAGAATGCACGCATGGAGATGGAGAAAGAAAAGCGCATTGAAGAATCAAGGATTGCAGCAGAGGGAAGACAGCAAGACTATAAAATAGCTGATGAAAATAGAGGCATTCAAAACGCACAAACAATAGCTAAAAACAAACTTGATTTTGAAACCAATCCAGAGAACCTACAAAAAACAATTGATGCTAATAAATTAGCTAAGCAAGCTGAATTGGATTTTGAGGCTGACCCCAACAATATAGACAAGAAAATGGCATTTGAAAAAGCTAAGGCTAGTTTGCAGACGGACGAATCTATTAGGCTGCACAATGCTACAGACAGAACAGATTATACAGGTCGTAATCTGCAAAATGAATTGGCATCGTTAAATTTAGAGCAGGCCAAATCAATAGCGAAAATACCACCAGCCGTTAAGATGCAATATGACGCCTTTACTTCTGATATAAAAGATTTGCACAAAGAAAACGTCAATGCCGATCCATCAATTATTGAAAAAAATAACAAAACAATTGAGTATTTAAGCAAACAAAGATTAAATACTATTAAGCCTTATCTTGATAAAGAGGCCATTGCTGAATTAGATGAAGCGACTAAAGCAGAAAATGAAAGAGCGCCTATAGCTACAGGAATAATGCTTAATCAAGATTCTTCACCAAAAATAACCGAAGTAAAAAATACATCCAGTGGCGCACTTGAGAATATTAATCTTGGTGGGGATAAAATTATAGAAAAAGATATTGTTCCTAAGGATGTTAATGTTTCACAAGAGCAATGGGATAAAATAAGCTCAAAAGAAAAGCAGGCTCTTATTAATGAAGCTAGGAGAGCAAATATAAACTATGCCGTTAAAAATGAAATAAATAGATTGTCAAAGAGCGCTGAAACAAGAAGAAATATGAACTATTAATTTACAAAGCCGCTAAAAAGCGGATTATTTATTAATGCTTTTGTATAACTGTCAGCTTTGGCTTTGGCGCTTCTTTGTAAATACTTAATTGTTTCCACAGCAACGGCTCAAAGCGCAATGGAATTAATGTATTTGATAATCTAGCAACGCCATCTTCACCACGATAAGGCACTGCGTCAGCGTAATACCAGCCTGGTGAAATTTCATTCTTTATCTTGCCAACATTAAAAGCCGACCCCTCTCCATAATAAACCGCTACAGCCGTCATGCCTGTAACTTGTTTAGTTTCTGGACATTCAAGCATAGGTAAAAAAGCAATAGTTAGCTCACCTTCTACGGGAAAACTATCTTCTGTTCTTGTAAATTCTGTTATGTTCATTTTTATTTTCTCACTATTTATTTATCCAATGCCCTAAGGCATAAAGCAAGTCATCGTAACTGCGCAAAAGATCAAACCCTTTCTCTTTATTGTAAGCAATTGTTCCATCACTAAAAAACATGTCAGAGCAGCATGTTTTTGCTGTTTTATTGCGCATTTCTTGTACTTTTCGAATAATAGCGTTCATGATTTCATCTTGTTTACGAGCCTCTGCAATTTCTTTTTGCGCTTCTACTAACTGCGCTGATGACGAGTCACATTTCGGCTTGCAAACCTAGCTACTGCGATATTGTAGCATTTTATGATAAAATCAGGACAAAATTTTAAAGAGATAGACCATGTCGCAACAACTAAATAAATTAAGAGCGTTATTTCCAGAATATGCGGATGTTCCAAACGAGGAATTAATCCCTATCTTGCACAAAGAATACACACCTAATGTACCTATTCAAAAAATATACGACAATCTTGGTGTAAAAAACCCCAAAGCTGACGGCGAATTTATACGCGGACTTAAAGAGCAAGTCCCCGCTATTAAACAAGCTGGCTATGGTGCGCTTAGCGGTATTGGTGCTTTAGGAGAAACGGCATTTGGTCAGGGCGGTATTGCTACAGGGATTCGTAAAGCGGGGGAAGCTGGATATATTGAAAAGCAAAAAGAATTACAGGAAACTGCTAGGCCGTCTGATAACTGGGATTATGCTAAACAGAAAGGAATTGAGGGCGATTGGTCACACATGGGCGATTTTTTAGCCCACTCACTAGGTGCTGGCGTTGGTCAATTAGGCATTGCCTCTGTTACAGGTGGCGCAGGCGGGTTATTGGGGAAAGCAGTAGCAAAATCCGCATTTACCAATATGATGGAGCGCGCAACGGTAGCGCAAACTGAAAAGTTATTAGCAGAAAACGCTACAAAATTAGGCACAGAAAAATTAACAGAAGAAGAGGCGGCTCGATTAGCGAGTGATATTGTCGCCAATAAGGTTGAAAAATACGCAGGAATTGCCGCTATTGGCGCATTAGCTACAGGTCAAGAGTCGGGGGAAATTGGCGGCGAGGTAACTAGCGAACATTCAGGCGAGGTTATTACGCCTAAGCAACATGGCTTAGCTCTTGGCATGGGTGCGGTAGCAGGTAGCCTTGAAGG
>JGI24890J29729_1000605_pt1 | contig 21218 bp, 41 predicted proteins | sample FreactcultureFD7_FD_29729 | JGI IMG/M metagenome (IMG submission 29729)
ATTCCTATGGATATTTTTACAATTCAGGGGAAGAAATGAGAAGCTTGAAAGATTGTCCCGATTGGCTTTTAAAAAGGCATAAAAAAAGAAAGCAACTGGTCTTTGACATTTTCGAATCGCTAAAGGCAGATCTAGATGATGTTCCCGATGTTTTATCCACCATAACACTTCTTTTTATCCACTCCTTATCTATGTGTAATTTTCCTGTAGAAGATTGGGATCTCTTTTCAATACAAATAAAAAAAGGCCTTATCGAAATGCATGAAGCCATTAAAAAGGATAGAGAAAATGAAAAGAAGTGAATTTTTGGACAAGATAATGATCCTTTTATCCGAATGCAAACTAACACCAGATGAAGTTCTCTCGGCATTATCAGATTCATATCTTATTACATGCGCATATTACAAAGTTCCATTAGTAAACTTCGAAGCTGCCAATGCTCTTTTATACAGGAATTATAAACTACTATTAGAAAAAGGTATTAAATGAATATTAAAGAAGCTCTAATCGCTCTGCAAGAAGGCAAAGCTGTCAAGCGCATTGGTGAAGATAAGGTTTATTATATTATGCAATCTCCCTGTTTTGATGGGTACGTGATTGATTGCTGCGCCGTCGAAGAGTTCGACAAAAGCTTCCTGATGGGCAGTATGATAGGGACTATGCACTTTAGCGAGGAGGATATCTTTGCGGAGGACTGGATCATTTACACACGCCCTAGAGATTTAGCGCCGGGTGAGGTTGTTTGATATGGCGGAGATGTATTTTTATGAAGGCACGAGTTATGACAACGAGGTAGATTTCCTCTTAGCCGTTAAACGATTCGAGCAGACTAGATTGAGTTGGTTGACGGCTCAGAGGGCTATTGATCATTTGACCCGGGAAATGCTTATGAACGTATTCATGGGAAATGAAGAAAATTGTGGCCTTCCTTTAATCAATATGACCAATTTTCAATTTAAAAACCTCCTCAGCCAAACATTAATAAAATTTGTAAATGACTTTAGAAGGGAGGAGGCTAAGTTATCCGATGTGGCGCATAACTAACTTCATCCAATTCCTAAAGGATCTTGTCTATTGGGTACCTAAGATCTGGCAGGATAGGGATTGGGATCCAATATATCTCTATCAGTTTATGCGGTGGAAGATCGAACGCATGGCTAAGCGTATAACAAAAGAAAGGAGGCATATTGGGTGGGAAAGGGACGTAAGAGACATGAAGGTTTGCATTGCGCTACTGAAGCGATGCGAATTAGACGACATCTATGATGACATGTATGGGTTTTATGAAAGAAAAAAGTGCGAAAAATGTCTTTCTGAACACCAAGCGCTTAAGAAAAAATATGGGGAAGACTCTTATTTTTGGCATAGCTGCGACCCATGCGTGAAGATATTTAGACGCAATCACAATTGGCTAGATGCTAAAAAGAAAGCCGACAAAACATACTTATTTAAATTACTCGATAAGAGGGCTGATCGATGGTGGACATGACTCCTGAGGAACTGGAAAAGAAAACTAGGGAATGCATTGTACTGCTACAAGAGTTATTCCTCACTAATAACACACTAGTTAGTGTAGCTGTTAATGCGATGTTTAGTTTAATGGCCAGTATTTCAATGACAAAAAAAGAGCCTTTCAAAACCTTTGAGAAGAGAATATTGGAAGGGATTAAAATCGCAAAACAAGGATGGAACGGAGAATGATCCTACAACTTAAAATACTAAATAAAGAGGTTGGTAGATGGTGGACATAGAGAAAGAGAGTGAAGCGGATTTTTTTAATGCTTCAGAAAACCCAGAGATGAAGGAGAAGGTTGCTTCAATGGCAGGCACGATCCTGGATTCGATTAATTCGAATGCTCATGAAGAAGATCCACACATTGTCATCAATTCTCTTGTATTAATTATTGTCTACATCCTACAGCAATCAAGTGATCCGCAAGATTCTTTTACAAGAAATGGAGAAAGAACATGCAAAGCGATCATGAGAAACATCGAGGAGCGCACCAAAGTTAAGGACAAAAATGATACTGCAACTTAACCCTCCCCTTCCTATGCGACACGTGACCAAAGGATATTGCTTGGCGCATTTTCTCATCGACTATGGCATTGAGTCTGATCTGTATTTCACATGCCTTATGCATTTTAGCGGCGAGATCTGGACTTTTAATTCCAAAGAACTCCGCGCAGACAAAAATTACACGATAGGAAGAATAACCACCCATGAATGAAGAAGATTTGCCACCTGAATTTGCTTTTATGAAAGAGATTGCGCATATCGCTAAAGGGCATGATCAACGTCTTGTGGCGATTGGTCTTTCCAAAATGCTGTGTGGCTATCTAGCTGCATTTGATGAGCCTGAAAAGGCTTTTGAAACACACGCTAAGGAATCAAGGGATTATTTTGTAAAAATCTTGTCTTTTTACAAAGAAAACAAAACAAAAATATGGGATGGATTATGTTAGCTCTTGCGATCATTTTTTTAGCAATTAGCGTTATTTTACTAGGTATAGCTAGCACCAAAACAAACAAACGTATAACCCATATCGAGTTAACTGCGCTAAATCCCACCGACCCCTTTCCTTTTAGAAATAATCTCATACTGGCTATACGCGACCCTTCCGATTTAGATGATTCCGATGGTTCCTTTTGGTATAACCAAACCGCCAAGAAAATGTGGGTAAGAGGGAAGACATGGGAGGAAATTTAATGGCGAGCATTTCCAAAGACCCAGATGAAAACCATATGAGTGAGCAGCTTGAAAAGGCGCAGCGCGCGGTATCTGTTCTATTTGAGGCACTCGAGATTAATGATTTCACGCTGTCGACTTCCCTATCTGCTGCCGGCACTCTATTGATCCATTTCCTGCGGATAGGGGGATTAAGCGATAAAAAAATGCATGATCTTAAATCTCTCTTGCTTGAATGCGCAAAAGATCTTGGCGCAAATTCCACTATGACAGAGGGGGCGCTTAATGGAAAAAAGTGAACTAGACGAGAAATTTGAAGCCGCCCTAAAAAGATCAAAAGAGGTAACCGATTTAATTTGGGAGACGCTCACCATCAACAACATTAACGCCCTTGATGCCGCTTCAGCACTTTCCACTTGCTTAATCTCCATCCTAAACTTTCTTAATGTACCTAAGGAGAATATCGATCTAATTGTTGAAGTCATACAATGCGCTATACAATCCATACCGTGTACAAAAACAAAGGTAGTAGAAGAATAAATCTCTAGAAACAAATCATACAAAAGAGGCAGAAAAATGAGTCATGTTATCGTGGGCGAAAGACTAGGAAGATTAAATCCTGAAATGGTGGGCCATGTCATTAGGGGCGCAGGACACTTTGTTCAGACCGCAGCTGGGTTATTTCAAACAGGGGCTATGCACATGCCCGCTATCCCCGTAATCGCAGCTAGAGCGATCCCTGACCTATCCACGCCAATTGCTGTTGAAAATTGGCAATGGGCGCATCTAAATAACACATCCGCGACTGTTCCTACCAAATCTATCTTTCCCCCGGAACCGCCAAACTATACAAAGGGAATGAACTTCTCAATGTCGTTCGAGGAGCCCAATATTACTAAAGGCATCGATTTTACGATTGATTATAAGCCAAATGTTCCAGTGAAAGGCGGTAATTGTAGATTAGCCTTTGGGGCGGATATGCATTACACCGGGCCTGGAAGTGAGGCCGAACAACTTCGCGAAACATACCGCGACTCGTGCAATAGAGAGGCCTTTGATAGAGTTTCAAATGGCTCAGACAATCCAAGAGACATCGAGAGGGCAAATGAATATGCAAGGGATCACAGTGCGTAATACCATCATCTTAGGAATTGTATTTATATTGCTCGGCGTAGGCGTTGACGCATGTTGCAAAAAACAACAAAAGGAGCGAGACATTGTCTGGCTCCTTGAACACTCTGCATGAAGGTTTGATCGTGATTATAACGTTAGAACTTGGAAAGGACGATCGGACAGCTAACAATGAACTGCCCGACGATCTTCATAATATATATACAAAGCGCATTAGACTCATGTTTAATTCAATAAACAGCGATCTTGCGCCTAAAGGATATAAGATTAAGTATATAGATTGCGTCTATGAAAAGGTTAATAACAAAACATGATCATTGATTGTATTTCCGATCTACATGGACATTACCCAGAACTAGAAGGCGGCGATTTGCTGATTGTGGCTGGGGATTTGACGGCTAGGGACAAACCATCAGAATATGACGATTTCATTTGGTGGTTAGATAAACAAAGTTACGAGAAAAAGGTTCTTGTCGCTGGAAATCATGATAATACTTTTGAAACAGCAGATGAGGGGTTTTTTAGATATGTAAAGGAACACGGAATAGACTACCTCTGCGACTCAGGTACTGAATTCGAATACGATGAAGTTGAGCCATGCCTTTATCCTAGCGGATTCTTTCCCAATTTCACGACTGTTACAAAGAAACTCAAAATCTGGGGCTCTCCTTGGACCAATACCTTCGAGGGGATAAACCCCCACTGCACTGCTTTTACGGGCAACGAGGACTTGCTTGAAGAGAAATTTGCCCTGATTCCAAGGGACATCGACATTCTTATAACCCATAGCCCTCCGCTGGGCTTTTTAGACATGACAAAGCGCAGGGAGTGCGTTGGAAGTGCCGATTTACTTGGCCGTATTCTGTTTATACGGCCAAAATTATGCGTATACGGCCACATTCACAAGGGATACGGCCAAATTGAGCATAACGGGATTAAGTTTGTCAACGCATCGCAATTGAATGAGGATTACGAACCGGTAAATGCGCCTGTGAGGATCATTTTATGAACGAAGAAGAACTTAAAAAGAAATGCGATGATTTTGCTCATGATCTACAGTTAATACAGGATAAACACAACGTCTCAGCCATTGTTTGTCATAATTGGGATGACGATAGCATGGGTTATACCCAGCTGCACAAGATGATAAATGACGTTGAAGAACCCAATCGTTATACTTTTGTAGTGGCCTTTTCTGGGAATAACAACACGATTTGCCCTTGTTGCAAAGCAAGAGAAGCCAATGAAAAAGGAACATGAATGCATCCATTGCTATAAGAACATGGGTACTCATTACTTATTTGAACTTAAACGCTACCAGGATGAGACGCCGCGGCCAATCTGCTTAGAATGCGTCAAACGATTGGCAACGTTTATTGAGACAGTAAGAGAATGCATAAGTAAAGAAGGAAAGGGGGGAAATGAAGATTAAAGCGATTTGTGATCTTATTGCTAAGTGCATCATTGTTGGCATAGCGCTCAGTCTTGAGGGCACAATCATCTTAACAGTTGGAAGAGAAATCCTACCCTTATGGGCGGCAATCCCGCTTACAGTTGCTATGATGTATGCTACCGCCAGGCTTGCGCATGAGATTAAGCGTGGCTATGATGGATAAGATAAAGGAAAATGAATGACTGCTATCATCAACTTTGTTAACAAGCGGCGTGAAGTCTTTAGAAATTTAGATGAAGAATCCTTGATGCAAATTGAGGATTGGCTGAGCAAGAAAAAAACTCATACGCCATGTCTTGAAAAGAACAACATAAAGATTTTCTTCAATTTAGAAAATGTGACGCACATTGAAATAATCCGCAGCTGATAAGTTTACCATTATCTCAGAAATACCCACCGCGCATATCTGGCTGCTGAAAGAAGCTAGGCAGATCGGGCTTAATCCCCATCGCCTCCAAGTAATTGCGATCAATGTCTTGCGGTGTCATACGCTGGCTAGATTTGCCGAAGAAGTGAGTGAAGATAGCATACCGGAGCGCGTCTAATGCGTGGTCATTCTCTTTGAGGGGGCAGTCTTTGCCGCTTTTGAACGACTTGTCATCCCATGCATACGATTGGAACTCTTTGATAAGGTTGACGCAGTTCCTACACACGCGCAAGTTGCCCTGGTTAATAAGAGCTGCAACCTGTCTAATTCCGTCGAGCACTTCATTTTCAGCATCGTAAAGATTCGAGATGCCACCCCTAACAAGCTCGAGCTTAAAGCTTGCTGCGCTTGGATCGATGTAAGTAGCACGAATTGTATAGCCCTTAACGAAATTGGCGTAATCTTGCGAGTATTCAGCATCTGTCTTTTGACGGCCCCGCTTTCTTGAGTCATAGTAATACTCCTTTTCAACCCATGTATTAGGGAAGCGTTCCCTATTGTGGCCCACAAGCACAAACGCACAGGCGTTAGTCGTCCCGTAATCAACACCAACGATATATTCAGCCGTCTGCGTAGGAGGAAAGTCAATACAATGCATCTTCTCATCAAAGAAGTCATAAACTGCCCCCTCTGCCTGCACCCATTTGCCTTCTACATAGCGCTTGTAGTAGAGACCTGTGTATGAGCGCTTAATATTAGCGATATAATCTTCCGGCAGATGGGGATTGTCTGGAAGCATGAAATGAAAGCTCTTTAAATACTTGCCATCGGCTTGATCGAGCTTAGCTTTTAGCCAGTGGTGCGGGCTGTCTGGGTTCGTTGTAGCGAATAAACGCGCTCCAGATAGGCTTAAACGGCCTACCAGCACTTCGTAGAAGGAATGCGGCAGCAAGCTAAGTTCATCGCAATAGGCGCCGATTAAAGTGGCTCCTTGAATCTTCGCATAGGCGGAATTGTCCGGCGCGCCAACTACCCATATTTCCTTAGAACCTACGGTTAACACTCGCTTGCCCGATTGCCAGGAGGCTATGCGCCCCCATACCTCGAGGAAAGGCTTAATGACGTTGCGCTCGATGCTCTCAGCTGTCGGGCCGATGATCATAAGCTCGCCGGGCGGACATGTCATAGCAAATAGGCCGAATGCGACAATCGCAGCTATAGTCTTTCCGCTGCGAATAGAGCCTTCCCAAATGTTTATGAAGGCCGTTGCTTCATCGATCGAAAGGATTTGCTTGCGGGTAAGGGATATGTTCATGAAAACAGATCTGGTTCGTAGCGGGGAACGCCTGGCTTAACGATGTAATGCGTCACTTCTAAGCACGGGTGAGTGTGTCTTTCAGGATCGTACATAACAAACACATCTTCCAGGGCATGATAGATAGCTTCATGCGTCTGATGTGAGAAATACCTGTTATTTGTTACCCAGCAAACACAATCAGTAGGGGGCTTGGCTGTTTTTATGCTAATCCAGTTCATTTAATTCCTTTTGCTAATCATTCATCGAAAGGTATCCAGTTCTCTTGTCCATTAACAAAGCCTTGAAAGTAGTACCGCTTGCCCTTCATGTCGTAGCGCACCCTATTGCCACGATAGACTTGCGCATCATCGAAAGGGGGCGATTCATCCCTAAACGCAAACCCGCCGTAATAGCGTTGTGCGCTCTTATCGCCCGGGTATTGGGCCTGCAAGTTAGCCATATTCGAGGCTTCGAAGAAGTCTTTATAGATCATTCCTCTGTCCCCGGGTGTATGACGATGGTATTCTCTTCTTCTATGCGCATGGCTTCGGCCTTCTTGGTGATGGCCTCTTTAGCCTCTTTCACCCATGAGGGCACTTCAAGTTTTTCCTGGATGCCTTTGTAATGGGGATCGGTGACAGATAGGTGCTTGAGCGCGGTGTCCTTGCAGGGCCAAACTTCCTGTTCCTCAATTTCCTCTCTAGTTTCGCGTAGGCTGCCATCAGGGTTAAGAACCTTGGTTCGTCTTGTCTTTGTCTTAATACCACCCTCTAAGGCCTTTGTAACAGCCTTAAAGCTCAAACCACCAATGCTTTGCAACCTTCCTTCACGAATTCCCTCTGAAAAGTTTGGAAAAATCTTTTGCCATTCATAGTAAGTAGCGATTGAAATACGCAGTTTTTGCGCAATTTCTACGTCTGAGAAGCCGAATTGAGCATAGGTCTTAGCTTGATCGATAAGCCCCTCGTTCCATTTAGGAGGCCTTCCCATAGGCTTAGGAACAGGAGGCTTCTTAGGTCGTCCGCGGTTAAGATTAAGGCGTTTAGGTACATAATTCCTTCCTCCTTTAGCCGTCATTAACAACCCCTTTTTTTAGTCCAACTTTGTATAGGCGTTATTTTAATTAATTAAAAGAAATTCTCTATCTTGTCATTATGATTTATTCATGTTATTATACCTAGTATAACGATAGCAATTAGTACTAAGGGGTAAATATGCAAAATCAACGAAGCGATGAAATTTGGGAAGCGGTTGTAGATAAGGCATTGGGGGATCCGCGCCCGGAAGTGGATTACGCCATGATAATGGCCATGGAGCTAGAGGATGCATTTAATTATTTAACAACAGGCGCGTTGCCTAAGGGGTTCGTGTGATCGAAAGAAAAGATATCCAAAAGGAATTATTGGAGTTGACCATGGGAATGGATACACAAAACGTTTATTCCCAATTAACTTTTTTCCTTACATCTTTGGCAAGAAGCAAAGAGTTGCCAAGGATGGGTGGTTATCAAATGGCAATGATTATCGGATTGTTAAGCGATTCGTATTTAGGATTATTTATTGAAGAGCACGTAAAATAAAAGGTAGGGCAAATATATGAGCACCATCAAAGAATATGTATTAGAGCAGTTCGCCCTGGAGGAAATGAGGGATATCTGCACCATTGGAATGGTGGGGGGATTTGGCAATCTCATTTATTACGCTGATACATGTGCCTTTCATGACAAATATGAAGATGAAATTTGGGACTTGCTTGAAGCAGATCGGGAAGAAATGGGATGCAAGAGTGTTTTAGAAGTGCTCGCGGGGTTTAATGGGGCAAAAAACGTAGGTTCAATGATGCAGTTAAAAAATCTACTATGCTGGTATGCCGTTGAAAAGGTATGCGGTGAGTTATTAGAAGAAAATTACGCTAAACAAAATGAGGCAAATGTATGAAAGTTTTTAAATCAATATTCGCATGGATAGCACGCATGAGCAAATACCCCGATGAACGGGTCGAACAAGCGGCCGAGTGGGATATGATCCCCGGGGGCACAGACCAATGAGAACAATACAAAATTTAAAGGTTGCACTATTCGAAGCGCTCGAAAGGGAGCAGGCATTAATAGAGGCATTTGAGCAGGAAATAGGCGATGCTTTCCAAGGTTGGGATGCTGATGCCGCTCTCGGTACTTTCCGAAAAAACTTAGCGATATGGGACGAAAACCGTTATATCCCTTCTATTAAGAGTATCCGCGACGATTTAAGGGAGAGCCATGAGCGTGCTTTAAAATGGCGGGCAGAGCAGCTTAAGCGGAACCCTACTTCTTCCTAACGTTCCTAGCAAGCTTCCTAGCTTCACTAAGGCCAATTGCAAGAGCTTGCTGAGCCGATGTGACTAGGGGGCCATGCTTGCTGTCGGAATGAAGCTCACCGGATGAATATTCGCGCATCACTTTTCTAATCTTCTTTTGCGATGGTGTCTTTTTTTTCATACATTGAGCCTAAAGGCGGGGGGTTAATAAAATAAGTTAATCTATTGCCATCAAAGATACGAGATTTAGATACTGGCTCGCCTAATTTTAAAAGATCCCATTCACGCCGTGAAAGGGTGATAGTGGTAAAGATTTCATCGTCATGTTCTTCTGCATCTATTAGCATCCAATACCTCCATATCTTTCTTGATAGGTAAAAACGCGAATAAGAACGCTAGGAACGTCTGCATATCTGCGTTTAGCGATAATATCACAAACGACTCTATCATCTTCAAGAACGATTCCTTTTAAACAATCCTCGTAGCATTTGATGAGATTAGAGCAGTCGGGAGATACGATCGGTGCAATGACACCGTTTAGCATTTGTCTGCGTCTTATCTTGCTGGTAGATTTTGGAATGGGCATGAAGAAGTTAAATTCAAGGACGGTTGCCCCTGATAAAAGCTCACCGCGGTATTGAGCGCGGATCTGCCATTTTATTTGATCCTTTCTCTTGGAATTAGGATCGAAGAACCGACGGCGACTTTTTTCAGGAGCTGCCCACGGTGTAAGGTCGCCATGTATTTCAAGCTGAATCATGTTATCACCATGCTATAGGGATAAATGACAGTGCTTTATAACACAATAATTAATTGAGAGGGGGGATATTAGATTGTGAAGATTTGGTATGAATACGCTTTTTAGGGCGATCATATCCCATGATCTTTTTGAAGGGGATTTCTCCGCGTGTTACATCCTCCACCTTCATGGCGATGCTTTTACGAACGATCTTCGTTCCTTTCATCCAGTTATAGATAGTTTGTGTGTTTACCCGGATCAAACGAGCGAAAATCGCAACGGTTAAATTCTTGTCTTGTATATATTTCTTTACGAGATCGCCGATCATCTAAAAATTCCTTTAGTCCTATTTACTATTGATAAACTTGGACTATATACTAGAATAGATGTTATCGTCAAGAGTATCATTATGAAGCATAAAAAAGGGAAGTCCGAATGACGGTAAAAGAAGGATACATAAGAGTTAGCTCTATCCTCGCGCAGTGGGATAGATACGCTAAGATAGACCCACAGGTTCTTGCTAAAAAGTGCGCGACAGGAAATAGCATCCACGCAGCAATAGACAACTACTGCAAGCATGGGATTGAGCCCGTTGAGGATCCAGAAATCACAGGTTACTTTGAGTCTTACCGCATGTGGAACATTTCAACAGGTGTGATTAATGCTTCCTCGGAACAGAGGCTGTATTGCGATAAATTAAAGATCACAGGATGCATTGACGCTATCGCAAAACTGGAGTCATGGGGAGGATTTACCCTTATAGACTATAAGACAAGCGCGCAGGAGAGCCCTAAAATATGGCCGATGCAAGCCTGCTTTTACCATTATCTGGCTATCCAAAATGGAATCCCGGTAAGCGATAGGATTATTTTTCTAAAGTTAGACAAGGCAGGAAAAATGCCTAAAGTCTTTGAGTACCATTACTCTGCGAAGCTAATGAACGTATGCATGTCGGCATTGAACTGTTATACATGGCTAAATAGCTAGACTAAAAACATCAACTCGTATTAATATCCATAGTGCAACTAGGCGATACGGTGAATTTCACCACTAGCCAACATACAAAAAATCCCTCATGCTACTGTTAATAGCGTGAGGGAAAAGTGAGCATTAAACAATTTAAATCAGGATCGCTAATGCAACGTCATATTACGGATCTATCCGAATTAAAAGAAATTGAAATCTTTCTTTTAAAATTATTCCAATTGTACCCCACGCAGGCATATAAAGTTGCCTATTCTACGTTTGCTAATACCATTGCGAACAACGCTGGATCAGTGTTAAAAAATTTCCTTTAACTGAGGATATTTTGATGAATGCTTTTCTAGACTATTGGCGCAGTTTAAACCCGCGCGAAAAAGTGAACATGGTCGAATTTTACCATGTTTATTATCACAGAGAAATTTATTTAGAGGGAAGTGTATGGCAATCGTAGAAACTTTTGCACCTGGAATGTCCAGCATTGATGAAATACAAGCGATAAGAGCGCTTGAGATGTACGAAGTAAAGATAGATAAGATCGTTGAGTATGCAAGCCAATTACAGGTTGTTAGCAATTGGTCGGCAGAAGAGGCGATAGGATTTGGGGGAGAGGCTAAGATGCTTTCCAAATCCATCGATAACGCTAGGAAAACGATAACAGATCCTGCTAGGAAGTTCGTCAACAAGATGAACGATGTAGCGAAGGTTTTTACCGAGAAACTAGAGAAAGTAGAGTCCATTATCAAAGCGAAGGTATCTTCATGGAAAAAGGTGCAAGCGGAGAAATTGGCCTTGGAAGAGGAGAATGCTAAATCTCTATCCGATTCATTGGGGATTGAGGTTGCAGCCTATGTTGCTCCTGCGCCTAAGAATATAAGAGCAGAAGGCGCCATGTCATACGAGCAGACGGTATGGAAGTATGAGATAGAGGATGAGGCGCTAATTCCTAGAGAATACTTGTGCGTTGACGATACTAAGCTAAAGGGTGTTGTCAAAGCGGGGATCAGAAATATCCCGGGAATAAAGATCTTTAGTGAACAAAAAACGATCATTAAGTCTAGGTAGATCGCACGACAGACTCCCTACCACTATGATAGGGAGCCCTTGTGCTTTAGACGAGACGTACTGACAACCAAACATTAAACTGGAACAACATTTATGACAAATCCACATTTGCCAAAAGGTATTGAACACCGCAAGGCTAAGAAGAAAAACTACATGAGAATGTCTACTTTTAAACAGGGTGACAACAAATTTAGAAGCGTTGCATTGCCGATTGCAGGCTATGAAGATTGGCAAGATAATAAGCCGCTTAGATTCCGATTTGAGAATGAGCCTAAAAAAAGCATCGATCCTGCTAAGCCCTACAAAGAATTTTGGGCGCTGTATGTCTGGGATTATGAAGCCAAAGACCTCTTTGTTTTGGAGATAACACAGAAAGGTGTCATTGGACAGCTTGAGTCCATCATCCGGGAAGAGGATTGGGGCGACACAACAACTTACGATATCAAAGTTTCAAAGGAAGGAACCGGCAAGGAGTCCAAGTACAAACTTACTCCATGTCCGCATAAACCGATGAGCGAAGAAATCAAAGTTGCTTTAAAAGCCTCGCCAGTGCGTTTGGAGGCTTTGTTTGAAGGGAAAGACCCTTGGAAAGATTTAGACGGCCTAGAGCCTTCTAATGAGAATTTAGACACCTCCCCGGAGATGCTTGCGAAGATTTTAGGCGATTCGATCGTTCTAAGCGATAAAACGCAGCTTGTGGATTATCTAAACTTTTGCGCACCGAGGATTTCTAAACCGCTTGCAGAGGCTGTTGAGATATGGCTTACAAAGCCAAAAGATTTTGCAGCTGCCTTCGAGAAATGGCTTGTCACTAATAAATAATTTTGTGAATATATAGTCGTTTCTACATAAGACCTCATTCGTATGATTGGCCCGTTATCTATCTAGGTAACGGGTTTTTTGTTTTCATAGACGGAAGGAATTTTTAGCTGGATTCAAAAGTTTAATCGAAGATAGGATGTCGCCAACATAAAAAAAAGAAGCCCCGAGTGCAATCGGGGCTTAAGAGAAACGCGTTCAATTTCACAACTAGAACGCGAGTGACTTTAGCAGTCACATTAACTTTTCTGCCACTAAAATGAAAAGTTTAATCTCTTAAGCCTTGCCTCCTCGGGGTGTAAATACCTGAGGTTTCTATGTTTCCTGCTCCAAATTTCACACAAGTGCCCAATCTAGTTTTCGATAAAATGCTCGCTAAAATGTCTGAAAGCGAGTTGAAAATCTTCATGGTGATATGCCGTCAAACTGTTGGCTGGCATCGACAAGAACATCGAATATCACTTTCTTTCCTAGCAAAAGCCACTGGCTTAGCGCGTCGCAGTATCTTAAGGGGCATCAAAGAAGCTCTAGAAAGGAAAACAATTATTAGAAGACTTTCTAGTGATGGTAAAACATATTTTTACAATGTAAATATATTTTTTAATGCTCAAGAAGATACTGAAACGGAGGATGAGGAACCGGATCCCTTCGATGATGACGAGGTCGTTCAAAATGAAGAAAAAGAAGAAGAAATTCAAGAAAGTTTTAGTAGGGACAATTTGTATATCCCCCCCGTTTCAAAAAATAATTACGTAGGGACAAATTGTCTCCATGGGGTAGGGACAAATTGTCCCTCAAAGAAAGAAAGATCTCTTAAAGAAATTCCCCCTTTCCCCCAGGGTGAGTCTTCCGCTAAAGCTCCAGCATCACTCCGGGGAAAGCCCCCCCAAGGGGGCCATGATCCGGGGAATGCTGATGAAGATTTGAAAAAGAATTTTCGGAAAGCTTTTGAAGAGGAAGAAAAAGTTGAGAGAGCTCTCAAGTATTATAAAAATTTTAGTAACAAGCTTCGTGATAAAAAAAATCCTATCGGGTTTGTGATCTATGCAATACGCACCGATGAAGATCTTAAAGAGTTGAAGAACTTAGAAATAATCGAGCAACGTAAGATCTGGGCCAATCGTAATGCCCGCGACTCGCAAGGCGGTTACTCGATGGCTTGCCGGGATGGGTACGAGATTTGCAGCGGTACAATTCATCAATTCCATGCTTATGAGGAGAACGATCCATTTTGGGAGCACTATGGTTTAGGTTTCTGTGTATAAAAAAGAGCAGGATTTCAAGCCACAAACTCCACAGCACGAAGATTTCGAAAGGAATAAGCTCGATGCTAAAAAGCTAAAAGAGTTCTGGGAACCGAAGTTGGAAGATCACAGATCTAAGATTCGCTTCCATTTAGGCGCAGATACCCTTTATTTGAGCTACAATCGCGTGATAGGGGGTGAGGAGTATGTACATAGCTCCCCCCACTCATATAGTCAATCCTGGCCCGAATTTAGGGGTTCTGTAACTGGACTGTTTAGATATTGCGAAGTTTTAGGGATAAGGAATGACAGAAATGCATCGGGTGAATGGAAAAGAAGATTTGGCATAAAGGTAACGCCGGATGGAAATAGCCACGCTGAACTATTTCTTCACTAGAAACCATGTCCAAATGAGGATCAAAGCAACAGTTACGATGCCTAAAATTCCGCTTGCGACTGGGGACATATACCCTCCATTGGTAGGAGGGATGAGTGTAGGGGCAATATTAAAATTTAACAAGAGGAGCTTTTACGGTAGGAGATCCATTTTGCAAAGCTTCGATGTCGGTCATGACCGTTTCAGCGATTGATGGGAGTGTTTTAAGAATGTCTCCAGTGATAGATTCTTCTTTAGCTGTGCAAGAAAGTAGGACGATTAATATAGGTAGAAATTTCATGTTGACCTCTTTAATAATTCTATTTCTTTCTTAAGATTCTTTATTTCGAGCAATAATAGAGCATAGAGCTCGTGATATTTAATTGTGAAAGGAATTCCCTGATCGTAAATCACAAGTTCTGGCATGTGGATAGCTACATCTTCAGCGATCATGCCGTAATGGATAGAATCATCGTGATCTATATTAGTCGATAGATTGGAGGGTTTTTTGTATTTGAAAGAAACGGGAGTTAGATTTGTGACATTAGAATATGTTAATGTCGTGATGTCTTCTTTAAATCTTTCAGATGATGCGATTGTTCCTAATTGTCCGTTTGTGTCGCAAAGAACAGCGGATCCAGTAACGGTGACGCCTGTTACCCCTGCAACAAAAGTACTTGTAATCAAGCCATCAGTACCGAGGCGCATTGTATTTGATTCGCCGGTGACACCAATATTACTCAATAGAATATTTTGCGATTCGCTAGATGTATATTGCGTTCCGGATCCAGTTGTTGCAGCTGTGCCTAAAATAAGATTTTCTGATCCCGATGTCAAATTAGATGCTGTATTTAATCCGACGCATGTATTGAAGCCGGCAGAGCCACCGCTTGCAGATCCTAAGGAAGAACTACCTATCCCGGTATTTCCTTGTCCAAACATAGCGAGTACTGCATTAGCGCCTACTGCTGTGCAATTATCATTGCCCCCTAGTCCATTAAGAGCTTGGTAGCCGATTGCGGTGACATTATTGCCACCACCGAAATTTGCTAGTGCAAGAGAACCAAATCCTGTCGTGTTTGTTCCACTGATTCCGCTATTTCCCGCGTTTAGTCCGAGAATCGTATTTGCATTTGCATCGGTGACATTCAAAGCTACGGTCGATCCTGAAGCGCTGAAGGAAGTAGTTGAACCAGCTGTTGGAGTGGCATTAAAGGTGATTGTTGATCCGGTAGCTGAGCCAGTATCACCATCAATTGTAACTCCGCCACCACCACCAGATCCTGGTGTTAGCTGACCTGTAACGCTATCTACCATTAAAGGAACGGGGCTGCCAGATGGTGATGCGGAAATGATTCCTGCTAAGAAGCAAAGGTTTTGTTGAGCTGGTCCCGTTCCATCAGTACCGATCCTGATCACGTTTGATTCACTTGGGGTACCAACATTTCCAATTAGAATGTTACTTGTTTCATTAGAAACATAACTAGATCCTGCTGCATACCCAATTACAGTATTATAATTTCCTGAGACTAATTGTCCTAATGCATTATATCCTAATCCAGAATTGAAACTAGCCGATGTTGCAGATCCTAAACTAATTGATCCGCAGACTGTATTCTGAGTAGAAGTGGCAAGTGTTTGTCCTGAAAATGCGCCGATGCACGTCGTGTCAGAGACATCTGCCCCTGCAGATCCTTGCATCGACATGAATCCAACAGAGCAATTTGATGATCCGGTAGCAACAATGGATGCTGAGGAATGTCCGACGTGGGTGTTGTTATTTCCTCCGTTAAAATTGGTCATGCTCGAATAACCAATAGCCACGATTCCTTGATCGGCTTGCGAGGCGCTAAGAGTAATACCGCCAAGTGCTGTATTTTGAAGACCAGTTGTACTTAGATTGCTGTTTCCAGAATTGAGACCAATCAAAGTATTTGAATTTCCATCAGTGACATTGAAAGTGGAAGTAGTGCCTGTGTTTGTAAAGGCAACTGATGCACCAGAATTGACGGCTGCTTGATTTGCAAAGATAGTAAGTGTAGAACCTGTAATGCTTCCTGTGTCGCCATTAATCGTTTCTGCGCCTCCGCCTGTTGCAGAGATAACAGGATTTCCAGATATTCCGTCGGGATTAGTGATTGTTATATTGGTTCCCTGTTGGAGTGTCCTTCCATGCCAGGCGCCTGTTGTCGTATTTAGACTTTGAAAACCACTTTGTTGAGCATCAACTGAGTTATTAAGTGTCATAATTACCTAGAATAAAAGTGCTCCAGTAAATGTAGATAGAAGCACTCCATTGAGAGATGTTCCAGCTATTGAAATTACTTTTGTTCCTCCGAGAACAATCGTACTGACATTTGCGATGTCTCCTGCTGTCATTTGAACGGTGGCAGCAACTGTTGAACTTTCAGCATTACTTGCATTTCGAATAGCTGCTGGGCTACCAGTAAATCCTGAAATAGGCCCGTAAGCAGTCGTGGCTAGATTTACAGAACCCGTGGTATGGGCATTAGTGACATTTAGCCAATAAACGGCAGCTGTGAAGTGATAGATTCCAGAGACTGGAGCTGTGAAATTGCCAGTAGCTGTGTTATATCCATTTTGAATGTTGAATTTTGTTGAATCGAAGATGACCTGATATCCTGTCCCATCCCCAGTCACATTCGGAATTGTTGTAGTTACATAGGCAAAGAATGCAGGCTGCAATGGCATCGTTCTAATGCCCGATGGATTCATATCCCATAAGTTTGTGCCAGTCGACGGAGAAACTGAAGCAGAGGCTGCTGTATTTATGCGCAGATGCTGGGAGTTTGCGTTGCTAGTCCCAATTGCAAAGGATCTAGAGGTGCCTATTGTGCTCTGAAACCAAGGATCACCAGCGGAAGTTCCCGCTACTTCGACATTGACCACGGCTTGAGAAGAGGCTGTGTTGCTTGTATTGTCCACGAGGAGCGTTCTTGTAGCCCCGGAGGTAGTGGAACGGAATTCGAAGTCTCCGTCTGCATAGGGCGAGTGCATAGCGACGGTAACGGTAGAACCGGTGCCTGATGAGTTAATTCCATTAGTTGCAGTTCCTAGGATGTTTATGTTGTTTCCAGAAGGGGTAGCAGTCCCAGTATTCTCAGTAAAAGTTAAAGTTGCTGGTGCAAGAGCAGTGATCGTGACCGTATCACCTGATCCCGATGTTGAAATTCCCGTTCCACCAATGATATTTAGTATGTTTGCCGATGGAGTAGCGGATCCTGTATTTTCAACGAATGTCGTTGGCACATTCGATGCTGCGTTGATTGTGATCGTGCTACCAGATCCAACAGTACTTACCCCTGTTCCGCCAACCACATTTATATTTCCACCAACAGCTGCTGCGATTCCTGAGTCTTCGGTAAATGTGAGAGGTACGAAATCATTAACAGCGATCGTTACACTATTTCCAGAACCGTGAGTTGAGATTCCAACGCCACCAACTACATTCAAATTTCCAGAAGATGGTGTTGCAGTCCCAGTATCTTCGATGTAATTTGTTGCGACAGTCCCATCGGATGAAACGGTAAGAGTGTTTGTCCCTGGGTTTCCAGCTATGTTGATCGGAGAATCTCCTATGACATTGATGTTCATAGAGCCATCTGCCATGACAGCGCCGCCGCTATTTCCTGTAAGCGAGATTATTCCTGCACCTTCTGCAGATACGAGAACCCAAAAAGCGCCGGTGATGTTGTTGAGGGAAACTAGCTTCCACCATTGATTGGCGATTTCATTTAACCATTCATCACCTAAAGTAAAATTTCTCTTATCATTTGCTGTTGGGCTGCGTTTAGCGATCACGCGTCTGATAGGGGAATTAGAGAGCTGCGGGTAATTAAGGGTGGTATTTGTGAAACTTGTCATACTATCGTAAAATTCCCCATGCTAGATAAGACGTTCCACTTTGTATTTGCAGTCTGACAGACCATCCTAAGGGAGTTGCCTTGCACAGTTGTCGTGATGCTTCCACCGGTTCCAACTGTCGTCTGAACGCTACCCATTCTTATTTGCTGTCCAGCGTTCTGAGCGATTTGAAAGCTCGTTGATCCATCGAGTGTGACCTCAATGATCGTTCCAAAAGCAGCTGTAAGGGGGAGGGTTAGCACAAGTGCCCCGCCGCCATCGCAGATATATCCGTTGTTTTCTACCATCGACTCGGAAAATGCTGTTAAGTTCCAAAGGAAGGCGTTTGAATCGGTAATCACAAGGGTATTGCTCCCCGGGAATCCAGTGACTAATACACCACCTTCTCCGATGATATTGATGTTAAATGCCGCATCCGGGCCAACTGGACCGCCAGAATTACCTGTAATGGTTTCTGTTACTGCACCACCGCTTGTAGAAACTGTGAGTACTCCGGCTTGTGACATTTAAGCTGGCGCTCCTATTCCTGTTACAATCTCGATGTAGACTTCCCCTTTTGTAAGGGCACCTGCACTCTTGATATAGAATTGAGTTTCTTGAGAAACAAAAAGCCCATCATCCCTAATTAAGTTCGCTGCAAAGTCAAATAGCTGAAATGAATTAGGCGCGAGTAAAAGATGGTTTGTTACACCATCAAGAGATACATAGATAAATCCATCGGTAGAATTACCGAAGTAAGCAATACGCGCATGTCTTGTAAGCGGCGTTCCAATAGGAAGATAGCCCCCAGTGATAGAACCAAAGGGAGCTTCTCTTACTTGATCAAAGGCTATTCGAGTGCCGTATGCCATTGATTATCCTTAGTTGATGATCATGTATCCAACGATAGATACATCAGCTGTTAAAGGTGTGCCGGGTGTGCCCTGTGTCGCCGCATTGATCACAAAGCTGGTTCCAGCAGTGATAGTTCCGACTGAGATTTCTCCAAGAGCAGTTGATGACCCCACAGACTGTCTCCATAGCATGATGAGAGAGGAAGCGGTGACAGCTGTTGTAGCTACAGTTGCTGTTCCTGATACAAGCGTCACAGAGCCAATTGAGTTGGCGCCGGCTGATGTCGTAGTTCCCACGCTTGTGCTTAAGATTTTATTCCCTGCAGTGCCGAGAACAAAATTACCGTTTGTAGCGGTGATAGCGCCGAGAGTTGCTGTGAGCGATGTCCCTGCAGTAATGCTTGTTGTTGTTCCTAAGGATCCAGTGACAGCTGTGTTTCCTGTCGCATTACCGATATGAACCGCGCCAGTGCCGCCAGTACCGATTGTGGTAAGAGCTGAGCCAGTGCTGTTGATGGTTGTAGTGCCTGTAATCGCAGCGCCGCCTGCAGATGCTGTGATGCCACCTGTTGTTGCTGTAAGACCTGTGGAGGCGGTTAGAGAGCCAGTCACAGCGGTATTGCCAGTAGCATTACCGATATTTACAGCTCCCGTTCCCCCCGTCCCGATTGTAGTGACAGCAGATCCTGATGCATTTATGTTAGTAGTGCCAACCTGAGTGAGGGCGGCTAAAGTAGTAAGCCCTGTCACTCCCAGGGTTGTACTAACGGTAGCCGGGCCTGTGATTGCTGTACCACCTGTTGTATTGCCGATTGCAACAGCTCCGGTGCCACCTGTGCCGATGGTAGTTGTTGCTGCGCCAGATGCATTAATGTTGGACGTACCTACTTGAGTGAGAGCGCCGAGAGTAGAAAGGCCTGTCACACCAAGAGTACCGCTTAGGGTTTCATTAGTGCCTGCGATCGTTCCTACTGTCATTGTGCCCGTAACGCCCAAGGTACCAGAGAACGTACCGTTTGTGGCGGAGAGCGTCGAGATGGTTGTGGCGCCTGTCACTCCGAGGGTTCCTGCGACTGTAGCATTGGTGCCGACAGAGAGAGTGGATGTTGAGGCAATGGAACCTGGAGCGATGAATGTGGTAGGTGTCGATAGAGTAATTACCCCAGATCCTGCAGTGCTTGCAACCTGGTTGCCTGTTCCTGCAATTTGAATATTTCCTGCTGATGGATTAACAACAGTATTAGAGGAATCTGAAAGAGTGTTTAGAGGGCCACCAGAGCCGGCTCCTGAAAGGTTCCAAGTCGCAACGCCAGCTGCAACTTTAGAAAGGATGTAGATATCACCCGATGTCTTATCAACCCAAATTTGACCTAGGTTAAAGCCTGTGTCGGCTGTAGTCGGTGCTCTAACGGATTTGATTGGAGCTGTCGCATAGTTGATAAAATTAGGCTGGGGCGACCCTGAAAGTGTCTCAGCCTGTGGAGGATTTCTCTGTGCCATAATCACGCCCTATATTTAAGGTAAAGTAATTATTTCACTTTAACACCTCCTGGTGGGACTGTCAAAAAAATAGTTCAATTAAAGTAAAGTCTGGGAATGTTAGACAAATTCTCCATAGTGTAAATTGGTATGTAAATGAGGTTAAATCATGGATAACATCGAGATCGTTAAGCTTGTAATTGGAAGCGGGGGGCTTATTGGTATTTGTGTGCTAATATTTAAAGCAGGAGCATTCTCAAAAAATATTGAAGGAATTGCTAGCGACGTAAAACATTTAGCTTGTAAGGCCGATAAAATAGAAAGCGATGTAAGAAAGTTGGACGGACGCATGTCACATATCGAGGGATATCTCATGGGAAGAGACATAAGAAATGGAACAGAGAATAGATAATATGATCGGTTATTTCTTCATAATGCTTATTATTTTATATATTGCTTTCGGCGTGACGATAGGTCTTTGCATAGACATAAAAAAGCAAAATTGATCACTACTTGAAGAATTTAAAGGGATTAAGGAATTACTTATAAAGATGAAGGGAAAATGAT
>JGI24890J29729_1000606_pt1 | contig 21196 bp, 25 predicted proteins | sample FreactcultureFD7_FD_29729 | JGI IMG/M metagenome (IMG submission 29729)
TCTGGCGCATGCCAAGGTCGATCAGGGATTGTTGCTGGGCGATGTCATCGTCAAGGATGGGTGTACGATTTTTGTTGACAACGAGGATGCAGCGTAAATAGAGTGGATTCGCTGTATTGTGGGGTCTGGCAGGCAAAGGTGATACCGCATATGATCCTATGTCGGCGTTTCCTCGGGGCCGAGCTGAAGCCAAGCTATTACCGGCAAGCATGCCTTAATACCGGCATCGGTTCGGAGCTATTACCGGCAGCCCACTCTGCCCGAGTCCAGCGAACGCCCCGAGCCGTAAGGTTCCGGGGAGTTTGTCTTTGTATTTGAACAAAAGCGGGCTCTGAACGATCCGGAGCCACCCGACGGGACGGCGTCCCCCAGGGTACAGAAGCGGATAACCATGCGTGGCCGCCAATACGCCAGACGTCCTATGCCGGAATCGCGACGGCATACATCGAAGAAGAAAGACGAAAACCTTGCTTGCAGGGATTGCGTTCTTTTGACCTTCGAATCTTGGGATGCTTTCAATGGATCGCAGGTTTCTGCAAGTGCCTTTTGATGATAAGAACGAGGTGAAGAAACTGGGAGGACGGTGGGAACCAGTTAGAAAGCAATGGTGGGTTCCATTGCATATCCCGTTGCAACTCGTCAAAAAATGGGATACGGGAACGATTGCAAGATCGAGATGAGAACAAATCGCAATAATCAGTCAACCTACTGAAAGCATAGGACATTATAATGGGGCATGATCTGGATCAAGAATTCGACCTATTTTGGTCGATTTATCCGCGCCATATAGCGAAAGCGGACGCGAGGAAGGCATGGAAGCAGACGGCAAAGATCCGACCGACTTTGGACTTGCTCACTTCGGCTCTGGAGGCTCAAAAAAAGAGCGCACAGTGGCAAAGCGAGCAGTTCATCCCCTATCCGGCCACCTGGCTGCGCGGGGAACGTTGGGAAGATTGCTTGCCATGTTCGACACAGGGGACGGACTACGATGCGATCTGGAGCCAGGCATGCAACGCGCCGACCTCCAAACACTGAACGACCGGCTCAAAGAACTCTCGGAAGCGCTGAACGGAAAGCAGCTAAGTAAGGCTTCCCTGACCGTCTGGGCCGGCGTCCTGAAAGACTATCCGATCGAGGTCATCTGCGATGCCATCTCCTACTGGGCGCGAGAGAAAACCAAGTTTCCCGCTCCGGCGGAAATTGCAAAGGTATGTGCAGGTCGAGTGTCGGCCAATCTCGAGCGCAAGGCTGCTGCAGACAAGGCGGACTATGCCGCTGGAGCGCGTCAGATTATGGGCGATCCGAGGATTGCGCGGGCACATCTGGCAAAGATTCGACGAATCCTGAAGCCATCGGCCGACGACATCGAATACCAGCGCGAGCGCGAGGCCATCGCCATGCAAGATATACCGGTATGAGGCAAGCGGCAAGAATCGACGCAAACCACGTAGAAATCGTCCAGGCGCTGCGCCAGGCCGGCGCAGGTGTCCTATCCCTGGCCCAGCTAGGCAAAGGCGCCCCGGACCTCCTGGTAGCCTCCCAGGGCCGTCTACACCTGATCGAGATCAAACACGGCAGGGGAAAGCTGAATCACGATCAGTTCCTCTGGCAGCGCGCCTGGCCTGCACCCGTCCATACCGTCCGATCGCCAGAAGAAGCCCTACAAGCCATCGGACTCGTCAAGGAACCAGCATGAGCATCGAATGCGAATACTGCAAGATGGGGCGCGGCATCTATGACATGAAAAACGAGTGCTGCATCGCCCGTTACGAGCGCGAGATCGCCCTCTACGATCCGATCCGTCAGCAAGTGGCAAAAGAAGCACGCGAAAAGCTTGCAAAACTCAAGAAACAGCAGCAAAATCTGTAGCTATGCCTCCCGTCAGCCAAGCCCAACGTCGGGCCATGTACGCCGCCGCTGAAGGCAAATCCACCCTCGGCATCCCCAAGAAGGTCGGCAAAGAATTCACCGCCGCCGACCAGCATGGCAAACTTCCAGAACACAAACACGAGCCCGCTAAACTGGCTCAAGCTCTGAAACGGAGATAACTATGGGCTCAGGCATGAAAGCAGGCAACGACCCCATCACCAAACGCGCCCGCCAGATNGACCCCCGNTCCAAAGCCAGCGTCGAAGAAATGCGCGGCAGCGGCCAGTCCAAATACCACCAGCGNNTGCAAAACGAAGGCAACCTCGACGGCAAAATGCGCGAGGGCCGCTCCGAAGCCGGCCAAGGCCAATCCGCCATCCACAACCAGCTCAAATCCGACAGAAGCAACATGGACGGCACCAAGCAACGCAGCGGCAGCAAGTGACCAAAACTGTCANATGTGCGGCAGCGCAGCAAATACCAAACTGGAAATAGATCAAGATGGGATGGCCTAAGGGCAAGCCTAGAGGTGCCCGGATACCCGGGTCTGGTCGCAAGATAGGTACACCGAACAAAACAACAGGGACGCTGCGGGAGAACATCCTGCAAGCNCTGCACGAGCAACCAGGCGGGGCAGTTGGATATCTCAAAGGCTTGGCGCAAACGAATCAATCTGCCTTCACCGGACTGCTCGGCCGAGTGCTCCCCATGGCCATGACCGGAGCCGACGGTGAGGGACCGGTGGTCATCGAGATCGTCAAGTTCAGGAGCGAGGATTGAGCGCCAACATCCAGATCGCGGGTCAGTACAAGAACCTGACAAGCTCGAGCAATTGCAGCCCGATCCCTGCCTGCNTGCTGGGCATCCTGTGCAGCACAAACACGAACGGCACCGTGACCCTGTACGACGACGCCGCCACCGGTACGACTACGCCCATCACCGGGCCGATCACGCTGGCGGCGGCTACCTGGTATCCGCTGCCTGTCACCACGACCAAGGGGCTATACGCCGTCATTGCCGGCACGACCAACATCACCGTGGTCTATGCCGCCGAATGAACAACAAGCAGTATTCCGGCTCCTACAAGAACCTGGTCAACGCCGCCGCCACGGGCAATGTCTGCACCTTGCCCTGCTGCATCCTGGGCATCTTCTGCGCCACTAACGGCGGTGGTGGCACCATTCAGCTCTATGACAGCGCCACCACGACCACGATCGACCCACTGACGGCGGCAATCGTCCCCGTTGCCGGCGCCTATCTGCCGGTGAATATGTCCACCGAGGCCGGTCTGTACTGCGTCCTGACCGGCACGCTGAACGTAACCGTCGTCTACGCTCCGAGCTAGGCATGCGGGTCCGGCTGCCGAATAACTGGATCCCGCGCCAGTACCAGATGCCGGCCTGGCGATACATGGAATCCGGCGGCAGGCATGCTGAACTTATCTGGCACAGACGNGCGGGCAAGGACGAGCTGTGCCTNCACTGGACGGCGATAGCAGCCTTCATGCGCGTGGCCAGCTACATCTACATGCTGCCGGAGCAATCCCAGGCGCGCAAGGCAATCTGGACCGCTATCAATCCGCATACGGGCCTGCGCCGGATCGATGAGGCTTTCCCGCTGGCCATCCGCAAGCGCACCCTCGATAACGAAATGCTGATCGAGTTCGTCAACGGTTCGACTTGGCAGGTATGCGGATCGGACAACTTCGATAGCCTGGTAGGCGGCGCCTGGGCTGGCATCGTCTACTCCGAATGGCCACTGTCCAATCCGAACGCCCGTGCCTACCTGCGGCCGATCCTGGCGGAGAACAAGGGATGGCAGATCTTCAATGGCACGCCACGGGGCCGCAATCATGCGCTGACTACGCTGCAGGCTGCCAAGAAAGATCCACTCGCCTTCGCACAGATCCTGCCGGCGACGGAAACGGCCGTATTCAGCGAGCAGCAACTTAACTCAGAACTTGTCCATTACATCGAAGAGTTCGGCGAGGAATATGGACAGGCCAAGTTCGAGCAGGAATATCTGTGCAGCTTCGAGGCAGCCAATCTGGGGGCGATCCTGGCTCGTCAGATCGGCATATCCGAGAAGGAAGGCAGGATCAGCGATGAGATCGACTATGACGACAGAGGCGCTCCGATCGAGATCTCGGCCGACATTGGTCGGCGGGACACAGCTACATGGTGGTTTTGGCAGCCAACGGTCGGCGGATATCACATCGTTGATTATGACGGCGGCTGGGGTCTGGACGCCGAGGAATGGGCGCAGAGACTTGCCAGGAGACTCGCTGGTAAGCGGCTGGGGAAGATCTGGCTACCTCACGACGCCCGCGCAAAGACGTTTGCAGCTAAACGCAGCGCAGTCGAGATCTTCATCGAAGCTTTCGGCATCGAACACGTCGCCATCACGCCCAGATCCAGCATCTCCGACCGGATCAACGCGGCTCGCGTGCTTATCCCGCATGTGGCGTTTAATGAGAGCCAGTGCCGGGATGGACTGAACGGGCTGCGGGCCTGGTCCTACGCCTACGACGATGAGAAGAAAACGTTCGGCGCCGAGCCGCTGCACGACTGGGCAAGCCACGACGGCGATGGCTTCAGCTATGGCTGCCTGATCATGCAGCAGGTTGCACCTCCGCCTCGCCCTGCCGAGCCGATGCGCGGGGTACAGGTGAATATCGGGCAGGGTATCAACCTGGGCATCAGCCTCGAGGAAGCCTATCGGGAGCGGCCCAGGCGTGAGGAGCGGGTCTGATGGCCAAGCAGGATAAGGAGCGGATAGACCCGGACTATGAATACTGGGTCCAGCAGATCGCGCTATACGAAAAAGAGTTTTCCGCTTGGGAGAAGCGCACCCAGAAGATCCTGAAGATCTACCGGCGCGAGACCAATGCGATCGTGCGGCAGACGCCGGCCAAGTTCAATATCCTATGGAGCAATGTCCAGACGCTGGTGCCGGCGGTCTACAGCCGTCTGCCCCGGCCGGATGTGAGCCGCAAGTTCAAGGACAACGATCCGGTCGGGCGCGTGGCCAGCCAGATCCTGGAGCGGGCGCTGGAATGCGATATCCAGAACTATCCGGACTTTCGCACCACGCTCTCCCAGAATGTCTATGACCGATTCCTGGGCGGGCGCGGGACGAGCTGGATCCGCTATGAGCCGCACTTTTCCACTGAGCCGGGCGATCCGGTCGATGGGCTGGGCGCCACCAGCAGCACCGACGAGATCCCGCAGGTGGAGATCCTCAAATATGAGTGCGCGCCGATCGATTACGTGCACTGGCGCGACTTCGGGTTCACGGTCGGCCGCACCTGGGATGAGGTGACAGCGGTCTGGCGCCGGGTCTACATGACTCGAGAGGCACTGGTAGATCGCTTTGGAGAGGANCTGGGTGGCAAGGTGCCGCTGGATAGCAAGCCTCCCGATCTCAGACAGCAGCGGNCATACGGNTCTGACAGTATGGATGCCAGGGGACTCATCTTTGAGATCTGGGACAAGGAAGCGTCCAAAGCGATCTGGATCAGTAAATCGCTTGGAAAGATCCTAGACGAAAGGGACGATCCGCTGGAATTGCCCGAGTTCTTTCCCTGCCCCAAGCCGTTATTGGCCACGACCACGACCGACAGCCTGGTGCCGATCCCGGACTATGTGCTGTACGAGGATCAGGCCAAGAGCCTGGACACGCTGGCCGATCGCATCAGTGGCCTCATCGAGGCTCTGAAGGTGCGCGGATGCTATGACGCGGCAACGCCGGAGCTGGCCAGGCTGTTCTCTGAGGGAGAGAACAACGCACTGATCCCGGTCAACAACTGGGCGGCATTTGTCGAGAAATCCGGGCTCAAAGGTGCGATCGATCTGGTGGATCTCACCATCTTCGGAACGGCGCTGCAGCAGGCTTACCAGGCGTTCGATCAGGTCAAGGCGCAGATCTACGAGATCATCGGCCTATCGGACATCATGCGGGCGGTATCGGACCCGAATGAGACGCTGGGGGCGCAGCAGCTCAAGGCTCATTTCGGTGGTAACCGGCTGATGGCCTACCAGAACCAGGTGGCGCTATATGCGACCGAAATCCTGCGGCTCAAAGCACACGTCATCTGCACCAAGTTCTCGTCCCAGTCGATCCTGACCATGGCGGATATAAAGAACTTCAGCGAGCAGGATCAGCAGCTTATCCCGCAGGCGCTGGAACTCCTGAAATGTGAGCCCTGCCGCAGTTTCCGCATCGATATCGAAGCCGATTCAATGGTGCAGATCGATGAGGAGACGGATAAGCAGAGCCGGATGGAGTTCCTGAATGCCGTCGCCGGATTCCTGAAGGAGACGGTCAATGGGGCGGCCGGCAATCCGCAGTTGACCCCACTGATGGTCTCCATGCTCGAGTTTGGCGTCCGGGGATTCAAGATCGGCAAGGAGCTGGAGGGGGAGATCGATCAGGCCATGGAGCAGATGAAAGCCAAAGCCCAGGAGCCTCCGCAGCCACCGATCGAACTGCAGAAACTCCAGGCNCAGGGTCAGCAGAAGCAGGCCGAGATGCAGCAACAGGCTCAGTTCAAGCAGCAGGATGCCCAACTCGAGGTTTGGAAGGCGCAGCAAATCCAGGAAGCGCAAGCGCGGGATTCGCAGTTGCAGCAACAACTCGAGGCGCAGCGAGAGAATCAGAAGCAGCAATACGAGCAGCAGTTGGAACTCATCCGCATCGCCAACGACAAGCGTATGTCGGACATGCAGAACCAGATGCAGATCATGAAAGCGCTGATTGACGAGCGCCGGGCCATCCAAGTGGCGCAGATCGCCAGCGGGGCCGTGGCGTCTCCTGAGCAGGACGAGGCGGCGAATCAAGCCATCCAGTTGCAGGGCGTGCTGCAGGCAGTGGCGGAAAGCCAGAACACGCTGGCCGGCAAGCTAGACCAGCTCAGCGCGCCAAAGACAAAGACGGTCATCCGGGACCAGACCGGCCGCATCAGTCATGTGGTCGAAGAGCCGGGCAAGATGCAATGAGGAGCGAATCATGCTGCTGATCACCGATGGATTGCCTCGCGGGCTGGGTGAACTGCATCTGGACAATCGCCCGGCTGGTGGCCAACTGATCGAAGTTAATACCTATACCTGTTCGCATTGCCAGCGCATCGTGGCGCTGAATCCGGCCAGGACAAGGGAGCGCTACAAGTGCGGAGGGTGCAACCACCACATCTGCGATGAGTGCGCAGCGAAGAAGTTTGCCGGAGCCCCGTGCAGGACTTTTGCGCAGATTGTCGATGAAAGTCTTGAGCAGGCTGCACGTCAGGGACAGGCTGACGATAAGCCACAACTTATCCTGTCCTCATAAGGAGCAACAATGGCACGCTATTCCGCTACGTTTTCTTCGGTGACTTGCGCNAACCTGGCCGACACGAGTGCGGCTGTCAACGGGAGTTATCCNGGCAGCCTGCGNTCGGCTGGCGCGACGCTGCAGTTCAAGATCAATGAGGTCTATATCGGTGGAGAGTCCGCTGCCAGCGCGCCCAGCGCCATGATCCTGGCCAGGTCCTCGACCCTCTCTGTCGGGGCCCTGTCGGTTGGCAATACGGCGGCGATGGACTTCACCAGCACGGCTCCTGGCACGCTTCCGGCATGGGGCAACACGGCAGGCACCTCCGGCGCGCAGCGATCCTCGACGCTGTATCTGCTGGATCTGTCGCTGAACTGTTACGGCGGCATCGCCCGCTGGCAGGCGCGCTACGGCGAGGAGATCACCTGTTACGGCAATACGGCTACTGGCGCCGAGGTGCTGCTGTCGAACAAGACCGGCACGGGCGTGGTTTCAGGCCACATGATCTATGAAGTGGTCTGATCTGGAGTGCTGCGGCGCAGGTTTCTAACTTCACTATCTGCGCTGCTCGGCGGTTGCGGGGGACAATCCATGCCATTTCTTCTCCCGCAGCCGGCGCCTGGTGGAATCGGCGCGCCATCTGCACCGCTTAACCCAATAGCCTTCGTCGATCTGTACGCCGCCGGCAACGGCGCCGTCATGCCAAACGGCAGTGCCTACGTCGTCTTTACGATGCCCGCCAGCGACGGCGGAAGCCCCATCCTGAGCTTTACCGCCAAGGCCAGCAGTGGTCAGACGGCCACGGCAGTGCCGGACTACATCGAGCGGCCCGGTGGGACGCATCTTCCGACAAATCAGCTTCAGCTTCGTGTCGATGTGGATGGACTGACTGGAGGAACTCCGGTCACGTTCCAAGTCAAGGCGACCAACGCGAACGGCGACAGCGCGTACTCCGCTGCATCCAATAGCGTTACTCCGGCCGCACTGGCAAGCAACTACATAAGCGGCGGAGGAATAACAGGTCCTACGGTCAATTCTCCGGGCAACTCGATCCCGTTCTGGAACGACACCTACGCCAACGCCGTTAACGACCATTGGCAGGACAACACGCAGACCAATCCGGTCAACGGCTCATGGGATACGGCCAAGATCATTTCGGATGGGGTTACCGAGACGTTGGTCTGGTTCAATATGCAGAATCCGCTTGCCACGACCGGAAATGGCATGTTCCGGATCGCGCCATATACCTACTTCAATTTCTCGGTGAAGCCGGTCAGTGCCGGAACGCAAATGAAGGAGGTGTTCTTTGCCCGCGAGGTGAAGATCAACGGTTCAGTCACGACGGCATCCAGCACGCAACTGATCGATGCCAGCCGCAACTGGACCACGAACTTCTGGACCACGCTGGACGAGATCTACAACATCACTACGCAATCGGCCTACAACTTTCCGAGCGGCACCAATACAGCGACAGCGATCAATCTGGGGCTCAGCACCACGACGTACAACGTGGGGGACAACTACATGATCGGGATCGATGATCTGATCGTCGGTCTGGTGCTGGGCAACGGCGGATTCGGAAACCCGCTGTCTTCCGCTTACAACAGCCAGGGATCGCTGACGATGACGCAGAACGTCTGGAACAACTGGCGGATCCCGCTATCGGCGTTCATCGGCGCCGGTTCAAGCGGATACACGGATCCGAAGCCGTTCATCATGAAGTTCGGCCTGTGCTTCGACACAGCCGGCACGTACTACGTGTGCAACGTGTTCTTTTCCTAGATGGCCATCACGCACATCCAGGACAGCACGCTACTCGCCGGCAGCGGGACGGCGGTTGCGAGCAATACGCTCGGCTCGGCTGTTGCTGCCGGGGACTGCATTGTTGTTTTTGAGTGGAACTTCAGCGGCACGCAGCAAGGGCCCTCATCCATCACCGACAACGCCGGTAACACCTGGCCGGCAAGCGCTGCTGCCTCGGTGGTGGACATCACGCCTTCGGACGTGTCCCGCACCGGCACCATCTGGGTTCTGCCTAACTCGAATGCCAAGGCATCCGGTTATCAGATAACAGCCAACTATGCCAGCGGCACCCTAGCGACTGATCTGGTCGTGTCCGCTTTCCGTGGCGTGGCGACGACTACACCAGTCAATACCACCGGGACATCCAATTCTGGCTCTGCCGTCTCAGCCCTGTCGCCGACCACAGGCGCATCCATCACTGATGCCGGCGATGCACTGGTGGCGTTGTGCTTTGTCGGAAGTGGCGCTAATCCAGTCGGGCTCGCCGTACCGACTAACTACGGTACATGGGCCTTTGCCGGCGTCGATCAGAACGACAACTCCAGCTTGGGCGGTGGCGGGGCATGGATCGTCCTATCCGGCGCCACGCTGGCAGCCAAGACGGCCAACTGGACCTGGAGCGGCGGCGCAACGGATAACTGCGGCGCTTCGATCGTCGCCCTGAAGCCGGCATCGGGCGGCGCAGCTCCGTTCATCGTCAATCCGACTGCCGGCACATCCAGCAGCATGGTGCGATCGGTTGGTGCGGCTTTCATTGCCGCCAACCTGCTGACTAGCACGCTCGCTCCGAATCAGATCCCGCTGCCGGTTCGGAACAATGATTCGGTCCAGATCCTGCAGCAGCATGGGCCAGGAATCCTCAAGCAGACCAATGCCGATACCTCGCGGGGCATGCCCAGGACGCTGCGCGGGGCAGATGCGAAGCTGCCTGCCCAGGACGCCCCGTTCCTGCAGGCCGATGCACTGGCGGTGCGCTGGAGCCGGCCGGATACCTCGAAGGGGGTGCCACGGACCCTGATCGGTCCAGATGCGACGCTGCCGGCAAGTGATACCCCATTCCTGCAGTCGGATCCGAAGGCGCTGCGCCAAGTCGTCAATACCAGCATCGGGACGAACCCGAATCTGTTTGTTCCGCCATCGGCGCCGCCTATCGGCAAGGCTGCTGCCTACACGCAGCCAAAGCTGCTATGGCAGCCGGCCGGGACCTCGCAATCAGCCTATGCGCTGCAGTTCGCGCCAAGCGTTGCGGCGCTGCCGCCTGGGCAACAGACGCCATTCATCCAGCCCGATCGTGTCCACCAGGTTGCCGATACGAACTCGATGTATGCGGCGATCTTTGGCGATGCCAATCCGGTCCCGGTCATACAGCCGCTACTTCCGCAAATACGCTGGGCATGGCAAAACGGCGACACATCCGACAGCGTTACAGCGGCCATCACGCCGACCGGGCCCGTTGCACTGCCGCCAGGACAGGCAACGCCATGGTCATTCATCCAATACCGCTGGCAGGACGGCGACACGTCCGACTCGGTTACGGCGGTTTTGCCGATTCCTCTGCCGGCCGGCAAGGCAACGCCGCAATCAGATCCTGCCGACAATCGCTGGCGCGCGCAGGATTCGAGCCAAGGCACGCCGAAGCCGCTCTATGCCGATGCGACCACGCCATTCTTTGTCGAGCCGCATACCGCCCCAGATCGCATTCGGCCGATCACGGATACCAGCACGGCAACCAATATCGCAGCCATTCCGCCTGCTGCTCCGCCGCTGCCGGTTGGCTCGCAATGGGTGGCATCGGCGCCAGTGCGCTTCTGGTTCCAGCCGGCCGATAGCAGCCAAAGCCTGGCAAAGGCACTGACAGCCGACGCAACCACGCCGGCATCCAACCTGCAGCAGCCGGTCCCGGACCGGTTCCACCCGGTAAGCGATACGACGCTCAGCAGTCCTCTTGCGCTGATCCATCCTTCCGTCGCCCCGCCTGTCATTCCGAAGAAGGGCGGCCACTTCATTCCGAAGAAGATCCGGCATGAGACGTTCGAGCCGGAGAGATTCGATCAGCAGAAACAGGCAGAGCTACGCCGGACTATCGAGGAACAGTTTGACGTGCCGGAAGTGCAACAGGCGGTTGCCAAGTACATCAGCCGGCCAGCCAAAGCACCGAATCTGCGGCCCAGCCTGAACTGGCCGGAAATTTACAAAAATTTCGCCAATATCGAGAGATCGTTAAGAGAATTCGAGCAAAAACGACAGTTTGAGCAGCATCAAATCGAACTTGCACGACAGGCCGAGATCCAGGATGAGGAAGATTTGCTGAGGTTCCTATGAGATATCGCTACATTTATCGGGGCGGGACAGTCGTCGCCATTTACAAGAATGAGGAATTGACTTATCTTAGCGACACTTTCGCGGAAGATAAGCCAAATCAAGCGTCAATGGTCATGCCGGATATCCAGCCATACCAGTCGATGATCGATGGCAGCACCATCACCTCTCGGTCCCGTCATCGGGAACACCTCCGGGCCCATGGCTGCATAGAGGTGGGCAACGAGACCAAATATCTGAAGCAAAAGCCGGTTCAGACCCCGCCCGGCCTGAAAGAAACAGTCGCGCGGGTCGCCTATGAAAAACTCAGATACGGCAAGTAAGGAGTAAACGATGGCGTTCGCTGACGAATATATTGGTATCTCCCCCGTAACAGGGCAGTCTCTTGGTGGCCAATACCTGACAGTGGCGGCAACTGGATCGACTCTTGGGAATTCGACCCAGATCGGCACCGGCGCGTCGTTGATCGTCGTAACTGGCGCGGACGGAACCAAGGGCGTCACACTGCCTCAAGCCATGGTCGGCGACGAGTGCACGGTTTTCAATAACAGCGGNTCAACGCTGAAGGTCTGGCCGGGCAATGCCAGTACCGCNATCGCTGTTCCTGGTACGGGACTTGGGAGTGCCGCTGCGGCCTTCTCGCACCTGACTTACAAGGTGGTCCAATACAAGATGATTACCAGCACGCAGTGGCTGCCGAATGTGACGGCCTGATCGATGGCTGAAGAACTGAGCCTGCGCGACCAGCTCGAGGGCGCGTTCGGAGAAGCAGAGCAGATACCTGCTGCTGCGCAAGATGTTGCCGATACGCGCTCAGCCGATCGGGCGCGCGATGACGCCGGCCGCTTTGCCAAGCAGGAACAGGACCGACAGGAACAGCAGGCACCGGCCGACAAGGTAGAGCGGCCCAGCACCTGGAAGAAGGACTACTGGGAAAAGTACGACAAGCTCGATCCGGATCTGCGCTCCTACATCATGCAGCGCGAGTCCGAGTACAAGTCCGGCTTGGCAGCCTATAACGCCGAGGTCAAAGCGGCCAAGGCGCTGCGCGAGGCGCTCGATCCTGTCATGCCGGATCTGCAGCGCAATAACGTCGATCCTGGCCAGTTCGTTCGCAACCTGGCGGCGGCTCACCAGGCGCTGGCCATGGGCTCGCCCCAGACCAAGCTTCAGATCTTCCAGCGCNTGGCGCAGGACTATCAGGTGCCGCTGCAGTACCTGTTACAGCAGGCGCAGGGCCAGCCNCAGCAGCAAGACCCGAACATTGCCTATCTGACGCAGAACCTACAGGGTCTGCAGCAGCAATGGCAGCACTTCCAGCAGCAGCAAAAGGCTGCCGAAGATGCGCAACTGCATCAGACGATCGAAGAGTTTAGAGCGGACGCCACCCAGCATCCGCATTTTGAAGCGGTAAGGGAGTCGATGGCTGCACTCCTGCAGTCAGGAATGGCCCAAAACCTGCAAGAAGCCTATGACAAGGCCATCTGGATGTCGCCGGACATTCGCCAGAACGTTCTGACCGCTCAGCAGCAGTCCGAGCAGGCGAAGAAACTGGACGCGCAGAAAGCCATCGTCACCAAGGCTAAGGCACAAGCCGTCAGCCCACGTAGCTCCACTCCTGGGGCACAGAGTAATGGCTCAGCCAAAAAGGGTTTGCGGGATTCGCTATCCGAGGCATTCGGGGAGCTGTCCGGCAGGGTTTAATTTCTGACTAAGGAGCAACCATGGCTTTCGCCAACTCTGCAATCACTGACATCATTGCCACGACCATTCAAAGTCGTAGCGGTGAACTGGCCGATAACGTCACGAACAACAACGCGGCTCTGCGCCGGTTGAAAGAACGTGGCAATGTGCGGCCGTTCAGTGGCGGTAACGTAATTCTTTAATTTGGAGCCGCAGATATGCTAGATATTCGGTACTTGGCTGGCTTGTTCGACGGAGAGGGATGTGTTCATATCCCTGTCCAACGTCGAGCAGACTTGCGAGTCCCGAACTATGGCATTCGCGCAGTGTTTTGCCTTACTAACCGTGAGGTAGTACAGAAGATCGCAGAACAGTATGGCGTCAGTTTTTGCAAAATGAAAAAGAGCGCATCTAACCAAAATTGGGCGGATGCTTATCAGGTTCAAATTTGCGGAAACAGGGCGGCAAAGTTCTTTGCGGACATTCTTCCGTACAGCATCGTAAAGATCGAGTGCATTAAAGTTGCGCTTAGACTTCAAGATGACATTGCGCGGTATCGTCGTAGCCATTGGATGAAATTTAGCCGAGAGCAAATGAATTCGGTTATCGAATACCGAGAGGGTTTGCGTTTGCAGCTAAAGGCATTGAATGCGCGCGGCGGTGCTTCTGTTGGAATGTTGGCGAATTCGGGGGACATCCCATGCCCGGTCCGAAAGGATGCGGAAGGACAATCCCGAGCCAAGCAGGCGGGTCTTAGACTCGCCGGGCGTGTGTAACGAGCATGTGCCAACCTCGAAAGAGAAGATGTGCTCTGGCCTACCGAGGAATCGGTAGAGCGCAGCGGAAACGTTTGCGCCCCGTATCGTTGCGGGTAACACAGTCGGAAGAAATTATGTACAACGACTCGACAACCAACAATACGAATTCGTATTCTGGTTTCGAGCTTATCAACATCAGCCCCAACAGCCCGATCTCGGCGGCGCAGTTTGCCATCACCCAGTACGCCTCATCGGTGACGCTAAGCGGCCTGGAGATGCTGCAAAACAGCGGCAAGGAAGAGATCATCGACCTGCTCGAGGGCCGCATCAAAGTGGCCGAAGGGCAACTGATGAACCGGATCGCGTCCGATATCTACCTGGACGGCACCGGCAACGGTGGCAAGAACATCACCGGGTTCGGCGCAGCGGTGCCCGTCACCAATACGAACACGTATGGCGGCATCTCGCGCACGACGTGGACGTTCTGGAAAAACAGCAGCTACTCCGGCGTCACCAACGGCGGAGCGGCGGTCAGTGCTGCGAACATCCAGCAGTACATGACGGCGCTGGCGATCCAACTGGTGCGCGGGACGGACAAGGTTGATCTGATCGTGGCGGATAACAACTACTTCCAGTTCTACGTGAATTCGCTGCAGGCAATCCAGCGGATCGCGGATGATCGGGAAGGTGCGTCCGGCTTCTCGACGCTGAAGTTCTCTGGCGGCGGCCAGTCGACTGATGTCGTGCTGGACGGCGGTGTCGGAGCCAATTCGCCGGTCAACCAGATGCTGTTCCTGGACACGAAGTACATTTTCTTCCGGCCGCACAAGGACAGGAACTTTGTTCCCATCGGTGGCGAGCGTCAGGCGGTCAATCAGGACGCCATCGTCAAGCTGATCGGTTGGGCCGGCAATCTCACAACTTCAGGTGCCCAGTTCCAGGGCATTCTGAGCGCATAAGGGGAGGCGAAAATGGCATACAAAATCACCGAACCTGATTCGGCATTCACGCCGATTTCTCTCGTCGATGTTGGGTTTGCTCCGCCCGTCAATGTTTCAAGCGGATCTACCTCTGTCATTCCGACACCGCCGAACAATCTCGGACAGATCGTGCGAGCGGTCGATCCGGTGTACGGTGCCGGAGAATTCATCTGCCTGCAGGGCGTTGCATCGACTGTGGTCGGATCTATCGTGTCCTGGGCTGGCGTGAATTCGACGGCAACTCAGACATGGCAGACGGCTCTGGCAGCGGCAACTGCCAATCAGGGTCAACCGCTGGCAGTTGCGATGGCGGCGACACTGGCCGGCCAGTACGGCTGGTATCAGATCCAAGGCAACGCAGTGGTGGCCACCAATGGCACGTTGGCTGCCGGTCCTGGCAAGGTTTTCCTTGCCGGCTCCGGTCAGGTGACGAGCTCTGCGGCGGCAGGAGCTGAAGTCCTGAACGCGATTAACGTATCCGCGACCGGCACTCCGGCTGCGGGTCTGGCGATCGTCAGCATCGATCGTCCGTTCGCTCAGGGTCAAATCACGTAATGGGATGGGGGCTTCGGCCCCCTCCTCCGACTACTCGGAGTGAAAGATGGGCAATCTGGCAAGCGATATCGACAACGCAGCCTTTGCGGGTCCGGTCCCGGACACGACGGGCTTGGGCGTGCGTTTCTACAAGGATGTTCGCAACAACGAATGGCGTAGCAACGAAGAGGGCCGTCCGATCTTCGAGGAAGTCACGATGATCCATATCGTGCTACCTGGGAACAACCTCTTTGATGTCAAGGAAGTCGTGCAGGAGCGGCATAAGAATCGATTCCCTCGCGAGTGGGCCGCTTTCCAGAATTCCCAGAACGGCCAGGATCCGACCATGAGTGGTACGCCGCTCGAGCAGTGGCCGATGATCTCGCGGGCCCAGGCCGAAGAGCTCAAGGGGCTCAGGTTCTACACGGTCGAATCGATCGCGCAGGCGTCCGATGCGACGCTGCAGCGGGTCGGAATGGCGGCTGGCATGGGCCCGCATGCGCTGCGGGATCGGGCGATCCGGTATCTGGAGGTGGCCCATGACAATGCGGCGGTGAACAAGCAGGCCGAGGAACTGGACAGGTTGCGGCAGGAACAGAAGGCCAAGGATGCAGAGCATGCGGCGGCGCTGGCCAAGATGCAGGCCCAGATGGATACGCTGATGGCCTCGATGCATACCGAGCCCAAGCGCCGGGGCCGTCCGCCCAAGGTAAGAGAGGAGCAGACCAGTGGGTAGCCCGATCCTCGCACTTGCGCAGCAGGCGATGCCGGAGATGAACCTGGCATCGCCAACGAGCATCTTCGGCAGCGGCATTCAGGACAACCTGACTGTCGCTGCGCTGTTTAATGCGGCCGGTTATGAGCTGAGCCGGGAGTTCGACTGGAACGAACTGATCACCGAACTGCGCTTTTACATGACGTTCACGACGCAGAACGGCACAGTTACCAACGGATCGACGACGATATCCGGCCTTGCCAGCACGGCTGGATTCGCAGCGAAAACCTATACCGTCACCGGCACCGGCCTGCCAAACGATACGGTCATCGTCTCAGTCGGGGCCAACTCGGTAGTGGTATCGCAGCCATTCGTCGGCGCCTCCGGGACATACAGCTACAACTTCTGCCAGACGCAGTATCCGATTGCATCGGACTATGACCGGCAGATCAACCGGACCCAGTGGGACAAGACGAAGCACTGGGAGATGCTGGGCCCTGAGAGCCAGCAACAATGGCAATGGCTCAAGTCCGGATTCATCTCCACCGGGCCTCGTCTGCGCTGGACGATGCAAGGAGGATATTTCAACATCTGGCCGCCGACGCCGACAGCCGAGTATCTGGGGCTGTCCTACATCAGCAAGAATTGGGCACTCGCGGGTGGTACGACGCCGGCCGGATCGTTCACCGCCGATACGGATACCTGCATCTTCCCTGACCGGCTGATGGTGACTGCGGTCAAGAAGAAGTATTTCGCGCTGAAAGGCTTCGACGCCAGCGATATGAATCGGGACTACCAGATGCACCTGTCGATCGCGAAGGCGGCGAATCTGGGCGCATCGAATCTGAGCTTTGCGCCGACACCGAGCCAGGTGCTGATCAGCATCGCGCAAATTCCGGACACCGGCTACGGATCATAGATGTCAGTCGCACGCAACGTAGCGGACTCCACGTCGATCCCAGCGCCGATCGGGGGCTGGAACGCGCGGGATAGTCTGGCCAACATGGATCCGCGTGACGCCATCTACCTGACAAATTGGGTGACGACGCCGACCTCGGTCAATGTGCGGCAGGGCTATTCGGTGTTCGCTACGGGCCTGCCGTCCGAAGTCGAGTCCTTGCTGGGCTATGCCGGCGCGGCGACAGATAAGCTATTCGCTGCCAGCGGGAACAACATCTACGATGTGACAGCCGGCGGTGCAGTCGGTGCGGCTGTCGTGAGCGGGACCGGCAATTCGCGCTGGCAGTACATCAACGTGTCGACCACGGGCGGCTCGTTCCTGATGGCCGTGAACGGCTCGAGCAAGCTGCGCGGATACAACGGGACCGCCTGGTATGTCGATGGCGATGGCTCGCACGACATCACCGGGCTCGATACGGCGACGGTTGCGAACATCAACCTGTTCAAGAATCGCGTCTGGCTGATCCAGAACAATTCGCTGAATGTGTACTACCTCGGCACCGGTGCCATTGCCGGAGCGGCCACGGTGTTCCCGCTGCAGGGGGTGGCGAGACTGGGCGGATACGTGGTGGCGGCGGCCACTTGGACGATCGACGCCGGTTATGGACTGGACGATCAGCTAGCCTTCGTGACGAACAAGGGTGAGATCATCGTCTATGGCGGGACGGATCCTGCCAACATTTCCACCTTCAGCCTGGTCGGTGTCTGGCGGCTGGGAGCTCCGATCGGCCGGCGCTGCTTCCAGAAGTATGGCGGGGATCTGCTGCTGATCAGCCAAGATGGGCTGCTGCCAATGTCATCTGCGCTGCAGTCGGATCGTTTGGATCCGCGCGTGTCGCTGACGAACAAGATCCAGTATGCGATCAGCAATGCCGTGACCGCCTACGGATCCACCTTCGGATGGGATATCACGTATTTCGCCGAGGCGAATCTGCTCTTCCTGAATGTTCCGGTCAGTGTCGGCGCGCAACAGCAGTATGTGATGAACACGATCACGCAGGCATGGTGCAACTTCACCGGCTGGAATGCCAACTGCTTCACGATCTGGAAGGATCTGATCTATTTCGGAGGTTCGACGGTTATCGGGCAGGGCTGGAATACGCAGGCCGATAACGGAGCGAACATCGTCGCTGATGGCAAGCAAGCGTTCAACTACTGCGGCTCGCCGGGGCGCGTGAAGCGTTGGACGATGATGCGTCCTTACATCATCACTAATGGCGGAACGCCTGGGCTGCAGGCGGCGATCAATGTGGACTTTGACGATTCCAATCCCTACACGTCCGCGAACCTGAACCCGACGCCGAACTCTGGTGGGCTATGGGGATCCGGCTCGTGGGGCACGATGATGTGGGGATCGTCTCAGGTATCGCAGCGGCAGTGGCAGGGCGTGACAGGCGAAGGCTATAGCGCGGCCCCGAGGCTCAAGGCGGTGGCAAACGGACTGACGGCGCAATGGATGGCGACGGATCTGGTATTCGAGACAGGCGCGATCCTGTAAGGACAGACNATGGCGATCAATCCAATGCCCGGAACGACTTCGAGCATCAACAATCCGACCCAGAACTACACCGGATCGGCGATGGGCAATGCTCTGAGCCAGCTCAACAACTCTGTCGGCTCCGGATTGCAGGTCAATCCAGGAGGCATTGCCGGCGCGCAGAATGTGGCGAATCAGACCACATCGCTGTGGAATGCTGGCCTGAACCGGGTCAACTCCAGCACGCCATGGGGAACGACATCCTATGGCATGTCGATCGATCCGAAGACCGGACTGCCGACGGCGACGAGCAATCTTTCGCTGAATCCGACGCTAACTCAGGCTCAGAATGTGGCGCAGCAGAACGCCCTGGGGACGCTGCAGGCCGCCGGCAACAGTCCAGGGGTAGGACATCTCACATCGAATGTGAACGCCTCCATGGGCGATCCTGCCATCCAGGATGCGGTGCAGAAGAGCTATGCGGCTCAGATGGGGCTGCTGCAGCCGACCTTCGGGATCCAGAGCGAACAGCTCGACAGCCAGCTCGCCAACCAGGGGCTGACGCCGGGTTCGGAAGCCTATAACAACGCCAAGAATCTGCTCTCGCAGCAGCAGAACAACGCTTATGTGCAGGCTGCAGGCTCAGCCGAGCAGCAAGGCATCGGGCTGCAGAATCAGATGTTCAACCAGGGGCTGCAGAATGCGAACCTGGGCAATACGGTTGCCAATCAGCCGCTGAATCAGTACCTGGCGCTGAATAGCGGCAGCCAGGTCAACGCGCCGCAGGCAGCAGCATCCAGCGCGTTGCCAACGGATGTGCTGGGATCGGCCTCGCTTGCCAATCAGGGGAACCTGAACCAGTACAACGCCAATACGGGCAACACGAATGCCATGCTGTCTGGGCTATTCGGTGTCGGCAATTCTTTGCTGAACGCTTACGCGACCAATCCGAACATCTTCACGAATCTATTCGGCGGCGGCTAAGATGGCGACAACGCCACAGGCACTCGGATCGGCCTTGTCTGGCTACGGCAACTATGCCGGGGCGCAGCAGTATGGTCTGCCGAGTTCGATCGATCCCAGCAAGTTCTCTGGCGGCTTGCCAACCGGGCTCGGTGGCAAAGGCGTCATCGGTCAGGGTGCTACGCTGCAGGACTATCTGAGCAATGCTAGCGATAGCGGTCTGATCCCAAACGTTTACTATGCCGGGCTGGCTGGCAATCAGGTCATGGCCGGCCCCAATGGCTCGATCATGCTCGGCATTGCTGGCAATCCTGCGCTGACAGGCGGCCAGGCGACCTATTCGCCGGGTGCGAATGGCCAATATCAGATCAGTGGCTGGTCGGCGCCGACACAGGCGCATCAGAACAACCTGATGGATGCGCTGACCGGGACCGGCTATGTAGCAGCCGGCATGCTGGGCGCTGGAGCGCTGGGCGGTGCCGGAGCTGGGGCAGGATCAAGTAGCCTTGGGGCACTCGATACGCCGCTGGTCGATGCGTCGGCATTCCAACTGCCAGCCGCTGGAGATCTTGCCGCTGGCGCTGGCGGAGCTGGCGGGGGAGCAACGTTTGCCGGCGGAGCCTATACGCCCGCGCTGGATATCGGGCAGACGGTCGGGGCCGGTATACCGGGATCCTCTGGCGTGTTGGGCGGGGCCCCAATCACGGTCGGTGCGGACGGATCATTCGTTTACTCGCCGGAAATGTCGAGCTATCTGGACACGATGCCACTGTCGAGCGGACAGATTGCGCCCTCGTCCGGCATCAATCCGAATCTGATCAAGCTGGGCCAGAAGCTTTTGGGCAACATCAGCGGCGGCGGCTCGCCCGGCAACTCGCAGCAAGGCATGTTCGGCCAGACTCCGCTGCAGTCCGGTGGGGGCCAGATGAACAGCCTGCTCAAGATGATGATGCTGGCCAATGCGCAGGCCCAGATGAATGGGCAGGATCCGCCGTTTCCGGGAGTGAACCGTGGCTGAACAGGCCCCTCCGTTTAACTATCTGCAGTATCAGGATCCGGATGCTGCGATCCAGCTCGCGCAGATTCAGGCAAGGATGGGCCTCGCCAATGCGCTGCTGTCCAAGGGCATGGAGGGCAGTCCAGGCACATCGATGGCCGGCAATGTGGCGATCCGCAACAGTCCGCTGCAGGGTCTGGCCAATATGCTGAACACCTACTCGGGTGGGCAGGCGCTGACCAAGACGCTCCCGAGGGAATACCAGAGCGCCTACACCGGCATGCTGAATCGGGCCATGGGTCAGCCGCAACCGCAAAGCTTCATGCCGTCGCCGGGCAGCCAGGCCATGGCGGCCGGTGCCCAGCAGATGCCGAATCAGGCTCTGCCGGCTGGGGCGCCGACGCCGGCGAGCGTGGGCGGGCAGGTATCCGCCATGGCGCAGCCGGGGCAGTACAACATGGGCGGAACGGGTCCGACTCAGTTCAATGCCGATGCGGCCAGCCAGATCCCGGCGAATCAGCCCAATCCGCTGGCTCCGACCGATCAGGATCTGGCACGGTTCAGCGGCATTCCGGCGCAGCGCGTCGCCTACATGCGCGTGACCGGAGATCCGAAATATCAGGATCTGGCCGTTGAGTACCAGAAACTCATTCCGGCCAATGTCCGGCTGGCGGCCATGTCCGGGCAGAGCCCGCAAGCCGCGGCTGGAGCCACACTGCGCAAGGAAACCTATGTGCCGCCTATCACGCTGGGTCGGCGCGAGTTGATCGATCCGTTCACCCATCAGCCGATGGGCTATCTGCCGGAACTGCCGGAAGGGATGACGCCGCA
>JGI24890J29729_1000607_pt1 | contig 21165 bp, 27 predicted proteins | sample FreactcultureFD7_FD_29729 | JGI IMG/M metagenome (IMG submission 29729)
GCCGCCGATGCGTGCCCGAGGCGGTCGCCTGGGCATGAACAGGATCGGCGGCTCGGGCGGTGGTCTCGGCCGCCTGGAGAAGGCCAACCTTCGCTAGTAGCGCGCGGTCGTCTGGCTTGGCGACCTTGCGATACAGAGCCCCCGGCGCAACGGCTCCTCCCAATGCGCCGGGGGCTCACCCCTACAGATCCGAGGAGGGATCATGTCCGCGCTCACGTTCAATCAGGCGCTCGAGGCCGAAACGGTCAAGCGCATCGACGAAGCCGTCCAGAACTCCAAGAACACTCTTGCTGCCGGACAGTTGCCAGACCACGCAACGTACCGGTATCATGCTGGCGTCATAAAGGGCATGGAAGACGCCAAGGAAATTCTCCAGGCGACCCTGAGGGACATCCAACGAGTGTGAGGAGACACAATGGCAGTGATGGCGATGAAGCACGACAAGGATCCGCGCGTCGAGATCCTTGAGAAGATCGGCAAGCTCGACGATTTCTCGGTCTACAACAACATGTGTTTGGTTGCGGTATATGAGAGGCCCGAGCAGACCAAGGGCGGCATCCTGCTGACGCAGACGCAGCGCGCCGAGGACAAGTACCAGGGCAAGGCCGCCCTGATCGTCAAGACCGGCCCGGTTGCGTTCGAGGCGGCGAACGGATACTTTACCGAAGGTGGACCGGCTGTTGGGGACTGGATTGCGATCCGTCCGTCCGATGGATGGCCAATTCAAATCAATGGAATGCTTTGCCGCATGCTCGTCGATGAGCAGGTGAAGCTGCGCATTCCGTCCCCCGACAGCGTCTACTGAGGAGCACCGCAATGGCTGGTGACGAGATCAAGATTGGCGCCGACGATCGTCCGATCGTCGAGCCGCAGGAAGGTATCGAGGAGCTTCGTGCGAAGCTCAAGGAAGAACAGGATCGTCGACTGGCGGCAGAAGCTCGCGAGCGCAAGCTCGGCGAGGATCTGCAGCAGTCACGAGGCGAGGTCGGACAGACCAACCTGCAGATCGTCGAGAGCGCGATCGATAAGCTCCAGACCGAACGCGAGATGCTGAAGGCGCGCTACCGCGAGGCGCGCGCCGCCGGCGACATCGACGCGGAGGACGAGATCCAGGACCAGCGGGCTGACCTTTCGGCCAAGCTGAACCAGCTCGTGCTCGGCCGCGATGCCATGAAGGCCAACCCGCAGACCGTGACGCCCGCTGCGTCGGGGCGCACGGGCGATCCCGTCGAGGATCTGGCCAGGGGCATGGAAGCTCAGGGGCATCAGGCGTCGGCCGACTGGGTGCGCAAGCATCCCGAGTACGCCCGCGATCCCGACCAGTACCGTGAGATGATCGCGGCCCACAACCTCGCCACCGGCAAGCGCTTCAATTTGAAGCCGAACTCGGACGAATACTTCTCCAAAGTCGAGGAGATCCTCGGCATCGACCCGGCGACGCGTCACGAGCCGCACTCCGACGCCCGTCCGACCGACACCGTCGTGTCGTCCGCCGCCACCGCCGTACGCGAGCGCGGTGCCGACACGCCGCCGGCAGCGGCGCCTCCGTCGCGAAGCACCTCGAACGGCGCTTACCGCCTCACCGCCGCCGAGCGGGAGGCCGCTCAGATCTCCGGCATCTCCGAGGAGGAGTACGCCCGGAACAAGCAGAGGAAGACCTGATGGAACCGCGTCGTCGCCGTCGCACCCGCTCTCGCGGGGCCGACGAAGCCGCACCCGCCGCGGCACCCGTTCAGCTCGAAACCGCTGTCCAGAAGACGCCGACGATCGAGCGGGCACCCATGCGTTCCGACATGCGCGCAGACGATCGCGCGCGTGCCGAAGCCCGTACCGCCGAGATCCTGGGCGACGATTCGATGCTCACGACCGGCGAGGACAAGTTCCACGTCGATGCATCGGTCATCCCCGACGGGTGGGTCTACCAGTGGAAGCGCTGGACGGTCTACAACAAGGAAGATCCGCAGTACCGCACGATCGTTGATCGCGGTGGCTGGGAGAACGTGCCGACCGAGCGGCATCCCGAGCTGATGCCACCCGGCAGCGTCGACAAGTTCATCCATCTGGATGGCCTGATGCTGATGGAGCGTCCGAAGGCGGTCGACGACAAGGTGCGCGCGCGCGACCTTCTCGCCGCCCGCAATCAGGTGCGCGCCAAGGAGGAGCAGCTGGCCTCGGCGCCTCCAGGCACGTTTGAGCGCGGCACGCACCCTGGCGCGCCCGTTCGCGTCGGCAAGGGCTACTCGCCGGTCGAGATCCCTCGCGACACGCCGACCTGATCGGACCGACCTCAAAAGGAAAGCCCCGCTCGAAAGAGCGGGGCTTTTTCTTGCTTCAAGACCCCCTTTACAGACTGGAAATTTTCTGCGCATCCTATGGTCATTCGTGCTGCCCTCGGGGGTAGCCCTGAGTTTTCCTCGCGATCACGTACCGGCCCGGCGCATGGTGTGACGCTCTCCTGAACAAGGAGGAGTGGCCGCTATGACCAACACGAATGCGCCGTTCGGCTTCCGCCAGTACTTCGGCGGCTCGGGCGGGGTTCCCACCTTCAACCAGTCTTCGCGCCGCATCGCGTCCGGCAACGGCACCGCGATCTACCAGGGCGACCCGGTCATGCCGGTCATCTCGACCGCGACCGGCTACATCACCCAGGCTGCGCCGGGCACCACGACCCTCGCCGGCATCTTTTCCGGCTGCAAGTATCTCTCGACGTCACAGAAGCGCACCGTCTGGTCGAACTACTGGCCGGGCTCGGATGCCACGGGCGACGTCCAGGCCTACGTCATCGACGACCCGAACGCCCAGTTCGTCGTGCAGGGCGGCAGCACCACCTTCAACATCACCGGCACGCCGACCACGATGACGAGCAGCCCGATCGGGCAGTACGCTCAGTTCACGATCGGCACCGGCAACACCAGCACCGGACAGTCCGGCGCCTACGTGAGTTCGCTGGCCACGACGGCCACCTTCCCGTTCATCGTTCGCGACCTGATCGGCCTCGGCGCCGACTACAACGTCGGGCCCGGATCCGATCCGACGTCGGCCTACAACTGGGTCGTGGTCGGCTTCAACAACGAGTGGCTGCGCACCAACGGTGCCGGCCCCACCGGCATCAGCTAAGGGAGCGCCCCCATGGTCGTCAATCTTTCATCGATCAAGGATCTGCTGCTCCCGGGCCTCCGCGGCGTCGAGGGCAAGTACGAACAGATCCCCTCGCAGTACGACAAGGTCTTCACGAAGTATGATTCGAAGATGGCCTTGGAGCGCACCGCCGAAATGCGGTACCTCGGTCTCGCCCAGCTGAAGACCGAAGGCGGCCAGACCGCCTTCGACAACGCTGCCGGCGAGCGCTTCGTCTACAATCAGGAGCACATCGAGATCGCTCTCGGGTACGCGATGACCCGCAAGGCGATCGACGACAACCTCTACAAGAGCCAGTTCAACCCGTCGAACCTGGGCCTGATGGAAAGCTTCCACCAGACCAAGGAGATCTACGGCGCGAACATCTTCAACACGGCGACGACCTACAACGCCAACATCGGCGGCGACGGCGTGGCGCTCTGCTCCACCGCGCATCCGATCGACGGCACCACGATCGCCAACCGCCCGACGGTCGACGTCGACCTCAACGAGGCGTCGCTGCTCAACGGGCAGATCTCGATCCGCACCAACTTCCGCGACATCGCCGGCCTCAAGCAGTTCGCGCGTGCCCGGAAGCTGATCATCGCGCCGCAGAACGAGCCCGTTGCTGTCCGCCTGACGAAGACCGAGCTTCGCCCCGGCACCGCGGACAACGACATCAACGCGATCGGCTTCGTGGCCAACGGCCTGCCGGAAGGCTACATGGTGATGGACTTCCTAACCTCGGCCTTCCCCTGGTTCCTGCTCACGAACATCGCCGGGCTCTCCTACATGGAGCGCATCAAGTTCGAGACCGACATGCAGGTGGACTTCATCACCGACAACCTGTTGGTCAAGGGCTACGAGCGCTACAGCTTCGCTTACTACAACTGGCGCTCCATCTATGGTAGTTTTCCGACCGCCTAACTCACGGCGCCCACTGACGGCACCTGAAAGGATCTGACCATGGGTATCACCCATCTCTCTGGCCTCGAAGTCGCCGGCGTCCCCACGATGGGGATGTCGGGCCTTCCGCTCACCACCGGCAACGTCTTCTTCGTCGACTACGTCAACGGCCAGGACGGCAACAGTGGCGCGGCCGACGCGCCGCTGAAGACGCTCTATCAGGCGCACAACCTGATGCTCGACGGCAACAACGACGTGGCGGTGATTGTTGGCAATGGTGCGGCGTCGGGCTCTCAGCGTCTGTCGCTGGCCAACGCCCAGACGATCAATCCCGCGGCCACCTCCGGCACGTTGAACTGGACGAAGAGCGCCTGCCACCTCATCGGCATGACGGCCCCGACGCTGACCGCGTCGCGCGCGCGCATCGCGCCGCCGAGCGGCACCTACACCCAGGCCACCTTCGGCAGCGGCAACTTCGTGGTCGTGACCGGGACCGGCTGCATCTTCGCCAACCTGTCGCTGTTCAACGGCTTCTCGACGGGCGGCACCAACCAGATCTGCTGGACCGACAATGGCGGGCGCAACTACTACGCCAACGTCGACTTCGGCGGCGCTGCCGACGCCGCGTCGGCGGCCGACACCGGCTCCCGCTCGCTCAAGATCGGTTTGGCCGGCTCCGGCGAGAACACCTTCGTCAACTGCAGCATCGGCGTCGACACGGTCACCCGCGGTGTCGCCAATGCCTCGCTCGAGTTCGCCGGCGGCACGCCGCGCAACATCTTCCGCCAGTGCGTTTTCCCGATGAGCGCGTCCGCTGCGGGCGTGCTCTCGATCCTCGGCACGGGCGCCAGCTGCATGGACCGCTACCAGATCTTCGACCGATGCCAGTTCGTGAACGCGATGTCGTCGGGCGCCACCGCCCAGACGGTCATCGCCTCGCTGACCAGTGCGTCGCCCGGCGGCCTGATGCTGATGGACAACTGCGTGTTCATCGGCAACACCAGCACCAACTGGGGCGACACCAACGCCCTGGCCAACATGTACGTCAACGGTGCGTCGCCGACGGCCGCCACCAACGGCATCGCCGTCAACCCGACCTAAGGGAGCTGATCATGAAGGGACGCAAGATGGGCCCCGGCACCTCGGGGCCGGCCAAGGGCGACAAGGACTGGGATCACGAGCAGAAGCCCGTGGCCCGCAACAAGGCGCCGAAGATCATGGCGGCCGCCAAGGCCCGCAAGGACGGCGGCAAGGCCTCTGGCGACGCTCCGATGAAGAACGGCGGTCGCATGCCGCGCAAGAGCGGCGGCCGCACCGGCGGATCCAACATGAGCCCGTTCTCGTCCGCCAGGACGGGCAATGCGCCCGCCGGGCGCAAGACCGATGGCTCCACACAGTAACCACAAGCGACCCCAGAGGCGTCCCCTGATGACGTGATCGCGGCGCGCCGGGAAAGGATACCTGAATGCGCCCGATCACTGTCACCGTGGGGCCTCTGACGGCCCCCAACGCCACCAACGTCCGCACCGCCTCCGGTGTCTCGGCCGCTGGCGCCGTCACCCTGAACGGCTCCCTGGTGAGCGGCGGTGTCGCCACGTTCGACACCGCCCGACGCGTCTTGTTCACGACCACGGCCGACGAGACGACCAAGACGGTCACCCTGGTTGGCACCAACGGGTCGGGAAACGCGATCGGCGAGACCATCACGCTGGTCAACAATTCCACGGTCGCGTCCGTGCTCGACTACAAGACCCTGACGAGCGTCGTGGCGAGCGCCGCGCTCACGGGTAACCTGTCGATCGGCACGAATGGTGTGGCCGGGAGTGCCTGGGTGATGTGCGACCCGTGGGCGCTTCCTCCGATTGGCGTTCAGGTCGCCCCCTCTGGCACAGTCAACTACACGGTCCAGATCACCTACGACGACCCGAACAGCCCCACCAATCCGGTAGATCCGGCCCTGGTCAACTGGTCGTCGACTGCCGACACCAATCTCGTGGCCAAGACCGCGCTCGCCATCGGCTCACTCACCAATACGCCCGCCTACGTCCGACTTCTGCTCAACAGCCAGACCAATCCGGGCTATGCCACAATGACGATATCCCAGCCCGGTGTTGTGCCGCAGTGAGGTCTCATGACGTCGAGCGGCACCTATGCGTACCAGCCCAGCCTCGGAGAGCTGGTTCTCTACGCCTATAATCTGTGCCAAGTGCGCCCGACGTCCATTGTGCAAGAGCACATGGAAAGCGCGCGCATGGCCATGAACCTGCTGCTGGCGAGCTGGTCGAACGACACGCCGAACCTGTGGAAGGTGGATCTCGTCGAGGAGGCGCTCGTCGAGGGTCAGGCTACCTACGACGTCGATCCCAGCACGATCGTCATGCTCGATGCGTACATTCGCATCGACGACGGTAGCGGGGATCCGCAGGATCGCATCATCCTCCCGATCAGCCGCACGGAGTACGCCAGCTACCCGAACAAGACCGTGCAGGGCTTCCCAACCGTGTTCTGGTTCGATCGTCTGATCAACCCGACGGTCACCCTCTGGGAGGTCCCCGACGGCGTGAGCGCGCAGTATCTGCGCTACTATCGCGTGCGGCAGATTGAGGACGCAGGCTACGCCGCTGGGCAGACGGCCGACCTCCCATATCGCTGGCTGCCGGCCTTTGCCGATGGTCTGGCGCTGCAGCTGGCTCGTATCTGGAACCCTGGCATGATCCAGAACCTGATGCCCTTCGCCGACAAGAGCCTGATGAAGGCCCAGGGTCAGGACGTCGAGACCGCGGCGATGTACGTCGCCCCAATGGTGGGGGGCTATTACCGATGAGCTACGCTTCCCGCGCGGGGCGTGCGCACGCAAGCTCTCGCGACCCCCGGGCGTTTGCCGTCTGTGATCGCTGCGGCATCTGGTACAATCACGATCGCCTGTCCTGGCAATTCGATTGGGCCGGTGCGAGCACGATCAACAAGCAGATCCTCGTCTGCCCCAGGTGCCTGGACCGGCCACAGCAGCAGCTCCGCGCGATCGTCTTGCCGACGGATCCGCTGCCGATCAGGAACCCCCGCACCGAGCCGTTCTTCGCCGACGAGACCGACCAGCGCATCACCGGGTACTCGAACCCGACGCTCGGCAACACAGGCATCCCGATCGGAGCTGCGGGCTCGTTCCGCATCACGCAGAGCAATCGTCGTCGCGTGACACAGCAGACAGGCGAGCCGCCGGGCGGTCTCAATCAGACGCCCGGCGTTCCGCCCAACCTGCCTGAAGGTCAGGATCCCGGCCTGCCGCCGGGCAATGACGAAGTGCCCGAGACAGGACCGCTCTGATGGTTTCCCTGAAACAGATCCCCAACCTGCCGGCGGTCGTCGCGCTCAACGGCACCGAACAGCTTGAAGGAGTGCAGGCGGGTACGTCCGTCAAGCTGACGGTCGCCCAGCTCGGCGCCTACATCACCGCCCAATATCCTCCACCGGGCGTGTCGAGCGTTGCAACGAGCGCGCCGATCACGGGCGGCACGATCACGACTACCGGCACCATCGGCCTTGCGGGGGCTGGCGTTACGAACGCCTACCTCGCCACCATGTCGGCGGGCACCGTCAAGGCCAACGTCACCGGCAGCTCCGCGCAGCCGACCGACGCCACCCCCAGCGGTGTCCTCGACATAATTGGCAGCGCGACTGGCGACACGTTGTATCGTGGCGCCGGGAACTGGACGGCCCTCGCCATAGGGACGCCCAACTACATCCTGTCGACAAATGGCGTCACCCCGCAGTGGGTAGATTTCGACAGCCTGCACACGCTGACCGTTGGAACGACGCCCATCTCGAACGGCGCTACCAGGCGCGTGCTGTACGACAATGGGGGCTTGCTGGGCGAGTATTCCGTCACGGGCACGGCGGGCAGCGTTGTTCTGAGCACCGGGCCGACGCTGTCGGCGCCGCAGTTCTCGACCATTGTCAACGCCGGCACGCTGACCTTGCCGACGGCCACCGATACACTGGTGGCCCGCGCGACAGCCGACGCGCTGACCAACAAGACAATCAGCGGCAGTACCAACACGATATCAAATATCGCTAACGCATCCTTGACAAATTCGTCCGTCACGTTCAACGGGGTCACCGTCGCGTTGGGCGCCAGCGGCGTCATCACAGCTACCGCTGCGTCAGTTACCGTCGGCAGCACGACGGTACTGGGCGGGACAAGCGGATATGTTTTGTACGACAACGCAGGCGTCGTTGGCGAACTTGCCACGACTGGCAGCGGCTCCGTCGTCCGCGCTAGTTCGCCCACGCTGGTCACGCCCGCCCTTGGCACACCCAGCAGCGGCACTCTTACGAACGCGACCGGCTTACCCTTGACGACAGGCGTGACGGGTAATCTGCCCGTCACGAATTTGAACAGCGGTACGTCGGCGTCCGCCTCCACGTTCTGGCGCGGCGACGGCACATGGGGCACGCCCGCAGGCACTGGCGTCTCGACTTTCAGTGCTGGCACGACCGGCTTCACGCCCAGCACCGGGACAGCGGGCGCAATTACGCTGGCAGGCACGCTCGTCTCGGCCAACGGCGGCACGGGCTTTTCGACTTACGCCGCTGGAGACATTGTTTACGCATCGGCTCTCAATACACTGTCGAAGCTGACGGCGGGGATCAACGGCTACGTCCTGACTTTGTCGGCGGGGCTTCCGACTTGGGCCGCCAGCACGGGCGGCGTGACGAGCTTTTCCGCCGGTACGACCGGCCTCACGCCGTCAGGCGTCACGACCGGGGCTATCACCCTCGCCGGTACACTGGCCGTAGCCAACGGCGGCACGGGCGTCACGGCGTCGTCGGGTGCCAATAGCGTTGTGTTGCGCGATGCCAGCGCCAACGTAACGGCGAACAATTTTTTCGACGGGTTTACGTCGGTCGCTGCGGCAGGCACGACTACGACGCTTACTGCGGCGTCCACGCCTAGCTGGCTGGTTACCGGCTCTGGCGGCCAGACCTTCAAGCTGCCTGACGCCACCACGTTGCCAAACGGCGCGGAGTATCAGTTCAACAACAACCAGAGCAGCGGCACGATTGTCGTTCAGAACAATTCTGGCACGACAATTTACACCGTGCAGTCGGGCGCGTTCGTTACTGTTACTGTTACGTCTAACAGCACGGCCGCCGGAACATGGGACGCGCATCCGTCAATTCCGTCTGCCGCAAGCTGGTCCACCAACACTCTTTCGTGGGCGGGCAGCTACACCGGCGGAACGTGGAACGGCAACGCCATTGGCGCGATCTATGGCGGCACCGCCCAAACGTCCTACGCGACAGGCGACACGCTATACGCTTCCGCTTCCAACACACTGTCCAAGCTGACTATCGGATCAAGCGGTCAGGTGCTGACGGTATCTGGCGGCGTGCCGACTTGGGCTGCGGTTCCGGCATCGTCCCTGACGGTCGGAACCACGACGGTCAGCGGCGGCACCAGCGGCTACGTCCTTTACAACAACGCCGGAACGCTCGGAAACTTCGTGCTGGGAACTGGCGTGCAGACCGCGCTGGGCGTCAACACTGGGTCAGCGGGCGCATTCGTTGTCAACGGCGGCGCACTCGGGACGCCGTCTAGCGTCACGCTCACTAACGCCACCGGCTTGCCCCTCACTACAGGCGTGACAGGTACGTTGCCTGTAGCCAACGGCGGCACTGGCGTAACGTCTTCGACCGGCAGCGGCAACAACGTGCTGTCTACGTCACCGACATTAGTGACGCCTTTGCTTGGCACTCCTACGAGTGTCACGCTCACTAACGCCACCGGCTTGCCCCTCACTACAGGCGTGACGGGTACTTTGCCCGCAGCCAACGGCGGCACGGCGCAGTCTACCTATGCAACCGGCGACACGCTCTACGCCAGTGCGCTTAATACGGTGTCCAAGCTGACCATCGGCTCGACAGGTCAAGTGCTGACCGTCGCGGGCGGCGTCCCGACATGGGCGACCAGCACAGGCGGCGTGACGAGCTTTTCCACCGGTACGACCGGCCTTACGCCGTCGGGCGTTACCACGGGAGCGATTGTACTGGCGGGCACGCTTGGGCCAGCCAACGGCGGGACGGGCGTCGTCAACAACGCGGCATCCACCATTACGATCACAGGCGCTTATTCGCTCGGCATGACACTGACGGGCGCGACTTCGGTCACGCTACCGACCAGCGGCACCCTTGCCACGACCGCGCAGCTTGCGGCCTACCTGCCGCTGGCGGGCGGGACCATGGTGGGCGACATCCTGTTCACCGATAATCTTTACGACATCGGCAAGAGCGGTGCGACCCGGCCACGCGACGGCTACTTCAGCCGCGTCCTGTCGGCCTCCGTAGCGACCGCCGAGAACGGGATGTTTGTGAACAAGCAGACGGTCGCCGCCAACTACACCATCGCCACCAACTACAACGCCATGTCGGCGGGTCCGGTGACGGTGAACGGCGGCATCACCGTGACCGTCTCCGCTGGCAGCACATGGGCAGTCGTCTAATGAGCACAATCAATCTCAAGGGTGACACGAGCGGACAGGTCGCGGTTGTCGTGCCTGCGGTCGCCGGTTCCAACACCTTCACCATCCCCGCCGAGACAGGCACGGCCCGGACGACGGTATCGACTGGCACGGTGTTGCAGGTCGTGAACTACCAGACCGGAGCGGTTGCGACGGGAACGACTGTGATGCCACTCGATGACACAATCCCCCAGAATACTGAGGGCAACGAATATATGACTCTGGCGATCACACCTCGTAGCGCGACGAGTAAACTCATCGTTGGAGTCGTTGTGGTTTACGGTTTCAACGCCGCCGCTGGCATTGGCATCGCACTATTCCAAGATTCAACAGCAAACGCCCTTCTTGCGGTTTCCAACACCACCGTAGGGGTGAACAGCCCGACTCAAAGCTCTCTTTCGTATTCAATGGTTTCTGGAACCACATCATCGACAACCTTTAAAGTCCGTATTGGTGGAGGCTCTGCCGGTACATTGACCTTTAACGGCGTGAGCGGCGGACGATTTTTCGCAGGGTTATCAGGCTCAACCATCACCATCACCGAAGTCGTTCCGTAAGAGGCTCACATGAACAAGCACACCGATCAGGCTATCCGCAACACGCATCCGACTGTTGCGAAGATCGTCTACAACGATCCCATCGAGGCGTTCGACGCGAGCGAGAAGCCCGTCGCCATCGACATGGCCGCCGCCGAGGCAGAGATCGCCAAGCTGGAAGCCACCGAGGCGAAGGTCGCCTACCGCGAACTGCGCGCCAAGGCGTATCCGCCCGTGGGCGACCAGTTGGATGCGCTCTGGAAGGGCGGCGCGGAGCAGGCCGCCATGAAGGCCGCCATCGACAAGGTCAAGAGCGACTACCCGAAGCCCGCATAACGAGGAAGTCCTATGACCACTCAAGTTACCGGCTCCGGTGTCAACTTCAACGGCTCAACGTCCGGCACGATCCTGCTGACGCAGCCTGCTGTTGCCGGATCGAACACGATCACGCTGCCTGCGGAGACGGGGACGCTGCGCTCGACGGTATCGACTGGGACGGTGTTGCAGGTCGTGAACTACCAGACCGGAGCGGTTGCGACTGGAGCGACGGCCATACCGTTCGATGACACAATCCCTCAGATCACTGAGGGCGTCGAGTTTATGACGCTTGCGATCACGCCGAAGTCAGCCGCCAGCCTGTTGATCGTTGAAGTTGTCTGCATGGGTTCTCCCTCCTTGATTGATTGGGTCACGGTGGCGCTTTTTCAGGACGCCATCGCCAGTTCTTTGGCGGCGGTTTACAATTACATAGGCACCAACCAAGCGGCTCCGTTGGGCTTCGCTTACTCCGCGACATCGGGCAGCACTTCGGCCCGCACCTTCCGGGTTCGCGGCGGCGGCACCACGACAACTTTTACCTTCAACGGAGCCTCTAGCGCACGGCGCATGGGCGGCGTCTCTTCCTCCTCCATCACCATCACCGAAGTCGTGCCGTAACGCTCAGGGCGTCGGTGGCGGCACAACCCGATTACGTGTATATTAGGAAGATCATGCCACAGCTCGATACCATCCAGATCCCCCTCACGCTCAACGCCGCGCAGGTCAATTACATCCTGAGACTGTTGAGCGCCGCACCCTATGCCGAGGTCGCCGAACTGATCGCCGCGATCAGGACGCAAGGAGATCCGGTCATGACTGCCGCCGCAGCCGAAAGCCTTCCCTCCCACGACAATTGACGCGCCAGGCAGCGGGAAGGTGTTTTATGGATCAAAGTGAACTCACTAAAAAGATGCACGAGATCGACAAGACTCTCGCGGCGCATCTTCAGGAGTGCTTTCTCCAAAACCGGCAGGTCTGGCATGAGTTACGCGCCTTGAAAAACGTCGCGTGGGTCGCGGCGCTCGGTATTTTCTCCACGCTGACCTTGATCACGGGCGCGCTGGCCAAGAACTTTCTGAAACTGTGAGGCCTCGATGTACGTCGTCGCCAAGCCCTACACCGACCCCGGCATGCAGCGAAAGCTGGAGTGGGTGGCGCGCATGCTCGACGCCTCCGAGGCATCCGCCGCCAAGATTGGGTGCAGCCCCGAAGCCATCGTGGCGCAGGCGGCGCAGGAGACGGGCTGGGGACGAGCCGCCATCGGCAACAACGTGTTCGGCATCAAGGCGTCTTCCGGCTGGAAGGGCGCGGTCGTAATGCGGCCCACATGGGAAGTCGAGAACGGCGCGGTCGTCCACATCGTGGCACCGTTCCGCGATTATCCGACTTTGGCCGACGGCATCGAGGACCACTTCCAGTTCCTCAAGGTCAACAGCCGCTACAGGAACGTGTTCGACCCCGACAACACCATGTCGGATCAGGAGTACTTCCGGCGGCTGGCGGCGGACGGCTACGCCACCGATCCCAACTACGCTCAACGCTTGAGCGACGTTCTGGACGCGGTCAACGTGTTCAAGTCCCGACTGTCGGAGGACGGCGTTCTCCCTTGGTCGCCGCCGCCACGCCTTATGATGATTGGCGTCAGCCCCGGCCCTGACGTTGTGGAACTCCAGAAAGCCCTCGGCATTACGGCGGATGGCGACTTCGGTCCCGACACCCAGCGAGCCGTCATGGAGTGGCAGCGGGCGCACCCGGCGTGCGGCGACGTTGACGGAGTAGTGGGCGTGCTTACTCGTATGTCTTTAGGAGGTAATCATGTTCCTCGGGCTTAGTCAGGACCAGTGGAAGTCCCTTCTCCGCACCGCCGCCTGCATCGGCCTGACGTGGCTGGTTTCCAGCGGGCGGCTTTCCAACGAACAGGCGGGGCAGCTTACCAACCTCGTCGCGCAGGCGGCACCGATCATCGCTATCGTCGGCACCGTGGTCTGGGGTATTATCACGCGCTCGCCCAAGAACATCGCCCTGTCTGTCGGTGCAATGCCCGGTGTCACCGTGAGGGTCGATACCAACACCGCCCCCGCCACCGTCGTCGCTGCGGCGCTGGACAAGGCCGACAACGGAGTATCGCCAACATGACACGCCTAGTCCTCGCTCTCGCCCTCGTCGCCATCGGCACCACCGCGCAGGCGCAGGGCATCAAGCTCGCGATCTGCCCCGGCGAGTTCGCGCTGTGCGCGGCCAGCGGCACAACGCCCGTCCCGAATAAGACCATCACGGTGGGCGATACAGTCTACCCGCTCGGACATGCGGTTTGCCCGGTTCTGGCCGGGCCCGCGATTGCCGACCTCAATCTGACGGGCGGCTCGTGCGCCTCGCCGGGGGCGGGTAAAGTCTGGTCGCTGTTCTCGGTGGCCTACGCATCGTACCCGCAGGCCCCTAGCTGGTCTGTCGCGCCCGCGAAACCGCGCGCGTTCGTGACGACGACGGCCCCCGGCGGCGGCATGAGCAACATGTGGAGCTTCCCTTGCGTGGTGCGCCCCGGATCGACAAACGGGGCGAAACTGGCCGACTGCTACGGGCCGATGAACGAGTCGCCCTCGGGCAACCCCGTCCCACCGGGAACGAAGGTGATTACCGAAGCGGCTCCGGGCGTGGCTAATCCCGTCGGCGGAAATATACCCTAACGCAGGAGAATGAGTTGAAAAACTCAATAGCGTTAATACTGATCCTCGTGCTGGCGGCCTGCCAGCCCTCGCCGCAGCCGACCGTCAATACGGCGGCGGCGCAGAAGATGGTGCTTGAAGCGGAGATCGCCTACGAGGCGGTCTTGACCGTCGCCGTCGCCTACAACAAGCGACCGCGCTGCACGGAGCCGCGTACGGTCATCACCTGCTCCGATCCAACCATCGTCGCCAGGCTGCGCGCGGCGAACGACCAGATCACCAAGGCGCTGTTCGCCGCGATGAACATTGCCAGCACGCCGGGGGTGACGACGAGCGCCGTCACCGCTGCCATCGCCGTGGCCACGCAGGGCATCCCGACCTTGCAGGCTATCCTCGACACCATCAACAAGGGAGCGTGACATGCTCGCAGCCATCATCACCGTCCTCGGTGAAGCGATCCAGTTCGTCCCGCAGGCGATCAAGCTGGGCATGGACGTGACCGCCATTGTCGAGCGAGCAGTCGCACTCTCCAAGGCGGCGGTGCCCGGCACAGCCGACGAGCTTGCGGCGTTCAGCGCTCTTCTCGCGGATGAGCGCGTCAAGTTGGCCGCCCTGACCGCGGATCTGAATACCGACCCTTCGTGATCCGACACGGTAATCAGTCATGGTTCAAGCGCTCACCTATTCGACCTTCACGACCGAGCTGGCTCTCCTGGCTGTCGTGAGCCCGACCAACGCGGAGTTCCTGTCGAACTTGCCGAGCGCCATCAATTACGCCGAATTGCGGATCTACCGGGACATCGATCTCCTCTCGACGGTCATGGCTGTCACCGGCTTTTCGCTTGTGGCGAACAGCAACCAGCTGACGCTGCCCGAGAGCAGCTTCGTGACGCTTCAGAACATCAACGTCCTGACGCCGGTCGGTGTCGCCAATCCCGCGGCCGCGGTTCGCAATCCGCTCGAGCCCGTGTCCAAGGACTACCTCTACAACGTGTGGAATTCCGTCGCCGGCGCCGGGCTGCCGAAGAAGATGGCGATTCTGAACACCACGACCGTGCTCGTCGGCCCCTGGCCCGATGCCAACTACGCGCTTGAGATCGTCGGCACCATCCGACCGCCGTCCCTTTCGGCCTCGAACACGACGACGTGGATCAGCACCTACATGCCCGATCTGCTGCTGTACGCCGCCATGATCTTCATCTCTGGTTATCAGAGAAATTTTTCGCTGCAAGGAAACGATCCTCAGATGGGCGTTACCTATGAAAGTCAGTACCAAACAATGATGAAGAGCGCCTCGGTAGAAGAGGCCAGAAAAAAATTCATGTCCTCGGGCTGGACATCCATGTCACCGCCCATCGCCGCCACGCCGACGAGGGGCTGATGGCGCACCAAACGCTGAAGCTCCTGCCGGGTGTCGATACGACGAAGACGCCGACGCTGAACGAAGCTGCGATCTCGGAGTCGCAGCTCATTCGTTTTGCCGTCGATCGCGGCGGCCTGGGCCTCGTGCAGAAGCTCGGCGGCTGGACGCGTTTCTACCCGAACGCCATGCCGACGACCGTACGTGGTCTCTGCGCATGGCAGGACACGAACAACCTGAAATGGCTGGGGGTCGGCTGCGACATCAGCCCGACAACTGGTGTCGGCTCGCCTCTCCTCGTGATCAACGACGGCATTCTGAGGACGATAACGCCCAAAGTTCGCCGAGACAGTGTCGCGGTCGATTTCACCACCACGGCAGGGTCCGACATCGTCGACATCCTCGACACGGGAAGCAACGCCACGGCATACGATGCCGTCTTCATCGCGACGCATGTATCTGTTGGTGGTGTGGTCATTTTCGGCTTCTATCAGTGCATTGCCGCCAGCGCCAACACGTTCGAGATCGCACTCACCGACCAACTCGGCAATCCCGTCTACGTTCCGTCAACCGTCGCCAATGGCGGCGCGGTTGCTGTTTTCGACACCACTGCCGGACAGGCTACCGTCGATGTCACCCTGAACGATCACGGGTACTCAGTCGGCGATACCTACCCGGTGCTGGTGTCGACGACCGTGGGCGGCGTGACGCTCTTCGGGAACTATTTTGTCAACAAAGTGACGAGCGCGAACGTCTTCGTCATCACCGCCAAGAACTTAGCCACGTCCAGCGACACCGTATCGATAAATGGCGGGGACGTGCGGCTGGATTTCTATCTGGGGTCGGGCGCGCTCCCGATCGGCACAGGCTACGGCGCCGGCGGGTACGGCACGGGCGGGTACGGTTCGGGCTCCACACCCGTAGCCCCGACCGGCGACAACATTGAGACGACGGACTGGACGCTGGATAATTTCGGCGACATCCTCATCGCATGCCCCTCCTTCACGGACTTCGGCTCCACCAGCTCAGGCGACCAGCGCGTGGGAGGCCCGCTTTACCAATGGTCCCCGATCGCCCAGCAAGCATCGCCGCTAGCCATATCGCAAGGCCCGATCTGCAACGACGGCGCGTTCATCGCCATGCCGCAGCGGCAGATCATCGCCTGGGCTTCGTCCTTCAATGGAATTCAGGACCATCTTCTCATCCGCTGGTGCGACGTCGGCAATTTCTTCAACTGGGTGGCCGACCCGACAACGCGTGCCGGCAGCTACCGAATTCCTCGCGGGTCACGGATCATCTGCGGCCTGCAGATGGGGCAGCAGTGCGTCATTCTCACGGACGTCGGCGCGTGGACGATGCAGTACACGGGCGGCCAGGGCGTCTACAGTTTCAACGAGGTCGGCATCGGGACCGGCTTGATCGCGCGCAAAGCCGTCGCGGCGTACATGGGTTCGCTGTTCTGGATGGGACCGACGCAGTTCTACAAGATGGGCGACCAAGGCGTCACGCCTCTCGTGTGTCCGATCTGGGACGTCGTGTTCCAGAACCTCGACACCGACAATCTCTACAAGATTCGCGTCGCCGTGAATTCGCGCTTCAACGAGATCACTTGGTACTACCCGAGCGCCACCGGAAACGGCGAGGTCGACAGCTACGTCAAGCTGAACACGCTCATGCCTGACGGCTCAGGCTGGGACTACGGCACGCTCGGCCGCACTGCCTGGATCAACCAGTCCATCCTGGGCGCCCCGATCGGCTCCGGCACGAACAACGTGCTCTACCAGCACGAAACGTCAAACGATGCCGACGGTCAGGCGCTCGAAGCCTCGTTCACGACCGGCTACTTCACCCTGAACGAAGCCGACATGCTGATGTTCGTCGACCAGATCTGGCCCGACATGAAGTGGGGCCAGTATGGAAGCTCGCCCGATGCCCAGGTCATGATGACCTTCTACGTCGCCGAGTATCCGAACGGACCAGTCGAGACCTTCGGGCCCTACACCTTGACGCACGCGATCCAGTACGTGACGCCGCGTTTCCGCGGTCGTCTCGTGTCGATCAAGTTCGAGAACACCGACGTCGGCACTTGGTGGCGGTTGGGCGGCATGCGTTATCGAGCCTCGCCCGACGGGAAGTTCCTCTGATGGCATCGCTCGACGACATCCAGACGACTATGCAATCGGCGGTCACGACGATCGCGGACTTGGTCTCCGCGCAGTCGAAACAGGTGCCAAGTCTGAGTTCGGGGCACCTCGATGTGAGCCGCGTCGTCCAGACGGGCTTCGTGCGCGTGACCGGAATATCGGTTATCGTGGCTGGCGCGGTCGGCGCTCTGCACGACATCAACTCCATTACCGGTGCTGCGTCGAGCAACAAGATTTACGAGGTCGCCGCGACGAAAGGCTTCTATCCTGTTAACCTGATATTCGCGACAGGCCTGACGTACGTTCCGGGCGCGGCCCAGGAGATCGCCATCATGTACACGAGGATCTGATGTCGAGCAGCCAAGCCATCGCCGCGGCACTCAACGTGGCGCGCAAAACCAAGGCCGGAGGCGGCCCGTTCAACTACAAGGCGTCCCCCGTGCCGCAACTGGTCAAGCCGGCGACGCACACAGGCCCGATCCACAGCTCGGTTGCCGGCCGCACAGACCATCTGCCGATGGAGGTGCCCGAGGGTGCCTACGTCCTGCCGGCGGACATCGTGAGCGCCCTCGGCGAGGGCAACACGATGGCCGGCTTCAAGGTCGCCAAGTCTCTTTTCGACGCGCCCGGCTACACGGCCCCAGGCCAGCCCTACCGGACGACCTCGACACCCTACGGTGCGGGCGCCGCGCCCTACAAGGCCCCGACCACGCCCTACGGCGCCACGATGCCCGGCAAGGCCGACGGCGGCGCCGCGGGGACGGTCAAGATCATCGCCGCCGGCGGTGAGCACGTCATCTCGCCCGAGGCCGTGCTCCGCATCGGCAAGGGCAACATGGACGACGGCCACAAGATTCTCGACCATTTCGTGAAGCAGGTGCGCGCCGGCACCATCAAGAAGCTGCAAGGCCTCCCTGGCCCGAAGAAGGACTGACATGGACGAGACACTGAAGGTCCGCGTAGGAACTCCCGCCGACGTTCACGACGTCATGGAGCTGGCCCTCATGGGCCGCGCCGAGAACGGTTTCGTGAACGCCGACGAGGGCAAGATCCTGCAGAACATCTGGGACGCTCTCAACATGCACTCCGGCATCATGGGCCTCATCGGGCCAGGCGGAAAGAAGGCCCAGGGAGCGGTTTTGCTTCGGGTGATCACTCCGTGGTATTCTAGCGACGCGGTACTCGAGGAACAGGCTATTTTCATCCACCCGGACTATCGCGCGGCCAAGGGTGGCCGGGCGAGCCGATTGGTCGAATTCAGCAAGAAAGCAGCCGATCAGCTCGGCATGCCTCTGCTCATCGGGGTGCTCAGCAACAGTCGCACCGAAGCCAAGGTGAAGCTGTACGAACGACATCTCGGCCGACAAGCCGGGGCCTTTTTTCTGTACGGCGCGCAGACCGGTGGAGCGGGACTGCCTGACACAAGCGGGTAGTTTGCATGGGCGGCAACAAAGGCCAAGGCGGCACGAGCTACCAGCAGTCGCAGGTTCAGATCCCGCCCGAGGTGATGGCGCGTTATAACGCTGTCAATGCCCGGGCCGAATCTGCCGCGGCGACGCCTTGGCAGGCCTACACAGGTGAATTTACCGCCCCGGTCAACCAGACCCAGCAGGGCGGCATCAACAACATCACCAATGCCGCCGGCATCGATCAGCCGTACTTCCAGCAGGCAACCAACGTCCTGGACCAGAGCCTCGGCCCGACAGGGCAGCTCTACGGCACGGCGGCGCAGCAAGTCGGTCAAGGCTACGGCGCGGGCGCCGGCTACACCCAGCAGGGCATCAACACGGCGGGCGCGGCGACGGCCGGCGCGATGCCGTTCAACGGCCTTGCGGCGGGGCAACTCAATCGGGCCTACAGTTCCGCCCAACCGCTCAACAATGCCGCCGTCGGGCTTGCGGCCGGGGCCACCGGTCAGGTCAACCCGGGCCAGCTCGACATCGGGCAGTACATGTCGCCCTACAACGAGGGCGTCGTGCAATCGACCCTCGCCAACCTTCGCCAGGATCAGGCGATCGGTCGCGCCGATCAGCGCGACCAGATGATCATGCAGGGCTCGTTCGGCGGCGATCGCAGCGGCGTGGCCAATGCCAACCTGCAGCGGCAACAGAACCTCGCGTACGGCCAGACGGCGGCCGGGCTCTACAATGCCAACTACGGACAGGCGCTCAGCGCCGCCCAGCAGCAGCAGGGCGTCGGCCTTGCCGCAGGGCAGGCCAACCGCGCGGCCCTGGCCAGCGGGGCGCAGAACCTCTCCGGCATCGGCAACCAGATCTACAGCCAGGGCGCAGGCGCAGCCCAGGGCAATCTCGGCATCGGTCAGCAGGTGTACGGCCAGGGCCAGGGTCTCGCGTCGGCCCAGATGCAGGGCGGCAACCAGCTCTACGGTCAGGGCGTCGGCGCGGCAGGAGCCAATGCCGGGCTCGCGCAGGGCATCTACGGCACGGCGGCTGGCACCGCCAACGCATACGGCCAGCTCGGCACCCAGCAGCTGCAGAACCAGCTCGCGCAGGGCACGGCGCAGGTGGGCGCCGGCACGGTGCAGCAGCAGACCCAGCAGGCGCAGGACACGGCGCAGTACAACCAGTTCCTGCAGCAGCAGGGCTACCCGTTTCAGGTCGCCCAGTTTCTGGCCAACATCGCCCTCGGCACCGGCGCGCAGTCCGGCTCGACCACAAACACCGTGTCGGGATCTCCGCAGCCGTTCTTCTCGGACGAGCGTCTCAAGGAGAACGTCCACGTCATCGGCAAGACGAACGACGGCCAGCCGATCATCCGTTTCAACTACAAGGGCGATCCCAGCACCCAGATCGGCCTGAGCGCGCAGGAGACCGAGAAGCACCACCCGGACGCCGTCGGCCTCGCCGGCGGCTACAAGACCGTCGACTACGACGCGGCGACGCGCGACAGCATCCACAAGGCCGGCGGCGGCGGGCTCGGAGGCGGCATGGCCGACATCCTGGCGCAGCAGCGGGCCATGTTTCCGGGCGGCCACGACCCCCGCGGCATCACGTCGGGCGTCGGCCCTCACGGCATTCCGATCGTCCCGCTGAAGGGGCAGGCGCCCAAGAGCGCTTCGATCGACATGCGCCAGCCGGCCGCGCAACAGTCCGGCCTGAAGCAGACGACCGATTCCGCGCTCGGCATGTACAACACCGGCAAGGGCCTCGCGTCGGTCTATTCCGAAGGCAAGGAAGGCCTGTTCGGCAAGGCCGGCACCAAGGCCCCCGACGGCACCATGACGAACGGCACGAGCGGCGCGCTCGGCACGGGCGGTCAGTGGAACCCGAGCGAGGGTTCGGTCGCCAAGTTCTTCAACGACAACACGAAGCCGGGCTCCAAGGACGCCGGGATCCACGCAGAGCCGCTGGCACCCCCGGCAGACCCCACGTCCCCGGCGGCCCCCGATCCCTCGATCGCCGCGCCGACCGTGGCCGACGGCGGACTGGGCATCGGTGGCACATCCGTGGCCGACGCCGGCGCCGGCATGGGCGCCGACTGGATGTCCGGGCTGGAAGCTTTCGCCAACCGCGGCGGCCGCATCCAGCGCGCGGCGGGCGGCGGCATGCCGTACGGCGAGGACGGGGGGNATGTGCCGGTTGA
>JGI24890J29729_1000608_pt1 | contig 21100 bp, 20 predicted proteins | sample FreactcultureFD7_FD_29729 | JGI IMG/M metagenome (IMG submission 29729)
GAGAAGCTTACTAACTCTGTAAAAGGTAAATTGGCAAATATGCCAATCTTTATGGCCCATGGTCTATATGATAATGTTATAGATATACAAATTGCGGATAGCTCCTTTAAAAAGCTATTAAAAAAATTTAATTCTGTAAGCTTTTTAAAATACCCTATGGGGCATGAAGTTTGTGAAAAAGAAATTGATGATTTATCAATATTCTTGAATCAATCATTTAACTAAAGATAATTTTTATGGATAAAAATTCACTCGAAACGAATCTTAAAGAACTTGAATCTATTGTCTCAAAAATGGAGCAAGGTGATATGGCGCTCGAAGACTCTATAAAATCCTATGAAAAAGGCATGCTACTTCTTAAATTATGCCAAGACTCGCTGAAAGAGATCGAGCAAAAAGTTTTAGTACTTTCCTCGGAAAATACACTCGAACAATTTAAATCTGCTAATGAATAATTTTCATGAATGGCTCTCTCAAAAACAAGCATTTGTTGAATCCTTGCTTGAAAAAAATTTGCCTCGAGTCAGTCATGAAACACAATTAAATGAAGCTATAAGATACAGTGTTCTCAATGGCGGGAAAAGAATGAGGTCGCTACTTATTCTTGCAACTGCTGAAACTATAGAGATCCCTTCAATTGCTATTGAAAATATTATATGTGCCGTCGAATTTATACACGCATATTCTTTAGTGCATGATGATATGCCCTGCATGGATAATGATGATTTAAGGCGAGGAAAATTATCGTGCCATAAAAAATTTGGTGAAAGTACTGCATTGCTTGTTGGAGACACTTTGCAATCTATTGCTTTTTCCTGTTTATCTTCACCATTTTTTCAGGTTAACCCAGACAATCAATTAAAAATAATACACACCTTCTCTAATGCTATTGGTATTGAAGGTATGGCAAAAGGCCAAGCATTGGATATTGAACATACCAATAAAAAAATTTCATTAGATGAACTTAAAACTATGCATCAATATAAAACTGGCGCACTTATTAATGCAGCTTGTTTAATGACGGTGCTTGCCTCAAATGGTTATGACAAAAACATATTGGATATAATAGATACTTATTCAAAATCAATTGGACTTATGTTCCAAATTCAAGATGACATTCTTGATAAAGAAGCAAATCAAGAAACTTTAGGCAAAACACCTGGTAAGGATGAGCAATATAACAAATCTACCTTTGTCTCTTTACTAGGCATTTCCAAATCAAAAGAATTGGCTGCGACATATTATGAAGAAGCTTTAGCTGCAATCAAACCTTTTGGAAATAAGGCATATTATTTAGCTAGCATGGCTGAATTAATGATGGCGCGATCACACTAATATGAATCTCCTCGATAAAATTAATTCGCCAAAAGATTTAAAAAAACTTAGTCGTAGCGAACTTGCTTCATTATGCGATGAGATAAGAACTTTCATTATTGAAAGCGTTTCAAAAACAGGCGGGCATCTTTCATCGAATCTTGGTGTTATAGAGCTTACCGTAGCACTTCATTATGTTTTTGATTGCCCTCAAGATAAATTCATATGGGATGTTGGACACCAAACTTATCCCCATAAAATTCTCACTGGAAGAAAAAAGAAAATGAGCTCCTTAAGAGCCATGTCTGGAATTTCAGGTTTTCCAAAAATAGTAGAAAGTGATTACGATATTTTTGGTACCGGCCATTCAAGCACTTCGATATCAGCCGCCTTAGGTATGGCTGAAGCACTCAAGAAGAAAAACTTGAATCACAAAGCAATTGCGATTATCGGTGATGGTGCTATGACAGCAGGTATGGCTTTTGAAGGCCTTAATAATGCCGGCGACTCAAAAAATAATATCTTGGTTATTTTAAATGACAACGATATGTCGATCTCTAAAAACGTAGGGGCACTTAATAATTACCTAGCAAAACTTATGTCGGGAAATCTTTATGGAAGTATTAAGCGCTCAAGTAAAGCAGTTTTATCTGCTATTCCTCCTATGCTTGAATTTGCTAAGCGTGCCGAAGAGCATGTTAAAGGCATGGTAATTCCAGGCACTTTATTTGAAGAGTTTGGCTTTAATTATATTGGTCCTATTGATGGTCATGATATTGACGCATTAGTTGATACGCTCAGCAATCTTAAAGAACTTCAAGGGCCCCAGTTCCTTCATGTAGCCACCCAAAAAGGTTTTGGTTATGAGCCTGCAGAAATTGATCCCAATAAGTTTCATGGCGTAAGTCAATTCAATCCAGATGACGGCACTCAACCATCCAAAATAAAAAAGACAACTTACACTGATGTCTTTGGCGACTGGATTGTCGATATGGCTATGACTGATAAAAAACTTTGCGCAATTACTCCTGCTATGTCGGATGGCTCGGGCTTGAATAAATTTGCTGAAAAATTTCCAGATCGTTTTTTTGATGTAGGTATTGCTGAACAACATGCGATAACTTTTGCTGCAGGGCTTGCCTGCGAAGATTACAAACCTGTCATTGCTATTTACTCAACTTTTCTTCAAAGGGCTTATGATCAATTAATACACGATGTTGCCTTACAAAATATTCCCATGTTATTTGCTATCGATAGGGCCGGAATTGTGGGGCAAGATGGACCTACACATTCAGGTAGTTTTGATTTGTCATTCTTAAGATGCATTCCAAATATAGTAATTATGGCGCCAAGCAATGAAAATGAATGTCGCCAAATGCTCTTTACCGGATTTAAATTCAAGGGTATTTCAGTAGTTCGCTACCCAAGAGGCATAGGGCCAGGATCAATAATTAAATCTAAGATGACAGCTATCCCGATTGGCAAAGCTGAAGTCATTAAAAAAGGTAAAAAAATTGCTCTCTTAGCTTTTGGCAATATGCTGGAGGAAGCTTTAAAGGTCGCACATAAAATTAACGCTACTGTGGTTAATATGAGATTTATAAAGCCTCTCGATATTAAATTAATTCGCGATTTGGCATCTTCACATAAGCTCCTTGTCACATTAGAAGAAAACGCAATATCGGGTGGCGCTGGATCAGCAGTGTTAGAAGTTATTAGTGAGTACAATTTGAAATGTCAAACACTACGCCTTGGCTTACCTGATAAGTTTGTCGAGCAAGGCAGCCAAGAACAGCTTCGCAAAAAATATGGTTTAGATGCCGCTTCTATCACTAAATCAATTGAGAAAAAATTAACCTAGTGTTACACTCAAGTATTAATATTTAACTCTTTATTATGACGACACACGATCATACATGCCCGATTGAAGATGTTCAGAACTCACCTGATCTCAGGAGTTTGGATATTGACAAAGTCGGCATTAAATCTATAAGACATCCTGTACTTGTGAAAGATAAAACAGGTGGTGCACAGCATACCGTTGCAACATTCAATATGTATGTATATTTGCCACATAATTTCAAAGGCACTCACATGTCTAGATTTGTGGAAATCTTAAATATGAATGATCGAGAAATATCTGTTGAATCCTTTGAAAATATCTTAAGAGAAATGATTAAGCGACTTGAAGCTAAATCATGTGATGTCGAAATGACATTTCCATACTTCATTAATAAAACTGCTCCTGTTTCTGGCGTAAAAAGCCTCCTGGATTACGACGTAAGTTTTATTGGAAAAATTATTGATGGAACTTTTAAGAATACAATTAAAGTAGTTGTGCCCGTAACAAGTCTCTGTCCTTGTTCGAAGAAAATTTCAGATTATGGCGCTCACAATCAAAGGTCTCACGTCACAGTCACCGCTGAAATTAATAAATTTATTTGGATAGAAGAATTAATTGAGCTGATTGAAAAACAAGCATCATCTGAACTTTATGGCCTTCTAAAAAGACCTGATGAAAAATTTGTAACTGAAAAAGCTTATGACAATCCTAAATTTGTTGAAGATATGGTGAGAGATGTTGCAGCTCAATTAAAATTAGAAAAAAGAATTAATCATTTCGTAGTGGAATCTGAAAACTTTGAATCTATTCATAATCATTCTGCTTACGCATTAATTGAAGGGTAAATCTAGCTAATTTATTTTAGCCAAATATTTTATTTCCTTTAATCTCTAGTTTTAATCCAAACCAAATCACAAAAAAACCAATCAATGGAGATATGGCAGCAACTGTAAAACCAATCTGGCCTCCAAGATATTGAATTAGATAACCTCCCCCCAACCCTCCAACAGTGCCCCCAATGCCATAAGCTACGCTGTTATAAATTGCCTGTCCTCTTGCTTGATTGCGACCTTTAAAATAATAGGCAATAACTTCAATCGATGCCGCATGAAAACTTCCAAAAGTTGCAGCATGAAACATTTGCGCTATGAGCAATAAATAAAGATGGTCAGGAGAGGCTCCGATCAGAATAAATCGAATAACGCCTAAAAATAAACTCATGAGTAAAATTACTTTAAGTGAATAGCGACGTAAAATTTTTGGCATCATCATAAAAATCAAAATTTCACAGATAACGCCAACTGCCCAAAGCCAGCCTATCGTGCCGCCACTGTAACCATGCTCTTTGAGATAAATTGAATAAAAATTGTAAAGTACCCCGTGTGCTGAAACCATCAAAGTGCAGCCAATTAAAAGCGCTACCACAGAAGGTGTTTTGATAATCTTCCAAATAGATAAATCGTTTTTTTCGTGATGAATCTCCTGGGTCTCAGGAATGGTGTTTGATAAATAAAATATAATGGCTTGAGCAACTAATAAAGCCCAGAGCAAAATATTAATTCCTCGAAGATCAATTAAATAACCCAACAATAAAGATGCTGCAATAAATCCAATTGATCCCCATAGTCTTATTCTGCTGTAATGTCCATCTGTGGTTGCTAAGTGTGCAAGAGTTAAAGATTCTGCTAAAGGCAAAGTTGAACTCGTAAATAAACTCAAAGCTGACATTATCAAAAATATCCAAAAAAATCCTTTTGCCCAAAAAACACCAACGAATCCGATCAACCCCAAAAGCGATGTTAATTTAATCCATTTGACGCGATGACCTGTGTGATCAGCCAGCCAACCCCAAAAATTAGGGGCAACAATACGACTTATTTGAAATAAAGAAAGAAGAACGCCAATGCTTGCAGGTGAGAAGTTTTGAGATTGTAGATAAATGCCCCAGTAAGGAACAAAAGCGCCTACAAAAAAGTAATAGAAAAAATAAAAACGCGATAAGCGCCAGTGAAGATTGTGTGTAGCACTCACTAAATTTTTGGTATGTGAGAAACAACATCGGCATTTTGAGCTCGATGTCTTAATGCTTGATCCATAATCACAAGAGCCAACATAGCTTCAACAATGGGTGTCGCCCTTATTGCAACGCAAGGATCATGACGGCCTGTTGTTTGCATAAGCACAGCTTCGCCTTCAGTGTTAATTGATTTTCGATCTTGAGGGATACTTGAAGTTGGCTTAAAAGCTACATGAGCAATAATAGATTGTCCGGTTGATATGCCACCTAAAATACCGCCTGCATGATTTGTTAAAAAACCTTGAGGGGTTAATTCATCGCCGTGCTCACTACCTTTTTGTGTAATAGAACTAAAACCTTCGCCAATATCAATGCCTTTAACAGCATTAATACTCATCATTGCATAAGCAATTTCAGCATCTAGCCTACCAAAAACTGGCTCCCCTAAGCCTACGGGCATATTATCTGCCACTACGGTAATTTTGGCGCCCACTGAATCTCTCTCTGCACGAATGCTATCTAAATACTTTTCTAATTCAGGAACCTGTGCTTGATTAGGACAAAAAAATGGATTTTGATTTACATCTTCCCAATTTTTAAATGTGATTTGAATGGCACCCATTTGGCTTAAATAAGCTCGGATTTTAATGCCATATTTTTTAAGTAGCCATTTCTTAGCTATAGCGCCTGCAGCAACTCTGACAGCAGTTTCTCTAGCGCTTGATCTGCCACCACCTCTATAATCTCTTATGCCGTATTTATGGGCATATGTGTAGTCTGCGTGTCCAGGACGGAATACATCTTTAATCTTTGAATAATCTTGGCTTCGTTGATCCGTATTACGAATAATAAATCCAATAGGTGCACCAGTTGTTTTACCTTCAAAGACCCCAGACAAAATCTCGACTTTATCTTCTTCTTTGCGTTGAGTAACATGCTTAGAAGTACCAGGCTTTCTTCTATCTAAATCTAATTGTAAATCTTCTTCCGACAAATCCAAATCAGGCGGGCAGCCATCTACGATTCCGCCTATAGCTGCGCCATGAGATTCACCAAAAGAGGTGAGCGTAAATAAAGTGCCTAAAGTATTACCTGACATAGATATGCTTTTTTATAAATATATTTAAATTTTATCATAACCCGATTGTAGCCTTTAACTTATTAATTGAGTCGTAAGCCCTTAATCCATTGTTTATAGACTCGATAAGCTAACTTATTCAATTGATCACATTTGTTAGAAACATTTTCTAATATCGCTACTGGTGATTGAATCGCTTCTTTATTTTTTTCACTTTCCATTTCAGCCGCCCCAGTCTCTGTCCAACTTTCTACCATGGAAGGTGTCATTTCAATATGGCATTGAAATGCAATGTGCCTATCAAAATAGCTATAAGCCTGATGATGACAATTTTTATTGGTTAAAAGATGAATTGCGTTTTGTGGCAATTCAAAAGTTTCGCCATGCCAATGAAAGACTTCAAATTCTGATAAATCACCAAACCATTTTTTAGAGGCTTCTATTTGCTGAGAAGTGTAGCTCAGGCTTTGTACTTCAAACCATCCGATTTCCTTACAAGAATTTTTTTTAACAGTTGCGCCAAGGGCTTTACTGATTAATTGACCACCAAGGCAATGTCCAAGAACTGGTATATCAGAGCGTATGGCTTCTTGAATTAATTTAACCACTTCTTTGATCCATGGCAAATCGTCATTCACGCTCATGGGACCTCCCATCAACACCAAACCAGCATATTCAGAAATAGATCTAGGAATATTTTCCATCTGATCTACTTTAATCAATTGATACTGAATAGCATTTTGACTTAAAAAATCAGCCAAATAGCCTGGACCTTCAGTTTCATAAAACCTCATGATTAAAACTAATTTTTTATTCATGGATAATTTTATACATACCTAGATCCAGACCTTCCAGTGAATAAGCTCCGATTGCAAAACGAATTAATCTTAATGTGGGGTATCCAATTTTTCCTGTCATTCTTCTTACTTGACGGTTTTTACCTTCCGATATTTTAATTTCTAGCCAAGTCGTCGGAATTGTTTTTCTTTCTCTAATAGGAGGCGTTCTTTCCCATAAAGTTTTTGGCTGATCTATAATTTTTATTTCTGCAGGTAAAGTTTTAAAGTCGCCCAAATCAACACCGCGCCTTAATTCATCTAAATCGCTCTCTTTTGGGGCGCCTTCAACTTGAGCCCAATAAGTTTTTTGCATTTTATATTTTGGGTCGCTAATTTGATGTTGAAATAAGCCATCATCAGTTAGAATAATTAAACCTTCACTATCTGTGTCAAGCCTGCCCGCAGGATAAACACTAGGTATTGGAATAAAGTCTTTCAACGTCTCATGGTTATCATGTTTGCTAAACTGGCAAACGACGCCGTAAGGCTTATTGAATAATATTTTCATTAAACTTAAAGTGAGTATGAATGCTTAGCAAAATTAATCTTCCAAAAAATGCATCAAAAATTACTGTCAATTCAAATCTAAGTTTGAATGTTCCAGATCGCCCTATTATCCCATTTATTGAAGGTGACGGCATTGGTGTTGATATTACTCCAGCGATGTTAAAGGTTGTGAATCAAGCCGTTCTAAAAGCTTACGATGGAAAAAAAGAAATTGCTTGGATGGAAGTATTTGCCGGAGAAAAAGCTACAAAAATATACGATAAAGATACATGGCTTCCTCAAGAAACTCTAGATGCAATGAAAGAGTTTGTTGTGTCTATCAAAGGCCCTCTCACAACGCCTGTCAGTGGCGGCATCAGATCGCTTAATGTGGCCATGAGACAAGGACTAGATTTATATGTTTGTTTAAGACCGATTGAATATTTTAATGGTGTTCCAAGCCCTTTAAAAAATCCTGAAAAAACTAATATGGTGATTTTTAGAGAAAATACAGAAGATATTTATGCGGGAATTGAATGGCAAGCATTCTCAGAAGAATCAAAAAAAATTATAAAAATGATCTCAGAATTGGGTATTAAAAATAAAATTCGCTTTCCAGAATCAACCGCTATAGGCATTAAACCTGTTTCCAAAGAAGGTAGCCAAAGGCTTATAAGAAAAGCGATTGAATATGCTATAGAACATAAAAAAAGATCAGTCACGTTAGTCCACAAAGGCAATATTATGAAATTTACTGAAGGTGGATTTAAAGAATGGGGTTATCAATTAGCTCAAGATGAATTTGGCGCTAAACCTATTGAAGGCAAATCCGGTTTTATGTGTTCCAATGGTCTTATCATCAAAGATTGCATTACTGACGCTTTTCTTCAAGAAATATTACTTCACCCAAGCGAATATGATGTCGTAGCCACTCTCAACCTTAACGGGGACTATATTTCAGATGCATTAGCTGCTCAAGTTGGTGGTATTGGTATTGCTCCGGGCGCTAATTTATCAGACTCAACGGTTATTTTTGAAGCTACCCATGGAACCGCGCCAAGTATTGCAGGCAAAAAAATTGCCAATCCTAGCTCTTTAATTCTTTCGGCTGAAATGATGTTAAGGCATATCGGCTGGATTGAAGCTGCCGACACTCTCTTGTCAGCTTTCAGAAAAACATTAGTAGATCAAAAGGTCACTCAGGATTTCTCATCGCAATTAAATAATGTCTCGCCATTATCTACAGATGATTTTGCTGATGCCATCATAAGTTACATGTAAAAAAAAAAGCCCGCTTATGCGGGCTTATTTATTTAATTTGAAACTAGGCTTTATTTATATTTGAAGCTTGCTTGCCTTTTGGTCCATCTGTAACGTCAAAAGTTACTCTTTGACCTTCTTTAAGACTTTTATATCCTGTATCTACGATTGCTGAGAAGTGAGCAAATAAATCATCACCGCCATCATCAGGAGTAATAAAACCAAAACCTTTTGAATCATTAAACCACTTAACTGTACCTGTTGCCATTTCATAAATCCTTAACTTTAAACAAGGGAGGCCCCCCAAAAGTTTGAATCAAGAACTAAAGCACTACTTAAATATAAATCAAAGCTAGCTAAATAAAACTCGAAACCAAACACCTGGGAGCTTTTTTACGTGGTTTAGCACTAAATGTCAAGATATTTGTTACTTTAAAAAGGGTTAAGTCTTATTGTTATTAAGCGCTTTTTCTATCTCTTTGTAAGGCTGTGCCCCTAACATTCGCTTCCCATTGGAAAAAATCAAGGTGGGCGTTGATGTAATGCCTAATTTTGATCCTAATTCTAGTATTTGTTCTGTAGGTGGCTCACATGAGACCTTCCCTGAAGGAAGTACATCATTAAGAGACCAATCTGCCCAAGCTTTTGAGCGATCCTTGGCACACCAAATCAACTGTGATTTATTTTTTGCGTCTGGATGAAGCTTTTCGATAGGAAATAAAAATGTATAAATTGTCACATTATTAAGATGTGTAAATTCATTTTGTTCAAGACGTTTACAAAAAGGGCAATCCACGTCTGCAAAAACAACTAACTTTCTCGAACCATCGCCTTTAACTGTTTTAATAGCGGAATTAAGGGGTAAGGATGAAAAATCAACTTTAGTTAAATCTTCAAGACGCTCACCAGTTAAATCTTTTTTTGTTTTAGGGTCAACGATATGGCCTTCTGCAATAAGAAAAGAAAACTTCTCGTCTGTATAAATAATTTGACCGCCCATAAAAACTTCATAGAGCCCACTATAGGAAGTTTTTTTAATGCTTTCTACTTTATATTTAGGATATGAAGCTTCAATCATTTTTTTTAAGCTAGCTTCATCAGCCATTAAAAAAAATGAAGGGAAAAATAAAATGAATAAGGCAATTTTTTTTGAAGTCGTCATCTAGTGAGCTGCTTTCTCTATAAGAATTTTTTTAATTAAATGGTTTTGATTTATTTTGTTAAGTCCAAGATTAACCACAAAATCAACAATACGACTTTGAGAAGAAAAAATATGACTCAACTGATTGGTTAAATAACTTAAAGACAATATATCGGTCTTTCTATTTCGATTGTATTTTTTAAGGAATTGCTTTAAACCAAGGTCATGATGATATTTTTGATGTGAGTTTAACAATTCGTCAAGCTCTATCACGTCTCTTAAGCCTAAATTTAAGCCTTGGCCAGCGAGAGGGTGAACTTGATGTGCGGCATCTCCTATTAAAATAACTCGTTCTGAAATTAATGATTCATTAATTTTCATGCTCAAAGGAAAATATTGCCGCTTAGACAGGAGATCAATATCGCCAAACATTTCGCCCAAGTCTTTTTTTAACTTCATGAGGAATGTTGCATCATCTAATTTTTTATATTCATTTAAAATATTGTCATTTAAAGAAAAAACAACGGAATATTCATGTGTTTGAATGGGTAAAAGAGCCAAAATACCATCTTGCATAAATTTTTGATAAGCGCATCCTTGATGAGCTTTAGCGCTTTTAATATTAAATACTATAGCCGTTTGATTAAATGTTTTGTTTTTAAATTCAATAGCTGATTGGCTTCGAACCCACGAATTAGAACCATCAGCACCGATGATCAATTTAAATTGATATTTTTGACCCTTTTCATTCACAAGATCGACATGATCCATTTCAATATTTAATGATTCAGCGCCATCTATTTTAATTTCATCATAGCTAATTTTGCTTATTCGATTCATAAAAGCTTTTTCAAGATCATCATGATTGATAATAAAAGCAAGCTCACTCATTCCAGCATCATATGCATCAAAACTTAATGATGTATTTTCTTTATTTGAATAGACCAAAATTTTATTTACAGGTGACATTAAATCTTTAGATAAGAAATTACAAATACCATTTTCTTCTAGCCATTTTTTAACGCCTGGTGTGACGGCATAAAATCTTGGATCAGGTGAATTGTTTTTAATATTTTTTGAATGGGATAGTAGGCTTGTCTTGATAGCATATTTTTCTAGGGTCACTAATGTCGCCATGCCAACGATACCTGAGCCCACAATCAATACATCACTTGATTTTTCATTCATTTTCCGAAACTCATTTTATCTATTAGAAAATTTTTAATGGGCTTGAAATTATCTAAAAGGGATAAGCTAATCCCCCTTGTTAAGGAAAGACCAACCAAATCATTCGAAAAAATATTCACTAAAGAATCTGTAAAAAACAGTGTCTTTTTTGTTTCTGATTTTCTTAACGCATAATATTGATTGATGAACCTATCAGATCCTACCTGAGAAGGCTCAGATTCGTTTATTAATTTTGATAATTCATAAGCATCTCTAATACCAGTATTAAACCCCTGCCCTGCAACTGGGTGCATTGTTTGTGCAGAATTCCCAATAACAACCATGCGTGTTTTTGGAAAGTCTTCAAGGGTAATTTTCTTGAGCGGGAATGTAATAAATTTATCAGAATCAAGAAACTTTCCGACCCTGTCTCCAAAATGTTCATGTAATTTTTCCAAAAATAAATTTTTTGGTGTTTTAGCTAACTCCTGAATATCTCCATCTTTGCCAGTCCAAACCAGAGAAAATTCTTCGGGTCCATTGGGTAAAAGTGCAATAGGCCCCATTGAAGTAAATCTTTCGTAGGCAATTTTGTTAGGGGGGATCTCAGGAGTGACTTTAGTTACAAGCGCCGTATGGTTGTAACTGATTTCTTTTTTCTTGAGGCCTTTGATTAACCCTGTAGTATTTTTTCCACCATCAGCCAATACTAAAAGTGGCGCCTCAATGAGAAAGTCTTCATTGCTTCCATATAAAACTGATGTGTCTTTTTCATTTTTAATGGCTGACACTTCAAATTCATAAGTGATTTTTATATTTGAAGATTGATTAACTGCTTCTTCGAGCGCCTTTGATAAATTACCATAAGAGATAACATAGCCTAGAGCTGGCAAATTATATTGGCTAGCAGATAATAAAGTACGTCCAAAACTATTCTTTTGACTTGTATGAATATCTTTTATTTCACTAACTTTATTTTCTAAAGACCCCCAAATACCAAGATTTTCAAGAATGAGTTTTGTACCGTAAGAAAGAGCTAATGCACGCTTATCCGAATGTGAATCATTTTTTCTTCTTGATTCCAAAAGATGTGAATCTTGATTTTGCTTTGCAAGCAATAGTGAAAACACTAGTCCAACTGGGCCGGCTCCTACTATGACATACCCTGGATTTTTCATTTCGCCATCAGAGCTTCAATCGACTCTATAGTTTTTGGGCTGTCTTTTGTAAGCACTTCATATCCATTTTGAGTGACTAATACATCATCTTCAATTCTTATTCCAATATTCCAAAATTCTTTTGGAATATTCGCGGATGGTCTAATGTAGCATCCCGGCTCCACCGTTAAAGTCATGCCTGGCTGAAATTGCTTCCATTCTTTCGCGAACGTTTTATAGTCCCCTGCATCATGAACATCAAGACCTAACCAATGGCCAGTTCTATGCATATAAAATTCTTTATAAGCACCCGTTTCATAAATTTCTTGATGGCTTCCTTGGCATAAACCAAAGTCTTTGAATCCGTCAATCAAAACTGATAATGCTGCTTCATGCGGCTCATTCCAATGATGATTAGATGAGATTTTACTTAGCGCTGCACTTTGAGCTTCTAATACCAATTGGTAAAAATCTTTTTGTATTTTTGAAAATTTACCATTTGCAGGAAATGTTCTTGATATATCAGATGCATAACTCTCTAATTCACATCCAGCATCTATAAGAATTAGATCGCCATCTTGAATTTTAGAATTATTATCAACGTAATGTAATGTGCATGCATTCTTTCCGGCAGCAACAATAGACTGATAAGCTGGCGAGCGAATTCCATGACTCATAAATTCATGCAAAATTTCAGCCTCAAGTTCATATTCATACATCTGAGGCTTTACAAATTTCATTGCGCGATTATGAGCAAGAGATGCAATTTTTGCTGACCGCTTCATTATGTCAATTTCAAAATCACTTTTTATAAGTCTCATTTCATCAGCTATATGACTGATGTCTTCTATCGTCTGGGGAGCTTGGGCTCCAGCTCTAGCCTTATTTCGTAATGCTTTAATCCAATCATTAATTTTTTGATCATTAAGTGCGTCTTGCCCTATTCGGTAATATATTTTCTCGTGCCCTGAAATTTCTTTCAAAGCAATATCATCCAACAAATTTATATCGTAAGCCTCGTCAAACAAGAAAACTTCTTTTGCTTCCTTAGGGCCATATATAAAACCATTCCATATTTCCATTTCCAAATTTTTATTGCGACAAAATAGTATTGTCTTTGGAAACTTTCCACCTAGTACAAGCAATACTGATTGAGGCTCAGTAAACCCTGAAAAATAGTGAAAATAACTATCTGAGCGATAAGAGTAGTGACTGTCTCGATTTCTAATTGCCTCGTGAGCATTGAAAATAACTGCTACACCATCGCCAATTTTTTCGATTAACGCGCTTCTTCTTTTTTTAAATTCTTGATAATTTTTATGATTCATTTTTGGTTAACTTTTCAATTCTTCTTTTAGAAAAAGATTAACTTCATTTAATCTCTCTGGCGTTCCTATATCAAACCAAAGCCCTTGATATGCTTCCCCGCTAATACATTTCGCACCAATTAATTTTTTAAGTATAGGTGCTAATTTTGCAACGGGCTCTATTTTGATATCTTCAAAAATTTTCGGCTGATAAATAGCGATCCCTGAAAATGTGAGCCTTTCTTTTCCCTCTAGCTCAATTTGATTATTTTGTAAAAAAAAATCGCCATCAGGATGTTGCTTTGGATTTTTAACCATTACTAAGTGACCTATACAGTCATTTAAGTTCCTATTTTTTATAGTGGCGAAATTAAAATCAGTATATATATCTGCATTGACTACTAAAAATGGTTGGTCACCAATGAGAGGCAATGCTTTTTTAATGCCGCCTGCTGTTTCTAGCGGAGATCCTTCTCTAGAATAAGTAATTTTAAGATTCCATCTTGAACCATCACCAACATATGCTTCAATCATTTCACCTAAATGTGCATGATTAATAATCACTTCTTCAAAATTAGCTTTAGCTAATTTTTCTAAATGCCAAACAATCAATGGCTTTCCCGCAACCTCTAAAAGTGGTTTTGGTATTTGATCTGTAAGAGGGCGCATTCTTTCACCCCTGCCAGCTGCTAGAATCATAGCCTTCATAGGTTTATGTCGAACTTAATTTATTCATCAATTTCAATAAGGGATGCAAATCCTTGTAGCGCTCGCAAGCTCTTCTCAAGTAATTTTCAACAGCTGACAAGTCATTCAAATAATTCGCTTTATGATCTCTGTAATTTAATCGAGCAAAAATACCTAAAACTTTTAAATGCCTTTGGACGCCCATCCATTCAAAATCTCGATAGAATTCAGCAAAGTCATCTTGAACTTTAAGTTTATTTTGTTTGGCCTGCTCCCAATATCGAATAAGCCAGTCCATCATTTCTTCTTCACTCCAAACAATGTAAGCGTCTTTAAATAATGACACAAGGTCATAAACAATAGATCCTTTGACTGCATCTTGAAAGTCTAAAATGCCAGGATTTTCACCTAGGTCACCATTACAAACCATTAAATTCCTAGAATGAAAATCTCTATGCACAAAAACTTGGGCATGAGATTTAATATTTTTAATCAGTAAATCAAAAGTTAAGCCAAGTACATTTTTTTCCGAATCATTCATTTCATAAGATTTATGGAATTTCAGATACCAATCAGGAAATAATCTAAGTTCTTGCATTAATAATGAATCGTCATATAGCTTAAGTGATTGAGTATCAGCATTTTTTTGAATTTTAATAAGCGCCAAATAGGCGTCTCTATAGAGCAATGATGCATTTTGATGATTAAGTTCATCAAGATAAGTTTTATTACCTAAATCTGACAACAATAAAAACCCTTCTTTAAGGTCTGCCTCATGAATTTTAGGGACATTTAGTCCTGCTTTAAAAAGAACATTTGCTATATCAACAAAGGGTTTTGAATTTTCTTTCTCAGGAGGGGCGTCCATCAAAATATAAGATTGATTATTCGATACAATCCGGAAATAACGCCGAAAACTAGCGTCTGATGAAGCAGGTTTTATCGTATACTCTTGATTTTTAAGTATATTATTTAACCATTCAGTTATTTGAAGTTCGCGAGTCACAATAAAAAATACCTAGTAATTTTAAAAAAAATTGTACATTTAAAGCGGTTAGCTTAATGAAGTAAATTATATAACTACCTGATTATTAATAAATTTAAGTTGATAAAATAGCTAAAATATGAGATTTTATCGTTTATGAAATATTCAACATTAAAACTATAGCACTCCTACTTGCTCCTTCAGCAAAATTCCATGTTTAGAAAAACAATCTCACCGCTATGGCTATTGCTTTTGCTGCTTCCTCAGCTTTCATCTGCTGAAGATTTGATAAGCGAAAAACAATCTCCAGAAATTTCTCAAAGTTCGGTTGAAATTGAAGGTGACAATCTCGAAACCCTTCTTGATAGAAAAATGAAAGCTAGAGGTAATGCAATACTCAAAAAAGGCAATAAAACAATTAAAGCCGAGGCTATTGAGTATGATGAAATTTCAGAAAAAATTGTTACCAAAGGCAACACAGATATCGAGCTTGGCACTATGACTTTAAAGGGCTCAGATCTTAATTACAAATTAAGCGATGAAACAGGCCGCATAGATAACACTACTTTTAATTTTAAATCAGATAAAAAACCAAAAACTACCATACGAAATGGTGTTGCTATCACAGAGAGATCTTATGACTATCGAGGCGATGCCAAAACTATTTTCTTCGAAGGTGAAAATAAAAAACGCATGGAATCAAGTCGCGTTACCACTTGCGAAGTCGATTCTGATGATTGGTATTTAAAATCAAATAAAATGGAAGTGAATACCAAAACTGATCGAGTAAATGCTTCAAATACTGTGGTTGAATTTAAAGGTGTTCCACTTCTTTATACGCCTTATATAAATTTCTCTTTAAACAATGATCGAAAATCTGGATTTCTTTCACCTACTTTTGGAAGCACAACTAAGAGTGGATTTGATTTCCAAATTCCTTATTATTTCAATATCGCGCCAAATCAAGATGCAACTCTCACAGCTCGTTATTTGGGTAAAAGAGGTCCTCAAGCTGATGGTGAATACCGCTATTTAGGTGAAAACTATTCGGGCAAAGACCAAATTCAACTTATTAATCATGATGAATCAACTGGACAAGATAATCGTTATTACGTCAATCTTCAACATAAACACATACTAGGAAATGGCTGGTCAGCTTCTTATGATTTTCAAAAAGTCTCTGACAATAATTATTTCACTGATTTAGCAACTATGATTCAAGTTACCAGCGCGGTAAATTTACCTCAACGCGCAAATATTAATTATTCAGGAGATGTATGGAAGTTCAATGCACTTACTGAAAAATATCAAACATTAACTGACTCATCCAATTCGCCTTACCAAAGACTACCCCAATTAGATCTTTCTGCTAGAAAAGATTATGAAAATTATATTCTCGATTTCAAATCACAATGGACATACTTCGAAAGAGACAATAAATTTATTTTCACAAATAGCAGCACTAAAACTAACGATAGCAGCGCCACAGGAAGTCGCTTAAGCCTAACTCCAGGCATTACAGTGCCTTTTCAAGAAACATATGGATATGTAAAGCCTAAATTATCAGCGAATTTCAGGTCATATAATCTTAATAATACCGACCATACAACATATGCTGGCAATAAAGACATATTAACTCCAATATTGTCTGTTGATAGTGGGATGTATTTTGATAAATCAGTTAATCTTTTTAATCAAAGCTATACAAATACTTTAGAGCCAAGATTATTTTACGTTTATATTCCCTACAAAGATCAGACTAAATTACCACTTTTTGATACGGGTCTTTCTGATTTAAATATGCAAACACTTTTCAGTGAAAATCAATTTAATGGACAAGATCGTATTAATGATACCAATCAGCTCACTGCGGCTTTAACTTCAAAATTTATTGACAAAAATGGTAAGGAAAGATTTTCTGGAATTATTGCTCAAAGATTTTATTTTGATGATCGAAGAACGTTCTTAGACACAGTCAATTTCAAAGTTACCGACAGCAATAAAAGTAATTCTGATTTATTTGCAGGGGCAACTGCAAGACTTCCAAATAATTTAAATTTAGATGGTATGTGGCAATACGATCCTTCAAAAAATAAAGTCTTAAGAAATACGATCAGCGCTAGATATAATCCAGAACCAGGAAAAATTGTCAATCTAAGTTATCGTATGATTGACAACGTCCTTGATGAAACCCAATCTCTTAAAGAAATTAACATAGCTGGACAATGGCCTCTTGGAAATAGATTTTATTCTGTCGGTAGGTTCAACTATGACTTAAGAAGCTCGCAAACAATTGAGGCTATCGGGGGAATCGAGTATGACGGAGGATGTTGGGTTGCAAGAACGATCCTAGACAGAATCTCCTTACCTACAAGCCCCGCAGCTAACTATACTTTCTTTGTTCAACTAGAGCTTAACGGTCTTGGAAATATTGGTACCGATCCAAATAAGCTCAATACATTTTTATATAGAAATGTTCCGGGAGCGAGAACTGTAAATCAGATTCCAGATGTTAATCGTCAGGCAAACTTTAATTAATCTAAAAATATGCAAATTAAAAAAATAATTTCTTTTTTCCAAATAGTTTTTATTCTCTTAGCCCTATTAATCACTTCATACAGCTATGGAAAATCAGAAAGTGGCATTAAGAAACTTGATCGTATTATTGCTGTAGTTGATCAAGATGTAATTACCGAAAAAGAATTGCAAGAAAAAATTAATTCAGTCATTAGCAATCTAAAAAGTCAAAAAATTGAAATTCCCTCTGAAAGCGTCTTAAGGAAACAAGTCATAGAAAGATTAATTGCTAACAGCATTCAAATCCAACTTGCTTATCAAACTGGATTAAAAATTAGCGACGCTCAAGTTGATAAGACTATTGAGCGTATTGCAGAAAAAAACAAGCTTAATGTAGCTGACTTTAAAAAAACCTTAGAAAAAGATGGCACAAATTTCTATGCATTTAGAGAAGAAATTAGAAATGAAATTACGATTGCGCAATTAAAAGAACGTGAGGTTGATAGCAAAATTGTGATTACGGATGGAGAAATTGATAATTTCTTAAACGCTCAATCAAAAGAAATTCAAGATGAATTTGAGGTTGCGCATATTCTTATTCGTGTTCCTGAGGACGCATCCCCCGAAAAACTTGAGAAATTAAAAAATAAAGCTGAAGAGGCTGCTAAGCAAATTGAATCAGGTAAAAATTTTACACAAGTCTCTGCGGCATTTTCACAAACACCAAATGCACTTGAGGGCGGAAATTTGGGCTGGAAAAAAGCCTCAGATTTACCAACATTATTTGTAGATGCACTTAAAAAAATAGAAGTGGGAAAACTTACTCCGATTCTAAGAAGTCCTAATGGTTTTCATATACTTAAACTTATCAACAAAAAGGGCTCCAGTGGTCCGTTAGTTGTTGAGCAAACACGTGTAAGACATATTTTAATTAAGCTCTCCGAAATTACCTCAGAAAATGAAGGTCGTCAAAAATTAATCGGCATTAAAGAGCGTTTAGAGAATGGTACGAAATTTGAAGACATGGCAAAACAGTATTCGGAAGATCCTTCTTCAAATAATGGTGGTGATTTAGGCTGGATCAATCCAGGCGACACCGTTCCTGAATTTGAAAAAACAATGAAGCAGCTTAGTATCAATCAAATCAGCGACCCTATTAAGACGCCATTTGGATGGCATCTCATTCAAGTACTTGAAAGAAGATCTCAGGATATGTCTAAAGAATCGGCTCGAATTCAAGCTAGGCAACAAATTAAAATGCGAAAATCTGAAGAGGCTTACCAAGATTGGCTACAAGAATTACGAGATCGCTCTTTTGTAGAGCTTCGTTTAGAAGACAACTTTTAGTTTTTTATCTTGAGTTTTTTTAAGCCACATATCGTCATAAGCTCAGGCGAACCTGCGGGTATTGGCCTTGATCTTTGCGTTTTATTGAGCGAAAAAAAATTTCCAGCCTTTATTACAGTTGTTGGTGATAAAAATGCTTTATCTCATAGAGCTTCTCATCTCGGTAAAACAATTGCATTTCATGAAAATAAACTGATAGAACATAAAGGTGACCATTCACTTTCTATTTCTCATGTTCCCGCTCGAGATGGAATTAAGGCCGGGGTGCTTAATCCCAAAAATAATAGTTATGTTCTTGATGTATTAAATTTTGCATTGGATGGATGTTTAAATAAATCTTTTGATGCCATTGTTACGGGACCTATTCATAAGAGCATCATCAATGAAAGCCAGTCTTTTACTGGTCATACTGAATATATTGCACATTACACTCATGCTAAAAATCAAGTTATGCTTCTCGCTTCCAAATCTATGAAAGTTGCTCTTGTGACAACGCATGTGCCTCTAGCGCAAGTATGCCGTTTGATTACATCGCAAAAATTAGAAGAAACATTAAAAACAATTCATCGCGACCTTATTCACCGATTTAAAATAAATAATCCTGTAATTTTTGTTGCTGGCCTTAATCCGCATGCAGGCGAAAATGGTGTCTTAGGTTTGGAAGAAATTGATATTCTTATACCCGTCATTAATAAACTAAAATTGGAAGGCATGTTAATTGAGGGTCCATTTCCAGCGGATACACTTTTTACGGAAAAATATATTAAAAAAGCTGATTGCTTTTTGGCGATGTATCATGATCAAGGTCTTGCGGTATTTAAACATGCTAACTTTGGCTTAGGTGTGAATGTGACGCTTGGCCTTCCGATTATTAGAACTTCGGTTGATCATGGAACCGCTATCGATCTTGCTGGAAAAGGAACGATAAATCCAAATAGCTTCTATAGTGCAATTGATTTAGCAATTGACTTAGCCCAAAAATCACGCTCATGAAACATATTGCCAAGAAAAAATTTGGGCAAAATTTCCTCAAAGATACTTCAATCATTCATGCAATCATTCAATCGATCAACCCACTTCCGGATGATCTACTAATTGAAATAGGGCCTGGACTTGGAGCGCTTACAAAACCACTCCTCGAAAAAACTAATCATCTTTTAGCAATTGAGCTTGATCGAGATATTGTAGCTTGGATGGAAAATGAATATTCAAAAAAAAATATCACCGTATTCAATGAAGATATTTTAAATTTTAACTTTGATCAGTTTGACCAGAAAGTTAGAGTTGTGGGCAATTTACCTTACAACATTTCAACGCCTATTTTATTTAAATGCATTGATAACATTACAAACATAAAAGACCTTCATTTTATGTTGCAAAAAGAGGTTGTGGATCGCATGATCGCCGTTCCTTCATCTTCGGAATACGGGAGATTATCAGTAATGTTGCAATACTATTTTGCAATGGAGCATTTGGTGCATGTGCCCAAAGAATCATTTGACCCTGAACCTAAAGTTGAATCATCTTTCGTAAGACTCATTCCTTATGAACATTACCCTTTTGTTGCAAATAATATAGAACAATTTGGAAGGATTGTTAAAGAAGCTTTTTCACAAAGACGAAAAACAATTCGTAATACACTAAAATCATTTATAAGCGAAAATGACTTTCAAAAAATTGGTATAAATCCCCAGTTAAGGGCCGAAAATTTATCAGTATCAGATTTCGTAAAAATTTCAAATTATCTAGATTAATTTATAGGGACTAATAGCCATGTGAAATGAACATCGGCTGATATAATTAAGGCTTAAGGAGAGATACATGAGAATTATTCTACTAGGAGCCCCAGGCGCAGGTAAGGGTACACAAGCCCAGATACTTAAAGACAAATTTAATATCCCGCAAATATCTACTGGTGACATGCTTCGTGCCGCTATTAAAGCAAATACAAAATT
>JGI24890J29729_1000609_pt1 | contig 21098 bp, 29 predicted proteins | sample FreactcultureFD7_FD_29729 | JGI IMG/M metagenome (IMG submission 29729)
GTGGCAAGCCATGCCTGGCGGGGTCAGGCGGTCGGGGTATTGGCCAGCGCGGCTTCCGCCGCGGCCTGGGTATCGGTCGCCTGCGTCACGGCGGTCAGCTTATCGCTGATAGCCTGCAGCACGGCAGGATCGGCGCCGTTGGCGATTGCGGTATTGAGCTCGGCGGTGAGCGTCGCGATCTGGGCGTTCTGGGCGTCGAGCAGCGTCTTGATGGCACTGAGCGCATTGGTATTGGCCGTGACGGCGGTAAGGGTCGCGTCCGCCTGGGCCTGGATGTCTGCCAGAGTGGCCATGTCTTTCATCTCCTGTTTGAAAACGAGATTGAGGCCGGCGAGGATCGCGTCGACCTTGTGTTCTAGGCGCATAAAGTCGTGGTAGCTCGCGAAGAGGGGTATGTCAGCCTCCTATGACGCTACAGACTACAATGCGCCCATGACAGTTTGGATGCACCCGGTCAGTTCGTGCTCGACAGGCTGGGCGGCGGCATGTCCGAAGGCGGTGCCTTCACCAGGATGACCGGCTTGCCGCCGCCCGCTGACGGAATCGTGATCAGCGACGAATTGGCGTTGACAGCGGCCACCACGGCGCTGGCGTGCGCCTTGTTCTTGTTGGCGATCGCCGAGATGATGACGCCCGCGATGACCGCCAGCGCACCGACGACATCGGTGAGCTGGCCCTGATTGAGCACGCCCTGCGTGACGAGGCTCGCGCCTGCCGCCATCAGGATGTTGCGCAGCAGGCCGAGGCCAACCTCGGTGCTGAACCATGAACCGAGGTTGCCCATGGCTTAGGGCGCCGTCGGCGTGCCGAGCGCGGCTTTGACGCGCGCCAAGATATCTTCGAGGATGATGATGGTCTGCTGGACCTTGGTGGCGCCGTCCGCCGAGCTGGCGATGAGCTTCACTTCGGCGGCGATGTCTTGCTCGAGCGCGGACAGGTCGGGCAGAAACTTCAGGATGATCGAGAACAAGGAAAGATTCATGTTGAGCGCCTTTGGGCTGGGGGTTGGTGCCGCGACCGGCGGCGGGGTCGGCGTAGAAACAGGCGTCGGCGTAGAAACAGGCGGCGGCATAGAGACCGGCGTCGGCGTGAGCGCAGCGACGGGCGTCAGGAACAGCGCACGTTCGGCGGCGCGGCGGGTCGTCAGCCCCGGCAGCACCTTGCCGGCGGCGTGGTTCCAGCGCGCGAACTCTTCGGCGGCGCTCAGCCGCGCACCGGCGTTGAGCAGACGCAGCAGCGTCGAGGAGACGAAATTGCCGCCGCCGACATTGAACACGAAGGAGACCAGCGCACCGAACTCGTTGTCGTTGAGCGGCACCTTCACGTACTTGCGCACCGTGGCTTCGGTTCCGGCGAGATCCTGCTGTAGGATGGCCTCGCCCTGGGCGACGGTGATCACCATACCGTGGGTGACCACCGGCGGCCCAGCGCTCGACGTGTGCCCAAAACCTATCGTAAGCGGCTCACCTCCGGTGCCTGGATCTGGATACGCTGTAGCGCGCCAACCTTCGGCGTTCTTGATGAGGTCAAGCGCGGCTTGATTGATCACAGTGTCTTTCGAGCTCCACTGAAGTTCAAGACAGTACCCGTGCTCTTGATCGGTCGGGAGCAGGGCCCGTTGCGCAGCGTCATCTCTACCATGGATTTGGTATCGGCGAACAGGGCCGGATCGCACACGCCGACAAGGCGGATCGAGCGCATCTTGCCCTCGACCATATGCCGGTCGGGGCCGAGCATGCGCCGGGTCTTCTTCGAGAAAATGCGCTCGGCGCTGCGCTGCCAGTCCTCGGGGAACTCGTAATTTTCTTCCAGCATCACCGCCTCGACCAACAACAGGAACTGCTCTTTGACCATCAACGGCCCTGCCGGTTTGGCCAGCACCGCCGCGGCGGCGCGGTCGAGATCGGATGTCCCGGCGTCGACCATGTCGGCCTTGGCGGCGGTCATGGGCGGCGCGACGAAGGGGTTGTAGCCGGCAAGGTCCGTGACGAGCAGTTCGCGGGCGAAGGCGCCGATGTTGGCCGGGGTCGCCATCCACTGGCGCACCGCGGCCCAGAACTCAGCCGGCGCCGGCGGGCCGTTGGTCAGGATGGCGATGCGCCGGTCGTCGGCAGGCAACACGAACGCATCGGAATGGTTGGTGGCGATGAAGAACGAGGCATAAGTGCGCTCGTCGGAGTTCTTCACGGTCTTGCGGCTGATATGGATGGTACGGGTATTGGGGTCGATCAGGCTCTTCAGGTGCTCGTAGGCGTTGGTGCGGGCCTGCCAGCGTGTCGTCGTGTTGTCGGTCTCGGTCGCCTCGTCGACGGCGATGATCAGCGATTCGGTCATCCATTCGTTGTACTGCGACTGGCTGCCCCGGCCGGTCAGGGTGTTGAACTGGATGCGCTTCACGTAGCTGGTGCCGAACAGCAGGGTCAGTATGTCGATCAGCGTGCCGCGCCCGGTGCCGAAATCCTTGGCGACCATGACCACGGCGGGCCCAGGTACTTCCGGGTGCTGCAGTTTGTAGGCCAGCCATTGGGTGAAGAAGCGCCGTTCGGCGGGATCCGGCAAGAGGCTCGCGATCAGTTGCATGCCGATCGTCGCGTCGCCGCCGGCCGGGTATTTCGGCGGCGTATAGGTGTTGAGGTGCAGCGCCGTGTCGTTGACGAAGATCAGCTTTCCCGCCTGGTCCGGGCGCATCTGCATGTCCTTGACCGTCAGGCGCCCCGGGTGCTCGAGCCACAGATCGGCAAGGTAAACCTTCTGTTCGCCGCCGGCCGGGCCGTGGCGCGTCTCGAAATACTTCCGCATGTTGTCGCGGAACTGGCGCACGGTGTTGATCAAAAAACCCTGTTTGGTATCGCAGACCACGGCGTCGGACTCGACCTGCACGTAGCGTTTCAGCGCCCGGGCGAGGTTCTCGTCGAGCGGCAGCTTGGCGTCGAGCTCGATGTCGACGGGCTCGGGCGGCGTGAAAGCCGGGAAACGCTCGGCGAGCAGCGCGCCGAGTTTGCTCAGCGAAGCGCTGACGTCGTCGGCCAGTGGGAAGTGGCTGGTATAGGTGCCGTGATCCGAAATGCACACCGAATCGCCAACGAGACTGACCATGCCGGCCCATGAGCCGGAGGTCGGGCGAAAGCTGTCGACGGTGCAGCGCCAGACTTCCTCGGGGTTGGCGGCCAGCGCCTCGCCGATCTCGGCAACGGTCATCGGCCCCTGGTCCTTGATGTCGAAGACCATCTCGGGCGTCAGGTCGTAGACATGGGTATAGCCGCCATCGGTACCGCCAGCCACGCTGGCGCGGGTCAGGCCGCGGCTCAGGAAGAACTCGGCGCAAAACGCCTTCAGCGCTTCGACCTGCTTGAGAGTGATCAGCGGCAGGTCCATGTAGGTGAAATCGACCAGGCTCTGCTCGGGCCATTGATAGGCGGTGTTCGCATCGCGCTGCCCGTAGGCAGCGAACTGGCACCCGGCGCCAAGGATCTCGACAGCGTAGCCGCCGAAATCGTCGGGGCTGTTGGGCGGGACGAAATGCCCAGTGGTGCGCTTGCCGATCTTGTCGCGCGTCCGATAGACCCAGAGCTCGCGCGGCGGTCGGCCGACGCGAACGAAGAGGCTCTCATCGACGATGCCTTGGTCGATCACCGCGTCGAGCATGGCGTTGAGCAGATCGGGATCGTCAATGTCGATGTCGATGGCGATGACATCGCCGCATCTGATGCCCGTGTCGAGGAAGGAATGGGAGCGCGCCCACTGCTTCGACTGGATGATCTCGGGCGTGACCTTGAGCGTGCTCCACTCACGAATTAAGCAGAGCTTCGATTTGTTGGCGAGGGGCGTGAAGCCGCCATCGTAGAGTTTGAGCCGTAGAGACGTCCTGTCGGCACGCGGGTCGAGCGTCATTCGAACAGCTCTGTCATGGTGGTTTGCCCCGGTTCCCTTCAGTCGTGCGCGCCGTTGAAGCAGGCGCGTCGCTCAGTCTACGGCGTCGTAGGTCGCGGCGAAGACGTCAGACTGGCATGGGTACAACTCGCCCTTGATACCCTTAATAATCCAGTCGCCAGGGGCAGCAAACATAATCCCCTCCAGCGTCTTGATATTGAAACCGAGGTACTCGAACTCGCCTTCTACATTGTTCCCGATCGGATGAAGCGAGGGAAACACTCGCAGGATGCGCTCTGCGTCTGCCCTTGGCACGACCCGGCGATTGTTAGTTCCGGGTGCATCAGGGAGGTACTCGGCTTCAATGACGACGGGCTTCTTGCGAAATTTCGGCATGGTTGGCTCCTGTCAGTGCTTTGGTGGGGACTTCGTGTAGTACCAGCTGGTCGAAATTTCGGCGGCCAGCGGGAGACCCTCGGTCCAGTCCCAGCCTCGTACCATAGTCTCAAGCAGGCGCTCGGCAAAGCCACTAGCGCTAGCCTCGGCGACCTCGCCACCTACTTCGTCATGTGTGTGCAGCACAACCTCGGCTTCGGTCTCCTCGGCATCGAGGCGCACCAGCGTCTGGCGCAGAATCGACGCGGCGGTGGCCTGTGTCCCCCCTTGAATTTGGAGCCCGTTCCATAGCGCCCGCCGGCCCATGCCGTGCACGTAGGTGATGGTGTCCTGCATCTTGCCGAACTTCTCGACCTGCTTGATCTTGGCCATGGGGTACACAATCGGCCGGCCATCCGGTAGGAAGCAGACCAGTGTGCCGCCCATCAGATCGGGGGCGAACTGGTAGCGCAGCTTGCCGGCCTTCTGCACCGACATCGGGGCGTTCATGGCGTGGAAAGCGGCCTCCTCGGCCTTGTCGCCGAAACGCCTGGCCCAGCGGTTGCGTTCACGCCAACCGCCGACCCACCGCTTGAACTCTTCGTCAGACGCCTGTATTTTATAGCCGCGTGCCATTTTCTTCAGCGCGCCGTCTGCGCCAAGGAACGCCAAACTAAGGCACAGAACCTTACCGACCTGACGCATGAACTTCGCCTCGGCGTCACCGCCGCGATAGCGCTCCCAGAGCACATTCGGGTCAATGTCAAACACCACGGCGGCATTAAAGACGTAGAGGTCTGGCTTATCGGGGTCAGCGTCACTCTCCCGGAAGGGCTTCAGCACCGCCTCCTCGGCGTCACGGCTATCGGCCAGCCACGGATTAACGCGCGCCTCAATCGCCGACCAATCTCCCCACACCAGCACTTTGCCTTCCGGCGCGATGAAGGTCGGACGGATCAGCTTGGCGAGCACCGATGAAACCGGCCCGACTTCGCGCAGCTTCTCGATAGGCACCCCGGCGGCGACCATATCAAGTACATCCAACTCATTTTTCAAATAATCACGAGGCAAATTATGTATCTGAGTTCCACGGGAACTATATCGTCCTGTCTGTCCGGCACCGTTAAAGACATACGACCCAGTTAATCGGCCGTCTACTTCTTGGTCTACAATCTTCTGGAACTTAACGGCAGATGAAGCGCGACCGAACTCCAGTGTCTCCAACAGGTCTACAACCTCGTCAGCGGGCGGCGTTGGGCTGGCGTCTATTTCCTCCAACAGCCGGGTCATGACGTTCTTGTCGCCAGTTATGCGCGTCACCGCGCCATCCTCACCGCGCTCCTTGACCATGAACTCGCGCAGATCATCCGGCAGGCGCTCATAGAGCCAAGCGTTGATCTGGGCGGTGAAGGTTGGGCCGGCGATGGCGCCGTTGGTTATCGCCTTGATCTGCTCGACGACGTGCGCGGCTTCTTCCTCGCGGTAAGCGACGGCGCCACGGCAGACGTCGAGATCGGCGAGCATGCCGCGGTCGTTGATCCGCTCGCTGACCCAGTATTCCTGCCACTCGCTGGCGTCCAAAGGCCTCGTGGTCTTCCACACGGCGCGCATCAGCTCAGTGTCCTGCACGCTGTAATCGAGATAGAGCGTCCAGGCTTCGATGGCGTTGGCCACGGCCTTCTGCCGATCCGGCGCGGCGTCGATCGCCTCCCGGGCGCCGGGCAGCGGCTCGGCACGGTTGGCGAAGCGCTTCATGCTCGCCTTGCCGCCAATTGTTTTATGCCCCAAGCCGAGCATCCGGCCCGCCCATTCGAGACTGCCGGGGAGGTTGCTGGCCTGACACTGGGCTTGGCTGTCCAAGACCTGCTCGAGGCGCAGTTCGGGGAAACCGTAGTCGGGCGTCGCGATCTGCTGCCATACCTGGCGATCAAACGAAGCGTTGTGCGCGACCACGTAGCCGTCGTCGCGCGCCAGGTGCACGCCGATCATCACCGGCGGCGGACCGTAGTCGGCCATGCGGCTTTCGACATAGGCCCAGACTTCGGGCGCCAGTTCGGCGCTCAGGTCCGGGCACCAGAGCTTGATCGGGGCGTCGTCGATCGCCCAGCTGAGCAGTAGCGGCCTTGTGCTCGTGTCGAGCACGTATTTAAGCGTGCCGGTGACCGTCAGGTCGGCGAGCGACTGGGTCTCCCAGTCGAAGAAGAGCAGGCTGGCCACTGGTTTTTCCTCTCTCGGCATGAAGCGGTCGATGCGCTCGCCGATCCAGCGCATCACCGGCACGGCCATCGAATTGCCCAAGGCCTTGTAACGGGGCCCGTCAGCGGCGGTCTTGTTGCGGAAGGGCACCTGAGTGTAGCCGTCAGGAAATCCCTGGAGACGCTCGCATTCAGTGGGGGTAAGGCGGCGAACTGCCCAAGTTTGAGCAACGTAGGAGCGCGAGGAGCCGCCGGATGCCGCCCGAATATTCGCAGTATCGTGCGGGCCTTCGAACTGAGCGCCGCCTTCCCTGCCGCGCATGTCGAAGGCGATTGCCGGAGGATGGGCACCTGCCGCTAGCGGGTGGCGTGGATCACCCGGCTGCGGGTGACTACGGTTTTCCTTGCTGGTGATCTGCGTAGTGTCGAAGGCAATCGCCTGCGTGCTGCCATCGGTATCCATTGGTCCGGTGACACCGGACCAACTATCTGGGTCTTGGCGCGAGTTGAAGGCGATCGGCTCGGCAACGAGCACGAGCCCCCTTTCGTCTCGGAACCCTGAGTGCGCATCGCCATTGCTGACGAGCGTGTCGGCTACCGCGCTGATGGGCGTGCCACGACCCGTCCCGTCCTCGCTGGCGTCAAAGCCATCGGCGCGGAGGGCGTGGGCAACAAGAAGACCCTCTCGGCTCTCGTTGTCGCCATAAGCGTTGCCGGTAAGGTCTGGAGCGACCCGGCCGGCGATGGCAGGCACGAAAAGCTCAGCACCATGGAGCGCGTGCTGATCCTCAAGCCCCATCTTGTCGCCAAAGTGGGCGTTGAGCGTGGGAGCGACCTGAACAGGCCACTCGATCAGTCCGCCGTCGAGGTCGAAGTCGGTTCCGAGTCCGCCACCGCCCTTAGTGCGCGCGCTAATTGTGGGGGCAACGTCTTTCCGCGCTTCTCGGCTCGGCGCAGGATTCCCGCGCACGCCTTCGAGCTCAAGAAGTACCGCTGCGGGATCGGCTCCGCTTCCAAAATCTGCGACAACGAACACACGGCGGCGGCGCTGGGCCAAGCCGAAGTATTGAGCGTCGAGAATGCGCCACGCCGCACGGCCTTTGGTCGAGAGGACACCGGGAACATTTTCCCAGACGGCGTTCCGAAGTCCGTGTTCATTGGCGAGTTCATGGGCGAGCCTCACATAGGAAAGAGTAAGATTGCCGCGGGCATCGTCGAGCGACTGGCGCAAACCCGCGACCGAGAATGCCTGGCAGGGCGTACCGCCGACCAGCACGTCGACCCGGGCGAGATGCGAGACGTCCATCTCGGTCATGTCGCCGAGGTTCGGCACGTCGGGGTAGTGATGCGCCAGCACCGCGCATGGGAACTTGTCGATCTCGCTGACCGCGAGCAGGCGCCAGCCGAGCGGCGACCACGCGACGGTCGCGGCCTCGATCCCGCTGCAGATGCTGAGATAGCTGATGTCCAAGGGTTTGGTTTCCTTCCGGGAAGACAGCAAGACCGGCGGCGTGACACCGCCGGTCCTCAGAAATTTGCCGACGAAGGGCTATCGGTGTCTGTTCACAGCCCAGATGCAGATCGCGAAAGCGAACGCGCAGGCGGAAATAGCGATAGCGTCAGGCCAACTGGTCAATCGTCTCCGTCGTTTCGTCCGCCGGTAGCATGCCGAGCGCCGCCGAGTAGGTGTCGACGAGCTCGTCCTGCTCAAGGCGATCGGCGGCGTCCATCTTGCGGCGCCGGATCATGATGCGCATGATCTTGGGCTCGAAGCCGGTCCCTTTGCCTTCCGCGTAGATTTCCTTGATGTCGTCCGCGATCGCCTTCTTCTCTTCCTCCAGCCGCTCGATGCGCTCGATCAGCGAACGAAGGTTGCCGGCGGAATTTCCGCCGACCTTCTCCTGGTACCTGCCGGTCATGGCTTAGCGCCGTACCCGCCGGCGCGGCGCCGGGGTTTCCGCAGCAGCGGTCGCGGCATACTCGGCGGCGAGCGCGGCCTCCTCATCGGCAACCTCAGTATCGAGGTCCTCGACCGTACCGACAGCGCCCTTAGCCGCCTCAGCATAGCGCTCGCGCGCCATTTCCTTGGCCTTGGCCTTGTCGGCGTCCGCGCGAACAGCTGCGCGACGCGCATCATCTTGCTGCTCATAGGCCACCGTTTCAGGCGTCTTCGGGCTTTCGACGACCGGCGCGGTGTCGTCCATGGTGCGCCACTCGACGATCTTGAAGATCGGATTGTTGATCTTGCCGTACTGCTTGTGCTTGTACGAGTCGAAGGTCAGCTGCCCGACGGCGACGATCTCGTCGCCCCTCTGCACCTGGTCCAACAAGGCGTTGGTCAGGTTGGCGAAGAGCTTCATGGCGCCGGTCGAGGACTGCTTGTACTCGACGGTGGTGCCCTCATCTTCGCCCTTGACGCAAACGAAGTCGACGGACTGCTGACGCTGATAGGTCAGCTGGGCCCGTGCGCCGCTCTTCTTGTCGGCCGTGCCGAGGCCCAGTTCAGGAAGGCTTTCGATCGGCGGCAGCGGTCGGTTGATCGGCACCATGATCTCCTGCACCGGCGCGCCGCCGGCGTTGGTATCCCATGCGACCCAACCATGCTTGAGCGACAGCGGATTGGCGGCCCAGAGGCTGTCGTCTTCGACGACGGTTTCTTCCTGGCCGAACAGCCAGTCCCCCGTCGCCTTGTCCATCTTTAGAAAAGCCTTGTCGCCGCCGACGGTCGGCATCGCCATGGCGGCGTTGTTGAGCGATTTGGCGAGATCTTCGCGGCTGATAAGCCCGGTGCCGGCCGGGCGCGATACGATGGCGTTCATTTGTCTTAGGTCTTTCTCTTTGGTTTCAGGTTAACGGGCCGAAAGTCTCTCGGCGAGGAGCTGCAGCGCTTGCGGGGCCATGACCACGGCGGGTCGCTTGTCGGTCTCGGGCGCCAGAGTTGTGCCGCTGGACGATTTGTCGACCAGGGTGGCGGGCAGTTCAGCAGGAAGGCCGCTGGCCTTCAAGGCGGTTTCGGCCTGCGCCGGGCTGATTATCTTCTTGACGAAGCGGTCGGCGGCGGGCAGGCCGAGCTTGGCGAAATAGCGGATGGCCTTAGCTTCGTCCGCCCACTTGCGCTGGGCGCGCTTGGCGACGAGCTTGTAGCCGGGAATCTGCATCCCCTTCTCCATCTGGTCGTGCGCCAACTCCTTGATGAAGTTGCCGAGCTCGATCAGGAGATCGGCCTGCGGCAACCATTCGGCCAGGTGCTCGCGCATATCGTCGTGCCCGAGGCGCTGGGCATCGGCGGCGAGATTCTGGTACAGCGGACAGCCCGATTTCGCGGAGCAGAACTTGCAGTACTTGCCCATCTTCAACGGCGCGTCAGGGAGCAAAGCAGTCTTCACCGCCGTGCGCAGTTCGACGCCGAACGCCTCGAGCTGTTTGGTCGTCGTCATCCAGCGCGTGAAGCGCTCGCCATCGTTGACGCGCGGTTGGGCAATGAACACCTCGACGGGCTTGTCGTCAGAGAAGAACTTCGCCGTCGCCGGCGTGTGCATGGCGGCTAGGGCGTAGTATTTGAGCTGGGGATTATCCTCTGCATCAACTGCGACACCTCGCCCGAACTTGAAATCGTATACAACTGTTCGATCCTTAGCGGTCCCCACAAGGTCGGTAGTGCCGAACGCGTTCTCAATACCGGGGAAGACGACACGCTGCTCGGAAAAGAAATCAATTCCGCCAAGAGATTGGTCGAGGTCATCCCAGTGGTCGAGGATAGGACGGATGGCTTCATTGAACATCTCCTCATCGATCTGGTAGCCGTTGAAGGTCAGGCCGATCACGTCGGTGTCGATCTTGGCGATGCCTGACATGATCATGTCCATCGCCATATGAAGGGCGGTTCCTTCCGCGGCGAACTCAGACTCCACGTTCGGATAGGCTGCGCACGGCTGCACGCTGCCCGGGCACTGGAGCACCCGGCCCGCGCTCGAGCCGCCGACGACGGTCGAATGGGCACGGGCCGTATGATCGGCAACGGCGATGACGTTGTTCATTTACCCGTCCCTTCGATCTGCTTTGAAGAGCCCTTGAACGACAGTTTTCCAAGAGCATCGGGCGTCAGGGAATCGCCCCCGACGCCGTTTAGATCGATGTCGTCCCACGAGATGTTCGGATGGCCGGTACCCCCGCCCGTGTAGAGGCGAACGAACCCGCCCGCCGCGCCGGCGTAGACATCCTTGCCGCGCAGGTAGACCTTGGCCTGCTTGTAGACACCGCGGCTGCGCAGGATCACCGCGGCGTCCTCGACGACATGAAAGCGCTCCATCACGCCCGCCCGAGCCTGTTCGCCTTGGCCAGCTCAGAACGCTTGGCGGAATAGTTAGCCGCGACCAGGGGGTAGTCGGCGGGCAGGCCCCACTTGGCGCGGTACGCGGCCGGCGTCATGCCGAGCACCGACAGATGCCGGCGCAGCGACTTGAACTTCTTGCCGTCGTCGAGGCACACGATCCAGTCGGGCGTGACGGACTTCTTGATCGGCACGGCGGGCTTCAATTCCGCCTGTTCAAAGGCCGATTCATTCCGCTGCATTGGGGTGCCAAGGCCCTCAATTTTTACGACGTCGGCGATGGTGTACGCGCCGAATGTCGCACCCGCGTTCACCAGCACCTGCGCCGCGCCGTCAAAAGTCTCGGCAAGAACAAAGAACTCGTGGTCGTCATATGCAGTTACACGGAAAAGGTTCATAGGGGACTCCTGGGGTTCAGTCGTCATAGGTGTCGGTGAGGGGTTTGGTCACGATGGGCGGCCGGCCGGCGCCGGAGCGGCGGCTGGTAGCGTATTGCGGGCGCGAGGGCTCGGGCACCTTGCCGGCGAGGCTCGGCGATTTGGCGGCGACGTAGTCGGCGAGCAGCGCGGACAGCACGGCGCTCCGGCTGGTGCGGTACTTGCGCGCCAGGCTATCGAGCAGGGCCAATTCGGGCTCGAAGAACGTGATGTGGCAATCGATCTTCTCTCCGCGGTCTAAGCTTTCCAGGCCCATGGTCGGTTCCGTTTTCGGTTGACAGCGACCCTCATAACGTATTAAAGGGACATCCGTCAAGCCATAAAGTTGGATACGTTCTGAAAGGGCCTAAACCATGCAAGTGAAGATAACCCTGTCAACCGCGGTACGCAGCGTTTCAATAGACGTGCCTACGCTCGAAAAGCTGGCCGATATCTGGAGCACGCTACAGATGGGCGTTAACGAAGGAAATGATTTCGACACATCGCTTCAACTTCAAGAAGCGATCGAGTCGTTTTTACCCGCCGATCACAACCAACGCGACAAAAGGTGGGCTGAATGAAGCACACCGGCAATATGACCGTCACCCGCGAGAACGCCCTGAGCTTCCCGGCGGTGACCGAGTTCTACGGGCACCTGATCATCGGGCCGGGCGCTGAACTGCGCGCCCCGGGGCTGACCAAGATCCGGGGGTGGCTGACCGTCAGCCCGGCGGCCGGCTTTGCCGCCCCGCATCTCGGGCGCGTCGAGGGCTGGGTGAATTTGCAGCCCGAGAGCAATATCATGGCCGAGCACTTGACCGAGATCACCGGTGATCTGACGCTCGGCGCCGACGCCAACCACGACCTGCGCTCGCTCGGCACGATTGGCGGCGGCATCATCGTGCAGCGCGACGCCGTGCACGACCTCGAGGAGCTGGAGACCTGCGGCGGCATCGCGCTGCAACAGCACGCCGTCCTCGGCGCCCCGAAGCTGGTGCGCGTCAACGGCTCGATCACCCTGCGCGAGGGCGCCGAACTGCGCGCCCCGGTGCTCGGGCACATCTCCGGCTATTACGACGGCGATGCTTCGGCGACGTTGTTCGCGCCGAAGTTCACTTGAGCGGCTGGTCATGAAATGGACCCTTCGCCATGAGCGTTTCAGGTTCGACGTGCACTCCGTCGCAGGAGGATAGCCCATGGTCAAGATCGAACTTGAGCGAGAATTGGAGAACCGGTGCGTCGCCAAGGTCGAGGCGATCGGCGGCAAGGCGTTGAAGCTCAAGCTCGAGGGCGTGCGGGGCTTTCCTGATCGGATGGTACTTTTGCCGCCCAAAGGCAAGCACATCAGCGGCGATGGACGGGTGTTCTTCGTCGAGTTCAAGCGTGCAAAAGTCGGCGTCACCAGCCGACAGCAGGTGAAATGGGGCCTGATACTCGGCTTTCTTGGTTTCCACACGTACAACGTGGACACCGACGCCGAGTTCGACGCGATCCTGGAGGATTGGAAATGATCCGGTACCTTGGTGGGGCCGACGCCGACATAATAGACAACCTAAACCTCGCGCCTGGTGCTGCAGGACGTATCAGTAGAGCGTTATGGCACAATGGTTTAATACCTGTCCTAGAAAATAGAAGCGCTAACCGTTGCCGCATATCCGATATTGCTCACGCTATAAATACGATTGGCCCAGAACGTATGCTACGGTATCCAAATCTCGGGAAAACTACGCTAGCGCAACTTCTAATTGCTTTGCGTAAATGCTGCGAAGATGTGCCAACCCCGTCCTATGTAACAGCGTATGAACATCGCGACCAGCGCGGAATGTACCGTAAAATATGGGTACCTGCGGAGCACGTAGCCGCCTTCGACAGGTACGTGAAAAAATGGCGCTGACCGGTCGACCCTACAGCGCCCTCGACAACCTGCAGCAGAAGGCCATCGACGCTCTTTACGAGCGCGATGAATGCCTCGCGCTACTCGAGACCGGCTTCGGCAAGACCGTGGCCGGCCTCACCGCTGGCGAGGAACTGCGCGCAGCGGGGGTGATCAAGCGCCCGCTGGTATTCGCGCCGCTGCGGGTAGCCCAGGCAACATGGCCGAATGAGCCCGCCGAATGGGAGCACCTCAACGACACCCCGATGGTCAAGTGGGGTGGCGAGCCGGCCAGCTGGGCCCCATCGCTGTGGCGCGACAGCCGGCAACTCTACGGCCGCCGCCTATGGATCGAGCAGCGTCTGCCAAAGGTCGAGGACGTGCGCGAGCGCCGGACAATGGAAGGCAAGCTCGCCGAGATCGTTGCCGAGGAGCGCCGCGTCAATCGCGAGATCAAGCGCACCGAGCCGCCCGAGGCATGGCATGTCACCAGCTTCGAGAACATCGAATGGCTGACCGACCTCTACGCCCCAGGCGAATCGCCGTTCGACCTGTGGATCGTCGACGAGACCGGGCGCGTCGGGCGCAATCCGAAATCGCCACGTTACAAGGCGCTGAAAAAGCACATGCCCAAGGCGAAGATCCGCTGGGGCTTCAACGCCACGCCGGCGCCGGAGGGCGCCGAGGATCTGTTCGGCCAGGTGCAGCTGATCGCGGGCAAGCGCCTGTGGGGCTCGAGCTTCTACCAGTGGCGACAAAAATTCTTCACGCCGGCCGATTACATGGGCTTCACCTGGCGGCTGCAGCTGGGCGCCTTCGACCTACTGATGGCTGACCTCAACAGTGTGGCCTTCAGGGTGCCGGCCGAGCAGCTGGCCTACCAGAAAAACATCACGCATCGCCAGATCATGGTCGACCTGCCACCGGTGGCGCGCGCCGCTTACGACGAGATGGAAAAGACCATGGCGGTCGAGCTTGCGGCGCTTGGTGTTTCCGACGGCGATCCGATCGTCGCGATGAGCGAAGCCGCGGCATCGACCAAGCTGCGGCAGATCACCCAGGGCTATCTCTACGAGGTCGACGACAAGGGCCGGCGCACCGTGCATATCCTGCACGACGAGAAGACCCAGGCGATCGCCGAGCTGATCGATTCCATGGGCCGCGAACCGCTGCTCATCGCCTACGCCTTCGACCAGGACCTCGATAATCTGCGCAAGATCTGGAAGAACCTGCCTTACCTCGGACAGGGCGTGTCGTCAGCCGTGGCCAGCGATCACATTGCCAAATGGAACAAGCGCGAGCTGCCGGTGCTGGCGATCCACCCAAATTGCCTTCACCCTAATACTTTAGTCTTGACTGAACAGGTAGGATGGAAGAAACTCATCGATGTTCGCGCCGACGAGCGCGTGTTCGACGGAGTCGGGTTTGTCTCGCATCGCGGCTGCCAACTGTCCGGCATCAGCCCGGTCATCGAGCGCTTCGGAATTACGATGACGCCCGACCACCTTATTCTCATAAACGATGAGTGGGTAAAGGCTGAAGATGTTCGAGATACTAGAAATTCTCGCCGAGAAGCACGTTACGCCTACACGGGAAATGATCCTCGTCTTAGCGCGCTGTTTACGCTGCAGCCGGACAAAGAAAATGCTCCTGCAGAACGTGCAGAAAAGCAACAACGAGAAAGCCGTCTATTGCCGGGAGTGTTGGAAAGACGAATGTCACTATATGACCAACACACGCCCATACCATACGTGGCGGGGGATGGTGGCTCGCATAACAGAACCGAAAACCAAAAGTTTCGAACATTACGGCGGTCGCGGAATAGCTGTGGACCCGCGCTGGCTGAAATTCAAAAACTTCTGGGCCGATATGAAAGATGGCTACGCGGACGATTTAACGATCGAGCGCAACGACGTGAACGGTCCGTACTGCAAAGCAAATTGCCGCTGGGCCACGAACATGGAGCAGCAGGCCAACAAGCGAAACAATCGGATCGTGGAGTACCAAGGTCAGCAGATGCACTTCTCCGAGTTTTGTCGCGTCGCGGACGTGACGAAAGGCGGGATCCGATACTATCTCAATCGGTACGGAACAGGGGACGCGGCAATGGAGGCGTACCTGAAATCGACCTATCCGAGATGGCGAGTCAGCCGGAAAGGGTACAAATTCCGCAAAAAGTCTACGACCTCGTCGACTGCGGGCCCCGCCACCGGTTCGTAGTGCGCAACGCCTCGGGCGAAGCGTTCATCGTGCATAACTCAGCAAGTCACGGCCTAAATCTGCAGTACGGTGGGCACCACATCGCCTGGCTGGCCCTGCCATGGTCATTGGACGCCTTCAAGCAGTCCAATGAGCGCATCGACCGGCGCGGCCAAGCTCAGAACTGTTACGCCCACCACATCCTCGCGCGCGGTACCATCGACCAGAAGGTGTCCGATGTGCTGGTGCAAAAGAACGCCGACCAGCAGAAGATCATAGCCGCGATCAGGAGCTTGTGATGAACAACCAGAACAAGGCGCTGCTCGCCCGGGCGCGTGGTGCCATGCCGCGCTTCCTCGCCCTGACGCAGTTACTGCGCCGGGAAGTGATCGACGTGCCGGTGGCGACAGCGCGCATCGAGGCGCTACGCAGCGCCCGCCAGCGTAAGGATCTTCGGTAGCACCACCAGCAGGACGGCGACCAGCACCGCTAGAACCAGCAGGATGTTGGCGATCTTGGTGAACGGCTCGCCCAGGCCCATCGAATCGATGGCCCACTTGAACAGGAAATAGCAGATGGCGATGACCGCGAGCAGAACCAGAATGACGACAAGCGCAGTGAGCATAGTCATGGCCTTGAGCCTCCGCGCGGAAAGCGCGCCACCTCTATAACACGTTGAGTGGCTAGAGGTTCACTTCCAAAGCTCGAGTTCAGCGCGCAGGGCGTCGGCGGCCTGCAGTGTCGATCGGCTCAACAGCCCGCCATTGCCCCCAACCCAGCGCCCGGCAACCAGCCGGCCTGTGTCGTCGAGTGACACGGCGTCGACCAGCGCTTTGGCCTTGGCAATGAGGTCGGCAAGGCGCTCGGTATCAGTCATTCTTCGACACGATGTCGCGCACCGCGGCGGCCGTACGCAATGCCGGGTTGACCAGCAGTTCGACCAGGCGCCCGAAGAACCACGCCCCGTCGCCGATCTCGGCGGTGATTGAGGTGTTCTCGTGCACCACCTTGACCACCAGGCGCCCGTGCTCGATGGCGAGGGTGGGCGGGACGTGCGTGCGATAGTCGGCGCCGGTCTGCGGTTTGCTCGAGAGCAACTCGGCGTCAACCAACTGTTGTGTGGCACCGGCGGCCATGCGAACGCGCGGCAGCTCGTTCTCGAACAGCACCGGCTGGCGCAATGCGTCGTCGATCATGGCGAGCACCTGCTCGCGAATCAGTTCGGGCTGCGGCGCCATCAAGGCCAGCGACGGCGCTTCGGTCCAGCCGACGATCGCACCGGCGTCATCGTAGAACACTTCATGAGTGCCGTATTCGCCATCTTCCTCGGCGTACTTGATGACGCGGCAGTTCCAATGGGTCATTGCGCTTCCTTCTTTCCGTGGTGGGGCATGTATTTCGAGCGCATCAGCCTGGCCAACGGCAGCGGGTCGTACTACACGTGCGGCGGCGGCAAATTCCGGCTTTCGGCCAGCTTTGCACTTTCAGCTTTCTGGGCCGCAAGGCGGGCGTGGTAGCGGCGAACCTGGCGCGAGGGGTTTGTCAAAATACGCTCCAAAATTGCAGGCAATTTTTTGAGTTTCGGGGCGGCAGATCGGCGTCGTTGGAACCGTCTGCCGCCCTCAGTGCCGAGACCTCAGTCCCAGCGGTCGATACGATACGACGCCCAGGCGCCACGCGACAAGACGCGCAAATGCACGCCGAGCGCGCCGCCCTTGCGCAGATCGTCCTGGCCCCCGGTTCCGCAAACCGGTGCTCTGATCCGCTGAGCTACGGGACAACTCGTTGCCGCGCGGCTGGCGCGGCGAATTTGTTGCCCCGAATTACGCGTCGGGGCCAGCGCGGAGGGTATCTCGGGGGTGACGCCCCGGCACTCTCAGCACCACGAAACCCAATGATTTGGCCGGATCACGAACCGCTTGGGGCGGTGAAGAGGGCGGCATCATCGGTCTCTGCTCAGTAGGACGTTCGTGGTCGCCCCGGGAAGGTCCCCCTTCGTCTACGCACGGTCTCCTTATAGCCGAAGCCAATCCGATCTGTCAAGCCTATTTCAACCACCACTTGAAATAGCGCCCGTTCTGTGCTACCTAGAGCGGCATGAACACCTCAGAAGCTTGGTGGCAAGCTGCCCGACGCCACCTCAACATGAGCATGATCGCCGAAGAGCTCGGTATCTCGCCCGCCGCCGTCAGCGCATGGAAGCGCGTACCGGCCGAACGGGTGCTGGCGCTGTCGGCGATCCTCGGCGTGCCGAAGGAAGACCTGCGGCCCGATCTCTATCCCCCTCCGGTTCCAGACCCCTGGAACCTCTGAAAAAGGACCTCTAGCATGCCCCCGATCAAGACGCCCAGCTGGGCCAGCACTTTCGCGCAGTTCCTCGCCGACAGCACCTCGGTGCCCTATGAGGGCCTGGCGCAGCACTTCCGCGATAGCGAATGGAAGTACCGCCTGGTGCAGAAGTCGGTGACCCCGACCGCCGACAATTCAGTGCTCGTCGATACCGAGGTGCACATCGGCCAGTCGGTCGACCGGCTCGAGCTGTTCGACACCGTGACGCTGCGCCTGCCGCCCGGTGCCGGGCCGGTGACGCTCGTCGCCCGGGTGCAGATCGAACAGTCGCTGTTCGCCGTGGTATTCGGGCGCTTCCCGCCGGCGATGTTTGCCGCGGCGCCTGCTCCGGCGCCCGGACAGATGAACGGCGGTGATGCGCATCGCGTCGAAATGCAAGACGCCGATGTGACTTTGCCCGACGACGGCGGCGAGTACGTCGCCGACGACCGGCCCGCAGTCGACGTCATCGCCCGCCGCGAGCCGGACGGCCTGCCGATCTTTGTCGACGTTTATTCCTTGGGCGACGACACTGGCGATGTCATCGACGCGCTGCTCGCCGAGATCCGGGCTTTCTGCGCCGGGGCTACGACGATCGCCCAGCTCGACGCGCTGGCGATCAAGAACCCCGACGCCGTGGCGTTCATCAAGGACCTCGGCGACGACCAGGACAAGACCGACCTCCGCACGCTGGTGGTCGAACGTCGGCGCCAGTTGACGGTTCCCGCCGCGGCGGTCGCCGCCAATGCGCCGCGCCGGCGGACCCGGGCGCCGCAACCCAACTAAAACCGGGCAGGAGACGACACCGTGAGCGCGACCAAAACCACGGCACGGATCGAGTTCAGCGCCTCGAGGGACGAGGCGCTTGCAGATCGAAACGAACTCCACGCGACGGTTCGGAAGTTAAACTGCGACAATGCGGATGAATTTTGGGCCGTCATCGGACGACTTCGCGCCCGCGCTGAAACCGCCGAAGCCCGAGCCGACGCGGCGGAGGCAACGGTGGAGAGGCTACGGGCGGCGCAAGAGGCGATGATTGAAGCCATCGAAGCGGGTAACCTCCGCCCCTCCCTCTACCGCATAGCCGCCGGGCGGGCTTGACGGCGGGGCACCTATCGGCTAAGGACAGCTCCAGGTGGTCGGCTGGTTACCGGCTTACCGAACTGGGCTCCCCAAGGGCGCGGTTTTTCCTTTCAGGCGAAAAGGCCCCGGTGAGTGATCACCGGGGCCTTTTCCTTGTTCATTCGTCGGTCTCATCGAGCGGGACGATGATCAATTTCCTGCCACAGGCGCGCAGCAGATGGTCGACGGTAACGATGCTCGTCGTGCGTTGATGCTTCATGGTGGCGATGACATTCTCGGCCACGCCAGCGCGCCGGCACACCGCGGCGTAGGTCGCCCCGCTGTTGTCGATCACCGCCAGGGCGTGCCGGAGGATCGGATCGGCGTTGCCGGGGAGGAGCTTGCGCGGCCGGCCGTTCTTGACCTTCCTTGGAAGCGGGGTCAATATGGCTACCTCCTGTTTTCGTAGCGATGCACGGCCATGTTGTTATCGTCGACGGGTATAGCCTTCTGACCTTTCCGCAATTCAATCTCTTCCGCCGGTTGCATGTCTTCGTCCCGGAAAGTGATGAGCAGCCCGCGCAGCGCCTCGTCGAGGATAAAGGCGAGGTTCTGTATCGGCAGATCCGGGCGGAGGCGCAGTTTGCGGGCGCTGATGCTCGACAGGTACTGCTTCCCATAGGGGCGGAAGTGCGCACCGTGGGGATCGAAGCTGGGCGCTTCGATGCGCACCAGGATCGAGGACAGGCCCATGTCGTGCAAACGACCGTACTCGAGCCGGTGGTAGCGCCAGCGGCGATGCCAGGGCTCGGGGCTGAAGCCGTATGCCCTGAACAACTTATCGTGGAAGGCGAATAGCGCCTCGATCAGATCGCCCGAGAAGGTGAACTGCACGGCGGTGAGCTCGGGCGCCGCGCCCTTGAGGCGGATGGGCGTGAGGCGAATACGGTTCTGGGTGGTCATCTAAATGCAGCATCTAGTTCTGCAAGCGGTAGGTGATCGCCCCACCGCTCTGGTCGGTGACGACGGTCGCGCCGTCGGGGCTGTGGCGCATGTTGGTCCACGGCGCGGGGTGGTCGCCGACGAGCTTTGGGTCATCTGGCGCGCCGGCTTCCATGGCCGGATCGCTCCAGTTGTTGGGCGGCAGGTGCGCGACCTCATATTGGCGTACGCACGCCGTATCGGCGTCGTTCAGATCGTCGCTGAGGATGATCAGCGCGCTGTGGGCGGGCGTGTTGTCATGCAGGTAGGCGCACCCCAGCAGCGGGGCGACAAGGCCGCTGGCGAGCTTGTGGCAGGCGTGGCTCATGGTTTCCTGCGGCATGCGGATGACGCGGTAGGGCACGGACGGCTCGTGCATCGCCCAGGCCGGCGGAGCGGCGCCGCAGGCGATGCTCGTCTGGGCTTGTGTCGGAACCGTCAGGGCGATGACGGCGAGGAGGGCGAGGGTGGTTTTGATCATGGTTCTTTCCTTTCAGGTAGTCGGGTGCCGGCGGCATGGTGCGGATCGCAATAGTGCGCGCCGGGCTGTCCCACCGGCTGACCGCAGTAGAGCATAGGCCCGACGACCCACCGGCACTGGCCTTCCCGGTGGTATTCGAGCAGGATCGGCACGGTGCCGGGCAGCGGGCGCCAAATGTCGTCGACCGGTGGCGGTGGATCCTGTCGCGGCTCCTGACGCTGGGCGACGGCGAGCGCCTGGTGCTTGGTGCCCTTGCGGCTCTCCGGCCGCGCGGCGGCCAGTTGGGCCAGCGTGCCGCCGGGCGGGTTGGCCGGCGCGATACCGCGGCGGCGGGCGACGCTCAGGACGCTGTTGCGTGAAACGCCGAGGCGATCGGCGGCCTGCCCGAAGCTGAGTTTGTCGACTTCGAGCAATTGGCGCACGGCGGCGTCTTTCTCGTCGGGCGTGAGGGCGGCCCAAATCATGGCTCACCCGCCGATGTACAGGACGGTCACGCCGATCATGGCGAGGGACAGACCGAGCACGACGCCAAGAATGACGCCGACGATGAACAGGTGATCGGGGTCACGGATCATTTGCTTACTCGCTTAGGCGGGCTGCCGGTAACCACCGCGGTAAAATCCCAGTCGGCGGGGTCGAGACCGACCTGGCCGATCTCGGACGCCGCTTCGAGCATCCAAACGATTTGGCTGTTGACCGAGCGCCGGTTGGCCCGGGCGAGCTCGGTCAAGCGCACGAGGAGGGCGGGGGGTAGGCGCAGCGTCGTGCGTCCGCGCGGTTCGGTGTCGGTCGGGGTGTCGGGCATCGGGTGGTATCCTTGTGAAATGTGAGAGGGTCGGGCGGTTAGGACTTGCCGGAGCCGGAGCCGGAGCCGTCGCCGGAGCCGTCGCCGTAGCCGGAGCCGGAGCCGTCGCCGTCGCCGTAGCCGGAGCCGGAGCCGGAGCCGGAGCCGTAGCCGTCGCCGGAGCCGTCGCCGGAGCCGTAGCCG
>JGI24890J29729_1000610_pt1 | contig 21066 bp, 21 predicted proteins | sample FreactcultureFD7_FD_29729 | JGI IMG/M metagenome (IMG submission 29729)
GCACTTCCGACCCCACCCGAAATCCCAGGATTTCATCCATGTTGGCTGTCAACCACGAACCAATATGACCCCATTCACAAGCGCATGCGCATGGGCTATACTCCAGTGAAAGCCGAAGAATTACAAGGCTTTGATAACTACCGAGTAAAGTCAGGAGAGTTGGCTGGGTTCATAGCTGTAAATGAAATGGTTCTTTATAAGATCCCTAATGATCTTTATCAAGAATACATGACCGAGGTCCATCATTATGCTCCGATTGACGAGCAAGAGAAGATCAAGGTGCAGCAAGAGTCTTTACTTAGCGCTAGAGATAGTCGCGGTAGACCTTTGGTGACTGTAGAAGGCGGTGGCATGGAGTTCGACCAAATGATGAAACTTCCTACGTTTACGTAGGTTTTTAACTAAGGAGCTATTTATGTCAGCAACATCCGCTCCGTTTGGTTTGCGCCCCGCATATTTTCCCACAGGGTTGGAACGTGCTCAAGCGCTTACTGGCGGTATCGCATCAGGTTACGGCAGCAACATCTACAAAGGTCAAGCTGTTCAGTACAATCCTAACGCTGGTACAATTTTACCAGTCGTCGACACTACTACCAACTCAGGTAAAGTTTCAGGCTCCTTCCAAGGGGTCGAGTTCACTGATACCACAGGGCGTCGTCGTGTGTCAAACTATTGGCCTGCAAGCACTACACTCGCTACCAATACAACCACCACCGCGTATTTCTATAATGATCAACAGATCGTTTATGAAATTCAAGCTGATGGCGCAATTGCCCAGACGTCAATCGGAAACGAAGCCAATCTTTCCAATTTCACCTCTGGCTCAGCAACTACGGGCTTATCCGCCATGACTCTGTCCTCCTCTTTGGTAGGTTCAGGTTCAAACGGACAGTTCCGTATTGTTGATATTGCACCCTATCCTGACAATGCTTGGGGCGATGCGTACACGATAGTTCGTGTGCAAGTCAGCAATCCCCAGTTTGTCTCCGCCGTCAACGCTATTTAAAGGAGCTAAAAAATGGCAGCACCAATGCGAAGTACGGACTTTAGAAGTATCGTTGAGCCAATTCTCAATGAGGCTTTTGATGGAGTCTATGATCAACGTGCCGATGAATGGTCAACGGTTTTCCGTGAACAGTCTGGCATTCCCCGTAATTACCACGAAGAACCCGTCTTGTACGGTTTCGGAGCTGCGCCTCAGTTACCTGATGGCTCACCCGTTACCTATCAACAAGGTGGTGTGCTCTTCTTACAACGCTATGTCTATCAAGTGTTTGGCTTAGCCTTCGCTTTGACAAAAGTGTTGGTTGAAGATGGTGATCACATCCGTATCGGTCAGGTATATGCTAAGCACTTGGCACAGTCTTTGGTTGAAACCAAAGAGTTGCTTTGCGCTAACATCTTGAACAGAGCCTTTAACAGCTCTTACACAGGTGGTGACGGCGTATCTTTGATCAACACGGCACACCCTATTGCAGTCGGTTCGTTCAGCAATCAGCTGTCAACTGCTGCAGCTTTGAGTCAGACTTCACTTGAGCAAATGCTTATTCAAATCCGTCTTGCTGTTGACAATAACAACAAGAAGATTCGTTTACAGCCGTTGAAACTCGTAGTGGCTCCTGGCAATGTGTTTCAAGCCGAAGTTTTGTTGAAATCTGTGTTACGCACAGGTACAGCAAACAATGACATCAACCCAATCAAATCGATTGGTTTGTTGCCTGAAGGCGCTACCGTTATCAGCCGTTTGACTTCACCTACAAACTGGTGGGTTCAGACCGATGCACCTGAAGGCTTAAAGCTGATGATGCGTCGTGAACTTGAGAAAACCATGGAAGGTGATTTCGAGACTGACTCAATGCGTTACAAAGCCACTGAGCGTTACATTCCAAATTGGACTGACCCACGTTCTTTGTTCGGTACTCCTGGAGCCTAAATCCAAGAAGGTTTTTCGGGGGTACCTCAAACCCCCGTGTTATTTTGTCATACTTTTCATGGAGCAGACAACATGCCTCAATTTTCAGACGATCTATTTTTAGGTCCCGCTCAAACCTACATGGGTACGGGCATTCGCTCCTACACTGCTACTGCCACAGGTGGTACGGGTAGCGTTTCATCAACAACTTTGACCATCACTGCCCTTAATCAAGGCTCTCAAATTGCTTTAGGTATGTACCTAGACGGTACAAGCGTAACCGACGGAACCTATATCACGGCTTTTGTGTCGGGTACAGGCGGAGTTGGTACTTATACGCTCAACCAAGCAATCAATATTGCAAACACAACTGCATTAACAATGCATGGCAACATTGCTTTTGATGATCCTTCACCAATGGATTTAGGTGTTGGACCTCTAGGTCGTATTTATGTTTGGGATGTGATTCCACAAGCATTAGTTGCGAACAACATTGCCGCATCACAAACACCTACTGCTTCAGGTAATTTGACCTTGACCGCAGGTACTTCAGTTAAATCTGTTACTCGTAGCGATAATAGCACGGTACTTCAAGTCGATCTCCCTAGAGCCTTGAAAGTCACAACAGGCACGGCAACTTCCACCACTTTGGCAGGTGTTGCACTTACGGGCACTGGTGGTCAGATTTCTTTTACATCAAACGCAAACGTATACACTGGTCAGTATTTGACTATTAGTGGAACTTTGGGTGGTACGGGATCAATTACTGGTTACTCAACGCCAACAACGTATATTTTGACGGCTGTGACGACCACAACCGCCACGTTGACTACAACTGCAGGTGCTGCTGTTGTGACCACGGCGGGCACGCCTACAGGTTTGACTTATACGCTGGGTGCAGCGCCTCAAACAATCACCATTACGGGTTATGACTATTATGGTCAATCCATGAGTGAAGCCATCACCTCTTCAAGCGCAGTGTCAACCGCAGTAAACGGTAAGAAAGCGTTCTTTCAAATCGTTTCAGTGGCCACTTCGGGTGCCACAGGTACGGCGCTTACGGTAGGCACAACCGATATCCTTGGGTTCCCAGTTCGTGTGTTCAACGTGGCTTATTTAGCCAGCGTTAAAAGCAACAACACCTTGGCTCAAGATGCGGGAACTTTTGTAGCAGCAGACACTTCCACCGCAACAACCACTACAGGTGACGTAAGAGGTACATATGTACCCGCTACCGCCTCAAATGGTATTGTGCGTACAATAGCAGGTATTTTACTACCCGCTATTGCTGTTGGACCCAACGCGACCCGTGTTGGCGCAGTTGGTGTTAACCAAAACTTAGTATCCTAATAGGAGTCCAATATGGCAACCTCATTTAAACGCGAATCAAGGATGATGACCACTGAGCCTTCAGTAGATGAAGTGGGTCATGGTATGAAAAAAGGCGGACACGCTGGCCATAAAAAACACATGGCTATGGGGGGCAACTCAATGATGGGTCGCCCTGCCCCCGCTATGTTGCGCCGTCCTGCTCCCACACCTATGGCGGGCGCTATGCCCGTTATGCGTAAAAAAGGCGGTATGGCTGAAGGCGGAGAGTCTAAAGCTCAAGAAAAAGCTGAAATGCACGAGATGAAAAAGATTGAGAAAGAATTGAAACATCACGAAAGCATGAAAGCGGGCAAGGCTCACCACGGGCTTAAAAACGGCGGTAAAGCTCCTAAAGCAGGTCCCGCTGAAATGGGCGGTCTTTTGGGTGGTTTAGAAGCCACGCGTGAAGACAAAACCCGCATGACTGGTGGGGTTCGCTCTCCTGGTTACAAGAATGGCGGTAGCCTATCTGCTAAGGGCGACGCATTTCAAGCTCGTAGCGCGATGAAACCCAAGATTGACGTTCAAGACAAAGTTCATGAAGCCAAACAAGGCTATGCCAAACAAACCAAGACCATGGGCGTTGAAGGCAAAGGCTACAAACACGGCGGTAAACTTCACAAGTTCGCCAAAGGCGGAACCGTATCTCAAAGCGTAGCGGGTCGTTATTTGAACGACATGAATGACGGCGAGAAAATGCCCACTAAAAAAGGCAAAACAGGCGACATCAATAAAAAACTTGACGCTTATAAGCATGGTGGTCATGTAATGCATGAGCATAAAATGCATCACACGACTCACGGTCATGATGAGCACGGTCATAAAGCTATGCACAAACATGCTTCTAAACATGAGCACCATGGTCATGAGAAAATGGAAGCTCACCCAATGAAACACGGCGGTCAAGCTAAACATCATACAACCAAGATGTCTACGCACAAAAAAGCTGGCGGTATGTGTAATTATTAATTAAAATAGGGGGTGAAACACCCCCTTATTTTTACTTAGGATCAATTATGGGTTACAACATCGTTTCTTCGGTGACAAAAGCGGGCGCATATGAGCCGTTTGATTTACAAGTCGCACGTAATCAAATTATGGGTCATACTCAATTAAATATATTCGGGTATGGTCAAATGAGCGCTACTGCAAATGTTTTTGCAACGCCATGGGAAAATTCACCAACAACCAATTACGCTTTCCCGACTTCTGCGCAAAAAATGTATCTTGCCAGCGCAAGTGGTGCAACAGACGCGGGTGTTTTAATTAGCATCAGCGGTTTAGACGCAAGTTACAATGCTGTCTCTGAAGTTTTAGCATTGGGCAGTTCTTCTTCAACAGGCGTTACAACGGTCAATACTTATTGGCGAATCAATAATATTTCAACGGCATTGTCTAGCCCCGCAAACCCAACAGGTGTTATAACGCTAAACAATCAAGCNACTGTNTCAGGCGCTACANTTTATGCTCAAATCAACACCGTGACCTATAACACAGTCACAACAAGTNTTGGTACGTCTCAAATGGCGGTTTATACGGTTCCTGCGGGTAACAGTTTATATTTGACCCGTTTTACGGGTAACTCTTCTTTGAACGGCAATACTGCTGAATACAATGTTTGGAGAGCCGTTGCTCAATATCCAAGCTCATTGAGTTCATCGGCTACGCTCATTAGAAAAGTTGTTTTGTCAAGCCCATTCAGTTTGAAATATGAGATTATAAGAACTTTCCCATTCGTTTATCCCGCAGGGACTGATATTCAATGGCAAATTTCAGATTCAACCACCGTACAAAGCTATATTGGTGTGAATGTTGGCGGAGTACTAATCACTGACAACAACTCGTCTTAATAGGTGACGTATGCCCTTGATTAAATCCAAGTCAAAAGAAGCGTTCGGCAAGAACGTGTCAGCTGAGATACGCGCGGGCAAACCCCAGAAACAAGCCGTCGCAATCGCTTACAGCGTCAAACGCTCAGTAGGCAAAAAAGACGGCGGTCTTTACGATAATATTCACGCTAAACAAGAGAGAATCAAACATGGCTCTGGTGAACACATGCGTAAAGTCGGCTCTAAGGGTGCACCGACAGCTGAGGCTTTTCGTGAATCAGCTAAAACGGCAAAGAAAAAAGACGGGGGCATTTCGCTAGCTATTGGTCGGGGTGAAAAAAGACCCACCGATAAAGGCGCAGGACTCACCGCGAAAGGACGCGAGAAGTATAACCGTGAGACGGGTAGCCACTTGAAGGCTCCACAGCCTGAAGGCGGTTCTCGCAAAGATTCATTTTGTGCAAGGATGAGCGGAGTGGTCAAACACGCTAAAGGGGATGCCCCGCGCGCAAAGGCTTCGCTCAAGCGTTGGAAATGTCCAAATTGGTAAAGGGTTTCAATGAGCACAAGCGGAACAGTCAGCACGACAGTCATCACCGTTCAACAACTGATTGACCACGGTGCGCGTAGGGCTGGAAAATTTGCTGAAGAGCTGACTGATGAACAAGTGGCGTCGGCAAAAGACTCGCTTTATTACCTGCTTTCAAATTTAACCAATCGTGGTATTCAATATTGGTGCATTCAGAAAAATGTTTACGGCACTATTCCCGATCAGTACGAATATTACCTACCGTTAGGCACGAATGATGTTCTGAACGCCAATTATCGCACAGTAACTCAAAACACTTCGGGTGCAAATAGCTCTTCAGGCAACACCTCATATGCTTTTGATGGCCAATATACGAATATTTGTCAGCTGACCAACAATACGGGCTATATTGGTATTAACAATGGCTCAGGTAGTCCCGTTTATATGGGTACGATAGGTATTTTACCCGCTATAACGGGCACGGTCAATTACCAAATACAGTATTCACAAAACAATTCAACGTGGGTGACGCTTTTGACACCCACTACCACCAGCTGGACATACAATACGTGGATCTACAATGACCTAGACCCATCCGCCACAGCACCTTATTGGCGCATCTTGCAAACTTCAGGTGCCAATATGGGGGTGTTTCAGGTTGTATTCGGCTCAAACGCTACAGAAATACCTATGCAGCGTATGAACAGGGATGATTATGTCAACCTGCCCAATAAAAACTTCCTAAATAACTACCCGCTTCAATATTGGTTAAATCGCACTGCAACGCAACCTATCATGACGCTTTGGCCTTCACCCGCAATATACTCAATTCAGGTCGTCGCGTGGTGCTCTCGTTATATTCAGGATGTGGGCTCGCTGCAAGGTTCAATTGAGATACCGCAACGGTGGTATTTGGCCATACAAAACATGCTCGCACATGAAATGGCGTTAGAATTACCTGGAGTTGACCTCGCGCGTATAACGTACTGTGAAGGTCAAGCTGAAAAATACTGGAGCATGGCTGAGCAAGAAGAGCGTGACAAGTCACCTATCATGCTAGCCCCTAACATATCGGTATACACAAGATGAGCATGTGGCTTGATACTCGCGGGAACTCGGTGCTGTCGATTGCCATTTGCGATCGGTGCAAGTTCAAACGCGCGTATGATGACATTGAGTCTGACCGCAACATCCCAGGACTAAGGGTGTGTAAATTCGGCTGCAATGATGAGCGCGACCCATATCGCCTACCGATGCGGATGACCGAGAAAATTAGTATCAGATTTCCACGCCCCGACGCAGACGTTTCTCAGTATAATGATGCAATAACGACTGATCCGAATGTTGTAAACAATCCTAAACAGTCAGCAGTTCCGAGCACGGCGGGTGAATTCGGCATAGCGCCTGAAACATCTCAAAATCCATTAGACGGTAACCTAGATAACTTGAGTCCTTAATATGGCAGACGTAAGAATATCACAACTACCTACCGCCCCTACCGCAATTACGGGTACAGAACTGGTGCCGATTGTTCAAAATGGTCAGACGGTTCAGACCACGGTTTCGGCTATTACAAACAGCCCCAGCTTGACTCAAACCTTCATAACGGTCAATACTGAGTCAACTCTTCCGAATAGTAGGCATTTCAATACGGGTACGGGCTTGTCAATTACTGACGGTGGGGCTCAAGGGACTTTCACAATCAGTCCTACGCTGGCGCTGGCATCATTGATCTCGTCGGGCACAGGCATTCAAGTCAAAACTACTTCAAGTACCTTGACGGGCGTTTCAATTGTGTCAGGTTCTTCAGGACTTTCAGTTGCTAACGGATCGGGCGTGGCGGGAAACCCAACAGTATCACTTACGGGTTTACCCTTGACGCTGGCCAATACAACGGGAACAGGTTTATTGGCTATAGGTAGCTCATCAACTTTGACACCTGTTACGATTACGGGTACAAGCGGTCAAATCAACGTCGCAAACGGGACGGGCTCAAGCGGTAACCCAACCTTGAGCTTAGCAACCACCACGGTTACACCCCAACAATACACGGCAGCGACCATTACTGTTGATGCTTATGGGCGTATCACCGCAGCAACTTCAAATTCTTTGAGTGCGGGCTCAGTCACTTCAATCAGTACGGGTGCGGGCTTGACGGGTGGACCAATTACCGTGTCAGGTACCATTTCGATGGCCACGGTGGGCACAGCGGGCACGTATGGTTCGGCTTCAAGTGTTCCTGTATTTACTACCAATGCATATGGGCAAATTACCAGCACAACAAACACCTCAATTGCTATTCAAGCTTCTCAAGTTACAACGGGTATATTAGCCATAGCCCAAGGCGGTACAAATAGTAGTTCAACACCCGCAGCGGGATCTGTTATTTACGGAAATGGAAGCTCATATGCTGCGACAGCTGCAGGGCTTGTGGGTCAAATTTTAACAAGTCAAGGCTCAGGGGCGCCAACTTGGACAGCTGTGTCAGGAACGGGAACAGTAACTTCTGTAGCGTTTACGGGCGGGATAATTACGGTAGCTAATCCCAATACCGCCGTCGCTATGACCATAGCGGGCACATCAGGCGGGATTCCGTATTTCAGTTCTGCGACTACATGGGCGACGAGCCCGCTTTTAACCAGTAATGCGTTGATGGTTGGGGGCGGTGTGGGGGCTACACCAAGCACGGTCACGACGGGTACAGGAGTAGTCACCGCTTTAGGAGTCAATACAGGATCTTCAGGCGCTTTTGTAGTGAATGGTGGGGCGCTGGGTACACCCCTCACAGGAACGCTTACAAATACCACAGGGTTACCGCTGACTACAGGCGTCACAGGTACATTGCCTGTTGGTAATGGAGGTACGGGTCAAACATCTTTGGCTATAGGCGCTTTAGGTTACGGTGCAGGGTCAAGCGCGCATTCAACCCTAGCCATCGGCACTGCAGGTCAAGTATTAACGGTTAACTCAGGCGCAACTGCCCCTCAGTGGTCTACTCTGTCAGGGGTGGCAGTGACCACTTTGTCATTTGGTACAACGGGCTTAACCCCGTCGGCTGCTACATCAGGCGTGATAACGGTCGCGGGGACATTGGCCACCGCAAATGGTGGAACAAACCTCACAGCATTCACCTCGGGTGGCGCTATGTATGCCACGTCTACGTCAGCCTTGACCACAGGAACTTTGCCAAATACGGCTGGTGGTACAGGTCAATCTAGCGCATTTACGCAATATGGTGTGACCTACGCCTCATCAACAACGGTGTTGGCCACGACGAGCGCAGGAACCTCCACAACGGTTTTACATGGAAATTCAGCAGGAGCACCTACATTTGGTGCTGTGAGCCTTACTGCAGACGTTTCAGGTACGCTCCCTATTCTAAATGGAGGCACTGGGCAAACAACTGCAACTGCTGCGTTTAATGCGCTTTCTCCAATCACCGCCACAGGCGACTTGATAATTGGTAACGGAACTAACAGCGCGACACGTTTGGCTATTGGTGCAAGTACGTATGTTCTTACATCTAGCGGCACAACCGCATCATGGCAACCCGCGTCAGGTGGTGTGACGTCATTTACTGCGGGCACAACAGGTTTAACGCCTTCAACCGCAACAACAGGGGCAATTACCTTAGCAGGTACATTGGTAGTTGGTAATGGGGGAACAGGGGTAGCCACTCTTACAGGTTTANCCTATGGGAACGGCACATCGGCATTTACCGCAGCAACGGGTGCGCAGGTTGTAACAGTTATCGGGAGTAATGCAGTCACAAATGCTACAAACGCAACGAATACAACAAATGTCGCATTAACTGCAGGGTCTGGCACCACAAATTATTTGCATTTTAGCGCATCAGCCACTGGAAATCAACCCACTAATACCAACACATCTTTGACTTACAATTACACGAATAACGCCTTGACAGCGGGCATCAACGGAGGAACATTCTAATGGCACAGACAGGTTACACACCAATCGTTTTATTCAACAGTGGAACGACAACAAATGCACCTACCACGTCTAATTTAGCTGTTGGCGAATTAGCAATTAACTACACTGATGGAAAATTGTTTTACAACACAGGTTCTGCTATTAAAGTGATTGCAGGTGTAGGGGGTCTTGCAAGTGGGTCAACCACACAAGTCCAATACAATTTAAGTGGGGTATTTGCAGGGTCAGCAAATTTCACATTTAACGGCACTACGGTGACGCTGGCGAATGATGCCTCAATCAGCGGATTAACTGTTGGTAAGGGTGCTGGTGCTGTGTCTACAAATACTGCGGTGGGTGCTAGTGCTTTGGCGGCTAATACGAGTGGTTTGGCAAATGCTGGTTTGGGTAACTCCGCTTTATTTAATAATACAAGCGGTCAACAAGATACCGCTGTTGGACATCAAGCAAACTATAACAATACAACCGGGAACTACAATGTTTCTGTAGGAACTAATGCGCTTTTTTCCAATACAACAGGTTCTTCAAACACAGGGTTAGGCACTCAAGCCCTCTACCTCAACACCACAGCCTCTAACAACACCGCAGTAGGTTATCAGGCGGGGTATACAAACACCTCATACAGTTACAACACATTTTTAGGTTTTCAAGCTGGTTACTATGCAAACGGAGGAACTTACAACTGCTTTGTTGGTTTGGGTTCAGGATATTTTGTAACTTCAGGAGGTAAAAATACTATCATTGGTGCATACAACGGCAACCAAGGTAGCCTAGACATTCGCACAGCAAGCAACGCCATTGTTATTTCTGATGGTGATGGAAAACCTTATATTGGTCGTATTGGTGGTGATTGGAATCAAATTTCAGTTAGCACAAGCATGGTAGCCCTGACTCCTGCCAGTGGTGTTGGTATGTTTGCTTCTATAAATGGTTACAACACTGTTAGTGGCGCACAAGGCAATTGGATAGTTTACGCAAATACAACAAGTGGTGCAAATGTTGTTGCCGCCATTAACGGTACTGGATTAACTGTTAATTTTGATTACTCAGGCACAACAATAAGAATGTCAACAACATCAGGAACTATAAATGTTTCATCTTTCTTTGCATATTAAGGAGTAACAAATGATTGAATTTTCTTGGAATGTAAAGTTTTTAAAAGAAGATGACCGTGGCTACGCATCAACTTTGTTTTGCGAATTACAAGGCGTATCAGAAGGCATCACAAAAACTGCTAACACTGTATTTTCTTTTGGTGGCAATGACTACAAACCAAAATCGCAATGGACTCAAGAGCAAATTGACCAATGGGCAGAGACTGTTCGTTCTAATTTAGAAGAGCAAATCAACGTCAAATTTAACAACTGAAAGGTAAATCATGACCACTTTTACAACTCGCATCACGGCTATGTACACATTACAACAGCCTGACCCAAACTATGTGGTCAATGCTTTGTGGGAAGTCATAGGCGTGGACGGCACTTATACTGCATTTATTCAAGGTAACACACAATTTGATTCTACAGACCAAACTACATTCGTGCCTTACGCAAGTCTAACTGAAGCGTTAGTCATTAGTTGGATTCCTGAATCTGATATTGCAAGCGCACAAGCCTGTGTACAAGGTCAAATCAACTCAATGATTACGCCTCCAGTATCCCCAACATCACAGCCATTGCCTTGGAGTGCTTAATGGACAAAATCACACTACCTATCAATCTTCTTAACGCCATCATGGGCTACTTAGGTAAACAACCCTATGACCAAGTGTTCCAATTGATTGCTGAAGTGCAAAAAGAGGCACAGGCACAACAAGCACCACAGGAGCCTACAAATGGCAACTAAGAACTGGATCGCTGGGGCAATTAAAAAACCCGGTGCTTTGAAGAAAGAACTGGGCGTACCTGCTGGTAAGACAATACCTGCAAAGAAACTTGCCGCCGCCGCAAAGAAACCCGGTATTGAAGGCAAACGAGCAAGGTTGGCTGAAACGCTCAAAGGTTTCAAAAAATAACATGTGGATCCTTTCACTCTTGTTGCACTTGCATCCTCTGCGTTTAAACTCGTCAAAGAATCATGCGAGATGTACAAAGAGGGGCGACAGTACGTCCTCGATGCAAAGGCTGAAGTCGAAGGTGTAGTCAAAGATTTGAAGGGCATCCAAGGGGATGCCAAGGGAGTGTGGGGGTTCTTAACAGGTCTTTTTGGTGGCAAAAAAGAGCCAATTCAACGAAAATCCGTTGAAAAGCCTGCTAAAAAGGTAAAACAGAAGGCTCCTGAGTTTGACGAGAACCAGATTTATGCCCAAGTTGCTGATGCGCTGACCAAGTTCTTTCATGCCTACAACGGCTTGAAACACTACAAAGAAGAGCAAGAAAAGACAGCAACAAAGGTAGGGGACGAAGAAGGACAAGACATTGCCATCAAGTTAGTCATTGCTGACTTGCAGATGGAGAAGTTAAACGAAGAACTGAGAGAGTATATGGTATACCATGTCCCTAGTGAATTTAAAGATCTTTATAGCCGTGTAAATAAAATGATCGGACACATTGCCAACCAACAACAGTTAGCAAGGAAAGAAGAACTGGACAGAAAAAAGGCAGTCGCATGGCAACGAAGACAGGTTATCGACCGAATCAGACACAGGGTAACAATAGGGGTGGGAACTATCCTAGTGATCCTGTGGGTGTGGATGATGATTCTAACGATGATTCCTTCTACGTCATTGTGATTGTGATTCTTTTGTCTTTCATTTTATTTTTCATGCCCGTGCTAATGTGGATGTACATGGATATAAGGCAGACCGAGATCAAGGTGCAGAAATTAATAAAGAAGTTGGAGAATAAATAAATGGATTGGTTGAAGTCAATAGCCCCTACAATTGCAACAGCGATGGGTGGTCCACTGGCTGGTCTTGCTGTTAATGCCGTATCTTCTGCGCTAGGTATAGACCCTAGTAAAGTAGAGGAAACCATACAGTCAGGCAAACTCACTGCTGATCAGATAGCATCTATTCAACAAGCAGAGTTGGGTCTTAAAGCTCGGGCGCAGGAGTTGGGGCTTGACTTTGCTAAATTGGCGGTAGATGACAGAAAATCTGCAAGAGAACTCCAAGCTACCACCCGTAGTTTTGTTCCCCCAGCCCTTGCTATTCTTGTTACAACGGGTTTTTTCGGAATACTGGTAGGTATGATGCTAGAGACATTCAAAACCAATGACGCTTTAATGTTGATGCTGGGCAGTCTGGGCACGGCTTGGACGGGAATTATTGCATTCTATTTCGGGTCTTCTGCTGGCTCACAGGCTAAAGATGATTTACTTCACAAAAGCACACCTACAAAATGACGCAACTCAGCCCAAATTTTACTCTTGAAGAGTTAACTCATACCGATCACAGGGAGTTTACAAATGAACCTAATGAATCTGAAAAACAAAATCTTATCCGCCTTTCAAACTTTTTGGAGCAAGTTAAAGAACTGTTGGGTGGTAAGCCTATCATGGTTAATAGCGCGTTCAGAAGCAAGCAAGTTAACGATGCCGTTGGGAGTAAAGATACTTCTCAGCACCGTACTGGGTGCGCTGCTGATATTCGTGTTCCTGGGATGGTTCCTGACGAAGTGGTTAAGTCTGTAATTGCTAGTGGCTTACAGTACGACCAAATCATTCGTGAGTTTGATCGCTGGACTCATATATCAATACCCAATCATCCTGATGAAAAACCTAGGCTACAGCAGTTAATCATTGACAAAACAGGCACGAGAAAATATTCCTAGGGTTATAATTATGATTAAAAGGAACGATCATGACGGCTTCATTCGCTTTAACATACGATAATCTTACTTCTACTGTTCTTCAGTATTTAGAGCGTAATGATGCGGCAACGGTCGCTCAAATACCCACTTTCATTACCCTGTGCGAATTTGAAATAGCCCAGCAGATAAAAACCCTCGGTCAACAGCAAGTGGTTGAATCAACTATGACAGCGGGGGGTGCGGTGATAGCAAAACCTGCAAGATGGCGCAAAACGGTCTCAATGAATTTAACAAACGGCACTACAATTCAGCCCGTTTATTTGAGAAAATATGAGTATATCAGATCTTACGCTTCAAGCTCAACTGCTCAAGCCACGCCTGTTTATTATGGCGACTATGACTACCAGCATTGGATTGTGGCTCCAACGCCTGACCAAAATTATTCTTTTGAAGTTTTATACTACGAACGTATACAGCCTTTGGCTTCTGACAATCAGACTAACTGGTTGACGCAAAATGCGCCCAATGCGCTGTTGTATGGGACATTACTTCAAGCCATGCCGTTTTTGAAAAACGATCAACGGCAAATATTTCAAGAGAAATATCAAGAGGCTATGGGCGCTTTGAAAGCCGAAGACTCATTACGTTTGGGTGATCGTCAAACTGTTGCACAGGACTCTTAATCATGACTACATACAATAATCCTTTTACGGGTCAAACCATTCAACCGTCATCGGTTGGGTATGAGGCTTTAACCATATCGGGTAACACCTCATTAGCATGGTCGATCAACGGGCTAGGGGGCAATGTGCCCACGGCTGCATCAATCATGAATGTGAGCGCTACGGGCAACGGGTTTGCGTTGATCATGCCCCCTGCATATCAAGTTTCAACTGGCCAAGACGTACTCATCAACAACATAGGCAGTTATCCTTTTAACGTGTTGAAAAATGATGGGGTAACTTCTATCGCAACCGTAGCGAGCGGGGCGGTTCAATATATTTATTTAACTGACAATACCACCAACAATGGTAGTTGGAGTGCGTTTACTTTCGGCACAGGAACGTCAGCTGCAAATGCAGCCACCCTTGCAGGGTACGGTTTAGATGCGGTTTCAAATACGCTGAATCAAGTTTATCCCGTAACGACGTATTATGCAAATTACACGTTACTACCCAATGCTCAAGCAAGTTTCGCAGTATGGGCGGGCGGAGTCGGAACTTTCACATTACCATCAGCTTCAACTGTAGGAACTAATTGGTTTATCAATATCGGAAATTACGGAACTGGAATTTTAACTTTAACCCCCGTAGGCACTGACACTATTAATGGTAACGCCAACCAGCAACTTCAGTTGACAGAGTCTTTGGTGCTAGTTTCAAACGGCACGGGTTGGAATACGTTTGGTTATGGGCGATCGAATTCATTTGCGTATACTCAATTTGCGTTGTCTGTTACGGGCGGAACCTACACACTTACTTCAGCTCAAGCCTCCAATACTATTCAAACGTATTCAGGCACATTGCTCGCAAATGAAATAATTGTTGTTCCTGCAACGGTTCAGCTTTATACGGTAACAAATAACACAACAGGCTCTTTCTCACTAACCGTCAAAACTTCAGCAGGGGGTGGTACTTCAGTAATTGTGCCTCAAGGGGCTTCTTTAGTACTTATTTCTGATGGAACTAACATTTACAATGCTGCTTCAGGAAGTTCAAGCTCCCTAACGTCGTTGACACTTGGTAACGGGTCGTTATCAGTGCCTTCTTTGAAATTTAGCGGTGACAATAATACAGGTTTATATTTACCTGCTTCAAGCCAGCTGGGGTTTGTTGTTGCAAATAGTTTAGCGGGTTATTTCAACGCAAGTGGATTCACAGCAACAAACGGTATTTCTGGAGGTGTATTCTAATGACCTCTAAAGTTATATCGCTAACCATTCAGCCAGGAATTCAACGCGACGGTACGCTATTTGATGCGCCTTGTTATGTTGAAGGGGTATGGTCGCGGTTTCAACGCGGTAGACCTAGAAAAATGGGCGGTTATAACGCTATGTTTTTGAATGCGTCTGAGATATCACGTGGCATGATCATGCAGTCTCAAACGGGTATTAATTACGTTTATTCAGGCTCTAAATCTTATATCCAAGCATGGCAGACGGGCACTGATGCAGGCACGGGGTCGGGTCCAACGACGGTTTCATTGGCTAATTTTACGGTTAGTGATTACAATCTTTGGCAGTTTGATATTGCATATGATGCTTATGGGACTCAGAGTTTAACGGTATTTGGTCATCCTGGACAAAATTTGGCCAATATTGATAGCACTGCAAACACCCCTGTTTTATACGGCACGTTCCCTTACGGGTCAATGTCTCAAGTGGGCGTGTTCACCGTTTCAACGGATTATTTAAACGGCACTACGATTATCATTCTAGGGCAAAACAGTTTAATCGCCACGGGGCAATCTGTTTCAGGCACGGGTATTGCTTCAGGAACAACTGTCTCAGCTGCTACTGTTTATGCAAACAGCGCTATAACGGGCTATATTTCAGGAACCACTTTGACCGTTACCAACGTGGCTTCAGGCGCGTTGATGGTAGGTCAAAGCATTACGGGCGGTACAGGGGTAACTATAACGGCGAGTACGGTTATCACCGCGCTGGGCTCAGGCACAGGTGGCGTAGGGAGTTACACAGTAAACAACTCACAAACTGTGGGTAGCTCAGGTTCACCCGTGTCAATGACGGGCGGGGCGGTTACGGTAGTCACCGTTTCAGCCAGTATGACCACGGGTTCAAATATCACCGTTACGTTCAACAACAACATATCGGTTTCGGGCGGATGCTGCATGATTTACCCGTACTTGTTTGTATACGGGAATAATGGATTGATTCAAAACTCATCCGCAGGTAATTTCAATAATTGGGTCGCACCCGATGCGAATATAAACAACGTATCAGCCACAAAGGTGATCAAAGGGTTGGCACTGCGGGGCGGTACAACTTCACCGTCGGGCTTATTCTGGACGCTTGACTCAGTTGTGCGCGTATCTTATGCGCCTCAAACCGTTGGTTCTACTACCATTTATTGGCGCTATGATATCATCAGCAGTCAGTCATCTATCATGTCCTCTCAATCAGTGATTGAATATGACGGCATTTATTACTGGATTGGAACTGATAGGTTTTTGGCATACAACGGTGTGGTTCAAGAAGTGCCCAATCAGATGAACATGAACTGGTTCTTTGATAATGTCAATTACAATCAAAGACAAAAAGTCTGGGCAACTAAAATACCTCGTTGGGGGGAAATTTGGTGGTTTTACCCGCGTGGCACGGCTACTGAGTGTACCGATGCAATCATTTACAACGTGCGCGATCAGGTTTGGTATGATGCGGGTGAGGCATACGGGTCTCAGCGTTCTGCGGGTGTATTTACTGAAGTTTTCAGATACCCTGTGTGGGCGGGCAATGTCGCAAACGCCACAGGCAAATACACTCTTTGGCAACATGAAAAGGGTAAAGATCAAACCTATTTGACCACTGTTGATGCGGTTTTGAGCGCCATTGAAACTAATAGTATTGGGTGGGTTGGCGGGGGTCCAGGAACGCGCCAACTCTCAGGAAATAACCGCTGGATTCGTCTTGAGCGCGTTGAACCTGATTTTGTGCAAGTTGGTGAGATGAATTTGATTGTAACGGGCAAAGGTTACGCGAATGATGATGACGTTCCGTCTTCACCTTACGTATTTGAAAAAACCACTTTAAAAATCGACATGCGTGAACAGCGCCGTGAGATGCGCCTTCGTTTTGAAAGCAATACGTTCAACGGTGATTATGAGATGGGTAATGTTTTGATCAGCGCTGATATCGGTGACGAGAGAGGCACAGGTAACCCATGATAACCTATGACCCCCGAGGACACAGCTGGGACACATGGGTATCATTGATGGCCGAGCTTTTTGCGTCAAATCAACTCGGAACTGTGCCTGAAGCTCAATGGCGCTTGTATGCTGATGCGATGAACGGTATCGGTTATTTTGTAAATTCGGCTATTCCTGATCAGAGGAATTACAAAACTTGGCAAGAGTGGGCAACCGCACTTTCAGGTATTATGAGGCTTAATCCAACATGACCCTACCATACGGACCACCTGAACCTCCAGCGCCTGCAGCGCCTCCAGTTCCTACCACACCCCAGAATACACCTTGGGCACAACAGGTCAACGCTGCTGTGAGCGGAGGCGCTCTTACGCCCGCTAATACAACTGCAGCAGGGAATGCGAGCCCTGTTTCTGCATCAGATATTAATAACTTTGTTCAAGCACAACAAACCTTATATGGGGGCAACAACGCTCAGTCACAAGCTGCTATTGCTTCAGCTATGGATCAATACGGTGTAAACCCAGCTCAGTTTGCAGCTGCGACTAATACGAATGTTGCTGACATACAAGGTTTATACAACGCTGTAAATCCTCAAGGCTCTTACTATTCATCTGCGTCAACTAGTGGGGCTCTGCCTTCAGCTAACGCCTCTGGTCCAACGCCCCCAACTCCGCCAACGCCTCAAAATAATCCTTTGGCATCTGTGTTGAATGCGCCTGATACCTCTTATGTAACACCAACATTCAATTACTCAACGCCCCCAGCGTATGTTGCTCCTGCAGCAGCCCCATTGACCCCGACAGTTTTAACTGCGGATCAAATCTGGCATGATTCAAGTGACACTTTCAAAAATATTTATGATACTATTCAAACTGGCACAGCAACGATAAAAAACTTACAAATTGATGACGGTGAAGGTAATCTTGTTAGTCAAACGGGGTTAAGAGATTCAAATGGAAATTTATTAACAGATTATGTAAAAAATCTTGGTAATAACATATATCAAATACCTGCAAGTTCCACTGGTGGAACTATGAATACGTTTGTTTATGTTGACCCTAAAACTGGTGCAGTCACCCCAGTTGCTGATCCGTCTCAGCAAGTTGTTTATGGAGGGGGAAATCCAGGATCATGGGCAAAAGGGGTTGTAAGGGACTTGGGTCCAATACCTGCTATTTTCGCAACAGTTACGGGTAATCCTGAAATTGTACCATATATCAATGCGGGTAGTACCGCAATCAATGGGGGTAGCATTGGGGATATTGGCAAATCATTTATAATCGGTAATGCAGCTGCAGCTCTTGGAGCAGCCGCAGGAAGTGTTGTTGGCGGGGCAACGGGAAGTGCTTTCCTTGCTGGTGGTGCTCAGAACGCGGTTAGTTCACAAATCTCGAGTGGCGGAAAATCTGATGCTTTCAAAGATTTTCTTTCTGGCGGTATCAGTACTCAAGTACCTTTAGTTGCGGGTCAAGTTGCTGGTTATAACGATTTAACTTCTGCGCAACAGCAAATTGTAAATAAAATTATTGGCGGAGTGGTTGCTGGACAACCGAAAACCCAAGTAATTTTTAATGCTGCCATTGCAGCTGCTCAAGATCAAACCAATACATTAAAAGAACTTAATGCTAATGACGATATCCTTAACTCAAAAGCAACAGGTACATCCGCTTCAACACCAACACCAACACCCACTTCAACTCTTGATCAAATAGGATCAAAAGTTTCAGCGCTTTCTCAAGATGCTCAAAATTCATTTAGTACGTATACAGCAGCAGGGTTTAGACCCGAAGAAGCATTGGCTATAGCGCAAGGTCAGCAAAATGTTGAAAACACACAAAATAATTTATCAAATGTTATAACTGCGTTTACCCCGCAGTCACAAACGCTAATCAATAACGCTTATCTTCAATACAACCAAGTATTGAATGATACGGTTAATCAAGCGATAAAAGGCACAATCACCGATGATCAAGGCGATGAGTTAACTGCAACCGCATTTAAAAATGTTCAAAATGCAATTAATACAGCTTTTAAAAATGATCTCTCTTCAGGAAAAATTACTGATAATAAAGATGGTTCTTATACGGATACGACCACAGGAACAAAATACGTACAAAATGATCAAGGGCAATGGGTTGACAAGTTAGGCCAGATACCAGGAGTTTCATCTCCAAGTTCATCAACAACAGGTTCATCAACAGGGTCTGCTTCTAACTCAACAGCGCCTAGTTCTAGCGTAATGACGCAAATTAAAAGTATATTTGCGTTAGGAACAGATCCAACTGATCCAAAAAACACTGCTGTAGCGCTGGTTGGTCAAAATACGGGATCAGGAGATGTTAACGATAAAGTTGATCTTATTGGTGGGATATTTGCGACATTACCTGGATTAAAAGGCAGTGTAGATACTGCGTTGGTATCATTTGACAGCCCAGAAAGTAAACGTGATGCGCTTGATAAAGTAAATTTGATAGAAGTTAGCACTGTAAATGATGTTGCATTTAAACAGCAACTTTTAGATAAAATAAACAACACACAAGTACAAAACCCAAATCAAACACCTGTAATTACAAAACCTACTGACACAGCTCAAACGACTGATACAAAAGTCACGACACCTACTAATGTTTCAACCAACGTATCAAGCTCAACAATTACTAAACCCGCTGCGTCCGCAAGTTCATCAAATAACGCTAGTTCCCCTAGTGCTTCAAGCGCGTCTCCAGCCAGTTTTGCACAAGGTCAAGCTGCAGTAGATTCCCTTTCAGCTCAAAAAGCGACTTCATCAGACATGATGAATTATTTGTTAAATGTTTTGAAATTTAGCGAGTCTGATGCGAACAATTTATTAAGAGTTAACAATATTCCTGTAATAGCTGCCCCTTCAACTGCTGGTATTTTGAGCACTGGAACACCCAGTACAGGAGCCCCAAGCAGATCTATATCTAGTACTGGAACACCCAGTACGGGAACACCTAGTACTGGAACACCTAGTACTGGAACACCTAGTACTGGAACACCTAGTACTGGAACACCTAGTACGGGTACGGGCACAAGCGTTTCAACTGGGGTGACTACAGGAACTGGCACAGCTACAGGAACTGGTGAAGGAACTGGCGCAAGCACAGGAACGGGCACTTCAAAAGGCGCTGGAACAGGGACAGGGCAAAGTACAGGAACAGGAATAGGTACTGGAACAGGTACTGGAACAGGTACTGGAACAGGTACTGGAACAGGTGCGGGGACTGGAACAGGTGTCGGAACGGGGGCAGGGCAGGGCACTTCAACTGGCGCTAGTACGGGAACAGGTAAAAGCACTGGAACAGGCACGGGAACTGGTACAGGAACGGGAACTGGCACGGGGACTGGAACAGGCACAGGAACAGGCACGGGCACAGGAACGGGAATAAGTGCAGGTTCTAGCACCAGCGGAGGGGGCGGAGGAGGAACCTCAGGTTACTCAGGTAACACTTCATCAGGCTCAACCACTGGTGCTCTTCCAGGAAATTTATTAGGAACAGTTTTAGCTGGGATTCCAGTGGCTCAAAGGGAAAAAATTATGAAAGACTTACAACAACTTTATCCGCAGTTAGCCAACATAGATCCTAGAACTCTTCAAGCTATAAAACCTGCAGGTAAACAATCTGAACCTGAATCGACCACGGGCGGTATTCCTGGAATGCCCGTCCCTGCGCTTCCAGGAACTACTACTTCATTAAATACACCAAATTTAACAAGCCCTCTTACAGAAAACAATTATAATGCTTTAACCAGCGCGGGTTTAAAATCTTTGTCAGGCGGAACGGGCGCTTTGCCGTTTAAAGACGGCGGAAAAGC
>JGI24890J29729_1000611_pt1 | contig 21036 bp, 34 predicted proteins | sample FreactcultureFD7_FD_29729 | JGI IMG/M metagenome (IMG submission 29729)
CAAAAGCTGGGGGTGGTGCTCCTACTCCCGACGGCAAAACAGAAGGTGGCGAAACACCAAAAGACGGTGTCGTGCTACCAAAAGCTGGTGGTGCTGTGCTCACGGTGTTTCCGCCCAACGGAACTGCACCAAAAGACGGTGCAGGTGCTATCGGAGCAGGTGGTGCAGACCCAAACCCGCCGGACGTTGACCCAAACGTTGAATTGTTGCCGAAACCCGGTGACCCAAACGTTGAATTGTTGCCGAAACCCGGTGACCCAAACGTTGAATTGTTGCCGAAACCCGGTGAACCACCAAGATTATTATTCATACCGGCCTGCATGCCAGGTGGGACATAGGTAGTTCCCACGGGTTGTTGTAGTCCACCATTGTTTGCGCCGCTGAGTTTTTCCTGAGTACGACCATATGCAGCAATACCCAACACAGCACCCATTGCGATATGGAATAACCCTGCACCCTGCAACGTCAGCGGTTGCCATTGTGTAGCGATACCGCCATGGAAAAATGCCTGCGTGAGCGACCAAAGAATTGGAGCCAATGTGAAATCAAACATACACACAATCATGTACATCCATCCCATCATGGGACGCCATTTGCTGTTCATCCAGTCTTCTTTTTTCTTGTCCGAGGCACTTAAATCAGCATATTCTTGTTCGGTCGGCACATTTGCTCCTTGTTGTTATGATCGTATTTATTTTTTGTTTTCTACTTGACCGGCGTGATAGTTGGCCAATTGCTCGGCTTCTTTGGCGGCTTCAATAAGTGCTGCTGTTTCGGCCTGTGCTCGAGTCGCCGCGGCCAGTGCAGCCTGATGTGCGGCCTTGCTAAACTTCGCAGCTCTTTGCTTGGCGTCGGCCAATGCTTGTTCGGCAACAGAAACTTCATCGATGGCTTCTAGCGATAGCTTTTTGGCATCGGTAAATGCTTCTTTTAATTTTCTTGCCACACTCTGTTCTATTTTGGTAAACCAACCCATTATGTTCTCCTCAAACGGCTCCGGCAATCATGATTAGCCCGGTGATACAAGCGTTTAATGTTTCTTTAAACGACAAGGCACTCATGTCATCCAGTATGGCCAATTGACGTTGTGCATCTCGAAGTATTTCTGCTGTGTCTTGCGGACTCATCTGCCCAGCTTTGACCTGTTCAACAATTTGATTTATCTGATTAGCAAAGTCAGCAAAAGTGGGATCACCTGATGCGGCAATGCTATACAATCGGTGTTGAATTTCATCCAGTGTCATCTTGGTCTATTTCCTATAGTATGTTGAATCACTCGGGCACTATTTTCAATACTGTTGTATTTCAATTTACAAAATAGTGTAGGCACCGGGAGTGTATCATAACGCTTGATCAATCCCTTTGCTATTTCATTTAAATTTTTACTAGCATCATATCCATCTTTGTTGTTGGGTATGTGTTCGCTGTAGGCTTCAAACAATTCGGTTTTACGAGCCATTGCTGTTGCATTGGCCTGTGCCAGTAGAGAATTGCCACAGTCTTCTTTGTAATAACTGGCATCCACACGAATTTCTGTGATAATACGATATTCATTGGGATCAAACCCGGTCATCATGACAGCGTCGTAAACCGCACAACTTGATAACAATGGCAACAATAACAATAGTGATTTTTTCATTGAGCACCTTGATAAATTTGTCTATGTGAGTTATACCATTGTTGCCAAGCCTCATACCGTTCTCTAAGTATGTAATATTTAGAAAAATTAGTGTTGGCATTGTCGATCAGATCGCTTAGTTTGGTTTGTTCGGGCTTCAATGGCACCAGGTCATCAGCTGGCTCCATTATTTCAGCAGGCGCATCGGGCCATTTGATATTGATAGGAGCAACTTTGGTGGCACAACCTGATACTACAATCAGCATCAAGGCAATGATAAACCGTTTCATTTCTTGTCCCCTGTCAGTATTTTACTACCTGAATTTTTTATAGCTCGATTGTAGTCTTCCCAGGCGTCGCTGTTGATTTTGTTACAGTCTGCGTCAATTTTTTCGCGATCTTTGTAGATAATTTGGGCCACACCGTAGGCACGACCTTTGATCAGGTGTGAGCTGGCATCTAGAGCTTGGCTCAACGCCTGATTGGCTGCCTTGGCTTTTTCGTCGGCTATGTCAGCTTTGTGTTGTGCTTCGACTACATCGGCCTTGTACACTGCTACCACACCGGCACCGCCATACATAAACACTCCTATCATCATGGCAATAAATGCCACGGGTTTGATAAGTTTGCCGTAAAGGCTAAACTGCGGCATGTGACCAATTACTCCAGCAAAAAACCAAACAACAAAACAACCGCCGGCAAGAGCTGGCCATAACCAATCGGGTATGTTTCCTAGTGCATAATGAACAACTATATTAAACATTACGCGGTAAACACCTGCATGGCATGTAGATAACGAGCCTGACGGTCTTCCAATCCCAGTGTTCCGCCGTTGATTCGCTTGGTCATAGTGACAAAATCACCTGAATCGGCGTACTGGTTTAGATTGTTGCTTTCCCAGAACCAACAAGCACTTTGCACAGCACCTTCAAATGTTTGTAGGAAATCTGGGATCTGGTTGATGTCAGTTTGTATGCTGTCAGCGAAGGACTGGTAGTTGTTGCGACCAGTCACTTGCAACAGTCCGCGACCGCAAAAACGCCACCCATCGCCTGAAGCTTCATCGCCGTTGCCCATGCGACCAGAGTATGCTCGATTGGCAATCATTTCTGGTTTATGTGCATATTGATTGGCTGTTTCCATGTTGGGAAAGTGACTGGGCCAGACGCGACAAAGACTGGCAGCTTGATAGTTTAAATTTTCATGCAAAGCTGTATAACCGCCAGATTCGTGTGCGGTCTGTGCCAGAAAAGCTGCCACACGCTGTGGTGTGGTGATATCATAATCTGGTAATATTTTGTTTAGTGCTTCGCACCAGTGCTCGATATAGGGATTGCCTGGTAGAATCTGTGATAGTTGTTGTTGGGTGATTTCCATGATAGACTCCTTGTAGAGTATTTATCCTGGAGTATTGTTACAGTTTACGACCCCAGGTGATTTGATTCCACACTCGTTCGTGTGCCCAAAATAACGCAATCTTGGTCATTATTTCGGTAAAAGCTATGCCTGATGCCAACAACACTTGTCCAGTAATCAACCAGCTGATCAAAAAAGTATCAATGGTACCGGTCATACGCCACGTGACTGCTTTGGCTAGACTGCGTATACTAGTATCATTCATGATTAGTCTCCTCAAACCCTAAAATCATCGCCATTTGGGCCCATCAAACCAACAGGCCAACGAATGTCTTTTGCCTCGGGTTATGGGTAGTGCCGCGTGTACAACAAAAGCAGGAAAGAAAATGACCGTGCCCTGTGGCAATAATTCCTTGGGATCAGGATATTCATTCAGCTCATACATTTCAAACTGACCACCTTCGTATTCAGCCGGATCAGTCAGTTGCACGATGGCCGTGATTTTTCTATGATAGGTCGGATCGTTGTTTATGTAAAACACATCATGATGTCGTTTGTACTCACCTTTGTAGGAAGCATCGTACTCGGCCAGTTGGATATAGTCCAGTTTTGAAATATGAAAATCAAACCATAGGCCATTGGTTTCGATAGCCATGCGCCACATCTCATCAAATAACCAAGCAAATGTTGAATTGTTTTTTTGTATAAATCTTATTTTGCTTTTTCTGTATTCGTCGTTGGTAATTTGACTGTCTCCGGCCACACCCAGTGTGGCTTCTTTACCGGGCAAATCGAGACCATGGTCTAGGATGAATTTACATTGTTTTGGAGTGAACTTGCTCTTGTAGTAGGCCCATTCACCTTTCATTCGAGACCCAGTTCTTTGCGTATCTTGGTAGCACTGATAGCATGTGTTGTATCATCAAATGTTTCTTGTTCAATTTTGTAACCCACATCGCGACCGTAGGTGATATTTACAATGTTTGGAACCAGCTGTATTTCATATTGCCCTTGATACAATGGATCCAAATCGCGTCGAATAAATGATTTGACACGTTCAAATTCAAATGGATTAGTGCCTTGCCAACCTTGACAATCACGTATTTGAATAACCACTTGTCCTGTTTTTGCCAAGGCTCGTTCAAACAGGGCCCTGTGTCCATCATGCCAGGGCTGATATCTACCAAGAAGTAACGTGCTTTCTTTCTTCCAATCAAACACCGGACGGCGACGATTTTCAATGAGATGTGTGCCGATAAACTCGGCCCACTTTTCGCAATTTTGTTCAGTTATTCTAAAGTCGTATTGTTCAGGTTCAACAAAGGCCGCATTGGTATCGGCATAGCGTCCTTCACGTATGGTATCCATCCAGATGGTCCAATTGGCTTTGAAGTTGTTACGCTGTTCCACCAACGGTGCAACAAAGTCACAAATAACATAGTCACCGCCGGCTTCCATGCTGAACTGAAACATGCGTAGACTCTGTCGAATTCGTCCAGCTTGACTAAAATCCCAATCGTTGTACTTGCGACGGATATCATCAGCGTTGAACCAAGAGACTTGACACTTGGTGTCCAAGGGTAACATTTCTGCTCGGCCGTAACTGATCTCGCCGTTCTCTTCTAAATACTGTTTAAGAGCACCTGCCAGTGTTGTTTTGCCAGAACCGGGAAGGCCCATGATTAAAATTCGTTGTGTCATACAGCTCCTGATAATTGATAAGGCGAACGACTTCGTAACACACGCAAGAAATCTCTAGTCTGATCAGTTTGTACACCTGTGACCTGTAGTGTGACTCGGGGTTCTAAACTGGCATTTGCAGTTGCGTGTGGAACATGTTGCCAGTCAAATGTGGTTACATCTCCGGCCGACCACATGGTGTGTTGATAATTTCCATAACTCCAAAACTGTCCCGGTGACCAATCAGTCAATTGTATCTGCACTCGCATGACCAAATCTGGACGATCAGGAGCCCATTTTTCTAATTTGTCTAGATGTAGGTTCCAAACTTGTCCAGGCATCTGCACATGTATGCGAGTCATCACATCATCAAGTGCAAATAGATCTGAGATGCGTTGTAGCACAGGAGGAATGCTCCAATTCAAATTGGTAATTTTATAATTTTTATCGTAGCCGGCTCGCTCTAGGTCGTACTCTTCTGCGGCCAACTCCGATTCTGGACGACTGTTGCCTGCTTGTCCACGAGTACGCCAGGTAGCTGATCGAGATTTTTTAATAATCTTATCTAGTTCTGATTGCCAACAAGGCACAAACTGACCTAGATTGATCACAGTGTCATACCGAGGATCAATTGTTTTATTATCAAAATGATAACGAGTGCGTTTTCGAGTTTCATCCCAACTGCTGATCATATTACAGTTACCTTTATATCTGATTTTACATAGTCTTGATAATAGTTATCTGCCGGCGTTGCTATGCCTAATATTCGTGCCAGCTGGCGATTGGTTTCGGCCACCTGTGCTGGATATTCTCGTGCGGCTGCTCTATTACCGTTATTTTCTTTCACAATGGCCGCGGCCATTGATCTTAAATCCTTGTAGTAATCTCTGTATGCAGGATAGCTGATTTTAAACTCACCACACTTGACCCACCATCCCAAACAAGCATCATCGGATCGATCAACAAGCACAATAGGGCAATCGGGCCAGGTCTGTTTGATATAGTCAATGTGATAGCCAAACACATGGCTTTTGATAATACGCACCCCAGAGCCCGAAAACGGGCGGTCAAACTCTGCTTCGCATTCTTCTTTGGAGTATTCATTTAAACGTTCAAACCCATCGCCAAATTCCATTGCTGGTCCCCAATATACTCCTAGGTGCATTAAATCATACGTACCTGACGCATCGTGCCAATAGGTTCTAGCATCATTGTAATCTGAGCTGTCAATGTCTGGGCTATAATAGATATTTTTAACTACACTGCTCCACTTGGAGCCTGGGGCTCCACTGACAAATATATATTTCATTCAGATTTTATCTTTCTAGCAATGGGTTGCCATACAGAACGTAAACGAGCCATACTGGCCCTGACACCTTCGGGCGTGTGTTCTGTGGGTGTGGTAAACATCATGTTTTCCACAAATTTTTCTTCAGCTTCTCGACTACGAATTGCCGGCACAAATTGATCATGATACCAGGCCTGTACATCAGCGGGTGTTCCTTGAGGCAGTACAATATTCCAACATCCGTGTATGTACAAGCCCGGTGCAACTGTTCGCATTAACGGTGCTGATTCTAGGCCTTTTAGTGGATGCTCATTGGCAATGCCAATTAATTTTAATTTGCCTGCCTGTACATGAGGCCAACCAACTGCCACTGGTGTAACGCCAAATTCCACATGTCCGCCCATGACATCTAGTAAGGCCTGTGCTGGGCCTTTGTACATGGGTGTTGTCACTAAATTATTATCGGTTACCCGTAAAGAATCAACAAGATATTGTACGGCCAGTCGATGTCCGCCGCCACCAATGGCAATATTAACGGGTTTTTTGCGGCTTCGTATAAGCTCTGCCAATTCCTGGGGAGTGTTTACGGTACTGTTTGGTGCGGCCCAAAAAGCCAAGGGACTGCGAGCAATGTTGGCCACAGGTTCAAAATCCTGTGCATCATACCGAATCATATTGCCGTACCATATGTCTGCAGTTACCCAGTTACTTTGGCAAGCGGGCACAGCAATGGTATATCCGTCGGCGGGCACTGTAGCAAAGTGATTCATGGCAATATTACCATCGGCTCCTGGCCTATATTCATGTACAAATGTAGCACTGGTTTTCTTTTCTACTATGTTGGCCACAAATCTAAAACTAATTTCATTTCCGGCACCAGGTCCATTGGGAAATATAACAGTAATGGGTCGTTTAGGTTCCCAGGCAAAGGCCAAAATTGGAACCAAGAGGATTAGAGCGAGTAATTTTTTCATTGAATGTCCTTTGTGTTAAATACTTATAGAAAAATTTGTGAGAATAAAAATTTTTACTTCTTTTACAAAAATATTTATCAAATAACGGAAAATTTCAATGAATACCAAAATTTTTAATCTGGTTGCAAAAAATTTAGAAGTAACTTTTAACTTACCTAAATACAAAAACATTGTAGTTAGTCAAGATACTGTAGTAGATCAGTTGCCTTGGACTCCTGCCCGCTATCGCAAGTTCAAAGACACAGTGGAAGCAGAGTTAAGTTTACCCTGCGAGTATCGTGGAACCCTTGAACAAATTGTTGCAGATCTCAGTGAGCGGTATACTGATAGATTCTTCCGTGAAATATGGAAACCTAGAACAGGAGATTACGACTACACTGGATGGGCATTGGCAGAACGAATTGCTGAACAAAATCCTAAAAATGTATTAGATGTGGGCTGTGGCTATCATCCGTTCAAAGGACGTATTCCTAATTTAATAGGTATTGATCCTTATAACAACTGTGCTGATTTTGAAGTTGATATCTTGGATTATCGAGTAAAAACCCGATACGATCATATCATTGCTCTAGGATCAATTAACTTTAACAGTCAAGATGAAATTGAAGAAAGATTTGCTCATTGTGTAGATCTATTAGAGTCAGGTGGACATTTTTATCTAAGAGCCAATCCTGGTATTCCACATAAAACAGGACCGTATGTAGATATATTTCCTTGGACCTTTGAAATAGTCAACGACTTTGCTGAAAAATACGGATTAAAATTGCTAGAGTTTAAACGGGACGGCAATGAGAGATTGTTTTTTGCTTATCAAAAACTTTAATCATGTAATCACCTGCTGCTTGATGTGCCTCTTCTAGCGGATGCCAGGCTTCTGTTTCTGGATATCCGTGCGCACGACTCCACTCTAAAAAAGTTTTATTTTCAAATTCGGTCATATACGGTTGTACGTACGATTGCAAATCCATCACTGCCGGACTGGTGTGCCATTTTTGATCAAATAATAATCGATCCATATAAGTCATTATGAATGGAATACCTTTTTGATTGAGAGTATCTATGGCCAATCGAATATAAGATAAAGAAGTAAATTTATCTCGATATTCTGAATGTAAATCTCGATAATAAACCTTGGCTAGTGAATCAGTATCTATCGGCATGATAGTGCGCCAAGGGCTACGACTAGGAGTTGTAGGATTTGCTGGATAATAATCAAATCGGTCAATCCAAGTCCATCCAACCACAAACAAATCAGATTTGTTACTATTGGCCGCTTGGTTTAAAATAGCTTCTAAAATTTGTAGATTTCCAGAGCCAGCCCTGGCATAACATTCGTAGTCGCGGCCCAGGTGTTGTGCTAGATGTGCGGGCCAGGTCAGTTGACTGGGAGTAGCATAAGGACCGTTCCGGCCATCATCAGACAACTCAGATCCAAAAATAAAACTACAGCCAAAACTTTTTAATTTCATAGGTAATTATATACCTAATTTTTAGATTACCGTTAAATTATTCCAGCGGCGCTTTGTATGGATTGTAAAGTAGGATCCTTACGATCGTAACGAGCAATCACAGGCAATCCGGCTGCTGCACGTACTTCGTTTAAATCTCGTTCGTAGCGTTCACGATAAGCTCTAGGACTCAAAGGAACCAGGCTGTCAAAGGTGTCTCTGGTGAAAGGAACTTCCTTGCCTTTGTAGTGCATGACCCAGTCATCCAACTCATGTTCGGTCAAGGTGTTTAAATCATTCAACAACTCTTCCACATGCCCGCCGGCTGTGCTGCGGCGTCGCAGTTCGACATAAACCAAATAACGATTGGGTTTGAGTTCGCCGGGACTGCGATCAGCATCAACAACAAAATCATAGCCTTTTTCAAACCAGTTCATAAGGTCTTTGGCCGCTTGCTGATCACGCAGGAAAAAACTCACAACAATAATGTCATCATCGTCGCCCATCTTGGAACTGAATTCGTCCACGTGGATGGTGGGTTTCATAAGCCCTTCTAGGTCTTTAAAAGAGAGACTTTCAGAAAGGGCTGGTAGCCGGAGCTTGGAGGTTTTGTTGTGCATCTTGTGCCTTTGCATCACTTTGGTAACTGTCTTGGTCTAGATCCTGTTCGTAAGCTGAATCTAGATCTTCTAGGTCAATATCTTGATCTTCTAATTCTATTGATCCTGTACGTATGTCGCTCATGAGACTCTTGGGCATGGTAATTTCTACCAGCCATATTTTCTTTTCAGTAATTCTAGCTTTTTTGGTACCGGGACGATAATCACTGGGGTCAGTGATTTTGATCGGAATCTTCATCATGGTTTTTTTGTACTTGACTGTGCAGTCAAACGGCAACAGTCTACGTCCACCTCTAGGGTCTGGCATGAGATCTTCGGGCCACATGAATATGGCACTTACCTTGTACTTTGAAATTTCTGGGCCAGCCACTAGTTCGCCAATTTGCCAGTTTCGAAACGCATACAAGTCTAATTCGTCCAGCACTCTTTCAAAGTCCAGTAATGTGCTTAGACTGCCTGCACTCATGTAGATGTTGCGAATGTTTTCTGCCACCTGCCAATAATCCTCTCCGGATTTAAAAATGGGCTGGTCTTTGTTGTTTAGGAAACTGTCTTTTGCCATACTAGTATTTATGGCCAAATGTGATCTTGAGTAAAATGTCAAACATTCCTGCACAGTCAAATACTTATGCTGTTTTTGAGTCATTATCAGTGCCTATAAAGCATCCAGTTGATCCGATCTAAATACACTAGACAGCAATCCTGCTGTTGGTAGTATTTTTTTAACTTAAACGGAGATTTGCACTTGAGCAGAAATAGAGCACAGAAAGCACAACGCCGCATGATACCTGTAGAAAATACCATAAACTTCAACCAAGCACAACGTCAATCCAGGCCCAGGCCCATTGACCTGATTCCACGTACCAGGAATCAAGAACGTTTGATTATGGCTCTACAGGACGCCAGCGAGCACATAGTAGTCACAGTAGGACCAGCAGGAACAGGTAAATCATATCTAGGAATTTTGGCCGCTGTTAAAGCATTTAGAGAAGGAGCCGTTAACCGTATTGTATTAACCCGCCCAGCAGTAAGTGTAGAAGGAGAAGAGCACGGGTTTTTACCAGGTAATTTAAATCAAAAAATGGATCCATGGGTTCGCCCATTAACTGATATTTTGCGTGAATATTACAGACAGCAGGACATTACTAATATGTTAGAAGAACAAACCATTGAACTTGCACCCTTGGGATTTATGAGAGGTCGTACGTTTAAGGACTGTTTTATCATCGCTGACGAAATGCAAAATGCTACCCCAGATCAAGTAAAGATGTTAATGACTCGTTTAGGAGAAAATAGCAAAATTGTGATCACTGGGGATATTGAACAAACTGACCGTAGTAAAGGCAACAATGGCCTGGCAGATTTATGCCAAAGATTGAAGGAAGGGGGTGTAAAAGGTATTAGCTTGTGCGAGTTTGATCATCGCGACATACAGCGTCATCATTTAATAACGCATATTTTGAAGATGTATGATTAGCACTGCAGGCGTTTTCGTGTTTTCTAATATTTGAGATATTGCCTACGATCCTGCCGCAGAATTTACAAGTATATTTAGGTTTTGGTACTTTGAGTTTTGCGGCAACTTCTGGCCTCCGCATTACATTTTTATCTCCAAGAGCATACTCATGCTTTTTTCCTTTGTGCGACACACTTCTTTTTTTGTTTGATTCTATACTTTTTGGTACGCCCTTGAGTGCTGCACTTTTTTTAAGACTTGATTTGGCAGACATCTTTTTACCAAATAGCGGGTGCTTTTCGCCAGTACGACCATAACAAGGTGCTAATTTTCCAGTTTTACCAAACATATGGTTACCTTCGCCACTCATTTGTTTAGATAAAATCTTGCCTCGTTTAATTTTTAATTGTTCGTACACACGAGATGTTATAGCAGTAGAATATCGTTTTTGTGTATTACTTGTTCTACGCATGCCCCACAGAGCGTGAGTCATTTTTATCTTAGCCTCTCCATTGGTCATTTTAGTTAATAACCAATGACATATAAAATGTTCGCGAGCTGTAAGTATAGCTAGATTAGCTTTTTCATTAGACCCGCCTAAACTTTTAGGGATAATGTGATGAGTTTCTGTATATGAGGTTAATACTCTGTTGGTAGCATTATTGATTATACAATAATACCAAGTAGTATATTTGTTTTGTAAATACATGGCTGGTGCTCCTTATAGCATTAGAGTAGTTGGATATTACCAGTATCGCGAACTACACTATTATTTAGTAACAATCTTAGTCTTTTTCGCCAGTAATGTGTTCGTAAATATGTTTCCAGTTTTTGACTAATTTAATATGTGGATGTTCATACTCAAAGTTATGGCCGTGCTCTAACAATAACGATTGTAATCCGTATTTGTATCCTGTTTCAGCGTTGGATATTTTGTCCTCAATCCAATAGAGGCCGGTACCTTCGTACTCTTCGAGAGCCTCATCTTTATCGGCTCCGGTATCCAAACATACAATTCGTTCAAATGCCGTGGCACCAAACAGTTTGTGTAGATTCATTTCTCTAAGACGTTGGGCATTAGGGTCCAGACTTAAACTAGTGATACAGTGGAATCTATATCCATGCTTTTCGACTAATTTTTTAACATAGTACATGGCATCTCTAAGAGCTGGTAAAAAACCAATTGCGGCGCTTTCGTTAAACACTTTGATTAGTTTAACCACTTGCTCTCTGCTTATGCCATAGCGTAGGCCCATATCATAGCTGAGCTTGCTGCCGGCCACTTCTGCAAATCCGTGTTCCTGCATCCAAACATTAAAGGCCCATTCCCAGTCAAGGCATACGCCATCACAGTCAGTTAGGATAATTTTTTTGTTTCTGTATTTCGATTTCATAGTATTATTATACTTGAAATAGAATTATTGGTCAACCAGCTGTAACCTCAGTGGGTTCGGACTTGATATCAACTGGATGTCCATTTTCCTTAAACAATCTTTCTATAGTAGCCGAATAGTGCTGATAGTAGTAGGCCACAATACGGTCCCAATCTTTTGGAACTACAACACCATCCATAGTACATTTTAACACAGTTTGGCTCTGAAAGTCAAGTATTACATTGGCCGTTTGCAGGTCACGCGATTTTATGTTACGACTCAACGACATAGATTCATCCACTTGACCGGATGGCCGACGATAATAGGTTAATAATAGGTATCTCATGGTTGATATTCCTTTTGATATTTTTTCATGATTGATTGGTATGTATCTAAATTTTTAGCCTTGGGAGCACAAATACCGCAGAAACAACGACTTTTTTTACACTGTATGACAGGAGGTTGTGTGCTGGCCAATTGAGTTTTTAATTCGTTGATAATTGTGTCAGTGTCGGTCAACATGCCAATAGGGCCAACGGTGCCATCAAATCTCATTTTACAATCTTTACTGACATATACTTCGTTGGTACGTTGTTTAACAAAAAGAAAAAAATGATTTACACTACAGTACCAATCAGTGAAGGTGTTGTCCAGCACATAGTATTGACGTTCTTTATAATTTTGATTTTTACAAGTCTGTCTTCCGCCACAACAGGCTCGCCCAACCTGGCTAAGATTTGAAGATTTGTGCATTTCAGGATCTAGGTCTGTTGCTTTACCATATGTTTTCTTTTGATACACTGAGTCAAACCAAACTATTTGTTCTTTGTTGTATAGTCGAGGTACGCCAGTTGACTCAGGGCCAGGTACTCTAGCCGAATCAAGTTGTTTGGGCAACGATCGTATTTGATTTGACTCCAGCCAAGTCAAAAACTCTTGGCATTCGTGAAACAACACAGGGTCATTATGGATCAGCACCACACATTTCAATCTTTTGTTGGCATCTCGGATGGTCAGCAGATTTTCTTTGAATTGTTTTTTTTGTTTGTCTGTGTTTTCTACATGAGCACTTACTGTGAATTCGTCAATGTATGGAATTATTTTTGACAATTTTTTATTGGATATTATAGCATTGGTTGTGGTAGTAACTATCAAATGCCAGCGATTACAATATGGTTGATACTGTGGTTGTATATGCGACAGTATCTCCACGATGTCAGGATGATGTAGACTTTCGCCGCCATACACATTTAACACCACATGTTTAAGGCCTTTTGGTTTGCGATTCATGTATTGATCTACATATTCAAACATGAATGCCAGAGCTTTTATACAGTCTTCCTTGGCAGGATGTTTGGAGTCATTGTCGTGACCGCCATGTAACCCAGTTTCACAGTAGCTACAATCAAGATTGCATTTCATTGTGAGCTCCCAATCCAGCAAAAAAGTAATACGATTGTTGGGATCTATCGCAGGTTCAAGCGACTCTAGCATTATAAATTACACAATTCCACCAAGGTAGCACTTATGTTGATTTCCTGATCAGCGACCATGGGCACATTGGCTAGGCCGTTGCGGATAATGGTAATGGCCTGGTCTTGACGTTCTGGATCCTGGCTCCATAATTCCAAGTTGTCATACATCCAACGGAACATTGAATCCATGTCTTCGGTAGTGGCTTGGCCGCAGATCAAGGTACGGGCTTCACGTGTTTTACCTGCTTTAAATAATGCTACACTATCCAATCGCCAGTCTTTGACACCTGTATCATTTTCCCCTGGCACAGCCAACGTACCCGATAACGATTTGGCCTGTAATAGCTTTAAGCAACTGCGAAGATCTGGATAAGTGGCTCGAACATAACTGTCTAATGTGTCTAGATCAAATTCAATATTTTCTGCGACCAATACAGTTGCTGCCCTGGCCGTAAATTCAACAATGTCAGTTTTATTGATCTGCAGATTTTGAAAACGACTGTGCAATGCCGGTAAAATTTTGTTGGGATAATTACAGGTCGCAATAAATCTTACAGTTTCACTGTAGTCTTCCATGAGATTACGTAGTGCTGGTTGCACACTGTTGGGATTTAGATAATCTGCTTCGTCAATCAACACAATCTTGAGACGTCCAAATGGCATGGTTTGACAAAAGTTAATCAACCGGTCGACCCAGTCAATCTTTCTACCTTCTTTACTGCCGTTGCTGTACATGACGTCATATTCATCTACTCCAAGTTCATTGATCAACATCTTGGCCAAGGTAGTTTTTCCTGTGCCCGCCCGCCCACTTAATAACAAGTGCGGAATCGATTGATCTCTGACCCAGCTTTCAATCTGTTGCCGTTGGTCATCGTCTGTGAATACATAATCAGCCATGGTACTGGGCCGATATTTTTCTACCCAAAGTTCTTTCATGCTAGATCCTTAAACATTGTTCTACGTCCTGCTTCACCTATGTGAAGATCAAATACTTCTCTTACTCGTTGCATCATGGCACAGGCCATCATTAATTGTTCTTCTCTAGTGTCGCACATCATCAACTGTTGTTCTACCGGTTGCATTAATGCTGCCATTCTTTGTTCAATTTGACTCATTTGCATCCTTATAGATTTCTTCCATCTTACTTAAATCAGGTTCAATACCTGCTAGTTTTTCAAGAGCTGTTATCCTCTCAAAGATATTTTTTAAAACTTCCAATTGAGTGTCACTTGAGGGTCCTGGAAATATCATTTACGTCCTGTAAAAAATTTAACGAGATTATAAAAACGACTCCGGTAAGGGTCGGCTAAGATTTGATCCAGTAAACTGGGTCCATGTGGGCAACGTCCTTGATTCCATGTACAATCAGCATGAACGTACTGGCCACATTGGTTGCATTTTACTTGTGTTTGAGTCGGTTCCACATTCGGTCCGCTTCCCATTGTTCTTCTCCAATAAATGTTGGTAAACTGTTGTATTCGTCTTCTAACCAACATTTTAACATGTACAATTCTTGTTTGCAAGAGCTTTGAGTCCATCCATCGTTGTAAGGGCTATGTATTTCTACCAAAACTTTACCAATGGCATTACGAACACCATCAAGGTCAGGTTGTTGAAATCCCATGTTAACCGGTCTGCTTTTGTACGTGAACTGCATCGCCCATAGTATCATCGCGAGGGCAGGTTTCACTATCTGATATCAACAAGATATCTTTGGGATCTATTTTGCGAATGGTACGTAGACCGGATTCGTCTTCGATGTCAATACCACGGGTCCAACGACCGTGTGCTACACATACCCACTGTCCCACCATAACATCAAGTTGATCGGGGCCAACAGCATACACTTGTCCCCATCTTGGTCTAATGCCAAGTCCGGTTCCGTTGTCGTTTGGTAATATTAATCCACTCTGTGTGATACGCACATCAAATGCCATGTCTGTGACTATGACATCTTTTTTTATGGCCTTTAATTCAGATCGTTTAATGATGTGTGGTGCAAAGGCTGCTCGGGGTTGTGTCATTGGTCGTTGTCTCCAGGGTTACTTTTATCAAGTTTTGAGCGAGCTATGGCCGCAACTAATCCGGTCAACTGTGATTCATCCGTTGGGGTTGAGTCTGCCGCTGTGTTGGTTTCAGCAGGTGTTGCCACTGTTTCGCGATTGCGACGAGCTGCAACTGTGCTGGTGTGCAAAGGCTTAGTTGACACTGGAACCGATGCTGGTTGTGTGGTGCTTTCTAACTGTCGTGCAATCTGTTGATTTCTCTGATTGATCACACGATTACTACTGTCCAGTAAGTCACCGCGAGCATTTACATTCATATTGCCCACAGCACGAACGTGTTCGTTTTTTAATAGTATAGCACCAAGGTCAACAGTTTGTCCTTGTGCAGTTTTGTATATTTTGTTAGTCATTTTAATCCTTTAAGATGATCAGTATTTAACGCAGAAATTCGTCTATAGATAAATCATAGAACAAACTGTCAATTCTGTGTACCCTTAATTTGTACAGTACATAACTGGCCACACTTGATCCACGTCCTACACCCCATATTACACGATTGGCCTGCATAACGTCAACCAAATAGGTAAGATATTGCAGTAGTGGAAATAGATCACGTTCTTGATATAATAATAATTCCTGGCCGCAACGTTGTAGTTCTGCATCACTGTTGCATAATTTTAATACGTGCTCGGCTATGTCCAAGTTTTTATACTTGTCGGGCATGTGCCAATTTCTCTGTTGTTCCAGATCAAATACCGGTACTGTTACATTGTCTGCTTGTAGAACAGGATGCGTTAGTGTGAGGTTGTAATTTTCCACATAGCGCACAACCTGTCCAATGTTTACAGAAGCGTCAACCAACATGCCTGACAGAGAGTCCAAGTCACGACCTTGCATGACCAAGTCACACACATCGGATTCTGAAAAAATCATTTCGCCAAATTTATTCTGTATCATTTCTTTTACGGTCTGGAAATACCAAGATGTTTCCGGGCTCAACTGCGGGTTCAGTGGGCCAATCTAATTCTAATTCTCTCCAGGTACGAGCACGATTCATAGCAACCACATTGTCAGATTGCGATAGATTATCTTCGGAGTGTGCAAGATCCGACGTGGTCCACCAGGTGGGTTTTACTACATCGCCACCATCTTCCTCTTCGTTGTGCAGATAAACCACTCCTTCGCCTACACTGCTGCTGATCCCAACATCGGTCACAATCAAGCGTTGTTCCATGATGGCATTTAATTTATAGTATAACATGATTCCAACCAGTTGGTCAACCGGCATACCAGGCATGGTAGTAATTTTTAAACCAGTAGAGGCAATACGCGAACACTGTTCAGTCAATTCTTGATCTATCAAGATACTGCTGTCTAATGCGTAGTAGACAAAGTATTTCAATCTCTCAAAGGCTGTGTTCTGATCAACTGAATCAGTGGTATTGGTGCAGATATGCACACGAGCCACATAGTTGTTCATCTCTAGAGCATGGTCGTACCAAACTCCTGCAGTGAAATGTAAAGTTTTTTCCAGTCTCACATTCATGAAATGTCTATAATTTCGTCAAAGTTGTTGTCGGGATTTTTACGAATACGATCTTGATATTTGGTTTGATAGCTGTTGATGGCCATACGCAGTTGATCACAGAGATAACCGTTTCCGGTACGCATGGCTATGCTTAATTTTTTGTGTAATTCGTTTACCTTGTCCAACAGTTCTTGCTCTGTTAGGCTGTCTAAATTGCTGATTAAAGGATGTTCCATACTTTAATTATACAGCCAATGTTGGGTAAGGTCAATGATTTTGATTAACCAAATGTGCAACCGTTGTTACCAATGCAGTACCATTTGCTGTTGGTGTATTGTAAGGTAACACCAGTTCCGTAAGTGGACGCTGTGAAAGTTATGGTACCAGTTCCTGAAGCTTTCCATCCAGCATTGGTCACAGTTAAAACCATGGCAGTGGTACTGGCAGTTTGAATAAAGGTCTTGATCTGCCCAGCAACACCTGCGGCCAATGTGGCTGTTCCGCTGGTGGTAAAATAACTGGTGGTCAGGGCTAAATTGGCCGCAGCTGCTGAGGCCAAAGATTCGCTACTGTTGTTAAGTGGTTGCAGTTCCTTGTTTGCTTCAGTGACAGTTATATTAGTACCACCGTTGGTAGTGCTAAAAACAAATGTATAAGTACCGGTTGCGGCAAATGTTATGACATTGGATGAAGTATTGAGTCCTTGAATACCTCGAGCATTTACAGTAACAGCAGTGGGCAAAGTTACAGTGTGTGCTGTACTGGCCACGGTAATAACTACACCCCAGCTGGCAAGTACACCAGAGGCTGGTAAATTAGTAAATGCCAAGGTAATACTACCGCCTGTAGTCAAGGTAAAATAAGATCCTGCTGTGTAACTGACTGCGGCAGTTGTGGTAACTGTGCCCAATGGAACTAGAGTTTGTGTAATTTGTTGCGTTTGAGCATTAAACAACAAAGAACCATTCATGTCATTGTTTAACGTGGTTCCAGTCAAGGCTGATTTTAATACAGCATTGGTCTGCAACGCAGTAATTTCCTGTGCAGCATACTCAAAATTAGTGCTGGTATTAGTGAAATTGGTCCTAAACCCTTGCGAGTTATTGTCCTGGCCGGCAATTGGGTAAGTGCCGTCGATGTTGTATGGGTTGATCTGACTTGTCATAAGTTATCCTGGTTTATTCTAATATTTATCACTGTTATGTAGCACTTTTAAATTCCTACAGCAACAGTATTAGTGCCACTGCCCAGGGCATTCCAGTTGCTACGAACCTGCCCGGTAGCATAAGCGTAACCTGCATCTCCGGGGCCTCCACTGCCGTAGTTACCAGAGATATACACAGTGCTGGCTCCGTCCCAATAACCGGTAATATAGCCCAGCCAATATATTCCATCACCATAACGACTGTCGGGTGATGCGGCTAAAACTCCTCCTGTAGGCCCGGCAGCTGGTGTATTTCCAGTAGAACTAGGTGGCACTGTTTGTGATACATTTCCATTGGGATTTGATGTGACTGTGACATTTGCGGCACCAAATTTAATATATTGCGAGCAATAGGCCGCTCCTAACGGTGTCACCTGTGAACCCGGTGTGTAATACCAAACTGTGGCATACAGCCCCCATCCCAAAGGCCCTGATATGTAATCCACAGTCCACCCGGCTCCATCATTGTTTTGATCGCCACTGGTTCTTTGATTGTGTCCCCAATTATGTTGTTGAGGAACTCCTACGAAATTGCTTAATTTAATAGCACCACTTGTGGGCACTGTGTTGGGATACACGCCCGGACCCATGATTGAGCCACCTTGGTAGTAATTAGCGATTTGTATTGGGTTACTTCCACCAAAGGTGTTTTTGAGATAACTTAAACTGATTGCCATCAAAGAGTCCCGTAAGCAGTGACATCACCAGTGACTGTGAAATTACCGTTGTTGTCTAGACTGCCCACATTGGTTCCGTTGTAGTTAAAATAAAGCGTGGTACCATTTGGAGTCACGCTCCAGCCCCCTGGATTGCTGATTCCTGTGGCCGTGGTAGATATTCCGCTTACATAGCGAGCATTGCCCAGTAGATAACCGCCGGCAATGATATTACCAGCGGCCGTGATTGAGCCACTAGTTCGAATATTGCCACCGTCGATATTACCTACCGCAGTTATTTGCCCTGTGGCTTTGATATTAGCACCCGTGATATTTCCTGCAGAGGTTACAAGATTACCCAACAGACTATCACCTTGGATTGTGCCTATAGCACTGACACCTGTTGTAAAAATATTTCCAGAATTTAAAACATTACCAGTTACAATATTGGCCGCTGTAGCATTTCCTGTGGTGATACCTCCAGCATATAAATTTCCAGACAACGTGATGTTGGCCAGGCTTAATGCTCCACTGGTAATTGTAAGACTGTTGGCAAACAAGTTTGTTCCAGTTATATTTGCCGCAGCAATAATATTTCCTGCAGAACTTACAGTACCTGTGCTTAAAATGTTACCACCAGTGATGTTGCCGGTGGCTGTAACTGTCACTGCTGAATAAACGTTAGATGCAATGTTGCCTGAAATTATGTTACCGGACATTACCAGTTGAGTGGCATATACTGTGTTCCAGTAATTGGTGGTTCCGCCAAGATTTAATCCGGCTATGTTACTGGTTGGAGTAAACCCTATATTGCTTTGCCAGCTGTTGGTTGCATAGTTATATAATAATGTACCAGTTTGATAAATTCCAGCGACAATACCAGCACCGGTTAGATTAATACTGGCCAAATTGTTACCCACTGTTATGGTTAAATTACCCGTGGTGATACTGTTTGAGCTGACTGAGGTTAGTGTTCCTTGTACCTGCAAATTGCCAGTTATAATGGCATTACCTCTACCATTGTTGTCAATAAACATGTTGACAGCATTGACATTGGCCGAGGTCGAAAGATTACCAGTGGAAGTCAATGTTGAAGCAGTTGATATCGCTCCCGTGGATAGTATATTTCCAGCCACGCTTAAAGCAGTTAATTGCCCCACGCTGGTGATGTTTGCTTGAGTGCTGTTGATTACAGTATTGGCTGTGTTGGCCCGATCTGGTATGTAAGCGAAATTGGCATCAAGTTCGCTGAGTGGAATAGGGCCAGTTTGATTGGCAAAAGTATATGGAACTGGCATTAGAGTTGTACCTGGTAATTTGATGTAATCATAGTGTATTCTTATTTATTTTACAATATTACCGCGGTGATAACTTTTTCATCTGGGGACAGATTGATATCAAGACTCTTGGCAAATACCGCTGCACCATAAGACACATCACTGCCCACACTGACCGCAGTTCCCGGCACAGTACCTGTTACCAGTAAATCACCTTTGGACACAGCACCAATAACCCGCAATGGAATGCGACCACGTAGTGCAACTGTTACTCCCAGTTGTTCACTATTCATCAAAAATCCAGGCTGTGTAGACACTGCACCGGCCACACGAGTATCTGCAAATTGTGTTGTGGTTGTAATTTCTTCTTGGCCACCAAATACCACCACTGTTCCTGGAGCATAGTCTTGGTCACTGACATAATTTTCTGCCAAGTCAGCGTATTGTGCTGTGGTTGCCGTTACAGTGAGTACATTGGTTGAGGCATTATAAGTGAATGCAGATGCAGCAGTTCTTACGTATGGAGTAGCATTTATGCCGTCTGTAGAAACAAACACTGGATAGTATGTGCCTGAGGTAACTGCTGTGGCATTGATTGCTGTGCTTGGCCCAGTGGCACCTTGAGTACCGGTGCCTGTTGTTCCTTGTGCGCCAGTGGCACCTTGTGTACCAGTGCCTGTTGTTCCTTGTGTTCCTTGAGCACCTGTGGTGCCTTGTGCGCCTGTGGTGCCTTGAGCACCTGTAGTGCCTTGAGCACCAGCAGTGCCCGTAGTACCTTGTGCGCCTGCTCCACCTGCATTACCAGCAGTGCCTTGGCTACCCGTGATACCAAGTATGCCTTGGATTCCTTGTATACCTTGAGCACCTGTGCCGCCCGTGCCGCCTTGAGCACCAGTTGTGCCTTGGACTCCTTGAGCACCTATACCAGTGATGCCTTGAGCACCTGTGGTGCCCTGAGCACCTGTGGTGGCATTTCCAGCAGTGCCTTGTGCTCCTGTTCCGCCTGCAGTACCAGTGATGCCTTGAGCACCTGTGGTGCCCTGAGCACCTGTGGTGGCATTTCCAGCAGTGCCT
>JGI24890J29729_1000612_pt1 | contig 21020 bp, 25 predicted proteins | sample FreactcultureFD7_FD_29729 | JGI IMG/M metagenome (IMG submission 29729)
CCGGTCGATCCGGTGGTAGCAAGGTCTACGTAGGACGCCAAATTAGAAAAATTGGAATCAAGTTCGCTTGCGGGAACAAGCGTGGGTGATGTGGCGAATACGTATGGTGGGGTCCAAGACACTTAGATTTTGCCTTTTTTGGCGTAAGCAAGGAGGGCGGAAGGGACGACAACAAAGACGTTATACAACAAAAGCTGCGGCCAGGGAAGGTTCAGGTAGGTAAGAACACCTGCGCCGATACACGCCCCCGCAAAAATGAGGTGTGCGCCTAGGACATAGGACAGGGCCGTGAATACCGCCACAGCTTCCTTGGTCGGAAACAAAGAAACATGCTCGACCCGCACCGTCTGCTCCGCCGCCTCGGTAGGGAGGTGTTCGTCGTCTTCGACAAGTCTTACAGCCATTAGGGTTGCTCCTGATCAGTGTTGTTGGAAGTGGGTTTACGCGCCATTGCCGCGCCGAGGGCACCCCCGAAGGTGGTAGGAACACGTTCGCGAGCCTTGGCGGCAAACTTGGCCGCGCTACGCCGCGCTAATAGTCCCTGTTTTAGCGCCTCCCTCACTTCGGGAAGCGATCCCTTAACCAGCAATTCGTTCAACGCTTTACGGGCTTTGGGAGCATGTTCCAGTCCAGAGTCGCCTACTGACTCCAAAAGCCGTGCGCCGAGGCGGGTGAGATGGTATTTAGCCGTAATCGGACTCATGAGGTGCAACATATCGGTCACCGCTCCGGCACCATTAAGCAAGCGCGTTTCTCCTGCCCCTTGGTCTGCCATGCCTTTTATCCGTCCGAAGCCTTCGTGCTGCGCCACGCGATGCGCTGCAAACTTTTCCAACTTTGCGGACGTCTCTCGACCCATGATAATTCGGGTCTTAGCGATAAACTCCGGCGACGACAAGAGCTTATCCAGATCGCCTGCGGTCTGGGATGTCGTGCCGCCGAGTTCTTTTAAAAGCCCGCGCGCGTAGGTCTGTTGCGCAATACGGCGATCTACGGGGGACAGGGCTTTATACGTTTTCGATATGTCCGAAGCGACGGTTGGGACGTCAACGCCCTTAACCTTGGTGCCTGTCGCCCATGCGTGACCGAGTTGTGCGGCTTCGATACGTTTGCTGTCCGAGGCGAAGCGCTGGATAGCTTCCGCCATCTTTGGTGTGCGCCGCGCTGCGCCATCCGCCGCATTTCGAAGTGCTTCCAAGGGCTTTTGATAGAATTTTGGGTCGGCGGCGGAGCCAAGATTAACGGCCTTAACCTGCGAAAGTAGTTCGTAGACCCCCGCAGGTGTCTTGGCCAGCATCTGGCGGGCTTTAGTAATGTTGGCGGGGTTACCCGAACGGTAGAGAGCGATGGCCCGCTTTAGTGTGTCAAAATGCGGAAGCATGGCGCGGATATGTGGCGCCTCTGCTGTGTCGGCTAAATGCTCAGCGGAAGATACCGCCGCGTTGATCAAGGACGCAGACTCTTTGACCCCACTGGCAAAGGCGCGTTCAAGTTGTGCGGGGGGTGGACCAGATACTTCGGCGTATCCGGTTGGGTAACGGGCGTTAGCGGCCTCTTTGAGTAAGGTGGTGAGCGCGTCCGTAATGTTCTGAGTTGAGAGTTCTGGGTCCTCCACAAACCGGCGGACCATGTTTCCAGATTCTTGACTCAAAGACCGTGCGCGAGCCTCTGCGGTGCTACGGGCCAGTGCACCCCCGGGGCCTCGCATGGCGCGTTGGGCTAAGGTATTAAGGGCTTTACCCGGCTGGGCTGCGGCCAGGAGCGAGGGCTGCTCGACACCGGCTTTTGCTGCGGCTTTTTGGGCTTTAAACGCGTCGCGCATCTCCCCTGGGGTTTTTTTGTGCGCACGGGCCAATTCGTCTGCGGCAGGTGCGGTCTCAATTCCGAGATGACGAAGGAGTCCCGCTACTCGGGGTCCGAGGCCACGAAGCGCCGCGCCGCCAGTGGCGCCCCAAGCAGCGCCCGCCGCCGGGTCGTTCGGATCGGTGGCCGCTCCGCCCGCGGCACCTTTTAGCGCGGCCTTGGTGTAAGAGGCCACTTTAGGTGCCTTTGCGGCTAATTTTGCGGCTTGAGGGAGTTTTCGTGCGCCGAGTTTAAGTAGTCCTTCTACGCCATGCTCCGCCAAGCCACCGGGGCCTGCGACCATACCTGCGACCGCGCCCGCTTTCGACGCCCAAGTTGACTTTTTAGGCAGCATGTCGGTGTATCCCGCCGCCCCTATGCCTTCCTTTTGTGCGCGAGCCAGCCATTTTTGCCCTCCGGGCGGTAAAACCTTTTGCAACGCCGCAATCACGGGGTTGTTGGGAGAGAGTGCGGCACGCTCAATGGCGCCGATGGGTGTGAGTTTTTCGACGGCTTGCAGTGTCCCGGGTACGGCCTCCCGGAAAGCGGATTCTACCGGCGTGTTCTCCCCCTCGGGCACTGTTGCCGGGCCCAGCATACCGACGCCGTAGCGAAATCCTTTGGGCGGGGCGAACATTTGCTTCCAGTCCTGTGCCGTGAGCGTTTTTTTCGGAAGAACTCGACTCCGATCACCCTCAGGAAGGGCATAGGTCGTGTCACCTTCCCACCACGGTTTGTCTTTGGCGACAACCTTAGCTGTAGCCGGTTTGGTAGCTTTGGTTTCTGGTTTTTCGGGGGCGGCTATCATTCCGTCGGCGGCATATGGGTTTGCCATCATTGCGCTCCATACACCGGTGGTGTTTCCTCCGGCGGTACAGGAATCCCGTACTGCGGCAGTGCGTCATCCCCAAACATCGCTTTGAAATACAAGAGGTTCGGTCGATCACCGGTTGCTGCCGCTTTTTTTGCCATGTCAATCGCTTTTTGCGAAGGTTTTGGATATTCACTGAACCCGCCGGGGGTGACGTAGGCAGGGTTGATGTTTTCATCAGCGGCTTTCGACCGGTAGTTTAATACGGTTTCGTTGCGATGCAACTTCATCGCGCCAACTATCGTGTCAAAGGACCGTTTTAGTTCCACCAGATTGTCTTTGGATATTGACGCTTGCCCTGTAGGGTCGTTTTGCAGTCGGGCATCGAGAAGACCTAATATAGTTTGTCCTTTGTCGATCATCTTGACCTGTCCCGCTTGCGCAAAACTACGCCCAGAAGCGAGGATGGAGTGCGCGTCTACGATGAACTGTTTGTCACCAAGCGTGGCAAACCCGCGCTGCTGCATTTGGTTGAGCACCGCGTTAAACTCAGGGAGTTTCTGCGAAGCGGCGACGTATGCCGTCTCGACGGTCTTGTAGTCCGGCTCCGCCATGAGTTTAGTCGCTTTGGTTTGCTGCAACGCTTCCTCGCGAGCGTCCATGCGCCGTCCTGCTAGTATGTTTTGTGTCGTGGCCTTTTCGTGCTGGACCGTCTCCATCGCTTGATTGTGGCGAGACTTCTCTACAAATTCGTCGTGTTTGAGCTTCATATCTTGCAGCTTTTGCGTTTGATCGAAAGCCGCAGTACGGAGTTTGATCACGTTCTCAAAATTGTTCTGGGCAAGCGCCGTCATCTCATGAGTTAGACCATGTTGCGCCATGAAGGCTTGGGCTTTGGCCAAGTCGATCTCGCGCTTGTCCTTGCCGACCATGACTTCATCTTCCCATTGCTGGCGCATGATTTTGTTTTGCTCAATAATCGCTTTGTTATGGGCCTCCCACTTGTCGTGGGCGGTTTTCAATGCGTCCATATTCTTATCTTTGGCCGCTTTCATGGCCGCCGTGGCGGCGTTCATCGCCCCAATAGCGTGACCTTTGATCGTCAACCCGCCGAGCATGGCGACGACAGGAATGACCTGCTTGAACACGGCCAAGGTATCCGGTTCTTTGAGTTCGGGAGCGATTTCGTTAAGCTTTTCATAGGCCGGCGCTTCGGGCACCTTGGCCTGACCAAGCGCGTCTGCGTAGGTTTGCTGAGCCGCCATAGCCTTTTCCGCAGCAACTTTTTCAATTTTCTGGGCGTCACTCAGCGCAGCCATCTGCGGCGCATATTCTGTGGACGCGGGCGGTGGAGGGGTGCCCGCCGTGGATGTGGGCGCGGACGCGTGAGGCGCTTTCGCCCCCCACCCTACGTGCAAGTGCTCCCCGGTACTGTGCGGATCGCCCGCGCGTTCGTGTAAAAGTTCCGTAATCGGCATCCCCGACGCTTTAAGTTTTTGGACTGCTGCGTTGTAATTTCCGCCTGCTGGTACAAAGTCAATGGCGTCGCCGGATAGGTGCATGGAGTTCGGGACGCCGCCAGCGCGTTGATTACTTGCCGCCGAGCGGCGGCCACTCGTAACCCGCCCACCTATCGACGAAATAAGTTCCATCATTTGCTGATATTCATCGGCAGTCATTGCAGCCATGCTATCCTCCTGTCACCGCGCCCGTAGGATTAGTGAACTGAATGATGAAATTCTGCAAGGCCGTATCTAACTCCGAGCCCTGTGCCGCTTCTGACTCTTTAATGTACTGGAGTAGATTTGTTGCGCTGGCATCCCCTTGCGTCGCCGCCGTAAGAGAATCTTTCCACGCTTGTTGGCCCATTTGATATTGTTCGATCATAGTCTTATCGTTCGCCGCTTGCAGGTCCTGCCCCTCCGCCGTCGAGCCTGACATGCCCATTTCCGCGTATTTGGCTTGGATTGCGGCACGTTCCGACGCAAGATTGCGTTGAAGGGCTTGCTGCGCCCCCGCCGGTAAAATACCTTGGCGGGCGGCTTCGGCTTCTGCGCGCTGGTTTTGCGCGTCGTGCATCTGCTGTTCTTCTAAACTCTTAAACGCCTTGAGTGATTTAGCATTTTGTCCTTGTTGCAAGGCCATGCCCACGAGCGGAATGGCCGCCCCCAGGGTTTTGGGGTCGCCCAAGGCTTGCCCCAATGCGCCCATAAAACCGCCCCCACTTTTAGGCAATTCAACTCCTGCTGACCTAATATTAGGTAGATTTAAGCCCTCCAGCGCGGATGAAATGCCGGTCGGCGACGCCGAAGGGGTAGAGAAGGGCGTAGGCGCCCCTTTTCCTAAAGAAGATAGATCGGGCATCGCCGCCGAAATGCTTGGGTTTGCGGGCGTATGGGCTTGCGCCGCTTGCGACCCCGCAGGCGAGCCAGAAAACAGGTGCCCAACCCCGGACATAACATCCCCAAGGCCGTGCGAAATACCGCTGCCTACCGAAGAAATGCCGCGACTAAGGGAATCTCCCATTATTTGGTCTCCTTAAGCCAAGGGTATAGGTGTGGCGCGTTCAGCGCTTTTGAGTCCGCGCCACCAATGACTGACGCGCCGCCGAGCGCACTACTGCCGCCTTTACCCCCCATCGCCGACATATTGTTCGGTTGTGGTGCGTGGGGTTTAGGTCCGTAGTTAATGATAGCCTGATTGAGTGCGCCTTCCGCTGCATGTCCCGCACCGCCAATAGCGGAATTCAAAAGCCCATTGGCGAACGATTCGGTGCCCGCCGCGATAGGGGGTGTGCCGATTATTGGCGTACCACCTCCCACGCCCGGAATAGGTATCCCAAGGGGTCCCGACCCTGCGGGGGAAGGGGTGCCTCCGGTAAAGTTACCAACAAGCTTGTTTATGCCGGTGTCAACGAGTGCGGTGGCGATACCTTTGCCGATGTCACCGGTTTTTACCGCCGCCTTTCCGCCTTCGGCCAAGGGTGCGATCTGCGGTATAAATATTTCTAGCGCAGACAATATCTGGTTAAGTGGCATTTTATTGTGCTTAACGAAGGTAGAAACTTTGCTCATAGCTGGACCACATATCCCGTAGAAAATCGCGAGGCGCCAAGCCTCTTAGCCAAAACATCAAACCGTGCGCCGGTTTCTTCACTAAAAGTCACTTTACAAAAACCACACGTCTTTGCTAGTTCTATCACAGTTTTCAAAAGTTTGTAACCCTCCCATGTACCGAGGGAGGCGATAAACAATATGTTGATTCTGCGATCATGCGGCGCATAAAAAGGAGAAAAACCCTCCATAACACATCCCGCCTTATCGGAAACTAAGGCCCCTCGATCGACATTCCCTGTCTCGGACAGCAGTTTAACAAGCCACTCGCGAGACGCTTCCACGTCAAAGCCGGGGTATTTTCGTCGCGCGAGATCAAGAAGGAAATCGACATCGCCCAAGGTAGCGACTCTGATCATACGGTTAATCTCAGGGCTTGGGCCACTGCTTCGTGCTCCTTATAGTGGTAGAACATCCACGAATCCCTCTGAGAAGGGTCTTTGAAATCTACCGAGGACAGGTCTGTCGAAACTACGCCCGTGGCCGCGCACATGTCACTATGTTGCTGCGCGTGTTCCTCCAGCCAGGTCGCAATATCTTGGTCACTTACTGGCGCGGGGAATATCGAATATAGCGTAAAGGGGTATCCGGTCTGTGTTCGCAATGCTTGAAGGACGGCCAGATGGTGCTGATAATTGGCGTGCACCCACTCGTCAAACCCCCCAATCGCAGGGGCTGGATATAAGAGATGGGGTAGGGCCACACCCTACTTCCACACCATAGGGGGTGTGCGCGTCTGGAAATCGCCCGAAACCAAGTCCGGCGGCCCCTTTCGCCCCGTGAAATTATCCACGGACCTTGCCCCTACAACCGTCGTAATGTCGTTGGGTGTGTAGACTTCGAGGTCTTTAGCCGGGATCGTATCAAATTTGAACGCCATGGGGGTTCCTTTATGCGAGGGCAGAATATTCGCGCCAGAGCAGCGACATGGAAATGATTGTAACATCCCCGGCAGTGGTTTGTCCAGTGAGCCCTAAAGCGGTGCCGTATCCTTGAACATCCGAGCCGGTGGGGGTGTAGTTATTGATCGCAAAAGATACTGTTGCTGGGGGCGTGGTTGTAAAAGATATGCCCTGCCGGGCGCTATTCTGGAATTCAAGGACCGACGCCATTGGGTTGTTTAGGAGTTGCCCCACATTATTGCCCGCGTCGCTATCAAACGCAATGGTGACGGTAGCGTAGTTCGTAAGGTTGTTTATTTGGTGGGACAGGTACGCGCGTAAAGCTTGTTTTTGGATGATATATGACGGATCGGCGCGTAATTTACTCCGCCAAACTTTTGTGGTCGCGGTCGAAGGTGTTTGATACAGAATGTAAAGCGCGGTGCCGGAATTGCCGATGGCAGACACTACGGAGTTGGTCTCTTGGGTCACTAAGTACGTCAGGGGTTGAAGCCCTGTCGCCGCGAACCATTTAGTGCCGTTCCAACACATTTGTATGGTGCGGGCCGTGTTGGAGTAAGGGTCCGTGGTCGTCATGTTGAAGACCAACACCTTAATCCCAAAAATAGTCGCGACGGCAGCGGTAGGGGTTACCCCCGTCGTACCTTGGTTAAAAGATGCTGCGCTGAATAGTGGATCGAGTTGGTCCGAAACCTTTTGGGCCGCACCCCCATAAAGAGCGTAAATCCCTGTCGGATTGCCAAAGACCAAAGCACGTTGGAACGCAACCACGCTGTCTCTCCACACCGTGCCCACTTGCGGATCAATGTTGGAATTAGAAAAGGTCGTTGAAACGCTGGTTACGCCCGCGCTAGAAGTCGAAGCCACTGTCTGGACGTTCGAAATAACGTTGATAGAGGAGTCCCCCAACAGGTACAGGAACCCGCTATTCGCGATTAAGCGTGTGATTTGGTTGCGGAGGAACGAGTCTGACGTTTGGAACGCACCCCCGCCAGCGGACGTGGCGAAATTTGTCGTCGATCCTGGCGCGGTAAATTGTACGCGGGTGCCCTTAGCCACCCAAATGTGTCCTTGATAGGTTTCGATTGTCGTACCCGAAATGCCAAAAGGCATAACACTCGCGACACCCTGCGCGGCGTTATTCCCGCCAACAAAAGTCACCGTGCCTTTCGTGTATCCAAGACCGGGGGTCGTGACCGTTACCGCGGAGATCGCACCTCCTGTGACTCCGCTTACCGCAGCAACCGCTTGGACCAGCGGCAGCGCGGGCTGGTCCGGCGGCGAGATGACAACTTGCGGAGTCCCGCCCGCGATATATCCAGTGCCGCCATTTAGGATCGACACGCCGGAGACTTGCCCGTACCGCATGTCCAGCGCCCAAGACGCGCCTGTTCCTACTGTAATGGCCATGGTTGGCGCGGAAGTGTACCCGCTACCGGTGTTTGTCACCTGTATGGCCGTGATTTTTCCGTTAACTATGCCGCTAATCACGGCTTCGGCACCGGTTCCGCCCCCGCCAGAAAACGAAATAACCGAAGCCGTAGTGTACCCAGATCCGCCATTAGTGAGGTTAACCGCGCCAAGACCCCCTGCGGAAGTGTTAACGGTCAGAGACCCTGTTGCTGTTGTGCTTGCCCCGCCGCCCGCAAACTTGATTTGTACGACGTCTCCCGACAGATAGCCTGAGCCGGGGCTATTGACTACAACCTGTGTGACAACTCCATTGGCGACCGTTGCCGTAAAAGTCGCCCCGCTGCCCGAACCCCCGTAGGCCGTCACCGTAGGTGCCGAGGTATATCCCGCGCCAGGGTTGGTGATCACGACGTCGGGGCCTAAAGTCCCAGGGCCAAAGAGGACAGAGCCATTCCACAACCAAAATGCGTTGCTACTCGTGGTTCCGACAATGCTGAGATACTTAGACTGCCATTGGCAGCAGGCCGGTAAGGTGCCGTTGGTGGCGTAAAATAGNCCGGCGGTGCTACTGATCGTGGTTGTTGCGCCATCTGACACCCGAACTTGAATGGCCGTGCCGTCGTCGAAAAACACGGCTTGGTACGCTGTCGATCCGATATTGTACGGGTAGTAATACACGATTGTTTGACCGCCCGTTGCGGAGTAAAGCGCCGTATTCTCCGCATACATGGTGCGCAAGTTGCCGTCACCAATCGGCACGACATTCTCCAGCCAAGCCCATTCTTCGTTTTTAATTGTGGTTCGCGCGTCACGAACATTGACCGACCCATAGACCTCAAATAGGTGCTGTTTGGTGGTATCGTCGCCGGGGAGGGTGATTGCCATTGGACCTAGCCGTAAAGACTGCCCGCCTGTGCGGGCGTGGTGTCTACTCGGGCTTCGACGATCTTGCGTTTATATTCCGCGAGCATCGTGGCCGCGTCCTGTTGTCGTTGCGCGGCGGTGTAGGCCCGATAGGCGGCATAGTAGATCACGCAATCTGTCCAAGGGTCGGGCAGAGGATCGACGTCCGTGGCGTTTACCAAGTCTGTTGGTACGCAATAGCAGTCCCATTCCATGGGGAGCACTTGTGAAGGGATTGGGTAGAGATAGACCGAACCCAAAGTACCCTGACCATATTGCGCCCAATAGCTGGGGGTGTTGGTCGCGCCAGTGACTATCGACCGGAAATAGGCCTGCATAGTGGTAAAGGCGACTTGAGGGATGATGGGTTTGAAACTGCCCCATGAAGTGGCAATGCTCTGTATGCCGTATATGGCGTCGATGCCGGTGTTTTGGGATTGGAGCACGGCTAATGCGTCACTGAATTGGTATATTTCCTGTCCCGCTTGTGTCACCCAGACAGGGTTAATCGACGAGGTAATATGGGCGTTGCCGCCGGTTGCATCGGTTATCGTCACCGACGGTGCGGTGACGTACCCACTGCCGTAGTTTGTTATAGAGATCGAGGTAATGCTCCCCGCGGTGACGGTCGCGGTAGCAGTGGCCTGTGTTGCGTTAAGAGTACCCCCTGTAGGCGGTGCAATAACGACCTTAGGGGTGGCGGAATACCCTGTACCCCCGTTCGTGATCGTCAAGGTGGTCACGGGAGACGTTGATCGGGTTAGAAACCTAAAGCATTGGGTCTCCGCCGCAAGCTTGCTGCGGGCCTGATTGATGTACCGGATAATATTCGCGGTCGAATAGAACTGACCCCCTTGGTCATGTAACAGGTCGTATAGGTCGCTCGTGTAGTCGCTGAGTTGCATATGATGGCCCAAAAAGGGGACGAGTTACCCCGTCCCCTTATATAGCGTATTATTGCTCGTCCGACTAGGCCGGAATTAAACTGGGATAACGATAGAGGTATCGACCGTTGCGCCGACGTTGACCGTACCCACTGCGACGGTCGTGGCAACCGTCTTGGAGGATACAAACAACGGCGTGGGAACGGCAGAGAACAAGCCGCCGTCCGCGACGGTAGTGGTGATGACGCCAGCGGTGCCGTTGATGGCGGAGCCGAGTGCTGTAATGTTAGCCATGCGTGGGGTGAGTAACCCGGTAGAGACCGCAGGGTTAACGATCCCGCCCGCCGTACCCGCGACAGTGCCGCCGACGGTCAGGATGCCATGGGTCGAGGTTGCGTCGTAGGCGACCCCTGCCGTAGTTGTTGTGATGCCGGTGGCCGAGAAGCACATGACGGCAGTAGCCGCTGCCGAGCCTGCGCCGGTGATCGAGAGCGTTGGGACGGCGGTCAAAGCGGTGCCTTGGTTGGTGCAAAGAATTGCCCCGATTTGGCCCGAACCCGTAAGCGTGGCGGTAGCCACTGCGCCCGATCCAGTCGTATCGCGAGGATCGTTAACAAAAGTTACTGCGGGGGCGGTAACATAACCTGCGCCTTGGTTAAGGACAGTGATCGAGCCGATGGTGGCCCCTGATAATGTCGCATACCCGGTGGCTTGGACGCCGCCCGAAGGTGGTGGGGCAAACTGAACGACAGGTGGGTACTGATAGCCTGTGCCTGCGGTATTGACTGTGACCGTGGTGTTGACGACGTGTGCCGCAGCGGTTGAAAGACCGATGCCGGTCCAGATTGCCCGCCAAGACGAGTTACCCGCCGAAGCCGTGACAACCGGAGCGGAGGTCGCGCCCGACCCAACGTTCGTGAGGAACGCACCGATCGCTGTACCAGTTAGGTTAATAATCCGCCAGTTGAATCCGTCCGCTGAGATGAACTTGGAGGTGTTCGGGGTGGAGACGACATTACGGAAGATGCCGGTGATCGGGTCCAGGGCTTGGAGTTGGGCATATGGTCCGGGGGTGACANAATACTGCCCCGCGGGGAACACATAGGCTTGCCCGCCTTGCAAGTTCAGTTCGTTACCGCCTGCGAGCGCTTGGAACTGAACGCCGCCTAAGCCAACACCAGGTCCGGTGATCCTATTAATAGCCATAGTCTAAAATCTCCTTAGAACGCGCCGTTGGCGATGGTGGTCATCTGCATACCCGATGAAGGTTTGACGCAGACCGTCTGCATACCCGCAAGAACGGCCCCGATGTACCCGATTTGCGCGTTCGACATCAGGCTTTCAAAGCCCGAAAACTCGAAGTTGGCGAGATCGGAGACATACATCGACAAGTATTTAGAATTGATAAGATACCCAGAACCTTTGGTCAGGAAGGGGTCTGCGTAAATCGGGATGCCCGCAAGCATGAGGGCCGAGAAACCTGCGTTGACCGCGTCGTCTTCGCCGTACTTCATGGTTGGGGTGGTGTTAAATTGCTCCGCCGACATGAAATCTTGCGCGAGTGCGGTCCAGTCGGACAACGACAGTACGGCAAAGTCCGGTTTGTCGCCGCCAGCGGCTTGGGTCAATTGGCCGATACGGGCCAGAAGATTTTGGCGGGTAATGTTGAAAGACGAAGTGAACTTCGAGGCTTTCCAGAAAGAGTTGGAAGCCCGAGACACGCCGCCGTAAGTATCGACCGTAGTGCCGTCGTCGAAAACGTCTTGTAGTCCGTTAAGGGCGAGTACGTTGGCCGCGTTAGAAGAAAACAGGGCTTGCGACAGCAACTGGATCATAACCGTCCGGGCGTCGGCAAAGCGTGCCTTGACCAGTGGGATGATGGCTTCGGTGGATTGCACCAAAGCTTCCATGCCGAGTAGCGGGATGGGGACAACGCCCATGGCGAGGTTCCAAGACGCGGCCTGTGCTGCGTTTTGGACCGCCGGTTGGGCGAACGTGCCGTCATACCCGGTCCATGAAGCGTTTACAAACTGGCTACCTTGAATCGCTACTGTAATTTGTGACAAACCGCCACGAGCGATCTGGGCGTTACGGAACAGCAGCGAGAAAAGCGGCGCGGCTTTGTATATCTGAACCACCAACCGCTTCACATAGGCGCGACGGGTAACGGCGTTCAGTTCGTTGACGAGTGAACCGGCGGCGGGGATAATACCAGTTCCATAGGCGGGGGCTACCATTTACGTTTCCTTGTGGTTAGGCGGCGCGCATTTCGCGCAGGATGTTGCCAGTCATCTCGTCTGCCCAGCGATCTTCATCGCGGAGCAAAAGGTCGTGCTTATCCGATCCTTTGGTAGGATCGGCATAGGCTGACTGCCAGGTGTTTACGATTTCTTTGGGTTGCATCTCGTTAAACAGAGCGGCTGCCGCTTCGGGGTCCGCAATGTTCCGCTCGATCATTAGTTTCTTGACCGCGTCAACCCCTTCGTCGGTAAACCCGCGCGTTTGGCGCAGGCGGTTGAAGGCCTGTGTAATAGTGAGTTCTTGGTCGCGCTTGGTGGCTTCCACCCGGCGATTTTCTTCGGATTCCAACAGTTTTTCAAGCTTGTTGGTCATGGCCTCGACCTTTTCGAGGTGCGGCTTGGCAAGCTCTTGTGCCAAAGCTTCCTGATCGTCGAGCGTCTGGATGTCGGGGACTTTAACCTTAATGGCCCGTTCCAGGTGGCGCCGAGCGGTTGGGTCGGCGTTAATGTCGGTCATAAGGGCTTGCAATTTACGCAGTTGAGCCAGTTCGTTCAGGTCGATTTCGTCTTCCATATCCTACGCCTTGTTGGTTGGGATCGTAGCGATAGGGAACTTGTACTTGGCCCCCGCCTCGGCCAAACCTTGCTGCGACTTGCGGAAGCCAAATTCATTGTGGTCCAGAGGCACGCGGTCGATAATGGCGATGTCGCCAAGAGGGCCGGTTTGTGGCGGGTTAAAAATCGGGGAATTGGACTTAGCCATTTTACATTCCTTCGCCCATCGGGGCTTGTGGTGAACCTTGTGCAGCTTGCGACTTTTGCGCCGCCTGCTGTTGTAATTGTTGTAGCATCGCTGTCTGCTGCGCTCTCTGGGCGAGATCGGATAGCGCCGTCTTCTGTATTCCCGGCACTTCGCTTGCTGCGGGGAGTGCCTTCGCTAGTTTCTGGACCGAGTCCACGACCGCCTTGTAGACGTCAGAACCCATTTCCAGTTTGGGCAGTGCCATCTCCAAAAGATGGACGGCCTCCCTCACCTTGGCCATTTCCGCCGCCATGATGCCGGGATTTCCAGACGCGGGGGAAGCCGGTCCAGAATCACCTTGAGGCAACTGAGCAAGCATGGGCGAGGGAGTCTGCATCATTTAGCGCTTCGAACGCTTATGACCGCGCTTTGCACGTTTAGCCATGGTATGTCTCCTAGTTTGAGGAGGTGATCGGGGAGAGCATCGCCAAACCACCAGATCACGGGTGTGATCTATTTTCGACTATACCCTATAGAGGGGAAACCGTCAACTATGTGCTTGATTTTTAACAGAAAAAGGGGGTTTAGTAAGGGTTACTTACCCCGGCCTTTCCCCTTAGCTAACATTTCCGGATGTTGTTGAATAAATTGCGCTTCTTGCGCTTTGCGCTTGCGCAATTTTGTGACTAATTCTTCCGTGCGGGCAGGGTGGACCATTTCGAGTAAAGCCTCCCCATCTATCGCTCCCGCCTTGGCCAACGCAAAGGCTAGGTTTTGGTTTTCGCCTGAAAATATGGGGCTGGTTGTGTGGCTATCCACGACGACATACGCGTCGTCCGGGATTTGGGCGAGCAAGAACTCGCCCCCCTGGTCATCTTTGAAGATGTTGGTGCTCTTAGCTTGTAATATCCGAAGGCAGTTATCGCCGATTTCGGAGACTTGGGTCTCAACTTCAATAGCCGCGTCGCGAATACGGGGACCCGACATGCGTAGGAGGGACTGTGCGTGATTCCCTGCTCGGACACCGGAGTCGCCCTGCCCTGAAAGCATGGCGTTAAAGCCGCCCGCTTCATCAAACATGCTTTCAATGTGTTTGAGGTACTCCAGCGCACCTGACGGCATGTCCGGCTTGTGTTCGCTGATCTTAGCCCCTTGTTCTGAGGACGTAAAATACCCGCCGGGGGCGAGTAGAGCGAGAATTTTTTCCTCAGTAACCGTTGCGTCCCCTGTGATAGAGCGGGGTGGGCGAACCTGCATGTCCCAGATCGTGTCTACGTCCGAGATGCGGTCATTAAGTAGCGTTTGCAAACGCGCGACCCGCTCTAGCTCGGATTCACAGAAAAAGTATCCCGGTGTTTCCTTGGCGGTGATCTTGGTAAAAGGCTGCCCGTGTGGGAAATCGCACAGGCTGCGGCTTTGGTAGAGACCTTCCAACAAGATGCCGGGTTTGACGTATCGTAAAGTCGTCCAGTCTTGGCGGTCGTCGTCCTGTACCCATATCTCGTAAAGATCGACCAATTCCCTTTCGACATCCGGTGAGATGGTGGCTTGTAAGCTGCCTTCGCCCCCGCGCGGGAAGACATTCCCNCCTCCGCTTCCCGCGCTTGATCCGAGTTGCCCTATGCCATTAGCGATGACATCGTACTGAGTGGCTTGTTGGTCCATGGAGGGGGTCGTGGACGCGCTTTCCAATTTTTTAAGTAGCGAGTCTTTGGTCGGATGCGCGTACAGCAGTCTCCGCACCGCTGAACGCGATACGCGCATGGTGTGGACAAAAGCCTCTTGCGTGTTGATGTCGGTGAGTTCTTCGTTCCAGACGCCAAACGAGCTGGGTTTGATCAGATGCCCCGCAATGCCGTCATTCGTCCACACGGACTTAAACAACATGCATCCGTAAACTTGGGACCATTCAACGCCTTGGGAGATAAGCGTGTGTAATCCGCGTCGGTGGAACTGCCGGTTAAGGTGTTTGGCGGTAACCCGGAGCTTGGGCTCCCATGTCGGGTTGTCCTCGTCCTCAAATTCTAGCGAAAAGCGTATCTCCGCCGGGGAGTAGATCATGGACGACCGCTTATCGACATGGGTATAGCACTTATTGTACGTCGCAGCGGCCCCGTCCATCGACCCTTTGTCCCGCAAAGACTCGTACTGTTTATACTTCGTGACACGCTGCGGCTGCGAGTAATTGCACTGCTCGATAATGTCTTCGCAAAATTGTTCGCGCTTTGCGCCAGAGGAAGGAATTTTCATAAGGAGGGATTATCGTCTTTTTGTGCGGTTTTGGCAATACGGCAGGTAAAACAATCCTCCCATTTTGGCCACACCCCCGGTCCTGGGTCTATCCAAAAAGCATATATCTTTTCTACACTGTCCAAAGTTATTGGGGCGCCAATTGTGTGGGGTACTTCGCGTATTTGGTGCTGTTTGACGTATTGAGTGGCTGCGGAAAAGACCGCTTTCCACAGACCGGTCACAAAACGCCACAGAGACCCTGTGCCGTGTTTACGCATTTCGTAAAGCGTTTCTTCCGCGATTTTATCTACCCAGTCTTCGGAATCGGGATCGAGAACGTCCGTAACTTCCCTGTAGTAGCTATGGTATTCCATCTCGCCTTCGGAGTTTTTGACCGCGTAAAATAGGGGTGGATGCCGTTCACTGTCCCGAAATAACTGTTTCATTTCCTTAAGTTTTTGGGAGGCTTTTTGGTAAATCATAATTCCTATCCGTTCGATCTACTAATGACATTGGGCCGAGCAAGCAGGTCTTTGGCGATATGTTGGGTCTCGACAATAGGCATGGCGGAGTCAGGGGGTGCCGATCTACCTGCCGTTATGTTGCCGCCTGCGGGTTGCCAGGCCGCCCCGGTGCCGCCCATGCGGAGGTTAGCGGCGGCTCTTTGTGCCCACTCCCCCATATTCTGTGCTGTGGCGGCCTGCGCGGCCATCTGCTCGGTGAAGGTTTGCATGGCAGCCTGTGTGTCACGGGCGGTGGGTGGCGGAGCGGAGAGCGTGGCATTATCCTCCCCCGCCCGCTGTCCGTCCCGCATATTGGTCATGCCGAACTCGTTTTCCGCGACTCTCTGGGCCAGATCAAGGGCTTTAGACGCCATCTTGGTCGAGTCTCGCACGGCAGGGAACCCTTTGAAAGGCGTTTGGTCCGGGTGGCAGGTCGGGCAGTCAGGGATGCTGTAGTCCCCGTCCTCCTGGAACTTAACGAACTGCGTTTCGCAATCGTCACATTGGTATTTTCGTTTACGAAGAACCGCCATCGTCTATCTCTGCCTCATAACACTACGTCTCAGGGCTTCGACCCGCGCCTGCTGGGCTTCTGTGCGTTTGCGCTCCAAGAACCTCGGAATGAAGTCATCATAGAGCGTGGTTTCGTCCGCTTTAAGCTGACCATTGCCGTCCGTGTCGGCAACCTGCCGTGCCTGCTCGGCCAAGAAGGTGCGCTTTTCAGCGATCATGCCGGTGCGGATGTGCTTGTAATAGGCCTCTGCCGCCAAAGCAGCGGCCATAACCCTATCGTCGTTATTGCGGCCAGACGCTTTGATCGTACCGTCTTCTTGCCGCAAGGTTTTGAACTCGTCAAGCAGGTCATCTGAGCGAACAATGAGTTCTTCTTGTGAGTAGAGGCTGCGGAGTTGGTTAAGCCATTGCTCCTTGACCTTGCCGTTGGTAAGCGAATTATAGGCCCCGCCGCCGGAGAAGACTGAGTCGTCTCGCGTATAGACGTACCAGGTGGCTTTTTTAAGGGAGGCCTTGAGCCAACCTTCCGTGTCGAGAGGCTCGTCAATTTGGCCTAAGGCGATTTGAAGCCTGATGTCTTTCAACTGCCGGAAAACGTCTTGTCCCGGGCCGTTGATCTCCAAGTTGAACCGCACGTCGCCGTACTGCCCGGCGAGGTGGCAGATGACCCAGGCAAGATGGTTGGTCTGGACGTCATTCGCCGCGAACTCTGCGGTCTGCACTAGCTTATCCGAATAGCACCGCCACAAGGAGATGACGGCGTCGTCGCTGTCCGGGTTAGAGCAATAGGCTGGGTCGATCCCCATGACATATCGCGCCCCGCGTATGGGTCTTTCCCAGACCTTAAGCTGTGCTGTATCCAGATCGGACGTGTGTTGAATGTCAAGATCAAGGAGCTTAATCCCGAACTTGTAGCGGTATGCGTCAAAAGTGACGTTTGCGGTGCGCAAAAGGGCGCGGTCCTTGGCGACAGCGGCAAGATTGAAGAACGACTTCCCTGAGAACTGGAAGGCTTCCTCCGCCACCGAGGGCATTTCCTCGCGCATGGACTCAATCGACCGCCCCGATTGGCGGTGTCGATACCAAGCCCACTGCTCTGGGGNGATGGTATAGCCGTATTGGGTCTCTATGATGCGTGTTACGAGGTCTTCGTAGGGCGTGTGGTCGGGGTTTTCGTTCCACCAGCGCTCGAAAAGCTCCGTTCCGGCTTCGTATCGGTAGAGTCGTTTCGACCACCAGCCGATGAAGAAAGCTTTTTGCGCTACGCCGTCCGATTTGGCGTTCTCATACATGTCCTGCCAGATACCGGCACCGAGTGCGGTGGACTCGAACATGTAAAGCCGGTTGGGGTTTTCCGTGGCCAGGGAGTCGATGAGCGAGTCCACCGCCTTCTGATCTTGCCAGCGTCCAATTTCAGTCGCGTGAATGAAGGAAAGCCCCCGCGAGCGACCCAACTTGTCGTTTTTCGTCCCGCCGCCGCGCATATATTGCAGCCGGGAGCCATTCTTAAGCGTTAATTCGTAGCGGTTGTGGCGATGAACTCCGATTTTCCACGCATCAGGCAAAGAATCCAGCATTTCAACGATGGTCGCGCGAAAAATTTGCACGTTTTCGTCCGTGTCGGCGATAAATGCCCCAACCATGCGGGGGAAACGCGACAACCAGAAAATATCCAGCGCCAGAAGAATCGTCGAGATGCCTAATTGGCGGGCTTTAAGGTTCGTAAAATAGTGACAGCCGTTCTCCAGCCCGTCGCAGACCTCCGACAAGAACATTAACTGGCTATCAAAAGGTATGATCGGCCCTGGCTCCGTTGAGTCCTTTGTCGTGATCTTCATCTGCGACAAGAACAGTAAGAACGGCTTGACCCAGCTTGACGCCGGGTGGGTGCGATCGAGGTTATAGAGGGTCATGGAGTGGGTTGAATGTCCGAAAGTCTTAAAACGGTAATCTCGCCGCCGGTTAGGGTATCTTTTTGCGCGGCGATCCGTACGGCTTCTTCTGCCGAGGCGCCGGCGATTAGTGCCCCCGCCGCTATCTCCCGCCCGGAACCCCACGCCATTTCGTTTGGGGTCTTGTATTCTATCATGCCCCAGTGCGTGTATTCTTGTAAATTGCCGTCGGGGGCTATCGTGAAGCCCAACCATCCCTTATCGTCTTCGGGCTTGGGTATGGTGCCGCCCATAGCGCCGCCATCTTCCACCCATATCCTAAAACGACGCCCCCAGCAGGAGTCCCCCACGCTTCCGACCAGTAGTTTTCTTGTGTTTTGCGGCTGACCCCTATAGAAGTGGGTGCCCTTCTCCACGATATGAATCTTTTGGTAGTCCAGTGCGTGGATGAGTGTGCCGGTGGTTATCTGGCCGTCGGCGGCGAGAACACCGTCCTTGTAGGCTATGGTTGTCATGCTGAATGCTCCGCAAGGTAGGTCAATAGGTTTTCAAGCGGCACGACACCGTTCCGAGCTTTCATGGTCGGGAGGATGTCCATTAGTCGAGCGATCTGCTGGACACTAAGTCCTGATATGGTCTCTGACTGACCGGATCTCAAGACTATTGTGGCGGACGCCGCGACATCCGGTTCGTCGCGGCTGCGAATAAGAACGATGTCCCTTGGGTCAACATAGACATAGCCCTGAGTTGCGTGGGGGAATTGAACGAAGATGGCCATAGTTAATTCAGCGACCGGATCGGTGTGACATTGTCGTAGGTCGGTGGGGTCGGTGGGGCTGTAGCTTGGTCGGCGTCGAGTGCTTGCTGCTGCAAGCTTAGGTAAATTAACCGTTCGGCGTAGTCTAATAGTGCGACGGGTAAGGTATCCCCTGAGGAGAGGAAGGGTATTAACACGGCTGGAATTTGGCTGCTCTGCGGGCCGGGATCGGCCAGCGCCAGCAAAACAAAGTTGTTTGCTTTGAACGACAGATGGTCTTCCAGGTGCTTTAAAATCATTTGCGTGAGCGTTCCGACGGCAGCGGCAGCCTCATGTTTATCCGTCATGTCACCGGTCCTTTGTCGTCGAATACTTGCACAAGATGGTTATTCCCTGAGTTTGCCAACACCATTTTCTTCCTGACCGAGGTCAGGGTTTCCCCGATGACGGTGTGTGAATTGCCGCCGGTGATGATGGTGACGCGCGGGCCGCTTGGGGTCTTGGTGTCCGCCTTGGGCGGTTCTTCTCGAAGGGCGGTGATCTCGGACGCTCTTATCCACACTTTGGTCGCGGTGGGGGTGTCGGCACGATCGAATTCTATGAAGGCGGAAGTCATGGAAGACATGGGCTAGGGCTCCTGTTGGGCGGCAAGCTCGTCGATCATTCGCTGTAGCTCCTCGCCATGCGTGGTGGGGGTTTCTTCTTCAACCGGTTTGCGAGGTCTACCGACGGGTTTGCGGGGTGTTGCGGGCGGTGCGTACTTGGCCACTTGCTCCGCGATAAGCTCGCGCATTCGATCAATAGACGGTGCGTCCGAGGTGCTGTCGTCCTTGGGTTTTATCCGCAAGCGATCCTTGCCCCAATCCGCCATTTGGTTGAAGGCTTTGAGTCGCATGGCGGGTTCTTGTGCCGGGTCGTTGATGATTTCGGTCAGTAGACCGAGGCTGGCTTCGTCCAGTGTTTTGACGATTTGGTCTCGGACTTCATCATGTTCGGGCTCTTGAGGTTGTTTCACTTTGACCAACAGCGCGGGCGCTGCCTTCTGGAATTCGCGAGCGTGGTGGGGGCCTCCGATCCGTGGCATAACACGATACGGCGGGGCGGGGTCTCCGGGAGTGGCTCTGGGCCAGCCTTTGGGTGCGGCGGGCGGGAAGTAGGGTTCAACCGGCTTGGCGTATTCGGCTTGAAAAAAACGTCCGGTGTGCGGGTCATTCGTCGTCCCCCGAGTAGCGACGCGCCCCGCTCCAGTCAGGGGTGAGGGAAGGTCGGTAGATTCCGGGGGCGAAGGTGCGTTTGCGTCGCTTTTTCCGAGGGCGATCTTCTTGTGTCCAAAGAGGAACTTCACAGCCTGCTGAAAAACGGGCTGTCCTGCCGGTTTTGGGTCTGAGGAATCGGATGTCAACGTTTTCTCTCCGCACGTTTGTCCGGTCGCCGTCTTTGGCGAACACTCTGAGGATAGCTTCCAGCGCCCGTAGTCTTGGGTCGATGCGGAACGCTATCTCCCGTAACAGGTATATGCGCTTGCTTCGGACAATTTGTGACAGGTCTACCGAGGCGCTTTCTCGGGTGAAAACATGCCAAGGGCGTTCCGCTATCCAGTCGTGGTCTTCAATGTCGCACTGTACCGTCACCCCGTTAGGTAGGGTGATGCTTGCCATTATTCGGCTTTGATGTTTTTGGCGTCAGGTGCTGGAGCCTCGACGACGGGTTCTTCGGGCGGCTCGGACACAGGATCGGCTGGCGCGTCCGGTGTTGGCGGCACGGCGGTCGTCAGTGCGGCATGGGCTTGGAAGACGGTCGGGGTGCCCGGTAATTCGTCGAAGGTGCGGGCGGCCAATCCCGCCGCGATGAGCTCCTCAAGGGCGGCTTCATCGCCATAAAAGGGTTGGGGTTCAAGCGATAGCGCATCGTTAAGGGCGATCGCGGCTGCGGATAGGTTGGTCACGGTGTGCTCTCCAGTGAAGACGCGATTAGGATAGGTCTTCCGGTTTGTGTTGTCAAGCGGGGTGTTATGCTCAGTTTGAGCATAAGGTGAGCGGGGAAAAATAATGGATCGAGTGGAAAAGTTTTTTATAAAAAATCATGGGTGTGGAAAAATAGCTATTTGGAAAAGTTTTTTATCCGTTTGGAAAAATAGCTATTTGGAAAAGTTTTTTATAAAAAATCATGGGTCGAATAGCTATTTGGAAAAGTTTTTTATAAAAAATCATGGGTGTGGTGGGATCACAATTTATCCAACAGCGTCCAGGTGGTAGCCCATTACCCAGTAGCCC
>JGI24890J29729_1000614_pt1 | contig 20993 bp, 18 predicted proteins | sample FreactcultureFD7_FD_29729 | JGI IMG/M metagenome (IMG submission 29729)
CATCATTTCCAACCGCAGCAGATTTAAGAGATGTCTTCCAACAAATCGTCATTGCACAGCGAAATAATGATACTGCGTCGTATGCGGATGCTTTAGAACGTGCAAGTATTTTAATAGGAGGTATAGATGACGCACAAATACAAGACGCACGAATGATACAATCCATTAAAAGACAGAAGTCATCAAATGTTGAAGTTGAAGATGTTGATGAAGAAGAAGAGTCAAAAAGTCCAAATAAACAACCACCTACTTACCCAGTAGGTTCTTATACACCACAAAAAGGAAGAAAAGCACATAAAGATGTTGAAATCCCTGATGATGCAACTGAAGCAGAGTTTAGTCGTTATACAATGAAAAGAAGAATACAGTTTTTATACAATAAGGGTTTAATCTCTTCTAATAAAGAGAAAGAAAATAAATCGGAGGATCTCAAGGATACGTTTCGTATGTATAGAAAAGAGAATCCTATTCAAGGTAAAGGTTTGAAAGGCATGGGGTTTGGTAGAAAGATAATTATGAAGGCAGTCGCTAAAAAAACAAAGATTAAAAAACCAATTGAATTAAGCGAAGGATATGAAAAACCGAAGTTGTATAAACAACTGGGTCGTTATTTAATCGGCACTTATCATCTTGCTAATAATATTGTATGTATCAAGCGTCCAAATATAAATAAGTCGTTATTGAATAAACATATATCAAATGATTTAGTCGCCATTTTTAGAAAGTTATTAAAAAAAGAACAACCATCTTTTGATGAACTTACAAATCTCTCAGCAGATGAAAAAGAGATACTTCATAAAGTAGTTAAGTTATGTGTATTGGATGTGTCTGTTCCAAAACCTGAAAGTGAATCCATCCAAGAAAAGGATTTACACCGCTTTGAAATATTAAAGGGAGAGATTACAGCAGGAAATGATAATGCTAAACTGGTGAAGGAGTTTAAGGTTCTTTTGATGAAGTTGGTGAATGCGAATCGTGTAGCACGAAAAGACGCACATGACATTTTAACGGATTTAGCGGCAAATGGATTATAAAATATTTCTCTATTTATATAAATGCCCGAAACATTTAAATATATCTATGATTATATAAATGGATTATACTCACGGTTATGGAGAAGGCAATCAAGTCCACTGGAAAGTGGGAAACCCGAAAGTGTCAAATGATATTGTTCCTATGGCATCATTTGGAGCACAACCACGTTTTTATCTTGGAGGATCTCAAATACCGAACACTTTAGGTATTAAGGGAAACAGTAGCGGCAACGCATTTAATCATAAATCTCTCTCTGATAAGAAAAGTAAGAGTAGAAAAGTAAAATTATAAATAAAATATTATTTGGTATATATATAGATGGTTTATACTTTAGTTTTAAATCAAGCAAACGTAGTATCAACAGATAATAATCAACTTGTTTATAATTTTCCAAACTCCGTATCCTTTCCTAATCACGAAATAGCGGTGCAATCTGTTGCGATGTATTATTCGTGGCAAAATATAAATCAAACGCCACTTGGTAATAATACATTCACATATTCGTGGGTTGTAGGAGCAGGACCAGCTACAACATACACAGTAACTATTCCTGATGGAACTTGGGAGATTGCGGATATTAATAATTTCTTACAATATACATTTATTCAAAACGGGACTTATTTAATTAATGCTTCCTCGCAAAATGTTTATTACGCCGAGTTTATTATAAATGCTAATCGTTATGCGGTTCAGTTAAATACATTTCCAGTTCCTATTGCTCTACCTGTTGGATGGAGTGTTCCAGTCGCTAATCCAGCGACAGGTGCGTTGGCATTCGCAGGGTTTCCTAATACAGTATTTAATCCTTCTGTAACCACTCCTGCTAATTTTAATAATATTGTTGGATTTGCTGCGTCTTTTGTTTCAGGTTTGAATACTGGTGTAGGAACAAATCTCTCTTTTCTCTCAACAACTGCTCCACAAGTTCAACCGAATCCAAGTATCTATCTCGCAATAAGTAATATTGAAAACGGTTATGCTATTCCTAACTCAATCATATATTCAGTCACTCCAAACGTTGCTTTTGGCGAACAGATACGTGAGTTTCCGCCACAATTTGCTTGGAATAAGTTAATTAAGGGAACATATAACCAATTGCGTCTTACTTTTTTGGGTCAAAACAGACAACCAATAAAGATGCAAGATCCGAATATGACAATCGTGTTAGTTATTCGTGATACGAAGGAAGTCAGTGACCTTATTACACTCGCTTCGGGTGGTAAATAAACACGGGGACACCCCGTCAACCCCATTTTTTTTATTATCTCTCATATTATATAAGATGTCATTTTCATCTGATATAACCGAACAATATTTGGATAAAGTATATGAGGATTTATCAAAAGAAAACAATACGTTATTAAATAAAATGAAGAATACAACATTAGAAACAAATGAAAAGCAGACGACATGTATTATGAAGGAAGTTTCGTGTATCAATTCTCTCTTAATTAATGTTATGAAACTGAAAAATATTAAGAAAGCAAATAAATTAAAACTTTTATCTCTTTAGATAATATAGAATGAGAGGAAAGTTGCCGAATAAACTTTTGATTATTAAGGGACGTAAGCATACAGCGAGAGGCATACAACGAATGAAAGGTTGCGGAATGGGGTCTGTTCTATTGAATGTAGGAGGAGCAGGGGCAGGTTCATCTTATCCATCTGTATCGGAATATGAGAGAATCACGGGTAATCAAGTTAAGGGAAGCGGACTGAACGATAAGTTAAGCAAACTCATGGTAAAACCGTTGAAGCATAAACCCATCCATTTTCAAATGTAAGGAAAACAACAATAACAATTAACAAAAATTATTTTGTATAGTTATATTATAAATGTCTGCCGATTCAGTAGTTTATGATATGTCCTCTATGAGTGAAGGTTCTCCTTCGGTGTTTGTCAGACGTGATAATTTGACAATTCTTGATAATCAAAATCAGAACTATAACGGTAACCAGTCCGTTTTAGACACTTCCCAACTTGCCAACTCTAACAAATATATGAACTATCGTGAAGCATATTTCACTATTCCTATGGTTCTTACTCTTACTTCTGCTTTAGCGTCATCTGACAACTTTCAACCTGCCACTGCTGCTACTTCTGCCGATTATTGCTTGGGTTTGAAGAATTGGTATGGTTCTATCGTCCATTCTCTGACTGTTGACTTACAAGGAACAACCATCGTCCAACAAACTCCTTATATCGGTTTGTGGAATACTTTTAAGTTGATGACCTCTTTGAGCGTGAATGATGTTAAGTCGCAAGGTTCTCAAATTGGTTTCCATCCTGATAATGCTTTGTCTGTTTCCGTTCAATCCGCTGCATCTCCCGCTGGTATTAACTCCGTGAGTGGAACTGCTGCCACAACTAATAACGTCAATTTGGGTTCATTTCCAGTTGTGTCAGGTGCTTTTAATTCTTTTGATAATTTTAATGATGGGTTGTTAAGACGACAACAAGCGTGGAACTTTGATTTAGAAGCAGTTACTTCTCCTGCTGCCAACTCTGTTGCCTTTTCCACCCTTATTTCTTCTACTTCTTGTAATAATTTGTGGAAGTCATACATTTATAACAAGGTAAATGGTGCGAGTGCCGTAAACGTCGGTGTATGGCAATGTGCTATCACCGCTCAAGTTTATTTGAAGCATCTTCATTCATTCTTTGAAAGAGTGCCTTTGTTGAAGGGTGTGTTTATGAAAATCACTATGAACCTCAATCAAACTTCATGCACTTTCACATCCGCTGGTGCTGGAGGTAATTTGGCGGTTACAAGTGTTAATTCGCCTCTTGGAGGTGTCGTTCCTTTGATGATTGCTTCTGCTTCAGCAAGTAACGGTTCGGCAACTCTTGGTGCTTCTACTTATATTGCCTCTCAATCTGTCGGAGCACAAGTTCAAGCATCCACTCAGTCATCTTTGGCGGGAGTGTCGTCCTCTCCTCTTGGAAGAAGTATCTTGTTGAATATTCCTGCTTATTCATTTAACCCTGTCTACGAACAAGCATATTTGTCTTCTCCTATCAAGAAGATTATTTATACTGATGTGTATCAATATCAATTGATTAATCAAATCGGAGCAGGTCAGACATACAACTCGCTTATCACTAACGGTATTGCTAACATCAAGAGTGTCCTCTGTTTGCCTTATTATTCTTCAAGTGCCAACGGAGGTGTTCTTCCTATCCAATGTCCTCTTGACCCCGCTGGAGCAGGACCCACCTCACCATTGTGTCTTCAAACACAGTTTAATATTCAAGTGTCAGGTCAGAACGCCATCTATAACACTGAGAGATATTCATACGAACAATTTATGAATCAATTGTATGGTGTCAATGCTGTCAACGGAGGTATGACCGATGGATGTGCTTCAGGATTGGTTAATCTGCAAGATTTTGAAACTTCCTATTGCTATTACTATGTTGATTGTGGGAGATGTCTTCCAGTGGAGGAGAGCGTTCCAAAGTCTGTTAATATCTTGGGAACTAACCAGTCTGCTAAAGCAATTGATATGTTTATTTTTGTGGAATATGGTGTTGAAATCTCAATTGATGTGCTTAGTGGAGCAAGAGTTTAAACGATACGCAATTTAAACAAAGTTAATGAAATGCCGTTATAATGAATATCATATAATTTTATAATTATATTATATATGCCGAGAAAGAAGAAAGCGGTAGAACAAGAACCTTTAGTTGAAATGAAAGAGATTCATATAGAAACACCATCAAAAAGAGTGATTGGTCGTTTGAAGAAAGGACATAAGGTTCAGTTGAAAAAGGGAGATAGACCCATACATGTCTTTTCAACACGCCACGATGCTATTACAAAAGCATTTTTAAAAGGACGTGGTATTCATTTAGCATTACATCCGCATGAGGTGAAGCACAACATGGGTAAGGGGTTCTTTGATTTTTTAGACCCTGAAAAGAATGGGTTTAATGCCGCTTTAGACCCGAACCGTAATGGTATCGTTGAAGGAGTAAATAAAATAGCAAAAATAGTTGAGAATGAGGTTGGGGCAGTAGTAGACCCAAATCGTAATGGTGTGACTAAAGCGTTAATAGATGTGGGAGCAGATATTCAAAATAAGGTATTAAATCCGTTGACAGCGGGTATGGCGGAGTTCGGTGATGTTATGGAAAGGAATGTCGGTCCTGCGATTGTAAATGGACTTATAGATGTGGCAAAAGAAGGTGGTAATCTTACTATGGATGTATTAAAAGATTATGGAGGAGAGATTGTTGGAGGTGTATTGGTTGCTTTATGTGCGGCAACAGGACAAGTTGAATTGATGCCTTTGGCGATGGCGGCAGGTGTTGCGGTTGGTAAATACGCAGCAGGACTTGGAACGGAGGTAGGAAAGAAAGAGATAGAGAAGTATTTGGACGCTCAAAAGATGAATATTAAGAAACCATCGGCGAACGCATCAGAGTTTGAGAAGTCAGCATATAATATGACACAACAAGCAGTTCGTATGGCGAGAGATAGTTTAGAAGGAGAGATATTTAAAAGTGATACATATACAAAAGAACAGAAGGAAGTTATTAAAGCACGTAAAGATGCACGTAAGAAGAGGGAAGAAGACGAGGACAAGTTGGTAGACCAAGCAGCGATAGATACTATTCAAAAACAACAACAAGACGAGTTTAATGAAGAGAAAGCATTAGCAGACCAATTTGAAACAGAGAATAAAACTGCGGCAGATTTAAAGCAGAAGAAAAAAGCAAAGAGAGAGAAATTAACAAAGAAGGATTTTATTCGTATTTTGAATAAATATACAGGACAACGTATGAATGCTTTGGAAAATGCGAATAGAGCGAAGGCAGAGGCGAATGCTCTGTCCGCACAATTAGCGGCAGAATCAGAGGCAAGAAAGAAAGCATTAATACCAAAGTTAGATTATTCAGGTGCGGTATCACTTGCCCCATATACTGATCCAGTTCCTATTTCTAACGTGGGTCAAGGAATAAAATCTCACGATATTATAGAAATGCCAAAGAAGGGAGAAGGATTCGCAGAAGATGTTGGAAGTCTTGGAAAGTATTTCGGTATGGGTTTAGGAACAGGTTTATACGCATCCGTAGGTAGAGGAATATCAAGACACGCAGGTTTAGTTGGTGTTGGCGGTAATTTAATTTCACATCAAAATCAAGGTGTGTTGCCTCCCGCATTACAGTCACAACCTCTCTCACAGAACTTTCAGTGGAAGAGTAGACTGCCGATAGCAGCATTAATTGGAAAGGGAATGCATTAAAACGGGGTTTATATAATATTTTTTATTTATATTATATAAATGGTATGGACGTATAAAAATCGGTTTAATAAATTATATGGGTTTGATAAAGATGAACCACATTCACTTGAAGAAATAGCAAAAATTACTGGATACAAATTGAAAGGATTAAAAACGATTTTTTTAAAAGGAGAAGGAGCATACCAATCAAATCCTGAATCAGTAAGACCTCAAGTTCATTCAAAAGAACAGTGGGCGTATGCGAGAGTTTATTCAGCAGTGATGGGCGGGAAAGCAGCAAAAATAGATAAAGATTTATTAATTTCAAATTAATCCTTCTTCACATACGTAGTAAGCATATTAGCGGATGAACCCATTGCTTCCATGTCCTTTTTAATCTCTTGGTTTTTTTTAATACTGTCGCCATATTTTTCAGTCAAGTAAGTATGACGAAATGAATTGACAGAGATGTTCTTACCAAATATTCTATTGATGCGTTGAGTGACCTGAACGCTGTTTAATTTATTGCCCTTGTCAGCATCAAACAATAAATATTCATTTGGGTTAGTCTTCAACCATTTTTTTAATATAGCAAGAAGAGGTGCAGGGATGGTTTCTTTTTGTTGTCCGTGAAACTTGTCGGTTTTATAACGGTTGAATACGAATGTATTTTTATCAATATAATTGTCGACCTTCTTATCAACGTTTTTTATTTTCATCTCTGAGTAATCAAGGTTTCTTCTTGGAGGAATAAAAATCCCACCAAAGAGAGAAAGCATAATAAACTTTTGAATAGTTTGTAAGTCATTAGAGTTCAGTTGTTTCTTTTTATAAAGATGATCTGCTTCTTCACGAAGACTATTCCATTTTTCTTTTATCTCGTCGTTAGAGATACTGTTCTTCTTTTGAGTCTCGGTCTTTTCTTGTTTCTTAATATCTTCACTATATTCTTTTATATCTCCCATCATTAATTTTTTATACTTATCATTTTGAGTCACAACAAGTAATGCTGAGAGAATAGTCTTTCTTTTGTTGGGAGGCATATCTTCTAAATGTTTTATAATCTTATCATCATCTTTATTAAATCTCTCAATATCAACATCATTGCTATCAAAAACTTTATTATACAAACTCTTCAAGAGGGATGCGTAAGTATTCAAACTGCCTTCTGACAACTTTGGTCGTTGTTTCTTAATATCTTCTTTTAACGTCATTCTATAATTAATAGAGAGATTATATTTAAATTAATTTCGTATATATACTTCTAAATTAATAATCTTCGGGGGCGATTAATTAATGTAATGATTAAAATATGATTTAAAGAGGCGGTTAATTAATCAAATGCTTAAAAAATGGTTAAAGAAGTCGTTAATTAACCGAATTGTTAATAATTTTAGTGATTTTATTAAGATAATGATGAATTAAAATATTTTAATTAACACTTATATACATTATCTAACCATTTTTATTAAGCATTTCATTAATTAACGACTTCTTTTAATCATTTTTAATGATTATATTAATTAACCACCATCTTTAAACACATTTTAATCAAATGATTAATTAATGTCTCGCATAAAGAAACAGGCGGAAGCAAAAGGTATATATATATATTTATTTTTTATTATGTTATATTATATTATAGGATGTCAGCATATCAACCACCAAGAGAGAATCTTGTTATATTCGACAATAGTGTATTCACAGATACGAATGGAAACAGTATAACGAGAAGTGAAGCAGATTTATTATATCTTAAGTTTCCATTCGGACAAGGTAGTGAAACAGTCCCATCCTTAACTGCTTTAGACAAAATCAATATATACTCTTCATCTACGTCTTACAAGGCAAAATTAAATATACAAAATGCAAACAACCCAAAGACAATACCGCCACAATATTCTCCATTTGATGCTTCAAACGGAATACAAATTAATAGTGGAGATGGTTCTGCTTCTGATATGGTATTATTCATGGGGGTTGACGCTAGTTACCCTTGGTCTTACATTCAATGCAGTCGAAATGGAATATCATCACAAATGGTTTTAAACCCAACAGGCGGATATGTTTATTGTCCTCAGTTTATTCCAACAAGAATAGATATATTAAATAGTGGGACTTTTATATCTCCTGCTTTCCAAAACTTTGCAGGAAGAACGACTTGTAACGCATCTCTCACCACAACAGACCCATCGTATGCAACCATATCCATTAATAATGAAGCAGATGGAAATTATCTCACATCAAACTGGGACAGTTCAGGCAACGCATTACAAATATCATCAGGTGATGCTGGAGCAGCGGATATTACTTTGTTTATGGGAGTTGATAAAACAAATGCTGTGAGTTATATTCAATCAAAAACTATGGATGGTGGATCAAGGAGTTTATGGTTAAATCCACAAAATGGATTCGTTAGAACTGGGTCATCCGTATATGTTGGAAACGGATTGGATGTGACTGGTTCATCTAATTTTAAATCAACTATTGATATAAGTAATAACCGTATAAACTTTGCGGGAGGGGCGTATATGAAATGGGACACAACAATTGTTGGAGTAGCACCGAACAGAGTTCAATTTTTCACGTCTGATGCGACTGCAAATGCTACAATTATGACACTTTCAACTGATGCACCACGAGTTGGAATCAATAATTTCAACCCATTATTCACACTGGATGTTGGTGGGGATATGAACGTTCAAACACAAGCGAATGCTGCGTCAGTATTAATTTCATCTTTGGCAGGAGGTGGTAATAGAAGCATCTCGGTTTCTAATACTGGGTTGGTTATTATCACGCCGTCTGATAAAAGATTGAAAAAAGAAATAACTTGTTTATCAGGAAATATAATAGATGATTATTTTGATAAATTAAACCCTGTTGAATATAAATGGATTGATGATGAAACGTATGGTTCTCAAAAAGAATATGGTTTTATCGCTAATGAAATAAAAGAATTGTATCCTAATTTGATTTATAGAGCATCGACTGACGCAAGTGGAAATGACTTCATGGGATTTAATCAAATATCTCTCATACCTATACTGACCTCAGTCATACAAAAATTAAAATCACGATTAGTTCAATTAGAAGATAAATATGCCTTGTTAGAAGACAATGTTACTATGCTTCTCTCTCGTATATAAATTATGCTTATCATATAATATAATATTATCTTGTCTTATTATATTAAATGGCGACGTATAATCCTCCAACTCAAAATCTTGTCATTTTTGACAACTCTGTATTTACTGATTCAAATCCAACAGGCAATCTTACTCGTGCACAAGCAGACTTGTTGTATCTTCATTTTCCATTCGGTCAAGGAGCAGAAACAATACCATCCGTAAGTATTACGGGAACATCTTTATTAAACGGGACTGTATCGGCAAATAATAATCTTCTTTTAGGAGGTGTTAATGGTGTGAATTATTTACAATTTCCTAACGGGACGAAACAGTATGTCGCTGCTATAGATTATTTAACCGCAGACAACCTATGGAGTGGTAAGAACCAATTTAATGGTGACGTATCATTAAACGCAGCAGTCACATTAAATGGTGCTTCTCTCAGCATTTCATCTGTCCCTTCTACTTCTGATGCGAATAATATTTTAGTTTATGATATATCAAGTAATAGTATTAAATACGAACCCTCAGGCAATATTATAAATGCAACTAAAAGCAATCTTCTCGCCAGTAACAACTTATGGACTGGCGATAATAGTTTCAACAATATACAAATCGCTTCAACTAAAAATATCAATTTTGCTGGACTTATAGATATTAAAGAAGGTAATACTTCACGAATATACACTGATGTCGCTACAAATAATTTAATACTTGCCCCTTCAGGCACAAGCGTCAACTTAGGTGGTAAGACGTTGGCGATGGCAGGGGGTGAAATACACAACTGTTCTCTCGTTCATTCAATAAATAATAGCACAATCACTCTACAAGGACTCGGAGCAAGTAGTTTAGTTAATATTACTGGTTCGCATGTTTCTATCAGTGGAGATGATCTCATCATTTCATCTGTTCCTTCTACTTCTGATGCGAATAATATTTTAGTTTATGATATAGCAAGTAATCAAGTCAGATACGAACCATCAGGCAATCTTATTACTGCTTCTAACAATAAATTACTTGCCTCTAATAATGTATGGAGTGGTAAAAATCAATTTAATAGTGACGTGTCATTAAACCAAGCAATCACATTAAATGGTGCTTCTCTCAATATTACTGGTTTAACATCCGCTTCAAAAGCAAACCAAATATATTATGATACAACAACTAATAAAATATCTTATTCTCCAATTCCTTCTTCCGCAACAAATACTTTTTATGTCGCTGGAAATGGTAATGACACAACTGGTGTCGGTTCTATAAACGCACCTTATCTCACGATTCAAAAAGCAATAGACCAATGCACGAGTATAACTGCGTATTATTCTATTTATATCGCAGCAGGTTCTTATACTGAATCTCTCACAATCACAGGGACTACTTTAACTGGTTCTCCCCGCATTTCATTAATCGGAGCAACGAATACAAGTAATTCAAAAGGTGTCACAATTAATGGTTCTCTCTCTGTTACTCTTACTACTGCAACTGGAAACGAAGCAAACAACGTTATAGCATGTAATAATTTGGTTATTACTAACTCAGCGGCAAACGCAGTGAATGTGTCGGGTCAAGGGTTCAGTCTATTCTTCACAAATTGTAATTTAATAACCGCATCCACATCAAGCACTCTCACATTATCATCTTCCGCAACAACAACAAGATACTATTTTGATAGAACAAATGTCAGCAACGCTGCTCTTACAAGCACGAACCCTCTTGTATATGTTTCACGTGGAGCAATATGGGCGATTACAGGTTGTGATTTCACCAACTTAAACACTGGTGGAACTGTTATTACGGTCACAACAAATAATGCTTTGCTTCTTGCTGTGAGTAATTCCGTATTGACAAATAATCAGGCAGGTGTCCTTGTTGATTGTTCTTCTACTTTATCCGCTGGAAATTGTGGATTCTCTAATAGCACATACACCGCATACGCAAGTGCTACGTCTGCTATGTTCCTTCTTGGAAATGCAGGAGGTCTTGGAACAGGTGGTGGTTATTCGTTTTTAAACAATACGATTGTAAACGCAAATGCCACTTACGCAACAAACGCATATATTTCTTTAAGAGGAGGCGTTCAATTACAATGTGATAATAACATTTTTTATAATACAAAATTAACTGCTATGGCATTCACACCATTCAATTCTTTAAGTGGAACGAATAACGTTTTTAGATACAATAACAATGTGTATATCAATCTGAATGCTGCTGGGACAAACACAGTGACCTATCCTACGGTCAATGGAACGAGTGTCATCATCTCGGATAATATACTCAGCGACGTTAATTATACAAGCAAGATTATATCAGATATTTCTCTCAATGGTGCTGTGACTCTTGGGACTGATATATGGGCGACTTCTCTCGCTTCTACCTCTGATGCGAATGCTGTATCCTATAACACATCTACCAAGAAACTTGGTTATGTTGCTCTACCTGCTGCACCATCAACCTTATTGGCGAGTAACAACACTTGGGCTGGTAAGAATCAATTCAATGCAGATGTTTCTCTCAATAGTATTACATCTCTTACAAGTGATATTTATGCGACAACTCTTGCCTCTACATCTGATGCGAATGTTGTATCCTATAACACATCTACAAAAAAACTTGGTTATGTTGCTCTACCTGCTGCTCCATCAACCTTATTGGCGAGTAACAATGCTTGGGCGGGTAAAAATCAATTCAATGCAGATGTTTCTCTCAATAGTATTACAACTGTGACTGGAGCAACCACTTTTAAATCAACGATTGATATAAGTAATAATCCTGTATATTTTGCGGGAGGGGCATATATGCAATGGTCTACCATCATCCCTGCAACCGCTCCAAACAGACTCCAATTCTTCACTTCAACCGCAACTGGTAATGGAACAATTATGACGCTTTCAACGGATGCGGCACGAGTAGGTATTAATTCGTTTAACCCAACAGTTACTTTAGATGTTGGTGGGGATATAAAAAGTGCTTCACTTGGAACTGGAGCGGTTTATTCAAATAGTGGTGTATTATCTAACTCGGGTCCGTCTGACCCTTCACTAAAAAAAAATATCATTTCATTAAACGATTCTTCAAAAAGTATATGTGATATTGTTTTAAAATTAAATCCCATATCGTTTGAATGGATTGACCCAAGCATGGGAACTGGAACTAAATATGGTTTTTCAGCATTACAAATTAAAGATTTAATCCCTGATATTGCTTCCACATTTAAAGATGCGAAGGGAGATATTAAGCACGGTTATGACCCAGTTTCTCTCATTCCGTTTTTAATAACCGCATTACAACAACAACAAAAGAAAATAACTGACTTGGAAGACAGTGTTTCTATGCTTTTATCAAAAATGTAATAATTCTATAATAATACAAAATAGGATTTATAAATGTATATATGTTGAATAAATAAATTATTATTTTTATTAATTTAATTAGATTCATATAATAAAATATTCATATATTATATTATAAGATGCCACCCAAGAAGAAGAAAGAATATACAGGGGGAGAGATTATTAATTATTACGAGGTTATTCCAAAGGATTTATTGCCGAAAATACACAACCCTAACGAACATTTACACGGATTTAAACTTCCATTTAGAATGTGTGTGTCTGCACCTTCGGGCAGTGGTAAATCCAATTTTCTGATGAATATGATCGGACTATTTTGTAATGGAAACGGCACGTTCGGTGACATCACGCTCATCACACGAAACTCCGATGAACCGCTTTATAATTATTTAAAAGGAAAATCAGACCAAATACAAGTCAAAGAAGGTCTACATAACACGCCCATTTTAGACAAAATGGATAAGAGAATTAATCATCTTGTTATTTTTGATGACATGGTTTTAAATAAAGACCAATCTATTATTACAAACTTTTATATCAGAGCAAGAAAATTAAACTGTTCTGTTATTTATCTCTCTCAGTCTTATTTTGATATTCCAAGTATGGTAAGAAAGAATTGTTCTTACATGGTTTTTCTCAAACTTGGTGGTATAAGAGAGATTAAAGATATCATGCGAAACTTCTCTCTTGACTGTTCCAAAGAACAATTATTAAATATGTATAACTACGCTACGGATGAAAAATTATCTCCATTTGTTATTGACGTGGAAAGTAATGACGAAGATAAAAAGTTTAGAAAAGGTTTTAAAGAATATCTCTCACCCGATGACTTTAAAGACGAAGATAAGATAAATTGAATTAATATAAAAACAATTGTTTATGTGTATATTAATTATGGAGTGGGTGAAAATAGAAGAATACGAAAATTATTCTATAAATAGTAATGGAGAGGTTAGAAATGATAAGAATGAGAGAATATTGAAAAATGGTTTAAATAATGTAGGATATTATCGTGTAAAATTATATAAAAATGGAAAAAAAACAGACTATAATATACATAGATTAATAGGTTTATATTTCATTCCAAATCCAAATAATTATTTGGAAATAGACCATAAAAACGGCGTTAGGTCAGATAATTCAATTGATAATTTGAGATGGTGTAACCATTCGCAAAACAATAGAAATAAAAAAAAGAGAGAAGGTTTAACAAGTATATATAATGGTGTAAGTTATGATAAAAAAAGAAAAAAATGGGCGGCGAAAAGTAGATTAAATGGGAAACAAATACATATAGGGCGTTATATCACAGAAATACAAGCAGCAGAAGCATATAACAACTTTGTAAGAGAGAATATTTTGGAAGATTATAATCTTTTAAATAACTTATAATGGCATATCCCAAAGCAACCTTGCAGCATAATATCCAGCAGAACCTTTCACATTAATATCCTTTTTATGTCGTTTTATATATGACTTATTTTTTTCATCTGCTATTTCTTGACCGAACTCTTTTAAATAATGCGGATAATCATAATAAGATGCTGCTCCTATACTTATTATTTTATTCGGCAAGAACACATCTATCTTCTTATTTTTTTTAGTGGATACACGTATCTCTACTCCCAACTCTTTTGCTCTGTCCTTCGTATATTGAAGTATTTTATAACCCATTTATAATATACAAGAGAGAATATAATTATAATAATAAATATATAATTATATATAATGACCGACATAACGAATGCTTTAATAACTTCTTCCATCTCGATCGGGGCGTATGGTCTGTGGAAAATAATCCAACATTGGAGGATACACAGCGAATGCAGTAAGAATAATGAACTTATCATTAGTGTCGTTGATATTGAAAAACCTGAAGCACCTATTAATATAGAAATGGAAATTAAGAAAGAAGTTCAAAAAGAAATAAATAAAAATCTCTCTATATAATAAGAATGGCATTATCCGATAGACAAGTTTTTGAACTGGCAAAGAGAATGGATGTCCCACTTGTATTCTGTGACTTCAAAGATAATTTAAGAAAGAAGAAATTACAATACAATAAGTCCTATATAATTAACATGGAGGACGAGATTGATAAGGAAACAGGGCAACGAAACGAGGGGTCGCATTACACTTGTTTCCAAATTAATAAACTCTCAAATGGAAAAACAATGGGTGTTTATTTTGACTCATACGGTATGCCCCCACCAAAAGCAGTGGAAGAATATGTAAAGATTAAATTGCCCCATAACAACAAACAAATACAAGGACGTTTAAATAACGCTTGTGGATGGTTCTGTTTAGCGTTTCTTCATTTTATAAACTCATCAGAGCATCGGTCAAGACACCTACCATCTGATTGTGAAAACTTCTGTGAAATGTTTGATGACCTCGCTAATGACGAAACAACTCATCTTAAAAACGAATATATATTAAAACACTTTTTTAGAAGCAAAGACCCTGCTCTACGAAAACCTATTGAAGTAGGCAGTGGTGTTACAATTAATACGAATACGATTACAAGTGAAGATACAAAAGAATAACGGGGACACCATTTTTTGCGATACTTTTTCTAAAAGTATGAGTTAATATTGAGAGAATTATAATGTCAATATTAATTAATGGCGGACACATTTAGGAAGATAGAAGGATACGAAAACTATTCTATTAACGCTAATGGCGAAGTGAGAAATGATAAATCTGAGAGAATTATGAAACAAGGCAAAAATGGTTCAGGTTATCCATTTGTCATTTTGTGTAAAAATGGTAAAACAACCTTTCATTATATTCATCGACTCATTGGTAAAGGGTTCATTTATAATCCAAATAATTATCCTTGTATAGACCACAAAAATGGAAAGAAAACAGATAATTCTATTGATAATTTAAGATGGTGTTCTGTTTCACAAAATATGAGAAATGCGAAAAAAAGAGAGAATGCTTCAAGTCGTTTTAAAGGTGTTAGTTATTATATCCGACATAATAAATGGGTCGCCCAGTGCAATTTAAACCGCAAAAAAGTATTTGTTGGTTATTATGATGATGAACGAGAAGCAGCAATCGCTTACAATAATTTTATTATTCTAAATCATTTAGATGACTTTAATAATTTAAATGTTGTATAATTATATAATGCCTCCAAGAAAGAAAGGAACTGGAGTTATTGACACGGTTAAAAAGGTCATATACGGTCGTAAGGACTTCCCCCCTTCGGTCAAAAAGAAAATTGAAGCAAACGCAGATGCGGATGTCGTTGGTTTAACCCTCCATAGACGAGTTCTTCCAAAAATATATCATTCTATTCTCTCAGTATTTTCACAAGGAGAAACAGAAAAACTCATAAAAGAAACCGATAAAGATAAATTATTTCATACTTCTATATGGTTAAAACTAAGTAACGGTCATACCCTCTTATTAGAAAAGAGTGAGGTTTTAAGTGCTACGGTAAATCCAAAAGAAGCAAAAGAAGAGGAAACGTTAGACATCCCTGCTCCTTCTAAAAAACTTACACTGAGAGAAATGATTGATAAAACAAAAGAAACGATGGGTGACAAGTTCTTCAGTTATTCCGCAAAAGACAATAATTGCACTGACTTTATTATTGAACTTTTAAAATCAAATGGACTTCTAACTAAACCCGCTCATGACTTCCTTTTTCAAAACAGCAAAAAGATTTTAGAAAGTGTCCCCACTTTAGAAAAAATAGTTAAACTCGCTACTGACATCGGTGGACGTGCAAATGTTCTGGTAGAAGGCGGTATGTTGAAGGGTTATGTATCTCCATACGCATCAGATGAAAAGAAAAAAGCAATAGCAAAAAAAAAAGAAGAAGCAGAAGCAAAAAAAGAAAAAGCAAAAGAAAAAAAAGCATTAAAAGCAGAAGAAAAAGAGGGATTAAAACAATATGAAAAAGACATTAAAGGACGAAAGGAACAACGAATAGAAGAAGAAAAATACAAAAAAGACATGGAAGAAAAAATAAAAAAAGCGAAAGATGAAGAAGATATGGAGAAAAAATCAGAACCATATAAAGAAAAAGAGGACATTCATAACGCTTTAATGAAACCTAAATATAAAAAAAGAAATGAAAATATAAAACTCGCAATTAAAGAAGTAAACGAAAAAAAAGGACAAGGATTACAAAAGAAGAGAAAAGAAAAAATGAAAGGTGGAAAAGTGCCTTATGCACGTCCTCGTATAGACATAATCAGCGACGATTTGGTAACCTTTCCAGGTGCTGAACGTCTAACAGAACGAGAGCGGATGATTGAAGATTTAGTTTATGAAATAGAACAAGACAGACAACGAGAATTAGAAAGACAACAAGAAGAATTACGAAGACAACAACAAATACAAGAACAACTTGAAATAGAACGAGAAATAGAACGGGAAAGACAAAACGCTTATATGCGAGAATACCAACGACAATTTCAACAACAATATGAACAAGAACGGTTGGCACGAGAACGAGCAGCACAACCACAAAATGGAAGAAGAACATTCGCAAGACGACTTGATTTTGAAGAAAGTCCTGCTGATAGGGTGGATAGATTAGTTCAAGCATCAACACCTACGGCTGATAGTGTAATGACAAGTTTGGCGGATATAGTTAGGAGAAATAATGTAAGACCAAGAGATAATACAACAGTAAATCCAGACGAAAGAGAAAGACAAAGAAGAAGACTTGAGGAAAATAAGGAACGAGAAGAAAAGAAAAATGATGAAGGACAAGGACAAGGATTAAAAATGAAAGGTGGATTATTACCAAAAGGACAATTATCAGAAGAAGAAAAACGAGCAATAGACCAACAACAATACCTACGAGGGTTGCTTGAACGACAACCCCAAGAAACAGCAGACCAACACAGAGCAAGACAAATACAAGAAATAGATAGATTAAACCGAGAAATAGCACGACAACAACAACAAGAAGAAAAGAAACAAGAAGAAGGACAAGGATTAAAAAAAAAAATATCTAAACCTATTAAAATGGCGAAACGTATGGTTAAAGGTTCAGCAGAAGCAAAAGCATTCGGGGCAAAAATGAAAGCGTTGAGAGAAGCAAAGAAGAAAGGTAAGGGTTTAGGATGCGGTATAAAAGGAGAAGGTTTTTTTGATGACCTTGTTTCAAAAGTCAGAGATACTGCAAGTAATGTTGTTTCAAAGGCGAGAGAATCTGTTGGAATGGGTGTTGGTTCTATGTCCGCAGAAAATGGTGGACGTGGTATCGCTGAATCTCTCTTAAATACAAAAATTGCTACTCAAGAAGTCAAGGAAGAACAAGGCAGAGGTATGAAGAAAGGTTCTGCTGCCGCCAAAGCATTCGGTAAGAGAATGAAAGCATTAAGAGAGGCAAAGATGAAAGGGAGAGGAATGGATGACGGTTCTTCAAGTGATGACGATGATGAAGACTCTTCAAGTGATGACGAGGATTACGAAGACAAGATTATTAAGAAGACACTTGACAAGGAAATGAAAGGTAAGGGTGTCGGCAATGACGCATCCGCATGTTATATGCTCCACCCCGCCAAGCAATCACAAGTCACCACAAATCCAAATCTCGGTATGGGGTTATTAAAACACCACTCTCACTCTCATCATTTAGTTCATATGCCTATTCAGACACATCATATACCCGAACCACCATCCCGCCTACCTGTATCAAACATTCACGGATCAGGTGTCGGACCACGTTCACGATCTTATGTCACTGACCCAACCCTCCTTGGTTAAATCTTCCTATTTTTAATCATCATTAATTAACTGTTTAATTAATTATGATAAACTATTTAAAAATATCTTCTTTAGAGTATATATACGATGGGTTATTTAGGAGAGATGAAATACGAACATAAAAAATCTGCGAAACAACTATGCGATGATGAGAACATACCATATATTGCATTTCAAATGAAGTATGATAAGGAAGGTAAAAAAATAGTTGATGCCCCGTTTGAATGGAATAAATGGAATTATGATGAATGTATGAATGAAAATCAGATAAGATTGTATTCGCAAAAATGCGATTGTATGATTATTAATTTAGAAAAAAGTCGTTATATGATTGTTGATAATGATGAAAAAGTAAATGAAAAAAAGTTTGATGAAATGTATGATAGTGATTGGACTACATACTCATCACGAAAAGGATTACAACATAAATGGTTTATGAAAAAAGAAAACGATAATATGAAAACAAAAACAAATGCACACGATAGTAATGATTATGGAAATATGAAAGGTATAGATTTAATTTATGACAAGATTATTGAGAGAATTGATAGTTATTTATTTTATAATGATGATATACCATTTTTTCAGTTTGAATCAGAACACCCTGAATATAAAAAAGAAATCAAAGAAAAATCAAAACAACAAAGTATTCCAATTATTGGATTACCTAAAAATATGGATATTGTTGAACTGATTGATATACAATATTTGGACGATTACAGTTCTTGGATTAAAATTGTATGGGCGATGAAGAATGAAAATTATACAGAAGAAGAAGCAAAAAGTATTTCAAAAAAATCACAAAAATACGATGATGATGGATTTTATAATGTATGGGATAAATCACCATCTACTATTTCATTGACACAAGGAACATTAAATTACTATGCAAAATTATCAAATGAAAAAATGTATTATGAAATTATCAATAAAAATAAAATAGATTGGGAAATGGTTACAACAGATAGAGGTATTGCCGAATTATTCTTAATGAATTATCGTGATGACTATGTTTATAAAGATGAAATATTGTATATCTATTCTAAAAAGAATTGGAAAATTGCAACTGAACCATATGCGAAAAACGAATTATCAAAAGGCATAAAAAGCATTTGTTGTGGTATATTAAAAACACTTACAAATGAATTAAAAAATACAGAAGATAAATTAGAAACACAAAATATCAATTCAAAAATAAATAAAATGACAGAAATATCAGTGTATTCTTATAAGACGACTTGTATAAATAATATCTATAAAATGTTAATAAATATCTTATCAGGTTTTGATTATCCGATGGAGTTTGACACGCTATTACCCGATGTTCTTTGTTTTACAAATAAAGCATTTGATATAAATACAGGTAAAGAAGTCGTCATTACAAAATACGATTATATAACTATGAATACAGGATATGATTATACACCATCTACAAAAGAACAATTTGATTTACTTCATGATCTTATCGTTTTGATATTACCAACGCAAGAATTGAAAGATTGTTATTTATCTATTTTACATACGTGTATGTCAGGCAACAGACCAGAAAACTTTATTTTAGCGAATGGAGGAGGACGCAACGGAAAAGGTTTATTGAATGAACTCATGTCTTTTATGTTAGGAAAACAATACTTTTACAAAGGAGCTACAACGACACTCACTGAAAAGTTCAAAAGCGGTTCTTGTGAAGAACTTTCACAAATGGATAAAAAGCGTATGGTTATATTTACAGAACCAAATGATAGTGATTACATACAACTTGGAAATGTCAAAACGCTCACAGGAGATACGACAGTAAATGCACGAGGTATTTATTCAAAAAAAACAGATACAAGATTGGTAGGGACAATCATTTTAGAATGTAATAAAAAACCCAAAATTAACGGACGTATTGATGAATCCGCAATTGCCCGTTTTATTAATGTTTTATTTCCATCTACGTTTACAGATAATGAAGAGAAATTGAAGTTGGATAATCATCACAGAATTAATAAAAAATATAAAACGATTGCATGGCAACAAGAATATAAATGTGTGTTATTTGATTATCTGATTAAACATTCCAAAAAAGAGTTATACATCCCAAAATGTATAAAAGATGAAACACAAAATTATTTGATGGAAAACGATGACTTGAGTATTTGGATAGAGGACAATTATGATTATGATACAACCGCACAACCTATAACAATCAAAGAATTATTTGCGGATTATAAAAGTAGTGAGTATTATTACAACATGACTAAAAAAGATAAACAAAAGATGACTGAAAAAGTTTTTAAAGAAATGATACAATCAAATATCAAAATGCGTTCGTTTTATTGTGATAAGAAAAAGATTGATGGTAATAATTTATATAGTATTGTTATTAATCATAAAAAGAAATCTATAGAAAACAAATGTCTTATACAAGAATAAATAAAATTGAATTAGAAAACTATTACTTTTTTAATTCAATTCTCTTACCCACCCATACCTTACACTGAAAAGGGCGAAAAGGGCGATTTTT
>JGI24890J29729_1000615_pt1 | contig 20984 bp, 19 predicted proteins | sample FreactcultureFD7_FD_29729 | JGI IMG/M metagenome (IMG submission 29729)
CTAACTACCACCAACCATTAAAGTACTAAATGGAGCTGGCCCCGCACATTTCTATGCGAGGCCAGCATGTTTATAAGAAGAGTCGCCCTATAAGCCGGAGATACTACGACTATGCGTAAGCATGAGCGTGAAAAATAAAATTGCCCTCACTTTTGCCCTCAAAAGATAATAAAAATTAAGGCGTTCCAGCTAAGAATAGAACTTGCCATTCCTTCTTTAATTTTCCGTGCGCAGTCTCCCAAAACGCTAGTAACTCCTCTGGGCTCAAATATGGCATAGGTCATCACCCTACAAATTACTTCGAACCCATATTAAAAGATGGATTACGAGTGCGAAACTTGCCGCCAGATCTACGAGTGGATTATGCAAATATATATCCACGGCTGGCAATTTTGGATTCCCATATTTGTTAATTTCCATAATAATTAGATACTCTGCAGCGATCTCCGATGCGAACTTTAAACTTGAGGGATCACTCTTCTCCGAGTTGAATGCAATCTGCAGGTACGTTTCCACATCACCTTTTACTTTAGTGATTAGCTCATCGTGGGTCGATTGCCTGGAAATGCTTCCTTTTTTCGAAGCAAAATATGAAGCAACAAATTTTGTAGTTTCATTTTTGTATTCTTGCCCAAATCGATTCGCTTTAACAGTTGCACGAATTGAATTTTCTTGTTTGGCTATTTCGCTCAGGATCTCAATAAATTTGTTTATCATGTTTATTTCCACGTCTGAAACTTCCGGCCTACGAACACTCAATATTTCAATAAATGCCGTTGCAGATATGTGCACGGATAAGGAGCTAAGTTCACTTAAGTTACTAACAATGAACTCTTCTTCATTATCAACTAAAGGCCACTCGTAACTCATTTTTTGCCCTTGCAGTACGGGTATCGGCTGCAACCATAAAAACTTCCATACCTTCCTGAACGGCGCACTAACTTAGCTCCGCATGCTGGGCATGCTCCACCCGATTTAGCAGAACTCGATCGAGATTGCTTCCTGACTGCAGAAACGGTTACACCTTTGCAGGAGCGACAGAAGCGACCCATCCCGGAGGAAAGAGATGCATCCTTGAACTCCTCTATCGTGCGCACCTCTTTGCACTTTGGGCACTCTTTCATGTCACCGCTTTGGAGATTTTCAATAGTTTCATGAATCTTGAACATTAAGGGGTTGGACTGAGTATCGGGTCTAACCAACTCAGCTAAACGCCTATCCAAAGTTTCCACCTGATTGACACCTGCGTTAAATCGATTGATTCTTAGAAACTTATAACCATAGCTTTCCAGAACTTTTTGACGGTAAACATCGCCATCAGATTGATAGTGCTCATAGTTATACTCATTTACCAAGTTAGACTCTTTGAAATGCTCAGAGAAACCGTCATATTCGATAACTATCTTCTTTTCTCGAGTTTCAGGCTCTCGATACGAAACAAGGAAATCTACTTTGTACATAGGGTGCGTATAAGTTGGGTCGAGCTGCTTTAAATACTTCCCAATTTCGAATTGCGGAATAAACGTTATTTTTTCCTGATTCTTCTTCCAGAAGTTCGTTTGATAGAACCAATTTAGGACTTCTGGTTCCATCTTAGAATTAGCGTCGGTTTCAGCGATGGAGCGTTCTTTCTTGGCTTCCTCTAGTTCAAAGGCGTAGTGCCTTAAAGCCTCACCGATAGATCCACTGAACTTATCTAGAGGCTTACTCAACACAAAGTGAATGCACTCTTTGCCTCGGCTAAAGCCAACATTAAGTCTCTGCGCCTTAATCTGACCGTCCTCTTCAATATCTACATTAGCCAAATCCTTAATGAAGACTCCCCACAGCTTGTCACTCTGCTCAGTAGCAACCATTGAATAGTAAATAAGATCACGTTCTTCACCTTGGCAAGTATCGAAAGTCATGATTTTCAATCCCATTGAATTTTGGAAGTAATCCCACTCAGGTAACTTGCTAATCTGTTCCACAAGTAGCTTCTGTTGATTTGTATGGGGCGTGATGATCCCGACACTTAAATGGCTTTGCTGTTCTTTAAGCTTTTTAAGTTCCTTAATAATGAAATCAACTTCTGCTTGATTCGTGTTTGGATAAACCTCATCTTTTGTAGTTGCCTTAACGTAGGAGAACTTGATGACTTCATCAATACTTTTGCCACGGATCTTCATCACTTGAAGGCTGTTTCGATAGAAGTACTTATTGGAGTAAGAGATAATTTCTTTGTAGCCACGGAAATGCTTTATGAGCTGCATGTTGTAATTGCTGATGAATTCAAAGAAATCCAAAACTGATGTCTTTATATTGAATTTACCCAGTCTTACTAATTGACTCGCATCCGTAGACACATTTCGTTTAAAAGAGTTTTCAAGCCGAGACAAGTACTCCCTATTTGTATCCGATCTGGCCTGATTGGCTTTAATGTTGCTGAACTGCTTCTTATCCCCCAGGATCAGAACTTTCTTGGCTCGGATAAGGGCAGGAAAGGCCTGAGCCAAGCTCACTTGTGATGCCTCATCAATAATTAGCAGATCGAACATTTGATGATGCATTGGGATATATTCTGCAAAATCTCTGATTCCAGCCAAAATGCAAGGGAATGCCTCGCTCAACTGATTGAATTGTTCCTTAGGGAATTTTTGTTTGGATTTTATGATGTTGCGAAGTGTTTGAGCATCATTCCTATTATTCTCATAAAAATTGATGACTCTTCCATCTAGCTTATGGGCGACTTTTGTAATAACCAATTGTTCGATATTTTTCTTTCGTGCCGCATAATCAACTTCAGGAATTCGACCAAACTCTTGCCCAAGCTTTTGCTTCAACTGCACAAAACGGAGTTGACCATTGAAGTCATCCACGTCAGCATTGAGCAGCTTGTTTTCAATGAGGCTTGCCTTCTTTCCAAGATCAATTTTCAATTTCTTAAAAGTCATTGGATAGCGGGAGGCCAATTCTGATATGTCGCCAGAGGCTGAGAAATTCTCACCGCTTTGATCAATCCACGATTGCAGCTCTGCCGAGGTCATTAGTTGATGTACCAAAGCTACATAATCAAAAGAAGTGGAATCTTCATTATTCGCTTCGTCACCCCATCGCTTCACACTTATAAGAATATTGTAGATATCTTTGAGGGAACTAAGTTCAGTACTAGGTGTGGTGCCGGCGTAAGAAAATTTTGATACAAGTTTAGAATCGATTTGGGCAAGTTTCCCTTTAGAGAATGCGTACCCAACAAGTGGTTTTTTGCATTGAGCATACTCATTCAGCAGGCTCAATAAGTCTGTGAGTTCACTTTGTTTGAATGTCTTAAACGTATTAAGTGATCTTGCTCCTAACGAAAACTTGGCATTGGTTTCTTGAATGATTTTTGCCGCTTTACCAAGAGCCGCCAAAACAGATACATATTCTTCAAAACTTTCCGGTGACACGCCTAGGAGCTTGCAAATGCGTGTAAATGACTTGTTACCTTCAATTTCTCTAAAACCAAGTAATCCGTTGCGCAAAGTGTCTAGGTCGTAACCCCCATGCGGGTCTTGGATAACTTCTTCAAAATCAAATAGAAAAGTACTCTTCTTGAATTTATCTTCGAGTTGAAAGAGTTCCGATATTTCCTGCATATCAATTTCGCCATAGGCCAAACTTTCAAGTTCAATATCTTGCTTTAGGCTATTAGAGGATTTTTCGATCGTTTCATCAATGGCGTCAATATCCTTTTTAACAGCCCGGTAATGGGTACGGATATCGGTTATAGAATTTGAAGAAAGAATCTGTGAGTATGTATTACCTGTCTTTCCAAGTCGTAAAATGGGATTCTGGAAATTTTGATCAAAACGAACTTTATTCATCGTCTCAGTAATATTTTTTTCAACTACATCTAACGCTTCTTTCTTATCTGAGAGAACCAGAACTGACTTGCCAGTAAGCACTGCATTGAAGATGATCGCTGTGATGGTGTGGCTTTTGCCAGTACCAGGAGGTCCCTCAACAATTAGATACTTGCTATTTGGCTTCTGCACAGCATTAAGAATTTGTAGCTGCTCGCTATTTAGAGGAATCGGGCTTTGGGCTACCAAGCGGTCTGAAGTCTCGGTGTCATCCCATTCCTGCTCAACCTCTGGGCCAACAGGCTCGGGATTCTTTTGCAAGAAATCTGCCAGAAGTTGGTTGAAGGCCGCAGAAAGGTCACCACCTTCAAGGGCTAAATCGCTCAAGATTTCTTCATAGTCATTAACTAGTGCTTCGTCAGACTTGTCGAATAAAGCGAATGCGAGAGCATTTGAGAGGTGAACGTCCGCACCCCTAGATTGCATTTCTTGTCCTTGAGAAAAGTTTATAGAGCCTTTCAATTCAAAGAAGTTCTCGATTTCAATAATAATTTCATTTAGAACTTTATGCAGGTCATCCTTATGTTGAGATATGTAAATTATGCGCTCGCCAATGCTTTTAAGTGTTCCTTGCGTGCCTTTGCCATTATTAAACTCTTGGACTACGTATTCAAGAGCTTTTTTGTTTATGTAAACCTGAGAATCAAACTCGAGTTGATAAGTGTCTTGTTCTTTCACTAAGTTGATTGGGATGTAGAAAATTGGGTACTTTGTGGCTTTGTAACTTATATCTCCAAAGTATAAATAGAAATCTTGCTTATCGAGAATTGCCTTATTGTTGTCGAGTTCCTGAACCTCGTGGAATAGGTCTGCTACTCGGAGATCCTCGAAATGCACGGAGAGTGTGGATTTTAGAAAATCTAGAGATATGACTGATAGTAGCTCTTCTTCGATATTTATCGGATCTTTTGCAATTAGTCGGCGAATAATTTCCGATATTTTATTTTCAATTTGTCCAACGTAAATCCCAACAAGTTCTTGTTCGAGCATAAAAATATCGTCTTGATCACCTAATTCTTTATTCGTTAATGGCTTTTCCAAACTTGTAATGAAAGGATGAATCATTTCTGAGTAAAAAGCGATCCCTGCAGATTCCAGGGTTGACGAAACGGCAAGGTCATAATCATCTTTATACAAAATGGCTTCTTGCTCGACTCGCAATGCAACCGCATCCAGTAATCCAGAGAACTGATTTTTCGTGATTTTTGAAATCTGAAGTTCGATGAGTTCTACGACATTCTTTGGCAGCTTTGTTTTGAATTGACCCTTTTTGATTTGCAGAGTTGTCTCTGCCGGAAAGCCTTCCTTGATATATTTCGAAATTTGCGAGTAATACGTGTCATACTTTTTGAGGGATACACCTACCAACAAATTGTCCGAATTTCGAGACCGTACTAAGCGTCGAGGCAATTTTCTCTTATGGAAGTCCGTCTCGAGGAAGTCCATGAAGTATTTGGTTACTTCCCTAAAGAATTCCAGGGTACCCGAGGCAGCCTTTTGGCTTTCAGTCATTTTCAGCCCCAGCTTCGATCATGGCTAAACGATAGCTAGGAGCCCTGACAAGACCTAGTTTTCTGGTGGCTTTGGCTTTGTGACTGATCATTTAGGCCAGCATCTTTCGTTCAGTCAGCAAAACTCGCTGGGCTTGAACATAAACCTCAAATTTGCCCGCTAACTCCTCAAAGCTGTCCGGGAACAGGTGGCCGTAGGTATCCATGGTTTCCAAAATAGATTCATGTCCCACCCACTCCTGGATTTCTTTAGGGTTAGCACCCTCTGAAATAAGGTTTGAAACACATGCATGGCGAAGCTGGTGAAGCCCCTGCCCTACTTCTAATCCAGCCTTACGAGCTGCCTCACGCCACATCTCGATAGCGCCCTTATAGCGAAATACCTTTCCTCCGCTTGTCTTCATAAGCAATTGTTCAGGACCTAGCCCGAACTGTTGAACATGTGTATTGATAAGCGCCTTTAAGTCACTCGGGAACCCAATTACGCGGTCACTAGCTTCAGTCTTCAATCCATCTTTTGCAAACACTTCGCTCGTTGCACGGCTTATCTGTCGGTCAATGCATATCTCGCTTTTTTCAAAATCTAAGCGGTCATAGGTGAGACCGAGTATTTCAGATGGGCGCATTGCAGCCCGTCTAGCCCACTTATTGATTCAAATAAAGATTACGTGTTCAGAATAAGTGAATTAAGCCACGGTGTATTTATCAACGAGATCAAGGTCTAATTCAAGTCCCAAGCCAGGGGCTGTGGGTACCTTAATCTTTCCATTTGCTGGCATTGGATAACCTCCAATAAATATTTCACGTAGTGGATTATCAATGAACATATATTCAAGTTTGTATAGTTCTGGAGCGGCAGCTGCAACCTGCAACGCTGCCAAGTGACTAATTCCACCAGAGAATCCAGTATGAGGTGCAAATCTTGCACCAAATGCATGAGTAAGAAGCATTGCATGTCGTGCTCCGGTAATTCCACCACATCGCGCGAGGTCGGGTTGCACGACATCTAGAAGGCCACGCTCTAAGAATTTCCTGAAACCGTATGCCAAGAAGACTGTCTCCCCACCAGCAAGCGGAATTGAAGAATGTTGTCTTACCGCTGCGTAACCATCAAGATTGTCTGGATGTACCGGCTCCTCAAAAAAGCAAATATCTAACTCTTCAAGTCGCTTTGCCATCCAAATCGCATCGGCCGCATCGTATGCACTGTTTGCATCTAGACCAAGTTCTACTTTTCCTCCAACACTTTCGCGAATTGCACGGATTTTTTCGATATCAGCATATTTTCCACCAGCTTCTTTCGAATGACCAGACTTAAGTTTTATCATAGTGTGCCCTTTAGCCATCTGTTCTTTCGTTTCGGCAATCATCTCGGCAGTGTCAGCAATATAAACCGATGATGCATAAACCTCGAGCTCTTCGCGGCCGGCACCGTATAACAAATCGCGAATGGGCTTATTTGCTTTTTTGCCAGCAATATCCCAAAGCGCAGTGTCGATTCCACTGATTGCTTCAATAATGATTCCACCAGAGTGCCCAAATCGACGAAGCTGGTTCACCATAAAGAGATAGAGACCTTCAATTTTTTCTGGCTCTTTGCCAACCAGTAGAGGTGCAAAAAGCTTCTCGACTGCTTCTTTTGTTGCTTCTCCACCAGATCTTGCAATCGACTCACCGTAGCCAATGATTCCCTCATCAGTTTCGATGGTCACTAATACAGCACTAAATTCAGGATAACGACCTGCAGCAAAAACTACGCTCTTCTCTGGGCGGCCTTTGAGCACTCGGGCATGGATCCGGGTTATTTTCATATCATCTCCTTCTAGTCGTTATCTATTGAACAGTAGTTTGGTAGTAGGCGAACTTTTCAAATCGTTAAACCCTGCAGCTGCACTAGCAAGTTGGGCAGCACCAAAACATCCAGGTTCAGTCACCTCTGAAATATAGAAATCTCCTAAATGATCTCGCTTGGACTTCTTAATAGCTTCATTTCTCAACCATCCACCACAAGCCACAATGCTTGTGTGTTGACCAAAATGTTGGTCCAGCATGTCTACCCCACGCTGGGCGCGACGACCAACAAAATCTAGCGCACCTCTCCATATTGACGCATCCGTCTCACGTTGCCCATTTTTTAGAAGATTCCAGGATCCAGGTCCTGGCTCGCTAAAAACTGGCGCACTAATGACAGATAACGCTTCACGACTAATGCGCAAAATCGGTTCTTGATTCTCCTCAAACTCACCGTTGATGCCAATTATTGCAAGCGCACTTTTAAGAATTAACCCCGAACCAAGCCCGACCATTGCGGAGTAGCGATCCGGTAGAGGATGTCTTCCGATTGTGATCCCATCTGCGACCGCCATATTAATGTTATGTGGCGAAAGCTTCCCTAACTCGACCTCACGTGAGAGTGCCTCACCAGTACCCATTGAGTCCACGATATTAAGAGCATTACTCTCACCCGTTCCAATAGCAGCACACATGTGGTCGTGACCTGCGACGATTATTGCTGATCCGTCAAAGTGTGAATCCTTGCGGGTAATCCGACCAAGAACATCCTGTGTTGACGCCAGTTCAGGCATCACGAAAGCGCTTTTAAACGCAGCTTTCTGGAAATCAGGTCGCCACTCATCAGCAAGTATGTCGTACAAGCCGGTTCGCGATGCAAGCGATCGTTCAGCAACAAGTTTTCCACCAAGAATAAATGCAACCCATTCAGGTACACCAACCCATCTTGCGCCTTGTGGGAAAGTCAACTGGGTCTGCAACCATAGCAACTTAGATATGGTTGCACGACTATTTGGAGGCAAGCCAGTAACGCTTGAAAATTCTATTTTATCAATATTTGAAAATAAGTCTTCTACAACTAAATCTGAACGATTATCATTCCAAGCAAGGACTGGGCATAACGGTTCATCTTGCTTATCGAGAATCAATCCCGCTTCAGCCATCCCAGTAATTCCAAATGCAACTATAGGAAAAAATAATTCTAAATCAATTTCATCTATCAAATCAGTAATTACTTTGCGAAGATCTCCAGCGTGCATTTCTATCCGGAGTCCAGACTTTTGCCACGGGGTAGCGCGTGATGACGATGCAATCAACGATCCTTCGGACGAAAAAATACAACACTTAATATTAGTTGTACCAACATCGAGACCTGCAAATAATTGAGTCATGTCAAATCCGCAAGTTAACGTACTTAGTCACAAGATAGTCATCAAGCGGATTTGGGCCACCTTCACGCCCAAAGCCTGAAATTTTTACCCCCCCGGCTGGCGCCTCGGCCGTTGCGATAACAAGATTGTTAATTCCAACCATTCCAACTTCCAATTCTGCGCTGATTCGCATGGCTATTTTAAGGTCGGTGGTAAATCCATAACCAGCTAGGCCGTATGGAACTGCGTTGGCATAATTAATTGCATCATCTAAAGTTTTGTAAGTCTTCATAGGAAGCACAGGCGCAAATGGTTCTGTCTGCCAAATTTCAGCCGCTTCGCCAACCTCCGAAATAATGGTTGGGCTGAAAAAGAAACCTTTAGCAAAGTTGCCGTCCTTTTCGCCACCTGCAAGAACTTTCCCACCATTCACAACTGCATTCTTTGTCAAAAATAGCGCTCGCTCGAGAGTTCGCTTATTAAGAAGAGGGCCGACAGTGTTAACAGGATCTGTGGCAGGGCCAACTTTAAGTTCCGCAATTTCCAAGAGAAGATAGCTGGAAAATTCTTTTGCAATTGATTCTTGTACTAATAGCCGACTCATCGCTATGCAAACTTGTCCGTTATTGCGCCATTTTCCTTTTACTATTGCTTTGGCCGCTTCTTTAAGGTCGGCTGACTCGGTAACGATGCATGCAGCATGGCCACCGAGTTCCATTGTCGCGGGAATCACTCGGTCAGCAGCCAACTTTAGTAATTTCTGACCGACAGGCACAGAACCAGTAAGGCTGATTTTGCGGATAATTGGCGAAGCTATGAGTCGCTGCGAAATTAACTCTGGGTCACCGGTCAAAAGATTAATAACACCCTTTGGCAAACCAGCAATAACTAGAATCTCAACGAGCGCCAGTGCGGTAAATGGCGTTTCTTCAGCGGGCTTGAGGATTACAGAACACCCAGCCGCGATTGCTGAAGCCATTTTTCTCGCAGCCAGGAGTGCAGGAAAGTTACTGGCGGTGAAAGCAGCTACTGGCCCAATTGAGCTTGGGATAGTCCACAGGCGCAGGTCCTCAGATCTCGCTGGGATAGATTCCCCAAAGATTCGCCGGGCTTCATCGGCACACCAATCAAATATCTCTGCAGAACCTTGAACTTCGGCCTCAGCTTCTGCAACAGGCTTTCCTTGCTCTTGACTGATTATTAAAGCTACTTCTGTTTTCTTTTCTATAAGAAGTCTTGCTGTCTCACGTAAGACTCTTGTTCGTTCCCATGGGTTGTATGTTCGCCAGATGAGCCAAGCCTCTTGAGCAGCGAGTAAGGCGTCGTCTATATCCTTTTCATCGGCAATCGCACAATAACCAATGATTTCTTCTGTGGCAGGATTAATTACTGCAAGCTTTCCACCGGAGCTTGACTCCCGCCAAATTCCTCCAATGAGTAGTTTCCCATCTTTTAAACTATTGCTCATATTGAAAACTCATCAGAACACTTTACAAGTATCTTCATCGCAGATTTATTTCTCATGGCTTTTAATGCATCTTCGAAAACTTCTAGATCGAAAATATCAGTTACCAATATTTCAAGCTCGTTTCCTGCGGCAGACAATACTTTTACAGCATCTCCGAAAGTACCATTGATAGAAAATGATCCAACTATTGATATCTCCCAACGGTTTATCATCTGCGGCGAAACTAAAATTTGATCATCGGCTTTTGCAACACCCATTATTAAGAATGTGCCACCACTTTCGACCATTCTCAAAGAATCCTGCATAACTTGCGAATTACCTGTTGCATCTACCACAATATCCCATTTGCCTTGAGGTGGTATCTGTTGAGGGTCTATTACGTTTTTAATCCCTAAACGTGAGATTAGGATTCTTCGCTCTTCCACAGGTTCAGCCACCGTAATTTGGGAAGTGATATTTTTTAGCGCGTAGGCGAACAGGGCGCCAATCGGTCCGCCGCCAATTATTAATACATTCTTTCCCTCAATGTTTCGAAGTTTTGCCAAACCTGTTAAGACGCAAGCCAAAGGTTCGACCAATAATGCAGTCTTCCATGACATACTCTCTGGAATCAGAGAACATGATTTCTCTTGCACAGCCACAAAATTACTAAATCCACCTGGATATTTAGCACCGTAGCCTCCCTTTTTAGGGCAGAGATTATTTTTTCCTCTTAGACAAAAATTACAGTTTCCACAACTCCGCGATGGATTTACCACGACGCGGTCTCCGGTTTTAAATGCAGAAGAATTACTCCCTGTAGTGACTACGACACCTCCAAATTCATGGCCAGGTGTTATTGGAAATTTTACTGTGGTATTTGATCCAGAGAGAGTGTGTAAATCTGTTCCACATATTCCAGAAGCAACAACAGAAATAACTACTTCATCCGCGCCCGCTTTTGGTCGAGGAAGATCCGCCATCGCCCATTCATTTGCGGATGTCACAACAAGAGCTCGCATTTTTATTGTTATAGATTCTCTTCGTATGAGTTGACTAACATTTTAAAGTTACCCGCTACCTCTGAGACTAATTGAGAAGTGCTAAGACTTCCTTCCAAATATTTCCCAATGGGTGTTTGCCACACACTTCGACCTACTGCAAAGCCAGAATAATTAGGTGACTTGGCTGCATTTCCAACCCAGTTTTGAACAGCCTCTAAAGAGGCACCGCTACCTAGAACAATTAGTTGGGAATTGAGCTCCTCGAAGATTTTCAGCTCACCAATTTGTTTGGTGTGATCTTCAGAATCGAGACCTTCAATTTTCCAGACAGCTGGCGTCACTCCTGCGGCTGCTAATTCTGTGATTGCAGTTTTAAGTTCAGGGAAAAGACCATCTTTCAAAACTCGAGAACGAGTTGACTCGTCTGATTGATTAATAATAATTTCAACCAAGTAGTCGTATTTGTTTGCTTTACACCAATCTTGAATCCTTTTAAGCAAAGCAATCTGCCGATTTTTTCTTCCAGAATCATCAGTTGAAGAGTGGAAAATCAGAGTCTTCACTAAGTCGGGCTTAAATTTATTAATGTGGTCTGGAAAATCATCGCCATACTGCAAGACCATTTCTGGGGTCCTACTGGCCTCGACAGGCATCGATAGCAATAGCCCACGCTTCTTTGTCTCTAACGCTGCATCTGCGCCGTATTCTTCATCGACTAGGTAACCGAATCTGCCAGGAACTTGAGCCGCCACTTGTGATAAAGCGTCCAGGACATGCAACTTGAGTTCGGAGTATTTTTTATCGTCTTGTCCTGGGAACAGGTCGCGAAGCACCTTCCGATGATCGAAAGCCAGTATGCAAAGAGAATTTTCCATCAATCTGTACCTACCTTAAGGAAGTGGAAGATCTTTGGACTTCCAACTGAATTCCAAAACAATAGCACCTTCAGAATTCTTTTTCAATGGTAAGGGGTTCGTAATATTTCTCCTTATTCAGCCAGAACGACTTCTATCCCACTTTTTTCCAATCGGCTCACAATTTTGGGGTTAGCATCCGCATTTGTGATCAGAACATCAATTTCATCGATATTGCAAATTTTTGAGGTGAAGACAGCTCCAATCTTAGAAGAATCCGCCAAAACAATTTTTTGCCTTGCAGCAGATAAAATTGCCTGTTTCATCAATGCATCAAGATGAGAACTGGTAGTAAATCCTCGATCCAAGGAAACTCCCGAGACGCCCACGAAAACCACATCAGTTGATAGTTCTTCAATGATCCGCAGTGACCATTCACCTCCCGACGCGAAAGTCTTTGGACTCACTTCCCCTCCAGGCACCAGAACCGATTGGAATCCGCGGTATGAGAGCTCAAGGGCTGCTGGAAGTCCAAGTGACACAAATGTCGGGGAATAATCAACTGATATACGCCGAGCCAGTTCTAAGACTGTTGTCCCAGCATCAAGAATTGCCACTCCACTACGAGGCAGGTAGTCAAGGGCGGCCAAACCAATTGCCACCTTTTCTTTCACTCTCAACATAGAACGTTCGGAAGCTGATGGAGCTTGGACCTTGAGGAAACCCGGAGCTCTCAATACAGCCCCTCCATGAACACGGCCGATCAAGCCACCATTTTCAAGCTTAATCAGGTCCCTTCGAACGGTTTCGATAGTTACCCGAAAAAGTCTGGCTAACTCATTTACATCTACGCGATCACTTTTGTTGAGCAAATTGGAGATTGTTTCAAGGCGCTCGGATGCCTTAGTTGCCCGAGGGGGTGTTTCAAGCTTTTGGGTTTTCTTAGCCACGCTGCGCCTCCGCCTTTTTCAATGTACCCCTTCATCATAATGCGGACTAATCATTTCCCACAGCAGGCTTATTGGTGATTGCACCAGTGCTTTTATTCACCATATTCGCCCAGAAAGGGCTCTTAAGGGGCCTCACGGCTGGAGCCATCAAGTAGCAAATATTAGGTTGAACCTCAATTTTGAGGCGAAATTCAATTATTGGAAATCAACAAAAAATCCATAAAATCTCTTGACTTCCAAGTTTCCCCTAGATTAACTTACTCTCCGAGGTATATTCCCGGAGATACCTTTAGCAGCAAGATTCCGGATAGAGGAAGGGTTAATGAAATTGATTACAAGGAATATTAAGAGAAAACGAATATTTAGAACTGCGACCGCTCTCATTGCTATCTTGGGACTATCCGCTGGAGTTCCAACTCAATCTCAGGCTGCGACTAAGACTCTTGGGCTAATCGTATTCAACGGACAAGACACATTCTCTCAATTAGTTGAGAAAGGTATTTTGTCTGCGGCTAAAACCAATGGCTGGAAAGTTAAGACTGTTGATGTTGCCGGAAGCGTTGATGGAGCCAATAGCGCTATCCAAAATTTTGTTAGTGCAAAAGTAGATGCAATTATTGCAACTGTTGTTGCCAGCACTTCATTGAAATCAGGCTTGGCTCAAGCTTCAAAGGCAGGCATCCCAGTGCTCAGCGAATCTGGCGGTTTAGCACCTGGAATTGCAGGAAACGTAACGAGCGTTAGCGAAGTTTCTAATGCAGCTCCAATTCTCGATATGGCAAAAGCTATGGGCGGAAAAGGTAAAGTCTTGGCATTTACTTTCAAGCCAGGGCTACCTTGCTTGCTGCGTGAGAACACCCTTGACGCAGTCTTGAGTAAATATCCAAATATCACTGTTGATAAATCAGAACTTCCAGCCGATGGCCATGCGGCATATGCTGCATCCACTACTGCAGCATGGCTACAGACAAATGCCACATACGCCGGAAACCTTGCGGTATGGGCTTGCTATGACGATCCTGCAGTCGCTGCAATCAGCTCAATTACCGCAGCAGGAAAGAAAGCTCTTGTATACGGTTACAACGGAAGCGCAGATGCTTTAGCTGCAATCAAGGCTGGAACAATGAAGGGAACGGTTTTCTTTGACCCAACCGCAACAGGTAAGGCTACTTTTGCAGCCGTACTGAAGGCCCTTAAAACAGGTAAAAAGGCGAATCTTGGAACCATCGCTGCTCCATTTACCTTAATTACAGCAGCAAATGTGAGCACTCTGCTCCCATAAAATAGCTCCAATTATTGAATTATGGGCCCCACGCACCAGTCGTTGGGCTCATAATTCATTATGTGGGTAGATTTTATTTTTTGATTTAGAGCGCAGAAGAATGGAGCATCAAAGGTAAATGAAATCAAATTTAACGCTCATCGAAAAGGGTACGCGGTTCTTGGTTAGTTACAGTGCTTTGATCGTACTTGCCATTTTGATTTTAGTTTTTGGCATCCTTAACCCGAGCGCTTTCTTCAGTCTAAATAATCTGCAGAACGTTTTCGTACAGGCCTCACCAGGCGGTGTTGTCGCACTGGCACTTACGACCACGATGATTGTTGGAGAGTTTGATCTTTCAGTTGGTTATATGGCTAGTCTCGCTGGGCTTCTCGTCTTCGGATTCATGGTAAATCATCATGACAATTTTCTAGTCTCGGTCATTTACTCACTAGGCGCAACATCTATACTGGGACTCATAAGCGGAATTATTGTTTCAAGGCTTAAGGTGAACGCATTTATCGGAACACTGGGTATTGGCTTCGTTGCGGTTGGAATAGTTTATTCATTTAGTAATGGCGCACTCATCACCGGAAAGACTCCGCATATTGTAGACACTCTTGGTTTAGGGTCGATTTTAAATATACAGAACCTCACGCTTATTTGGTTTTTATGCATCGCCATTTTATGGATCATCACAGAGCGAACACCACTTGGCATACACATGCGCGCAATTGGTGGACATGCCAGAGCAGCAGAATTAGTCGGGCTCCCCGTGGCAAAAATAAGAATGTGCGCATTTATCTCCTCCGCTTTTCTTGCTGGAATTGGAGGAATTATGTTGTCCATGCGCCTTGGTAGTGGTCAACCGAATGCGGGAAATGGTTACCTGCTAGACGGGTTCGCCGCTACTTTCTTAGGGCGAGGCTTCTATCGGCCTGGACAATTTAGTGTTCCTGGCACAGTAGTTGGAGCACTAATCCTGCAAGTCGGATACAACGGGCTTACGATTATTGGCATGCCCACTGCAGCAAAATACTACTTTTCTGGTGGAACCCTTGTCGTAGCACTCGCACTGGGAACTATTGCAGGTAATTATCATTTTAAGTTAAACGATAAAAGAAATAAGAAATGAAATCTATGACTCAGCCAATATTGCAGCTTAAAAATGTCAGCAAGAAATATGTCGGCCTTACAGCTTTGCATCCAAGCGATTTGGAGGTCTACTCGGGGCAGATTTTGGTAATTTTAGGAAGTAATGGAGCAGGAAAATCCACCTTATTGAAACTCATGTGCGGAGCAGAATCTTCTGATTCGGGAGAGGTGATTTTTCAGAATTCCCTCCAAAAGCATTGGAGTATCGCCACTTCTCGTGCATTGGGAGTTGAAGTTGTCCACCAAGAATTAGCGGTCGTGGGCGAGTTAAATCCTATTGAAAATCTATATCTAGGGCGAGAGAAAGTAGTCCACCATCGTTGGTGGCCATTCTTAGCTCAAGGTGCAATGCGTAGGGAGGGCACTGCATTACTAAAGTCTCTCGGTGCCCAAGTCTTAAACCTCAAAGGGAAGACTGTGGAGTTATCAGGTGGCCAACGCCAAGCAGTTGCAATCGCTCGAGCAGTGGGCTGGGGAGAAAAGTTAATTATTTTGGATGAGCCAACCGCTGCACTAGGCATTGGCGAAACGGCTGAAGTTGAGCAGATGATTCGTACGCTTCGTGAGCGAGGATTGGCGGTCGTTCTAGTAACCCATCGATTGGATCAGGCTAAAAACCTTGCAGATCGGGTGGTTGTAGTTCGCCAAGGTAGAATCGTTGGGAGCTTTGTGAAGAGAGATATTGAAGTTACGAAACTCGCAACATTGATTACCGGCGATGAAACCGCAAGTGTGGTCTAAGTGTCAAAAGTACAAACTATCCCTTTTTACAACCAGCTTCCTCGCAAGGGTGTCGCAGGACAGCGAGTTGGGTGGGGGCTATTTGGAGAAAATTATCCTCTCGGGCGACTCAATTTAGTTGAGCCCGAAGTAGTAGGACAGGAGTTAGCTCAAATTGCCGATGCAAGACCTATTTCTCTTAACTGGAATCTTGAGTACCCTCATCCGGGAATTCTTGGAAGAACTCCATTTAGGCACAACGTTAAGAGAGTCACCGATGGTTGGGATGACTACCTCGACGGATATTTTCCACAAGGCTCGAGCCAATGGGATGCAATGTGTCATTGCCGTCATCCAGAGCTTGGGTATTACAACGGCGTAGCCTCCACGGATGAATTCGATGGTGGTTCATCCGTGCGACAAGAATTGGGGATCCATAACCTGGCGCGGAACGGAATAACAGCGCGCTTCGTGTTAATAGATCTTGTTAACTACTACGCCCAATCTGGAGATTCATGGTCCGGAATGACCGGATTCCAAATTTCTAAAAATTTGTTGACGTCGATATTGGTTTTCCAAAAAACTACCTTACAAGCAGGAGATATCTTGGTTCTCCGAACCGGATGGACTGAAGAATATTCGAATCTTTCACCATTATCACGTAACCAACTAGCCACTTCTACTCTAAAGATTTCTGGCCTTAAAAATGAGGAGGAACTGATTGAGTGGTTGTGGGATCAAGGAGTTGTTGGGATTGCGGCTGACAATCCAACCGTGGAAGCGACACCCTTCGATGTGAACGATCCAACTAAATTCATGCACTACCAACTAATTCCCTTGCTTGGTTTTTTGCTAGGAGAATTATTTGACCTTAAAGCTCTAGGCGAGAAGTGCGCTGCTCTCTCAAAATGGCACGGTGTTATTATTTCAGCACCACTTAATGTTTATGGCGGAGTTGGCTCACCCGCCAATTCCATCGCTTTAATTTAAGCCTAACAACCTGTGTGCTGCAGCAACTGCAGCATAAATAATTTTGCCATCGTGCACATTAAGTCCGGCTGCCAGCCCTGAATCGTCATACATCGCCTGCTCCCAGCCATTATTTGCCAGAGCTAGTGAGTACTTAAGCGTTGCATTAGATAGTGCCGCAGTCGATGTCGCAGGTACTGCGCCTGGCATATTTGCTACACAATAATAGAGCGAGTTATGCACTTTAAAAGTTGGGTCTGTATGCGTTGTGGCATGAGATCCTTCAAAGCATCCGCCTTGATCGATGGCAACATCGACAAGAACTGAACCTGGCTTCATCTTGGCAACCATTGCATCCGTCACAAGCTTCGGTGCCGCGGCCCCTGGAATCAATACACCGCCAATTACAAGATCCGCCTGCGTGCAATACTCCTCGATGGCAAAAGCTGATGATGCAACAGTCTTTACCTGACCGTGGAACATCTCATCAATTTCTACAAGTCGCTTGAGGTTGATATCGAGCAGAGTGACATCAGCGCGTAAACCGATAGCCATTGCAGCAGCTGACACACCGACGCTTCCACCACCAAGGATTACAACCTTGCCTGGAGCAACTCCACAATCCCCTCTGACATACAGTGCGACTTTAGTTAACAAGTTTTGGTCATTAAATGGGTTTCGCTTATTTATGCCCTCAAAGTTGCCCTATCGTCCCTCAAATTTACCCTCAGCCATAAGCTAATTAACACTAATCAAAACCATCTATTAAGGTTAAAGCGAGACTCCAATAAGCGCAGATAAATGCCCTAATTGAAGTTTTGAAAGAAGAGTCGCCCTATAAGCCGCTAGGCCAACATTCGCTGTTCATGCTGGATTTGGAGTTGTCCAACAACATAGGCATCAAGTCGTTCGCTAACTTCATGAAGATCTCGTGGGAAGAGATGGCCGTAAGTATCCATAGTTTCAAGGATTGATTCATGACCAAGCCATTCTTGAATCTGTTTAGCGTTATTACCTAATTTAATTAGTACAGAGGCGCAAGTATGTCTCAATTGATGCATGCCTTCACCTTTGTCAAAACCTAATGGGCGAGCGATTAAACGAAACATTGCTGATGCATCTTTATATCGCCAGACATTTCCAGACCTATTTTGCAGAATCAAAGCATGAGGGCCAAGACCGTGTTGATCTCTATGTTCAAGCAACAACTTTTGCAAATACGGTGAGAAGGGGATTGTTCTGTAGGACTTAGAAGTTTTTAAATGATCGGCAAATATCTTTTTACTATCTCTACTAAGTTGACGATCTATCGTGATCTCTTGATTCTCAAAATCTAAACGATCCCACGTTAATCCAAGAACTTCAGATGGCCGCATGCCGGTAAAAAAGCCTATCCAGACCGCAATCTGCCAACGAGGAGCAAATCCGTCAACAAGGTTCTTAACTGTTGCCATATCTAGGGGAACAATTCTTTTGTCAGACTTAGGTTTTCTACGCTTAATCTTTGACATCGGATTCTTGTGGATTACCTCATTGTCTAAAGCGACCCGGAGTATCGAACCTAGTTGATTGGTTAGCTTCTCGATGTAACTTTGCTTTAACTGGTACCCAGTTGTAGCCACTGTGTTCTTTAGGCGAACTCTCCACCTTTGAATTTCAGATGGGGTGATTGAGCCAATTGCCCTATCTCCAAACTCAGGGTCGATGTGACTGTTGTAAATGTTCTCATAATCAATTTTCGTCTGATCCTCTACATCCAGGGAAGGACCCCAGATTTCTTGCACAAACTCACGAAGAGTCATGTTCACCTCTGAAGGGCGAGTGTTCTTACCTCTACGTTCCATAGCCTCTTGTTCTTCGGCAAACTGCTCGGCTTCCCGCTTGGAGGAAAAGCCACCTTTTTCGGCTTGTTGCCCTTGTCGGGTACGCCAACGTGCTGAGAAATACTTTCCGCGTTTACGTGCATATGCCATTACTTTGCCCCTCCACGACTACGAGAGAGCCAGTTCGTTAATGTGATGTCTCCATCTAATTCCTTAAATGCCTTCTCCCCCATTTTCGTGAGAGTGCCACCGGATTTTCCTTTGCCACTTGCAGTCAGCCACCCTTGTGATCTCGCTACTCGCAATGCTGCATAGATAGTTGTGCTCTCAACATCAAGGTCCACACATATTTGCTTAACAATGTTGCTACTTCCTGACTTCGATAATTCTGAGTAGATCATTGCGATCGCGATAGAGTCTGCTTTAGTTGAAACTATTTCCAATCTATTGCGTAATGCTTTCTCAAATGGTGAACCTGATTTACCGTCTTTAAAGGTAATTGTGGAAACAGAATCCACAGCAGATAAACGTAAGGGCTTACGGTATTCGTCTTCAATCTTCATGCGGCAAGCGCGCATACATTTAAGGTGCTCTATTTCAATCTTGGAGTAGGGCAGCTCACGAAATAGGGCTGCACGAAACCCTTGAGAAGGCGCATCTTTCTGGAGCGACGCCACATGCAGTCTGGCTACTTTTTCCTCATTGCTAACTGGCAAGAATTTATCGATCTGCGCTTGCACCTCGACTCCTGCGATCTTGAATTGCATCCGTACATCTACTCGACTCTTAGATCGGTCTACAAACTCATTGAGCAGCCCAGATCCAATCGCATGTATCCACACGCGGTAGTTACCAAGCTCTGGAATTACGACGTCGTGCCAGCTAATCGCATGAGATGAGTCATGGGCTTTTGCTTCCCAGAAAATTCCGCTATCCATGAGTACTCCTATCAACTTTTGACAGAATCCTAACAGACCTCCTATAGTCTGTCTAATAGGTTTTAACCTAAAACCTAACACTATCGGAGGTATAAATGATTGAATTGAACAGCAAGACCCGGCTCACCATGCGTGAGGCGGCCGTATATCTAGGTCACTGCTATTCCTGGATTCACGCTAACCACCGCGTACTTGGCCTTAAGGGTTACCAGATTGGCGGTCGCTGGTACTTCGATCGGGCGGACCTGGACGCATGGATCCGGAATGCAAAGGCTGGTTCTCAAACTAAGGGGTACCTGCCGCTGCGTGAAACAAAGAAGGGGCGGGTGCGTTTGTAATGTTTGAAGATGATATTGACCTAGAAGGCTTTTATGGAATGCCATCGGCGAGTGCATTGGGTGTTTTGTTTCAAATCCTGATCTCTAACGGAAAGGTTGCTACTACTCATGACTTGCTAGATCACTTTTCAGACGGCATATACGACTTAGTGCAAGCTATTGATGAACTGCAGTTGTTGGGCGTTCTTGATGTTACAGCTGTGCAGCAGGATGGTGTTGACACTTCAAAACTGGAAATCACCTTATAAGGCCATGCCTACCTTTCGGGGTTTGCATGGGAGTTGATTGATAACTACCAAAATTACTTTAGCGATTGACAACTAATGAAACGTGATAAAATTACGTCATCAGTTAATCAATACGGTAGTTACACTAAACCGATAGATGATTTTGATAAATACCAGAAGAGGTCCATAGGCTCTAATAGGGGTCTTTATCTACCTATTTATAAGAGTATTAGTGAGTCTGATGGTGCTCCTGCCTCCAGCGAATCGCAAGATTCAATGGATGCGGGGCGAGGCTATCTATCTACTGGTTCATGTGGGGTAGATAAGACCCGTATAGCGGTATGCATCGACTCTGACTCAATACATCTACCAACGTTTATGGCTAGATTGCTAAAGCCCAAAAAGGATGACACACCTAATGATGGCATCGCGCAGATACCTGACTTTCCAGAGATATACATCAAGTGGGACCACCAAAAGTTCCGACTTTATCTAGAATTCAATCCTTCCGACTTCACGCGGGAAACTGGTCGGGAGCTATGTCCCTTTGAATTACTACCGGAAGTAACTGAGACAGTGATCCGGCGCGTACTTGAGCAAGGTGACCCAGATGCCCTTCCTGAAGGTGCCACTAAGTCCAGGAAAAAGGGCGAGCGCTACCTGCTGCCCGACGATTGGGCAAAAGATATACAGGTGTTTCGTATAGATCTGGCAAGGGATTTTCACATTACGGATGATCGCT
>JGI24890J29729_1000616_pt1 | contig 20957 bp, 29 predicted proteins | sample FreactcultureFD7_FD_29729 | JGI IMG/M metagenome (IMG submission 29729)
GACTTTCGCAACTCCTAACTAAAGGAAAACGCCATGCTCGGTGGAAACTACATTGGACAGGCTTACCTTGCCCAGGGTTACGCTGGAAGCACAGTAACAAATGGCACAGGAAGCGTTAGCGCAAGTTTCTCGGCTAGTGCAACTGGTTCGGCGTATCTTCCGGCGAGCGGTTCCCTAACAAGCTCGTACAGCGCAAGTGCCACTGGCTCCGCATTTCTTCCAGGGTCAGCCTCGCTTTCGGCTACTGGAACTCTTAACGCCACAGGTGTTGAGGTATCAGTTGGAACCGGAACGTTATCAGGGTCATTTAGTTCAAGCGGAACAGCGACAACCTATCTTCCTGGCTCTGCTTCCTTAAGTAGTTCCGCAACACTTAGCGGTTCGGCTTCGGTCTTTCAACCAGCATTTGGAACTCTTACAGGCGACACAACTATTAACGGTGCTGGTGCGGCTGCACTTTATGGTGTCGGTTCTTTGTCAAGCTCCTTCTCCGCAAGCGCATCTGGTTCGGCTTTCTTGCCCTCAACCGGAAGTCTTACCTCGGACTTCAACGGCTCCGCCACAGGCTCGGCTGCTTTGTTTGGCAATGGGTCTTTGTCGAGTTCATTCTCTGCTTCGGCTACTGGCAATTCGTTTGAACCTGGAACGGCTGCTTTAACAAGTTCGTTTTCTGCCTCGGCTGCTGCAACAGTTAACCCTGCTGCCTACGGAACCCTTACAAGTACGTTTTCCGCGAGCGGTGCTGCGACTACATTTATCCCTGGAAACGGAATTCAAAACGGAACCTTCTCCGCAAGTGGAACCGGCTCCGCTGCATTGTATGGAGTTGCTTCACTTTCCGCATCATTCTCCGCTTCGGCTACTGGCTCGGCAAAACTACCTGGCTCTGGCTCCCTCAGTGGACAGTTCAGCGGTTCGGCGGCTGGGGTTATACGAGTCAGTGGACAAGGCTCTATTGTTGCTGCCTATTCAGGCGCGGCGGTAGGTCAATGGTTTGAGCCAGGTTTCGGTGCGCTAAGTTCATCATTCTCAGCCAGCGCAACAGGCGTAATCGTCCATCCTGGAACTGCCATACTATCTGCCGACTTTAACGGTAGCTCGTCCGCAAACGCATTTCTGCCCGGTCAGGGAGCATTACAGAGCAACTTCTCGGCCTCCGCAAATGGTCTTGTTATTTACCCTGGACGCGGAAGTTTGTTTACAACTTTCACAGCTAACGGAACAGGGGTTGTTACATTTCCTTCTGCTCCTGGAAGCGTTACTGGAGACTTTGTCACAGCAACGGTTCGTGGAAAGTGGCAAACTGGAAGCGTTACCGGAGACTTTAAGACAGCCACAGTTCGTGGAAACGTAGAGATTTTAGTAGAAAGTATTTACTGATGAGTTACACAATCGTTGAGGGAAGCACCATACGCTTCTACACAAGCCAGCCTTTTTCATCAATCGCTGGAACAGTTGTCAACCCTGACAATGTTGTATTCAGTTACTCGGTACAGGGGCAAACAGAAATTACCTATCACTGGACTAACCCAACTGGCGACCCAACTGGTCACATCTTTCAAGCATCGGGTGGTACTGGATACTTTCAATGCGATGTAAGCACAGTCGGTCTTCCGGGAACTTGGTCTTGGCAGTGGGGTTGCTACCCTTCATCGGGAGTTGACACTACTCACACACAGGTTTATACCGGAGGAAATGTAATAGTTTCTGCGTCTGACCTTTGATAACATTCCTGATGGGTGGAGGAAACCTATCGAGGAGGCTTTATGGATTTGTCAGAGTTCTACGAAACCAAACGCAGACCATGTTTGTTTTCAAGAGCAACAAAAGATTTAATTAAAGAAGACACCGAGAAACTAGAAGCGGCAATGGCCGAACTAGAAATCTCTGTTACTTCTATTTCTAATTGGTTGCAAAAAAGAAACGTAAAAGTTTCATGCCCAACCATTAGACGACACCGAAAGAAGGAGTGCGACTGTGGCAAAGATGCTTGATGAATTCGAGCGTCGCCACAAGAAAGAGCATCCTACCGGTTGGGAACCATCTCTGCAATGGGATGGCAGCAAGGGAACAATAACCGCGCAGCTCGACAACGAACCCGACGACGAAGTATGGGCAACGCTTATTGAAGACTGGGGATTAGACCCTCGCAGAACTATGGTTGTGGATGGCTCTTTGCAAATCCGCGCATGGGATGTAGGCGACGGTGATGGCGGAACTCGTAGGCATAAATACTACCGAGCCACGATTAAGCCACGCGAACTGACTGTGGACAGAGCAGACATTGACGCTCTATGCAAGTTAGTTGAGAAACGCAAACCAGTTAAGCCAGTCAAGAATGAATCCAAGCGAGCGTTCCTCGTATTGCTTTCAGACTGGCAACTCGGTAAAGGTGAGAACGGCGGAACCGAAGCGACAACGCAACGAATCATTAACGCCTGTGACAAAGCTGTGCAAAGGTATAAAGACCTGAGCAAACTTGGTCAAACACCTAGCGTTGTGTACCTAATTGGATTAGGAGACCTGTCAGAAGGTTGCTCTGAGTTCTACGCTATGCAGGAATGGCAGACAGACCTTAACCGTCGAGAGCAAGAGCGCCTAGCAAGACGACTCATCCTTAGTTTCATTGACGCTTTCGTTGACCTCGGCGTATCTGTCGTGGCTACTGGAGTGCCTGGGAATCATGGCGAGAACCGCAAGAACGGCAAGGCATACACCGACTTTACAGACAACTCAGACGTATCAGTATTTGAGACGGTAGCTGAAATCATGGCTGCTAACCCTGAACGATACGGCAATGTTTCTGTACCGCTTGAACTATGCGCTGACGATTTAACAATGACCCTTGACCTTATGGGAGTGCCAGTTGCGTTTGCGCATGGACACCAATTCAGGTCAGGCACTAACTCTCAAGCTAAGGCTGAGGGATGGTGGAAGGGTCAGGCTCTAGGCAGGACAGGTGTTAGTGACGCAGAGATACTTTGCTTCGGACACTTTCATCACTTTGTTATGTCAGAGGCTACAGGGCGTACAGTAATTCAATCACCTGCGCTTGATGGTGGAAGCAAATGGTTTACAGGTTCATCAGGTCAGTCTTCACAAGCTGGCATGGTGACGCTCTGTGTAGGGTCGCAAGTAGGGGTTCGTGGATGGAGTGACCTGCTGATACTATAAGTGTCGCAAACATTCTTACTCGAAACTTGCATTGCAAAACCCCTGAACTGTCGAGAGATAGGTCGGGGGTTTTCTTTATGGTGTATCATTGATACCCCTATGGCTTCCCTAATCTACGTCTGCGACATCTGTCATCATCAAGTAACATTGCATCGAGGGGCGTTACACAAAATCCCTTTTAACAAACTGCCAAAGATAGTTCTTGAAGCAGATACTCATAAATGTAAAGAAACGAGAGCAGCATGAACAACATGGATAGAAACATTTGCCGTACCGCAGTACCAGCAATCGTTGGTGCAATCGTGGCATGGGTAACTAAAGAGTGGGCGAAACTTCCTGCTAACGACCTCATGTACCTAACACCTCTAGCGACTACTGCTTACTACACAGCTGTACGTTTTGCAGAAGAGAAGTTCCCAAAGGCTTCATGGCTTCTTGGTTGCCTTCCTGTAAAGCTAGAAGTACCAGTTACTCCTGAGCCTGTTGTTCGTAAGCCACGCGCGAAAGCCGCACCGAAGGCGTAATGTCTGCGTTCGTTAAATCGGACACCCGACTGCCAATGGTCGGCGACATAGTATTTGCAAGGTCTTCTGGTCTTGCAGCCAAACTCATCCGCGTTGGAGAACGTATTAAATTCAAAGGCAAAGGCGACATTTGGAATCATGTTTGCATTGTTGACAGAGTTGTGGACGGCAACGTCTATGTACTTCAAGCCACACCAAAGGGCATAACTAACGACAAGACCATTGACACCATTGGTGACTACCTTGTTATCGAACCCCCTATGTACGTTGACAAAGTTTTAATGAGTACGTTTGGACGCGCTCAACTTAACGCTCCTTACGGCTGGACATCAATACTTACTTGCATCTTTGACCTGTGGACTCCATCGTGGTTCCCTTCAATTCGTCGCCCCGGAAGTTTTATTTGTTCTGCCTTAGTAGCCGAGACGCTTCGAGCTGGTGGTTGGTTCACTCCACATAGCAACTGGCCGGACATCTATGTAGTGACTCCAAGCGAGTTGTTCACAGCATTTACATTGGATAACGCCTGGTAACACCTGTACCATTAGAACGTCTGACACGGACAAATCGAGCCTCCTCGCTCTAATAAATCCCCTTGCTGGCCTCGACTCCGGCAAGGGGATTTTTCTTTATACTTGCATCCAGTTCTTGGACGAACTACTATTTACATGTCCACCAAATGGATGACCGAGGAGGGTCTATGAAACAAGGAACACACATCTGTTTCGCTTGTCGCACGACAGGTGTAGGCAAGTGGCAAAACTCGTTTGAGTTCATGTGCTTTAACTGCATGGATGATTACGAGCTGACAATGGTAAAAGACGTTTACCCACAACCGGAGGACATGTGCAGACCACAGTTACAGAATGGAATGGCCTTGCGCCTGGTGACGACATCAAGGTCAAGGGAGAACGTGGTTACTACAAGTTCCGCTCGGCCGCACTTGATGAAGACGGAGTAGTCAAATGGATAACCGTAATAGGTGGACCAATGCACCACTCGTCATTCCGTCACTTCACACCAGACCGCGTTACACCGAAGACAAAAGGAAGGAGGAAGAAGAGTGAAACTAATTGACACACTCACCGAACTAGATTTCGTAAGGGAATCTGAGGGCGAATTTAGTAATACTTATCGAGCTAATGGGTTTGACATGCGAAGCAACGTCTTTGTAAATGAATCAATAAACGAACGCCATGTGCAAGTATGCCTAATGCCCTACGACCCCGACGAAGAACCTATCTGGGTTACGTTCAGCAAGTATTGTTTGGCAGTAGATAACCTACTTAAACAATGGACAGGAAAACATGACTAACTTAATGACCCTTGTTCAAGACCGTCTTGGTGTTAAGTCTTTATCTAAATGGATACTTCAATGTCAAGAAGGCGGACTCTCCTGTCGTGAGATAGCAGCTCTTGTCCAGGAACAAACAGATGTAAAAGTTTCAAAGTCAACAGTCCATAATTGGATTCTTGATGTCACACCTAAGAAGTAACATAAAAACAACTAAAGCCTGAGGAGGCACAATGGGATTTAACCTTGCAGATTATGAACCAGTAGAAGAAAGACTTGCACGTTTTTGGGAAGAGAATCCTAAGGGGAAAATCTTTACAGAATTAGTTAGTCATTCTGAAACGCAATACATTATCAAATCGTATTTATTCAGAGACGCTAATGACACTTCACCCTGGGCAACTGGGTACGCGGAAGAGACAGTTACCACTCGCGGAGTAAATCAAACATCCGCGCTTGAGAATTGCGAGACCTCGTCGATTGGAAGATGTTTAGCAAACGCTGGTTATGCACCAAAGGGAAAACGTCCAAGCCGTGAAGAGATGACAAAGGTTGCTCGCAAAGCTCCTGAGATGTCACCTGCGCAACAGGAATTAAAGAACGCACTGGCTAAGAAATTCAAAGAAGCCGGTGAAAGAAAGACTTGGGTTGAGTCAGTTGTATTCCACGACATTGCTGGAATCTCTGCGTTGACCGAAGAAGAAGTGAAACTATGCAGTGACCAACTAGCCTTAGAGGAGGCAAAGAAATGAGCAGTCCAATTACAGTCGTGGGATACCTCGGCGCAGACCCAGAATTAAAATTCACTAACACCGGAGCTGCTACAGCGCGTCTTCGTATTGGTGTAACTAAAAAGGGATTTCAAGACAAGCCAGATGTAACGTCATGGTTTACAGCATCAGCTATTGGAGACATTGCTTCCAACATTGCCAACACACTTCACAAGGGCAACCGCGTCGTGGTGTTTGGAAACATGGTGCAACGTAGTTGGGATAAACCAGATGGCACAAAGGGAGAGATAACAGAAATCTCTATTGACTCCATTGGCCCTGACTTACGATTCAACACAGCTGTTATTGAAGGTCACATCTCCAAGCCATCACAGACCGTGAAGCCAGTGTTCGATACCGAGGATGCTTTTTAATGGAAGGGTTGAACGCATACGAGACGGCGTACATTTCAACCACTGAGGGTATGACTCGAATTATGGAGATGAATACCCTCTACGTCAAAGCGGTCAATGATGCAGCCGAGATGTTGGGGGTAGCTCTTGGGATAAGCACCGGCGCGGCAAAGGTAATGATTCTTGGTGACAGTTTTCAGAAATTGAAAGACATTGCTGATAGCCTGACTGCTGTTAGAGAGGTTCTCAACCAAGCCGTAGAGGGAATGAAATAATGCCACCAGTAAAGTTGTCTGTAGCTTGTATGGCTATCGTGGATTCAATCATTGAAAACTACGGTGACATCTTGTTGACCGAAACTAATGCAGAGCAAATCTGTGGCATTAAAAAAGAAGTTTTAGTTAAAGACCTGACTACAACTCAACTGCTTCAATACGCTCTCATTCACGCTCATCTAAGCATTAACGACCTAGCCTCTGCCTTAGAGCAGATAAGGGCCGTGAAGCCAAATAGAGAGCAGCGTAGGGCAAACAAGAAGTTAATCCTGCCTTCATAATCGCTTCCCCCGGAGTGACTAGAACCCCTGCCATCCCGACGCTGGCAGGGGTTCTTGACTTTAGGTTGGCTATTGGTTTAGTCTTCTGGTAAGGGATACACCCTTAGCCAGAGGAGGNTTACATGAGTTACAAAACAGGTAGTTACATTTGTTGGACAGTTGGATTGGTTGCGTTCGTTGTTGAGCTTCACCACGAGGCTTACAGTACGTTTATGCGTTGGAACGCTTTACCAGCAATCGGTTACGGAATTCTTGCCTCCGTATTCACCGCAACGGTTCTAGCGTTTGTTACAAAGCGCTAATGGAGTGGCGCAAACTAGCCGCTTGTACTGGATACCCAGTTCATCATTGGTTTCCGGAAAGTAAAGAGTTAGACGACCAGCAACTTGCTATGCAGGTTTGCTCTGGTTGCCCTGTAAAGAATGAGTGCCTGGACTATTCCCTATGGCATGAGCAGGACGGTATCTGGGGAGGCATGAATCAGACAGACCGACAGAAGCTACGCAAGAAACGACGCATCAGGATTCGAGTTCCCAATGGGGAGCCAAGAGCCTTACACGCCAACTGCGGCACTGACTCCGGGTATCAGTCTTTGTTTAGAGAATCCAAGAGAACGGGTCAACCTATGAAGGATTGTGATGCCTGTCGAAAGGCTCATGCTTTAGCAGACCAAGAACGAAGAGACCGAAACCCTGAGTCAGAAAGAACTAGAAAGCGTCTAAGCGCACAAAAGCAGGTTGCTAAAAAGCGTTCAGCCCCGACGCAAGTTGCTGACAAATCTGAGTGGTTGACTGGAGGAATCTTCTAGTTGACATGACACAGACAATTTGTACTAAAAAGTCTGGTAAAAAGTAACACAACGAGAACGCAAGAGTTCCGCCGTCACCGGCGGTTAGTCACTCGCTAAAGCGAGCGCCTCTCAAGGGAGAGGTTCAGGCTAAAGCAGAGACGTTAGACCGAAGGTAAGATTAAAGAATGAAACTTTACACAGAGGACGACGAAGAGCGAGAGCCGGTTGATGACTTCCTCGCGCTTCTAGTCTTCCTGTGGAGAGGTAACTACTCAGTAAATCTTGCGGCAGGGTTAAAAGAACTACACGTCTATCCCCAACCTTCTACTGGTCTAGCTGAGTGGATTCAATCTCACTTCTCTGAACTGCAACGCTGGCTTCCTGGTGTATGTGATGGTTGTCCTCATCCGACGTGGGTAATGGAAAGAACTGAAATGCCGTATGGCGCTCATGCTCATCTTTGTCCTAAGTGCGTGATGTTGTCAGTTGAAATTTTTGAACGCAAAGGCGTATGGCCTGAGCCAATTTGGTACGACGGAGAGTTGGGAATCGATGAAGCGTAGTCGTATAAACCCTGTGTCAAAGAAACGTCAAGCATTGATGCCCATGCGTCGTTCACTTGTCAAGCGTCTTCTTGAAGAGCGCATGGTATGTGAAGCTCGAATCTCTGGTTGCACCTTTCGTCCAACTGATGTGCATGAGATACTTACAAGAGGTCGTGGCGGTTCTATTACTGATGAAGACAACTGCCTTGTGCTTTGTCGCAACTGTCATCACTGGATTACGTTTGTCTCTCCTGCTTGGGCTATTGAAAATGGATTCACTCTTCACGCTGGAGCTAGTGAAGCAGATAGACGAGCGGCATCGAGGGCGCGTTCAGCATTTGTACAAGGTCTTCAAGCGGAGTTCTTTGAGGACGACTGGTATGAAATAGATGACGACTGACCCACTCTTTGGCAAAGGCACTTGGCGCGATACCGAACTTGAGAAAGATTTTCAAGAAAGGGTTTGCCACACCGCCAGGCTTTACGGTTGGAAAATTTATTCTGTGCCAGACTCTCGACGAGTCTCGCTGAGCGGCTATCCCGATTTAACGATGTGGCACGTTGAACAGAAGCGTCTTATCTTTGCTGAACTCAAACGTGAGAAAGGCAGATTGTCGGAAAGTCAGAAAATCGTATTGGATGAATTAAGTACACTAGGAGTCGCAGAAGTGTACCTTTGGCGACCATCAGACTTTGACAGAATCATTGAACTACTAAAGGGGAAACCATGAGCCGTAACGCTGACAAGATGAACCGTGACCGCAACCGCGCACTGGACACTCTAAACAAAATAAACGAAACGCTTATTGTTGACCTTGTACGTCGAGCTTCAACAAGAGCAACGGTTGAGAAGAATGATTCAGGGCCAAAGGGTAAAGGCGGAATCAGCGACCCAACACTCTCAGCGGTTATGCGTTCAATGTCTCAGGCCAAAGTATCTGACCCGGTGTATGACAGCGTGAAGGACATTGCCACTAGCCTTAATGACATCGCAGAGATTTGCCTACGCATAGATGAGAAGGTTCGCTACATCACCACTGTTCGTGAGTCAGCAAAGCAAGCGGAGATTATTTACTGCCTTGCATGTGGTCGTGAGATTCTTGGAACTCCTGCGGATAGACCTCGTTCGGGCATGTGCCTTCGTGACTACCAGCGCTGGCAGCGAGCCGGGCGACCATACCGAGATGCCTTCTTTGCTCAGGTAAAAATTGAGGAAACCCAGGAAAACTAAGGGTTTACAAAGTTTCTTAAAAAGGTACTTGCGTCCAGTAGTTGGACGTGCCTAGTATTGGGTATCGCCAAACGGCGAGTGTCTGAGGAGGCAAAATGAAAAAGCTAGAAGTTATCTTGAACCTAGATGTTGAGCAGTACTACCAAATCATCAACGTATTGCGCGACGCTTGTGGTTGCAATGATTGTGTTGAACTTACAAACGAGCTTATGATGCAACGCCGCGCTGATGTAAAGGCAGGTCTGTAATGAAGACCATCACAATTATTAACACACTTAAGAAGGCTGGATTTCAAAAGTGGAACATGGATGAAAACGATTACGGTTTTCAGGTTAAGAACTTTGACGGTTTTTTTCAAGTAACTCACAAGATGTACTGCTCAGAAGCAGATTCAAGCAAGCTAGGTGCATTGATGCGCCTTCCGAAGTTTAATGTTACGGAGATGACAACCATGTACCGCGACGCGCTTCGTGATGCTGGTTATGAATGTTCATTGCCGCAACGTATAAATGGAACCTCCTACAACACATTTAATGTCACATCTATAAAGGGGAATAACTAATGCAGTCAACAACACTTCAACGCGGAGCCGAAGAGCGCAAGGTCACTCTTTACAAGAACGGTGAATCGTTCCTAATTACTTGCGAAGTTCTTGCTTCACTGTTTCACGAAGTAGGTCACACCGAAACGCTTTACTCACCAGAGACAGAGCCACAGGCTGAGTTCCTTTACGGTTCGGCTGTCAGGTTCCTTCAAGGTTTTCAATACATAGTCACAGATGGGGAGCTTGCCTAATGCCACAGATACGAATTGACTTAGGCGTTACTTGCATGAAGTGTCGCCAACCAATGGTTGAGAACAACAACCGTTGCGGCGAACCTAACTGTGAGTGCCGAGAGTACAACTGGATGCATGAATCCAATGAATCAATCGAATGTGACTTGGACAGTCAAACGCTGTAAACTAGATACAAGGCCAGAGGAGGCTCGTATTATGAATACCCTATGGGAAATGTTTGACATTGATGTTGCTAAAGACGCAACACTCAGGGAACGCTTTGAGTCGTTCCATAACGCAAACCCGAAAGTGTACGCAGAGCTACGTCGGTTAGCCCGAATACTCGTAGCAAAAGGACACAAAAAAATTGGGATGCAAATGCTCTTTGAGCAAATGCGTTGGCAATGGTTTGAGCAGACGATAGACACATCTGGCTTCAAACTTAACAATGACTACGCCGCTTACTACTCACGACTACTGATGGACAACGAGCCTGAACTGGCTGGTGTATTTCCTATCCGCAGCGTGACTCCTGACAGCACCACCGAGACTCGCCTTCAAAGACTCTCGCAGGTGAAACTACAAACATTGGAATCTTTTGATTAAATACCTTGTCGCTTTAGCGTTGGCACTTTCAATAGTGTTGACACTTCCAGCAAATGCAGATGTACAGAAGCCAGTACCCACAACCGTACAGATTGTGAAAACAAGGGATGTACCACCAGAGCCAGTCATACCGCCAGCAATCATGGCGAAGTGGGCAAAGGTAAACATCTGCGAGACAGGTGGCAACTGGCACACTAGAGGGCCTATCTACTCAGGTGGACTTGGAATCCTGGAGACTAACTGGATGGCGTATGGTGGTTGGAAGTTTGGTGCGGAGTACGCAGCTACACCAGCCGAGCAAGTATTTATAGCAATGAAGATTCAAGCAGCAAATGGATTTGCTGGCTATGTGCCAGACCAATACGGATGTTTAGGGGGATGGTAATGACTAAGTGGTACAACCAACCAGCGCGTGAGCTTCTTCCAGCCATGTGTCAAAAGGGAATCACCGACGAGATTGAGATAATCGAAAACTTGGTTGATGAAATGAATCTTGCAGGGAACCAGGCTGCTGTTTGTGAAGCTACATACAAAGCGCTTTACGCTCAAACTCGACTGTCAGTTCGTTACTTATCCAAGACTAAGTTGACTGTTGACGAGGTGGAATCACAAGCCACCGTTCAATGCGAGGAAGCACACCTGAATTATCTTGTGGCTCAAAACAAATTAGTAACAACACGCGAGGCGCTTCGAGCTGCACAATCTAGGCTCGATGCCTGGCGCTCACTGGCATCAGGGTTTAGGTCTGCTGGCGGTTGATGTCACAGGTATAGTATTAAATAGAGACTTGAGGAGGTCTAATGAAAGTAATAGCAAAAACAAACGAACTCAGCCGCAACGAGTGGCTTGAACTTCGTCGCAAGGGAATCGGTGGCAGTGATGCCGGTATCATCATGGGTGTCAGTAGGTGGCAATCGCCATACTCACTGTGGGCTAACAAGCGCGGCTTAGCCGAGGACAGTCAAGCTGGTGAAGCAGCAATGTGGGGCAACCGTCTTGAACGCTCAGTAGCCGAGGCATACGCCGAGCAGACCGGAGACGCTGTTGTTGCGTGGCCCGTCATGCTCCAGGGTGACGAAGACTGGATGCTCGCCAACGTGGACTTCTTTATTGTTGAGCCAGATGGATTCGCTGAACCAGGCAAGGTGACTGACCTTGATTGGGAGCCAACCAAGATTCATGCCATCCTAGAAATTAAGACGACAGGTATTACAGGCAAAGCAAGCCGTGAATGGGATAACGGAAGGGTTCCCATCAGCTACCTGTATCAAGGAATGCATTACTGCATGACCACCAAAGCCACCCAGAAGGTCGTTTTTGCCTGTCTCATGGGCGGCACTGGCCTGGTCATTAGGGAACGTGAATACAGCGATTCAGACCTTGCCGGTCTTTATGCTGCCGAAAAAGCATTTTGGGGCAAAGTAACCAAAGGAACAGAGCCAGACATTACCGGGCATGAAGCGGACTTTGATACGTTAAAAGGTATCTACCCATCGTCAGAGGGCGGCGTAACAATCGAAGGCGATGAGTTTGTCAAAGACCTCATAGAGGAATACAAGATTGCCAAGCAGACTCTTGATGAGTCACAGGCGGACGTTGACTCTTTGAAAGCACAGCTACTCAGAATTGTGGGAGATGCCGAGGCAGTGACGTTTGACGGTGACACGCTCTACACCTACAAGTCCACTAAGGACAGGGAATCACTAGACACCAAATCATTCAAAGAACAACTCCCAGATGTTTATACTCAATTTCTAAAAATGAATCCTGGATACCGAACTTTAAGGATTAAGGGTGAGTAAGTTTGGTATTGCTTCTTTTGAGGAGCGACAACAAACAGAAAACAATTACATGCAAGAAGTAATTGATTACGTTCTTTCACGTTCTGACACGGTAAAGGTTGATGTTGCTGACATTGCTTTACAAAAGCGAGATGACGTTGACCTTATTTGGCACAAAACAAATAGTTCTGTTTCTACTATTGAGGTAAAGATAGACGCTCAAGCGCACAAGACAAACAACTTTGCTTTTGAAACAATAAGCCAAGAGCTGAAAGCAACACCAGGTTGCATCATGCGAACAAGGTCAAACTATTTTTATTATTATTGGGCTGGTTCTTCCGACTTGTGGCGCATGGAAACAGAGCGTATGCAACATTGGTTTATTGATGAAATGACTAAAACCCCTAAGAGATTTAGAGTTGTAGAAACCGCTACCCAATTAGATAACGGTAGGATTTACACAAGCATTTGTCGTCTAGTACCATTAAAGGATTTGCAAAATGGAATGGGCGAAAACCTATTACATAAAAATCTAAAGGAGAATGATGATTGAAACCGAACGCCAAGAATTACGAGAGAAGCACGCCGAGACCCCCGAACTTTATTGCTCTGCCTGCGCTGTGGTCGGTTTCGACGGAGAATCGCTGAGCCGCAAACATTATCCTTGCGACGTAATTAAAGTATTAGATGCTTGGGAGAACAATGACTGACGATTGCCAACACGGTTACTACAAGACTCAGCACGAAGGCGAAGAAGTATTCAAACGCTACATCTCATTCTTCTGCCCTGACTGCGGTATGCGCATACCGGAAAACCCATGAGCGAGGAAGACTTCACTGAGTTCCTAGATGGATTCAATGAGAACATAGAGCTTCGACGCAGGGTAGATGAAATCTTCCAGGGTGCAAACGAGCGCAACTACTGTCGCACCTGTCACGGCTACCGTCCTGACTACTCACAACCTTGCCTGAACTGTGGAGAGGTTGACTGATGTGGTCATGGGCGTTGGCCATTGTTGGCTCAACTGGCTTGTTCTTTGTAGGGGAGAAGCGTCTTAGGGGCTGGTTCATCCTTGCCGCCAACGAATTACTCTGGGTGGTGTATGCCATACACACACGTCAATACGGCTTTATTGCCTACAGCGCTTTGTATCTCATTATGTATTACAAAGCCATAAGGAACTGGAAATGAGTACCACGTCAACAATAATTGCCCTTGTTTGCATTTGGACTCTTGCGTGGATGGCTATTAAGAGATGACCGTTGTAGCCGGGTTAATAACGCCAGATGGATGCTGGATGGGGGCAGACAGTCTCAGCTCCAACGAGGATGGCCTAGCCTCGCTCACGTCTACGCCTAAGGTAGGACGCTTCGGCAACCTTCTGCTCGGCTACTCAGGTTCTTTCAAGGTGGGGGCCATGTACTTCAAAGTGGCGAGCAAAGCCCATAACCCAACACTTGAGCAATTACTTGAAAGCGTTAAGATGCCCGACGACCTTAAGGACGACTGGGAGCTACTGGCAATCGAAGGTGGTCGATTGTACGAAATCAGTTCAAATAGTGGGGCCATAGAAGCCAGGAGAGACTCAGATGGTTACTGCTATGGAGCAATCGGCTCAGGGGCAGCACCGGCACTAGGGAGCCTATACACCGACCACGAGGACGAAGGCAGCCTGTACCAGGCGTTAGAAGCCTCGGCTATGCACACTACGAACGTGCGTTCGCCTTTTCTGGTCATTTCCCTGTAATTACAAGGGTTATAAAAGTTTCTCGAAAAAACCCAAATAAGTGTAATTTGTGGCTTGAATGTCCACTTTCTGGATGATACGGTTGAGACATGACAAAGATACCAACACACAGATGCAAAGCAATAACAACACAGAAGGCAGCAGGTCGCATGGGTCACAACTACCAGTGCTTCCGTAATGCAATCGAAAACGATGACTACTGCGCATGGCACATTAAGAAGGTTCTTGAAGTTCGCGCTATCAGAGCAACACCAGAAGCACAGGCACGTCGCGCTGCTCTTCTAAAGTCACTTGGTTTGGAGAACAACTAATGAAGGTTTACCAAATCAACGACGAGTCAGTGACTCAACCACAGAAGATTGCTCCAACTCCATGCACACGTTGTTTCGGTGTCGGCACAGTTCACACATACGGAACTTGTTACCGTTGCTGGGGCGCTAAGGCAGACCCAAAGATTAAGACATGGGCTTTCCCTAAGTCATGGGGCAAAGAGCAGTGCCAGGCATTTCTTGACAAGAAGCAAGCAGAAGCAGAGCGTCGTCTTGTTAAGCGCTTGGCTGCTGATGAAGCAAAGAATCTTGAAATGTATCCACCAATCATTGCTGAACCTGTTATCGAAGAAACAGTTGTTGAATCACCTAACAAAAAAACATTGATGGAACACTGGAACTCATAAGTTGTAACCACCACGCATCACTTGTAATACCAATGTTGTAACCAATGTGGTACTCTTGTATGTTACTGTTGGCGCAATCTGTCCAAGCATAGAACGACAAGGCGATAGAACAATGACCCAGAATTCACCTGGCGGTTTCATACGCACAGAGCAAGACGCGATTAACGCAACCGAGGCACTGCGCCTCCGCTCACGCGGTCTAACCTACCAACGAGTTGCTGACATCATGGGGATTTCTAAGACAGCTGCCTACCACCGCGTACAAACCGCACTGGCAGCAATCCCAGCAGAAGCAGTCGAAGAGTACCGTAAGTTGGAATGTGAACGCATTGACTTACTGCTCGAAAAAGTAATGGACAAAGCATTAGCCGAAGACGACAAGGGGTTCTTGTTCGCGGTTGACAGATTCATAACCCTCGAAGAGCGACGCTCTAAGTTGATGGGTTACGACGCACCTGTCAAGCAACAAGTGGAGACAATAACTTATGACGGAAGCACTATCGAAGGTGAAGTCGCAAAGTTACGACAAATCCTTAGCGAACATAGCGGCGAGTCGGTTTCAATGGACGGACAGACTAGCTCGACCTGAGCAACTGCCTGACGAAGATGACTGGTCAGTATTCCTATACCTTGCAGGTCGAGGTGCTGGCAAGACACGCACAGCAGCCGAATGGATTGCATGGCAAGCAATAAAGAACCCCAACACTCGATGGGCTGTTGTAGCTGCAACCTTCTCTGACGTTCGAGATACATGTGCTGAGGGTGAGTCTGGTCTAATACCAATCATCCGTCGCTATGGCATGCTCGAAAACTACAACCGTTCAATGGGAGAGATTCGTCTCAAGAACGGAAGCCGCGTCAAGCTGTATTCAGCAGACACCCCGGACAGACTTAGAGGGCCGCAGCATCACGGAGCCTGGTGCGACGAGATTGCATCATGGCAATACCCAGACACCTACGACCAACTTCAATTCGGTCTGCGTCTAGGTCAGCATCCAAGAACGATAATCACCACAACTCCCAAGCCGGTATTCCTAATTAAGGAACTGCTCAAGCGAGATGATGGCAGCGTAAAGGTAGTTCGAGGCTCAACCTTTGACAACGCTAAGAACCTTGCACCAAACGCAATAGCCCAGATGCGTGCCAGATACGAAGGCACACGTTTAGGACGACAAGAGCTGTATGGCGAATTGCTCGAGGAGCAGGAGGGCGCTCTATGGAACTGGGAGATGATTGACTCAGCAAGAGTCGCCAAAGCCCCAGAACTAACTCGCATCATTGTTGCAGTTGACCCTGCCGGTGGTAGCGGAGAATCAAACGATGAGACCGGTATCTGCGTCGTGGGTCTTGGACTCGATGGACGTGGCTATGTGCTGGCGGACAGAAGTTGCAAGCTCTCGCCGGAAGGCTGGGCTAGACAAGTCATTGATGCCTTTGATGAGTTCGGTTGCGTGCGAGTAATTGTCGAAAAGAACTTTGGTGGTGAGATGGTTGAAGCAGTGCTTAGACAGCAGCGCTCTACTATCCCACTCAAATCAATCACAGCGAAGAGGGGCAAATACATTCGGGCAGAGCCAATTAGCGCCCTTTACGAACAAGGTCGAGTCTCTCACGTTGGTACGTTTGAAAAGCTCGAAGACCAGATGTGCCAATGGGTACAAGGGGAAAGTGACTACTCGCCCGACAGAATCGATGCGTTAGTTCACGGATTAACTGACCTCGGCATCGGAGGTGGTTCATCGGCAGACAGATTCTTTATGATGCTTGCTCCTGGATGTCCTTCTTGCTCATTCCCCAATGAAGCAGGACAATCCAACTGCGGCAAATGTGGACAACCTCTTAGTGATGAAGTAACGAATTATGTTCCTCCCACCGAAGACCGTTCATTCGCCTTCCCCAAACCAACTCAATTTCAACGAGGACAATAAATGGCTCTATTCCAGCGAAAGAACAAGACTACGCTTGCTGCGGAAATTGTTGCTGAAATGCAAAAGGCTGGCATGGCCGGTTCACCTCTAGGTAATGCTGGCGGATACAACTCTGCCTACGCTGCTGGTGCAATGTCATCAGGAGGTCAAGGTATCGCCGGTGGTATCGGACAAGCAGAACCAATGCCTCGTCCTGGATTCACTCCTAACGGTGGTGGATTCGGAGCGGCACTCGGCCCAGCTGCACCTCTACTTCCTGCACCACTTGACTTAGTTCTTGACGACTCAGGCCGCGCTCTACCTCGTAAGTACGAGTATCAGACCGCAATCAACCTCAACATCACACAGACCGAAGTACCGTTTGCAATCCTCACTTCACTTGCAGAGCAATGCGACATTGTTCACCGCGCCATCGAAGTTCGAGTTGGCGACATCATCAAGCAACAGGGTTCATGGACTCTCTCTGACTCGGCTATTGCTGAAATTATGGAAGAGCAGAACTGCTCACACGCTAAGGCAAACCTTCTAGGTCGTGAGAAGTATGGACAGCAGATTAACGAACTCAATGAGTTCTGGTCTAACCCTTACGTTGCATCTGACCGTTCATTCACTGAATGGCTAACAGAAGCTATGTGGCAAGTGTTGGTGTATGACCAACTCTGTGTCTATCCTCGTTACACCTTTGGTAAGAAATTGATTGGCCTTGACATTATCAATGCGCCAACAATTAAAATACTTCTTGACAACCGAGGCGACATTCCTCACCCACCTGAGCCTGCCTATCAGCAAGTGCTTTGGGGCTATCCTCGCGGTGAGTTCACAGCATCACCCGACGCAGACGGTGAGTTCTATTCAGGCAAAGGAAGCAAGGGCGAGTTTCTAACAGACCAGATGAGCGTCTTCATTAAGAACCGTCGCACATGGTCGCCTTACGGATTCAGTCCAGTTGAAGAAGCAATTCCAGCTGCATCGCTTTACTTGAACCGTCAAGTATGGATGAACTCTGAATACCAGAACGGCTCAACACCTCAGACATGGATGCGTACTAACTCACAAGAGCTAGACATCCACAAGTTGGCAGAGTTTGAGCGTATTCTCAACGGACGACTTACCGGCTCTACTGCTGAGCGTCATCGCATTAAGGTATTGCCAGATGGTTTCGAGCCAGTAGCAATGCCAACACTCGACGAGCGCTACAAAAGCGAATACGACGAATACATCATTAAGCGCATAAGTTCTATCTTTGGCGTATCCCCATCAGCACTCGGAGTTGTTACTCGCGCAGGTCTTGGTGGCGGCAAGGGTCAGATGGAAGGCGAAGCAGAGAACGTCGAAACCGTTTCTACTAAGCCAATGGAAGACTACGTTATCTCTTTCATTAACTCACTCTCACGTCGTTACCTCGGTGCTGACAGAAACGTAACCTTCGTACTGAACGATGTTCGCTCGTCAATGGATGAGAAGAACAAATCACAGGCTCTACAAGTTGCACTGTTCTCAGGACAGAAGACACTTAATGACGTGCAGGGCGAGTTGGGTCAAAACCTCTATGACATGCCAGAGGCCGATTCGCCATTCATCGTTGCAGGAAACACAGTTACATTCCTCCAGGGGATGTTGAAAGTTGACACAACAGGCGAAGTTATAGGACAAGTAAGGAACCAAGATGCCATCGATTTACGACTTCCCCAAGAAGTCATCCAAAGCCAAGAAGGTAAAGAAAGCACGCAAGGCGAAGTCAGCCAAGTTGAATCACAAGTTGGTGAGCGTAAAAGCCGGGCGACGCAGACTGGGTTAGCAGTTGACCAACCAGCCGTTGGCGCTCCTGCTCAAAAAGAAGCACTTGCTGATGAGCTAAAAGACTTTAGTCGATTTGTTAAGTCACGCCACAAGAACGGCAAGTGGCGAGCATTTGACTTCGTTACAATCCCTGACTCAATCGGAGACCGCCTCAACGAGGCTGGTTACTTCATTGCTAAGGGCGTTACACCAATGCCAGACAACATGATTGACTGGGCGACTGACATTGTGAACGGTGAGATAACTGATACCCCAAAAGGTTTAGTTACTAAAAGAAACAAGGAAGACCTACCGGGATTCCAACACCGCATTGACTTACAACAGAAGCACGTTAAAGATGTGCAGACAGCATTAGCCGCTTCGGTTGTTGGAATAGCAGCCGCAGTTGACCAGGCTCACGCCGCTACCCCTGTTGCTGGTACTGACATCAGCGCAGTAAGAGTTCTTGCACAGCAAGCAGTCAAGCAAAACGTCAAGACTGAAACAACTCAAGCAACACAAGTGATGACAAGCCTTTACACAGAGTCAGCAAAAGTTGGCGCTACTCGCGCCGCAGCTCAAGTAAAGGGAGTTCCGACTGTAGGCAAGACCGTTGAACGTCTCCTATCTGATGCGAAACTTACTATCAAAGACATCAACGCGACAACCCTCACTCGCATCTCCGACGCACTAACAATCGGCATGCACCAGGGGCAGACTCGTCAAACCATGTATGACGCAGTAAACTCAATCGTCAATGACCCAGCTAGGGCAATGATGATTACGATTACAGAAACAAGCCGTTCATACAACGCAGGTTTGTCTGACACATTCGTAGCAGCAGGAGTAGAGCAGTTCAACTGGATTGCTTACGCAAGTGCTTGTCAAGATTGTGAAGACATGGAATCAAATAATCCATACGACTTTGGTGGCGATGAACCACCACTGCACCCGAACTGCGAGTGCGACATGGAACCAATAACACCAGAATTTGCGCTCTAAGCGCTCAACCTCAACAGGAGATTAACAACATGGCCCAAGACATTACCTATGCTTACTTCGGCGGACTAACTGCGAAGCGTGGCGAAGACGGATACATCCGAGTAAAGGGTCTTGCTACTGACGCAACACTTGACCTCGACGAGCAAATTTGCGACCCAGAATGGCTCAAGACAGCCATGCCGGAATGGTTTTTGCTTGGAAACATTCGCGAAATGCACCAGTCAAAGGCAATCGGCAAAGCTATGGAGATGGAACAGTCTGGTACTGGTTACATTGTCGAAGCAAAGATTGTTGACTCAGAAGCAGCACGTCTTGTTGAAGAAGGAATTTACACAGGTTTCTCAGTAGGCATTAAAGGCGCTCGCGTTGAGAAATCAGAGTCAGCTCCAGGCGGAATGATTCGCTCAGGAAAAATCGTTGAGGTGTCACTCGTTGACCGCCCAGCAAACCCATCATGCGTTATCGAACTTGCTAAATCAGTCAAGGGCGAATTAGTGAAAGGCTCTGCAATGGCAGACATAGAAAAAGATGCCATCAATACAGAGGCAGTCATGGTTGAACCTAACGGCGCACCAGAAGAACTATACGAACGTACACAGGCTTGCACAGCTTGTGACGGAACTGGATACAAGACAAACGTACCGGGCAACCTCATGGAAACACCATGCGAGGTATGCAACGCAGACGGCGAACAAGCACCAGGACAAGTAGAAAACCTTCTACAGAACTCACCTTCTATCCCTGAGTCAATGGAAAACCGTGAAATGAAATCAGCAGACGCAGAGGTTGAAGTTGTAGCTCCTGACGTTGAGCCAGAAGTTGTTGTTGAGGAATCATCTGCAAAGACCGTAGGCGCACTTAAGAGCGCTATCGAAGCAAGCCTTACAAAGGCCGACGACAAGATGCACGACGTAGCAGACCTCAAAGCAGTTCGAGACAGTATGATTGCTCTTATCAAAGCCGAGCTAGACGAAATGCTTGCTGGCGACGAGAATGAAATCTGCGACGTAACAGACCTACTTTGCTCACTATCCATTTTCTTGGACTGGTGGACAGGGGAAGCATCAGAGAATGAAACAGAAGCCCCATTCACAGGATGGGATGAAGACAAATCAGGAGACGACACAATGGCTTACATGGGATTAGGCGTATCAGCCGACCTTATTAAATCAGCATCAGCAGAAGACGCAACCGACGAAACAAAGGATGAGTTGCGCTCAGAAATCGTCAAGGCTTTAGGTCTTGAAGAAACCATCACAACAAAGGCAGCATTGGACGAAGCAAAAGAAGAGATTAATCTCTTGAAGGCAGCGTTGGATGAAGTGCGTGAGATGGCAGTACCGGGTGGCCCAGCCATTCGTGCAACAAGAGAGCAGACACAAAAGTCTTCTCAGGTTATTGCCGCAGAAGTAGAGGCTATCCG